>Ga0160470_100470_pt1 | contig 17063 bp, 11 predicted proteins | sample HID1973I_E11MG_FD_108214 | JGI IMG/M metagenome (GOLD analysis project Ga0160470, IMG submission 108214) | Enriched mosquito-associated microbial communities from UW Madison campus, WI, USA - HID1973I_E11 MG | ecosystem: Host-associated > Arthropoda: Insects > Digestive system > Unclassified ... | reverse complement strand
GCGGTGTCGGCCAGCGACGAGACTTTCCGCAGCAAGCTGGAAGGCGCCATCTACGACGAGAACGCCGGGGTCACCCGGTTTGTGCTGTGCGCCTTGGCCGAGCAGAGTATGACCAAGGAGACCTGGGTCGATCTGTGGAAGTACGAAGGCAAGCTCTTCGTGTGGACCATCGAGCACATCTTCCCGCAGGGCGACAACATCCCTGCGTCGTGGGTGACGATGATCGCGGGCGGAGACGAGAAGAAGGCCAAAGCCATTCAGGAGACGCATGTCCACAAGCTGGGCAACCTGACGATCTCCGGCTTCAACAGCGCGCTGGGCAACAAGAGCTTCAAAGAAAAGCGCGACCGCACAGACAGCAAGGGCCGTGAGGTGGGCTACAAGAACGGGCTCAAGCTCAACGCCGAACTGGCAACGGCCGAGGCCTGGAGCGTGGCGCAGATCGATGCGCGGACGACCAAGCTGGTGGGCCAGGTGATGGGGCTCTTCGCCATGACGGAGGGCCAGTCATGCGCGTGATCGAACATCTGGTCAAGACCCTGCGCGACTCGGCGCTCTTCAACCCCGAGGTTCAAGTTGCGCCCTCGTGCATCTTGTGGCCCGACAAAGACCGCCAGTGGGAGGCAGTGATCCCGCGCCTGCAGAGCGAGCTGGCCGAACTGCTGGTGCTGGGCGACTACACGCCCGAGAACCGCACGGGGCCGGCCATCTGGCTGCGCTGCGTGATTGCGGGCAAGGCGCCCGATGTCACTTTGCCAGCCGACCGTGTGCCGGTGTTCTACCTGCCTGGTGTGAGCCGCCAGGACCTGCGGGCGATCGAAGACTGCCCGGACCTCTTGAAGCCCTTGGCCGAGCTGCAGTACCGGGGCGTGATCTGGTCGCAGGCGAACGCCAAGGACTGGACCATCATGGCCTTCCTGAAGTCCGACCAAGGCGGCATGGGTCTGGACGTGGCCCAGGACAACGATGCAAAGAACGCCATGCAACTGGCGCTGTACCGGCTGCTGGATGAAGAGCTCGAGCTGTTGAAGGGCAAGCGGCTGGACAAGGACTACTTCAACACCCTGCTGACCGGCGGTGACCCGGTGCGCGACCTGCTGCAGTGGCTGGATCTGGGTGACGCGTTCCAGACCACGCGCGGCGCCAACGAGTGGAAGGCCTTTGTGGAGGTCTGCAAGTCACAGCTGGCGTTCAACCCCCAGGCCGATGGCGTTCTGGCGGGTGCCAGCAAGTTGGCGACGCGCGAGGGACCTTGGCATTCAGTGTGGGAGCGGTACAGCGAAGCACCGAAGCGTTACCCCAACATCCCGAACCGAATCCGCCAGTGCAAGCCGCCCGACCTGGGCATCTTCGACACGCCCGCAGAAAAGCTCAGCGGTTGGCCGCAGTGGAACGAAGAGCAAGAGAAGTCGCTCCAGCATGATCTGCTGGGTTTGAACCACCTGCCTGCGCACGACGCCAGGAAGCGGGTGCAGGAGTTGGAGAAGGCTCATGCGCTGCGCCGTGAGCTGGTATGGGCCGAGTTGAGTGAATCGCCGCTGGCGCTGGCCGCCAAGCAGCTGGCAGTGGTTGCGGAGGTGACCAAGACGGCGTTGGCGGCCGGCTCGGTTGCGGACTTGCAGGCAGGGTATGCCACGCAGGGCTGGCGCGCCGACGATGCGGTGCTGTCAGCGCTGGCGTGCGTTGACAAGGCGGCCGACGTTGATGCGGTGACAGCCACTGTTCGGGCGATCTATCTGCCCTGGCTGGAGGAGTCTGCGCGCTACCTGCAAAAGCTGGTCGATGGATCGAGCTACCCCGGTGGAACGATCGCCAGCGCCAAGGCCTTCGCCGCCTCCAAGGGCGAGTGCGTGCTGTTCGTGGATGGCCTGCGCTTTGACGCGGCTCGCCGTCTCTCGGCAGTCTTGGAGACACGCGGTTGCCAGGTCGCAGAAGCCATGAGCTGGACGGCGCTGCCCAGCGTGACCGCGACCGGCAAGGCGGCTGCTTCGCCAGTGCGGACCAAGATCAGCGGCACCGACGACTGCGATGACTTCGAACCTTGCGTCGCTGCCACCGGCCAGTCCCTCAAGGGCGGCTACCACTTGAAGAAGCTGCTGAACGACAACCACTGGAAGGTGCTGGACCGTACCGAGAACGGTGACGGCGAGGGCAACGCGTGGTGCGAATTCGGCGACATCGACAGCGAGGGGCATGCGCGCGGCTGGAAGCTGGCCAAGCACATCGACCCGCTTCTTGCTGAGATTGCAGAACGCATCAGCGCCTTGTTGGCTGCCGGTTGGAACAGCGTTAGGGTGGTGACCGACCACGGCTGGCTCCTCATGCCGGGCAAGTTACCCACGATTCAGATGTCCAAGGACCTCACCGACAACAAATGGGGGCGCTGCGCCTCGATCAAGCCCGGCGCGTCCACCGGTGAGCGCTTGTACCCCTGGTTCTGGAACCCCCATCAGCAGTTCGCACTGGCCGACGGCGTGAGCTGCTATGGCAAATCCGTGGACTACAACCACGGCGGGTTGAGCCTGCAAGAGTGCCTGACCCTGGATTTGGCGGTGACTCGGAGCGGGAGCTCTTCGGCCAAGCAGGTGGCTGAGGTCACCGACATCGCCTGGAAGGGATTGCGCTGCACGGTGGCCGTTGACGGCCAGTACGCGAATCTGTCCCTGGATATTCGCACCCAGGCGGGCGACTCGGCTTCCAGCGTGGTCGTGAGCATGAAGCCGCTCAAGGACAACGGCACCGCATCGGTGGTCGTTGAAAACGAAGAACTGCAAGGCCGCGCGGCGTTTCTAGTCCTGCTCAGTGCGACCGGCGAGCTGGTGGCCGAGGCAAACACCCTGATCGGCGGAGGATGACGCATGATTGAACTGGATCAGATAGACAAAAAAGCCGCCTCGGTACTGGACGGTTACCTGGTCCGGAAAGACTTGGTCCGCACCTTCAGTCGCCAGTTTCCGGTACCCACCTACGTTGTCGAGTTTATGCTCGGGCGCTATTGCGCCAGCACCGATCAAGAGGAGATCGACGAGGGGCTCGAGATCGTGCAACGCCAGCTCAAGTCCCGCACGGTGCGCGCCGGCGAGGAGGAGCTGTTCAAGGCCAAAGCGTTGGAATCCGGCGAGGTGAAGATCATCGACCTCGTGACGGCGCGCGTCGACAATAAAGGCGAGTACGTGGCCAGCCTGCCGAGCCTGCGGCTGACAGACGTGCGGATCAGCAGCGAGCTGGTCAACCAACACGAACGCATGTTGACTGGCGGCTTCTATGCCGAGCTGGGGGTGACGTTTGACGTGGCCATCGCCCAAGAGGCCAAAGGGCGTCCGTTTGGTATCACGTCGCTACGGGAAATTCAGCTGTCCAAACGCGACGTGTTGGACACCCTGGCCAATGCCCGCGAGGCGTTCACCACCGACGAATGGAAGTGCTTTCTACTGCGCTCCGTCGGAATCGAGTCTGGCGAGCTGAGCGACCGTCAGCGAAATGCCCTTCTCCTGCGCATGGTGCCGTTTGTGGAGCGCAACTACAACCTGGTGGAGCTCGGGCCGCGCGGCACAGGCAAGAGCCATCTGTTCCAGCAGGTTTCGCCCTACGCCCATCTCATTTCCGGCGGCAAGGCCACTGTCGCCAAGATGTTCGTGGAGAACACGGCCAAGGGCCGCCGCGGCTTGGTGTGCCAGTACGACGTGGTTTGCTTCGATGAGGTGTCTGGCATTTCCTTCGACCAGAAGGACGGTGTGAACATCATGAAGGGCTACATGGAGTCCGGCGAGTTCAGCCGTGGCAAGGAGAGCATCCGCGCAGACGGAAGCATCGTCTTGGTCGGGAACTTCGACGTCGATGTGGAACACCAGCAGCGCGTTGGGCACTTGTTTGGGCCCATGCCGCCGGAGATGCGTGACGACAGCGCCTTCATGGACCGTATCCATGCGTTCTTGCCGGGTTGGGACGTGCCCAAGATCAACAAGGACATGGTCACAAATCACTTCGGCCTAGTCAGCGACTTCCTGTCCGAGTGCTGGAGTCAGCTTCGGAACCAGAGCCGAGTCAGCGAGTTGCAGAACCGCGTTTTCTTTGGCGGTGCCCTGTCTGGCCGAGATACGAATGCCATCAACAAAACGGTCAGCGGCTTGCTCAAGTTGCTGTACCCGAGCTCGGATACCCGGGTGCCGGACGAAGACCTGGAATGGGCCGTGCGCATCGCCATGGAAGTTCGGCGCCGAGTCAAAGAGCAACAGAAGCGCGTCGGTGCCGCAGAGTTTCGGAACACCCACTTCAGCTACATCATGGGCGCCGACGGCGTGGAGAAATTTGTCGCGACACCTGAGCTGCAAAGCGACAACAGCATTGGCGGAGACCCGCTGGAGCCTGGTCAGGTGTGGACCATCAGCCCCGGTGGCGGCGAAGAAAACTCGGGCCTCTACCGCATCGAGGTCAATGAAGGGCCCGGATCGGGCTTGAAGGTGCTCAACAAACCCATTCCGCCTGCGTTCCGCGAGAGCATCGGTTTCGCTGAGCAGAACCTGTACGCCAGGTCCATGCAGTTGGTTGGCGACAAAGACCCTCGGCACCATGAGTTCACGGTGCAGCTTCGGGCGTTTGACGCGGCGAGGTCTGGTGCGAAGCTCGGCGTGGCCTCTTTGATAGCCCTGTGCACGTCATTGTTAAAGCGGAGCGTACGTGGCGGCTTAATCATCGTCGGCGAGATCAACCTCGGGGGCTCGATTGAACCGGTCCACAACGCCGTCACGATTGCCGAGATCGCCGTTGAAAAAGGCGCTACGTCGCTGTTGATGCCGGTGGCGTGTCGGCGCCAATTGGTCGACCTGTCCGACGACATGGCGACCAAGATCGACATCCAGTTCTATTCAGACGCCAAGGATGCCTTGGTGAAAGCAATGGCCGAGTAGGCGTGCGTCGCGGCGAGTTCACTTCGCGTACAACTCTTCGTGATCCGGACGTCTCGCCATAGTAGTTGAACTCACGTCGTCGATGACGTCTTTGGCAGGCACAACCTTGCCGAGCGAAAACGCATCCTGCGCGAGTCCGCAGGCCACTGAGATCCGCTGATAGTCTTGTTCAGATCCGGAAAAACCATCCAAGCGCGGGTGCCTTGGCAATGGGATCAGCTGCAAGCCCTCTTTAGCACGGGAGTTTGCCGATGTGACCGCGTCCGAGTAAAGACGCAAGTGGGAGCCACCTCCGGTAAAAAACGTGCGTACTCGTGAATCCCACGCGGGCGACTTCGTGTACCGCTTGTTTCGCGTCAGATCGAAAACGCTGCCCACCTGTTTGCGAACTTCATTCGCGAAGAGGGTGTCTCTGGCCACGACATGAGAGGTGACCAGGCCAATACGCTTTGCAAATTCGGGCGCGTCTTGGATCGGAGCGAGTTCATCGATCGCGACACTTCCGCCGTTCTTATCGATCCCCGCAATACGGTTCTGAAGTAGGCCGTGTGTCCCTAACGGGCGAACTCTTGGCACCAGGAAGGGGAACGTATCCTCATCATCGACTTTGTGAACAATGAAGGTCACGATGTCCAGGGTTCCACCGCCGACATCTACAAGCGCATGCAAGCCGCGCTGCCTTTGGGGCGACTGCATGTAGCCAGCCATCTGTGCGACGAACTCCGGAAATATCGTGAGCGCTTGTAGTTCCTGCACAGGCCGCGCCAGATTCAACGGGCTCGCATCCGTTGAAGCTACTCGATTCACATCCAGACAAATGCTGCGTTGCCAAGCACTTCCCGCCAGCCTACGGTACGCGTGCGTGAGTGCACCGTTCTCAAGTCCGTCGCATGGCGCTCCGACGTTCAACTGCCAGCGAATCGAACGATTGCCAATCTTGGAGGCGTGGTGGTGGTAGAGCCAAGCGCGCACATAGCGCAAAATCAGCGCGACGTAGACGCTTGCGCGCTCGATCGACGCAGCAGAAACGGCGGGGTTGATGAAGGGCAACTTCAGATCCGCATGCACATGCGAAGGTACCGCGCCGGCGTGCTGCCCAATAAACACTGAGCCGTCCTCGAGCGAGGAGTATTCGCTTGGCAGCAGGAAGGTTGGCGAGCACTTCGAGATACCTTCCCAAGTCACGGGGAAGATCTTGTCCATGAATCCGACCGCGGCTTTGGTGTAGGAAGTGCCGAAATCCAAGCCAATGACGACGTCCACTGCACCCCGGGTGGCCGCTTCTCTGTGCTGTGTCTTTCCACCGGCCGCAACCCATGGTTCGGGCATCCGGAAGAGGTGCTTTCGGGTTGGCGCGCCTTTGACAAGCGCCGTGAAAGCGCTAGCCACGCCCACGGGCCTGCCATCTACCGCCTTCGTCGGAGAGCGCAACGCTGCGTCTGCAGGCAGGGTTCCCATCGGTCTGGACCTGTCAACGGCATTGACAGTTGGCTTTGACTCAGGGGCTGGCTTCGGTACTGCTTGAGGTATGGGGTTCGCAACCGGAGTCCTCAGTTCAGTCGCGATGGGTGAGCGGACTGCAACGGGCGGCGGCTTTGCGGCAACTTCAATCTTCGTAGGCGCTGTGCGCACTGCCGGCGAATTTGCGGGGATCGACTTCCCACCTTTCAGTACGGCCTTTATTTTTTTCAGCTGGCTCCAAAGATCACCCATGAAAGCCTCCAATCTGCAAGAGGCCCGCACAAACAAGGTTGTGATCGGTCACCACTTTGGTGTGTTGAGCAACCTGTTCGCGCTTCAGTCCGATACGTGCGCGGAGCTTGTCGATTCGGCCTTGTGTTGCACGTGCCAAGCCGATGCGGTTCAAGGATTCATGGCGATGCCGTGTGGATTCCAGGACCTCGAGACGCGACGACAAGTGCTGATCGATCCCATGGAGCTGAAACATCAAGCGGTCGGCGTTCTCGTCTTGCTTTCGCTTGGCAGCGCGCTGATACGCGGCGTCCAGATGGTCCTCAAGGTCATCCAGGCATGCGGCTGCATGCTCCGATTTGATCGCGTTGGCGGCTTCCAACCAGTCGTTGCCTCGGAGGCGCGCCAAGTTCACCAGGGTTTCAGCCATGTCGTCTGACAGAACTTCTCGACCCTCGAGCGAACACACAGCCGCCTGCAGCCACTCTTCCTCCTTGACACCCTTGAACGTCCAACGGCGAATAGCAAACATGTAGTTGCCAGGCGGGACGTCGCCTGCCAGCTCTGCGTCGACCTTGACCGCAACGACCGGATAAAACGCCTCATCAAGTTGCGTGAGCTTTTCACCGATGAAGCGAACCAGCGGATGAAACTGGTGGACCGCTTCCCACGCGCGACTGCTCACGCTGGTCACGCTGTTGAGAAACTTGCAGGTACGCGCCATCCCAGACCCGAGCATCGTCTGCCCGACGAGGCCAGCCTTTCGGCAATAGTTGTCTAGTTCAGCAGCGGTGCTGAACGGAAGCTGTATTGAGAAATGGCCAGGCTCGGCCAGTTGAGTGAATTGATGTCCGGGTGAGTGTCGAGCAAGGAAGTCTCGGACATAAACGATCAAGTCGGATTCCGTCACCCGTCTCGATAGCTCATGCGCCGCCGAGATGCGGTCGAGCACCAATCCACCGTGCGCAATCATCTGCGCCGCGTTCTTTTCCAGCTCTTCCTGTCGCAGTCGGACATTTTCGAGCGCCAAGCGGGCGCGCTCAATCTCCGCGTCTTCCTCTTCCTCGGTGAGCTTGGACGTCAGAAGTCTGGATTCAAGTTTGCGGATGGTCTCGCCGATGATGGGTTCCGGCTCGCCAAGTGCGGCTTCAAAGACCTTGAGTCGCGTGAGCAAGCGCCCGAGAATTCTCTCGTCAATGGTCTCTTTGTAGAACAGATTCCAGATGTAGATGACCTTGGCTTTCTGCCCCAGTCTGTCAATACGGCCGATGCGCTGCTCGACGCGCATAGGATTCCACGGAAGGTCGTAGTTGATCAATAGACGCGAGAATTGCAGGTCCACACCTTCCGCTGCCACTTCCGTCGACACCAGCACCCGTAGTTCGGGGCGATCCCGGAATTCGTGGATCACATCCTGCTTCGACTCCTGCATGTTCCCCCACAGCAAGAGTGAAGGCATCCCCGCGCTTTTCAAACGCTCTGAGAGGTAGTAAGCGGTCGCACGGAAGGAGGTGAAGAGAATGACCTTTTCGTCGGGGTGATCAGCAAAGTACCCCTGTAGGACCTCGAGCAAACGCTGCAGCTTCGAATCAGACCGTTCCAGCTCTTCGATGTTCAGATCGCGAGGTCGATTTGCAAGCAAGAACTCCTTCAATGATGTGGTGATGTCCTCTAGTTCGCTGTCGTCATCCAGCTCCTCGCCATCCTCGAAGACCTGCTCTGCCATGTCTTCCACCAACGATGGATCGCCACCCAGCCAAGCCCGCGCAAACGCAGCAGGACAGCTGCACACCTGGCGCTGTGGCGTTGCGAGTAAAAAGCCGTCGGAGATCCCACGGCGCTCGGCGTACTCCCGGGTGACCTCGGTCACGTAGCCATAGAAGCGGCGCTCTGCGTCCGTCATCGGAACCTTCTCAGGAGTTACTTCGCGCCGAGGCCGCTCCATCTGAACATCGCGTTTGCGTGTACGCGTGACCACATGGGCAAGAAGATTGACCCGCTCGAGGCTTGAGGCAAGCTCAGCTCTATACCCAGGCAAAGCCAATTTTTCGGGTGTCGGCGGCTCGTCAACGATTGAGGCCAGTTGACGTGATTGATTGAGCAGTTCACTGGACGCTGCCTCCTTCACATGCGTCATGATGTCCTCTGCGGTGGAGGTCCGTCGCAAAGCGGCATCTCTGGCGAGAACCAGCGGCCTGTTGGCCTCCAGCATCGCGGCGAAACTGGATGGATACTGGAAGTGATCCGGGTCGCACAACCGCAGGAGGTGGTAAAGATCGCTGTTCGCAAGGTTGATGGGCGTCGCAGACAGCAAGACGCGATGGTGTGAAACCTCCCTCAGCATCTCTCCCAAGGTGTGGGCAGCGCTGTCCGGGTTGCGCATGTAGTGCGCTTCATCGAACACGACCAGGTCCACGAGCGGGTCGTCGCTAGAACTGTCGTCGAGTAGGTTCGCCAAGACGGCGCGGGACGATGGCTTCTTGCCGGTGGGTTCAGCGCCAGCGCGCCACGTCTTCGGAGGCCTTAGCGCCTGATAGCTGGCAATCCATGCCTTCGAGGGCCCGACGCTGCTACTGTGCTTTAGCTCATCTGCCAGAGTTGCCGCGTTAACCAGGATCGCGTCAATGCCAAACCGCAGTTTGAGTTCGTCTCGCCATTTCTCTCTCAGCATCGCCGGGCAGACCACCAGTAGCCTGCGCATGTCCTCGCGCGCCCTCAGCTCGGTCCAGATAATGCCGGCTTCGATCGTCTTGCCCAGGCCAACCTCGTCGGCAATCAAGAGCCCGTCTGCAGGCGACTCCAACAAGGTCAGGAGCGGCTTGTATTGGTGTGCGAAGAACTCCGTGTTGGTTACGCCCATCGAGTAGACGAGGTTGGCCAAACGACCCGAGAGATGCACATGAGTGAGGCTGCGGCGCAAATCCTCGGATCGGCCCAGCCGGCCGCTTTGCAGGACCGCATAGGGATCATCGTTCAAGGAGGACGATAGGAGCTCCAACTGGTCTTGAGCCACATAGTCGCTCGAGCCGTCGCGCCACCGAACTGCGTAATAGTCAATCGAGTTTCTCGACCTGACTTGGCCGGTAGTCGCTCCCTGTTTGCCAGGGTTGTCGATTCGCCTAACTTCCGACCCTCGTTCCCACTGCATCTATTTCTCCTTGCCTCAAAGTCTCTAATTTACTGACCCATAGGCTCATGGGATGAGCCACCTGATCCCTGAAGTGGAAGAGGCGCTCTCAGAAGGTCGCGTCCGCCCGTCTCCATGGAGGTTCGAAACGCCGATGGGGCTAGAGTCTCTCTGCCAGCGTCCACGCAGCGCTACCGGCGATTGGGACAAAGGTGACGTCGCGCGCTGCACTTTCGAAAGGCAATTGCTGCCCTGCGCAGAGTTCAATTGTGCGAGGTGAGGGGGCTGTTGCGTTACTTGTAACGAGAATCAGCCGGTCCAAACAGGACTATTTCACAATTGGATGACACTTGTAGAAGGGGTAGAGACTCGGATGTCAACGCCGATCTAAAACTGACCCAGTGGGGCAGTATTGCCCGCTGCGTCGAATGTTCATGCGAACTTCCGAAGCGTGTAAAAGCACGGCGTGTCTGAGGACTATGGCCGCGAGCGTTCGCACCCATGAAAACCTATGATCACTATGCTCGATCTTCACGGTCGGCTGTGATGCATTGTTGTGGTGCCACTTGCCTGCGCGACGGACTTGCGCCCAGTCTTGGCTTCACAAGGAGAAGGGTGCTGCGATAGCACTAGCGCGACATGAGCTTGCAGGCATGACGTCAATCAACGAGGCCCAATATTCAGCCGCGTGTGCCGCCGCGAGCAAGGTTTTCGATGGGCTGCTTACGCCGTCCCAGGGACGCGACGAGCTTGCAGGCGAGTACGGGCTCAATCCGAATTCCGCGCTCGACTTCATCCGGGCCTACGACGCGCTACTTCGAGGGAAGGTACTAAAGCGAACGATGAGCGCACCAGCGTTTCGCCACTTCATGAGCCAGATATTCGATGTCCGTCTCGAAGAGCAACGTCGAACTGCAGTGGCTGCGTTGCGACAGCACGTTGAATACTATGAACGCACGTCTCGCTCGCGAAGTGTTTCGCATTCGAAGAGGGAAGTGATCAACGAGTTCGAGGCGCGCCTTGCCGCTCCCGCCACTGAGCAGGAACTCGAAGCCGACTTCGCCTTAAACGTCGAACGGTCGATGCGCCTTCCTGGCGCTGAGCGGGCGGCTCGGCTTGCGCAAGCGAGCAAGGTCCCGCGCAAACTCGCGGTGATGACAACGGTGTTTGTCCGCAACCCGGATGTCGTGGCCGAAGCGCTTTCGCGCGCCAATGGCGTTTGTGAGGACTGCAGAGCCAGTGCCCCTTTTCTGCGGGCTAAGGACGGCAGCCCCTACCTCGAAGTGCATCACCGCATCCAACTGGCATCCGGGGGCCAGGATGCCGTAGAGAACGCAATCGCCCTGTGTCCGAATTGCCATCGGCGGCGTCACTTTGGAGAGCCAGGTATCGTAGGCGCACCGGGATCGCCTGCGTCAATTCTTCGAGAACGACTGCCCTGAGGTCGCCGGCTTTACCGGAGCTATGGGAAGAGCACACGAACCGATTCGTCAAACCGGTCGCAGGAGTCGATCAACCGCCTCTGAGCCTTCAAATGGTCTTCGTCCCGATTGCGGGGCTTGATGCCTCAATCAGGGATTATCGGATTGAAGACGCGCCGCGAGTGCCTTCTCTGCATTCTCTGATATGACCAGGTGAAGCTGCATCTGAGCCCGTGTCATCGCAACAAACAGCTTGCGAGCTTCCGCTGTGCTGAAGGTCTCGAAGTCGATTTCGCAAACGATCACTATGGGTGCGGACTGACCCTTGAAGCGATAGAGCGATTCGGCGAGCAGTCGGCCTTCTGTCCAGCAAGCGTTGCCAGCGTTGTCGAAAGTGCCGGAAAAGCGATGCAACTTGAAACCGCCAAGTTGCTCTTCGCAAAGTAGCAACGATTTTTCGCGCCCACGAAAAGTGAGCACGGCAATGTCTTCCAGCCTCGCGCCGTCACGCGTCAGCCGGTCGACGATGGCGGCCGCTTTCCTCAGCCCTCCGGGATCTGCCGTCGTGTACTGGTACAACTCCGGGCCCTCGCCCTCCTCGACGCCTTTTGCCACGACCGGGTGCGGCGTGAGTCGGAAGTGGTTGATCGCCTCCACGATGCGCCGTGGGCTGCGAAAATTGTCGTGGCAAACGATGCGCGTTGCCTCCGGAAAGCCGAACGGCTCTTTCGCATAGATGGCCTGATTCGAATCGCCGAGCACGTAGAGCCTGCCCTCAGGCTTAAGACGCGGCAGCAAGGCTTGCAGCCATTCGCCATCGAAATCCTGTGATTCGTCGACGACTAGCAGGTCTAGCGACGCGGCTGCCTTTTCGCTCGCGACGGCCAGCGCGGCCATGCTGGCTTCAAATGTGATATTGCTGCTGAAATCGGGCTCGTCGCCGCTGGTCCGTAGCGCATCGATCGCAAGTTCGTGCACCGTGCTGACTTCCGCGCGCGGCGGCGCCAGCCGGATCATGTGGTCCGCCAGTGGACGGTTGAAGCATACATACCGCGCCCGTCGCCCGGCGGACGCCGCCTCATTGAGCAACCCAAGCGCGAGTTGCGTCTTGCCCGAACCTGCCGTTGCTTCGACGACATAGACGCCCGACGGCGATTCGATGCGCGGCACCCACGTGGCCAGCCCGTCAGCCAGTCGCCGTGTCGTCGCCAGCCATTGCCCGTGGCGGCAGGCTGGGTCAGGCACGACGTCGAAGCGGTTGGCCAGGAAGGCATGTAGCCTGTCGATCTGCGATGCGTCCAATGGTGCCTGCATGGTGGCGTCGATCAGACGTTGGGACATCGACTCGAGCTCCGACGCGTCGATGATCCTGTCGCGAGGGTAGCCGACGCTGCCCTGCGTCACCTGAAAGTCCGGCAGCAACAAAAAGTGTGTGACACGGACGCTGCCGAGTTGTTCGTCGCGCAGCCTGCCGATCAGGCCATGCAACTGCGCATGCGCCTGGTGATGGAGGCTCTTTTTCACGGCGCCGTATTGCTTGAACGCACCCTGTTCCGTGAGATCGATGGAGCCGGCCTTGATTTCCAGAACGGCCAGATGACCGCTTGGGGCAGCGACGACAGCATCCAGTTCCCCGTAACGCTGCGTCGCCTCGTGGAAGTGCGACATCTTCACGCCGTGATAAATGCGCCAGCCTTCCGGCAGCGATTGGGACAACAGGCGCAGCATCTCGTGCTCGCGGTATTGCCCCGACGAGACAGGACTGTGCTGGAGCGAAGGGTAGAGAGCTGCCATGGCGCGACGGTAAACGACGGACGATGCCAGGTCTAGCGCTCGATTCCGGGTGACAGAGCCCACAAGGCCACAAGCAGCAGTGGCGGTTGGCTTTTCACAATCAAGTGTCCGCGCAATGCACCGTCTTTCGCGGTCGAACGACTGCTGCCCGACATGTTGATAGCGCATGGCACTATAGGTTCGGTGTCCATTGACGCCGATTGGCTGGGAGTTGGCCGGCGTCAACTACCTTGTCCGGCGTGTTTTTATCGTCGCAGATCCAGTTGGTATCGGGTGCGAAGAACTCCGACAGCTCGTTGAACAGAAGCGGAAGTCCGGCGCCACTCTGAAGAGCTGTGCCGGTCGTTGCGCCCCGCGCTCGAACTTGCCGGGAATCTCGACGATGTCCGCGCTCTTTGCAAAGCGCCGACGGAACGCACCCTTGTCCAGAACGGCCGCATCGTCGGGGCCGTGCGCCAAGATGATTTCACAGACCTTTTGCAACTGAGTGAGCGTGAACTGCTCGGGCATCAGGTGCAGCGGCAATGCATGTTCGCGGACCCGTTCGCGCAGTGAGGAGCGTGCGGCGGCAAGCTGCTTGGCATGGTCGAACGCCAGTGGCGGCACGCCCGCGTCGGCGTCCACCCACTTCACTACCTCCACTTTGGAACGGACCACGGCCTGTACCCGGTTCCTCGGCAGCAATGCATAGTGCAGCTGGACAAGAGCGGGATCGGTCGGCACCGCGTGCGGGTCCAGTGTTGGAACGACGGCGCGACGCGCTTTCGCGACATCGCCATGCTGCCCGAGTTCGAACGATCGGCATTGCCCGACCTGCCGGTCCCGTCGCAGGCGCGTTTGCCTGACCTTGGCCGCAAGCCCATCTTCTTCGGTCATTACTGGATGACGGGACGCCGCAACTGTAATCAGACAACGCGGTCTGCGTGGACTACAGCGCTGGCAAGGGAGGGCCGCTGGTTGCCTACCGCTGGGAGGAAGGCAAACCCCTCGACGCTCGCTGCTTTGTGACGAGCGCCTAATGGGGCTAGCGACCAAACTGGACGTGCACAATATGCAAACAGGACCCACGACCGAGCCGCAATCGCCTGCGGCCCTCTTCCATGCATGGGAACAGGCGTATCGCCGGGATTTCGAGCGGGACAGCGGCGCTCTGTTCACAACCATTCTGCAGCGCTTCGAGCTCAATGTTGACGCGAAGGCCATGCTCGAAGGGACCATCGATTTCGTCCGAGCGACGGCTGCGCTCCGGGAGGTGGACAATCTCGACCTCGTAGCGTTTCTGACAGAGCAGCGCTACGACCCCCGAGGCACAGCAGCTACCTACTCCCTGGTGTTCGATATTTTCCAGCAAGGCGCGGCGTGTCTGCTCGCGACCCCTGACTTGAAATTCATCGACTTGGCGGACCTTTACGAGTGGCCATGGCACCGCTTGGAACAGGTTGGCTACAGCGGCTTTTGGGTGCATCGGATTGACGGCCAGGCCCTCGACGCGGTGGAAATCGAAGCGCTGGACCAGGAGGTGAGCAATGACATCGCCCACGACTATGGCGAGGACGAGGTCGCTGTCGGCTTCGATCCGGACTCCTTTGCGGGAGCACTCGCCGTCACGATCTGCGACGCACCGGACGAATGAGAGCGTGGACTTCGGTATCCATCTCAATACTCCACCCGGATCTTCCACTGCAATGACCCAGATCACTCCGACCGTCAGAACGAGCATCAGCCATCCGCTTCATATCGCCACGGTGCCCCTCGAAGATGGGGCGATAGGCTTGACTTTTTGTCCCGGCAAGCAAGGATCGAGCGTGTTCGGCGCGCCGTGGCAGCGCGACCTGCAGGCAGATCTTGACGCGATCGGCCGCTGGGGCGCGTCCACCGTCGTCACCCTGGTCGAAGTCCGCGAGTTGCGTTCATTGGGAGTGCCGGAGCTCGGCGCGCGCATTCGGGATCGGGGAATGCAGTGGCATCATTTGCCCATTCGCGACCTCGAGGTTCCCGATGACGTTTTCGAGGCCAAGTGGCCTGCGGCAGTTGCGCACCTGCGTCAGACAATCGCGGTGGGCCACCGTGTCCTGATCCATTGCCGAGGCGGGTTAGGTCGAGCCGGGACGGTGGCAGCATGCCTGCTGGTGGAGCACGGGGTCGCGCCCACCCAGGCCATCGAGCGTATTCGGCGGGTTCGGCCCCATGCGATCGAGACGACGGCACAGGCACGTTACGTCATGGACTATCGCCCAGCGATGGGCCATCAAGAACTGAAATGCTGAGGTGCACGCAGATGGACTGGTTCGAACAAATCACGGGCTTTATCGAAAAGGATTTCGACACCACGCAGGCTAGGCTTTCCGTCGTGGGTGGCCGGCTGCATTCGACGCACAGCGACCGCACCTGTGGTGTGGGCCATCTGGACTTGCCAACACTTGCAGAGTTGCGGCAGCGCGCCGCCCCTTGGACAACCGGACAAGGAACGACGCGGGCCTCGTGCATCCGGGGCGATGCTCGCAAGCTACATCGCGACAGCCGAAATGCTGGCGCTCTGTTTCAGGTAGCGTCGCAATTCAACCTGCTCGAGATGACCGGACCTTCCGTCACTCCCGAAGACGGCGTCACCCGCTATGCCGGCGATCCAACGCAAGGGCCGGCATGCGCCATCGCGGCTGGCGCCGGCACCATCTACCGCAACTATCTCGCTGAGGTGGATGGACATCGAGGGCAGCGCGTCAACCGCCAGATTGACTGCCTGCGCGATGTCGGTGCGGCGCTCGGCAATGGCGCAGACGCTTTGTGGAAGATGCAGAACGGCTACTGCCTCGTTACCGATCAAGGGCTGGCGTCCGTTGACGCGCAACTGGAGCAGCTCAGTGAAGCGCAGCGCGACGAGGTCATGCTGCCTCTGCGCATCGGTTTGCACGGGGACGTCGAGGTCACGGACCAGGATGCGGGCCACCGAGTTTCGCAAGCGTACTGCTCTGCGCTTCCGGTCGCATACAATCGAGTGCGAAATCCCACGCGTTGGGCACGATTCGCGACCCTGGTACTCGATGCAGCATATGAAGCCACCTTGCTCTCGGCGGTGCTGAATCGCGCCATGAACGGGAACCCTGTCGTCTTCCTAACCCGGTTGGGAGGTGGCGCCTTCGGAAATGATCCACGATGGATCGCGGCCGCGGTCCGGCGCGCGCTGAACTCGTGCCGGGATGCGGCGCTGGACGTCCGGATCGTGAGTCATGGAGATCCGGACCCCGACATGCTGGCCATTGTTGACGAATGGAACAGTGGGCGATAGCGCGGACAACTCGCCTCCGGCCGCCGGGCCCGGGTGCTAGGTTTCGGAACGCGCGCGTTGCTGCTATGCTCATAAGGCTTTGGCAGTGGCCCGGAATTGGAGCGAATCCCTGTGGCTACTCAGTGCAGTCACTTTTGCAGTAACTGGCGGCGTGCGGATCGGGGGAATCCAGATTCCATGCGGGTTTGCGGACATCTTGTGGGAGAGCCCCAGGCCACCATTTTTACGCCTAGTCCTTCTCGACTAGGCGTTTTCGTTTGTGCGTCAAGGATCTGTCAGAGTGTCGCCGGCGACGTCTGCTGACCTCGCCCTGGCGAAGCCATGGCTCTATTCCAAGGCGAAAAGCTCGGTCAATTCATTGATCAACACAGCCTCCGGCAAGGAAGCGTGGTTGACTCGATAGTTGACGACGCATCCATCAAATACCATGACGATGAAATGGGCGAGTCGTTTCCGCTTGGCAGGCGATTTGTGAAGACTGGGAATTGCAGTCTTGAGAATTTCTCCAATTCGACTTTCGAACCACTCGACCAACTCGGGATGGTATGGGTCTTCCGGTCCGATCGTCGATATCGCCTGGATCAGGTTGTTGGCAAAGCCATTGTCGAGTTGGGGTATCTGGCGAAACAAGCCGTTGAACAGCACATGGAGTTTCTCCCGCGGCGCTGAAGCTTCACGTACTTGCTCTTCGAGGCGTTCGACTTTTTCCTTCAGCCATTGTTCGTACAGGCAGAAGAATATGTCGATCTTGGCACCGAAATAAATGTAGATGTTCGCGTTGGAGATGCCCGCCTGCCGAGCGATTTGCGTCATTGACGCGCCAACATATCCTTTTT
>Ga0160470_100461_pt1 | contig 17620 bp, 11 predicted proteins | sample HID1973I_E11MG_FD_108214 | JGI IMG/M metagenome (GOLD analysis project Ga0160470, IMG submission 108214) | Enriched mosquito-associated microbial communities from UW Madison campus, WI, USA - HID1973I_E11 MG | ecosystem: Host-associated > Arthropoda: Insects > Digestive system > Unclassified ... | reverse complement strand
GCCATGGCCAGACAGTGGGAGGAAGTGGACCGGCTGCTCGCCGACGCGCAGGAGCGCTTCAAGCGTAGCGAATGGGTTGGGAAAATCCTGTCGGCGATGACTGAGTTCGCGCGCAGCCGATCGCGCGAACGCATGATGAAGGAAGCACGCTACTCGTCGGCGAAGTTGAATTCCCGTCTGGCATCGAAGGATGAGACCGGGAATCCGATGAACCTGGAAGATCTGCCAGCCTACTTGCGCCGCAAGCCGCTGCAGGGGAAACGAGACCTCTGAGCATGAGGGTGGCGTTGACTTTCCGTGTGGCTCAAGTCGGTTGCAGCGAGGCCGCAAGTTCCCTGCCTCACAGTTCCGATTTTCGGCTCATGGTCGGCTCCGAACCGGGGACGATTCGCCCACGGATTTCGAGTCAATGGTACGGTGCGGCACACCTGTAGAGGCATACACTTTGGGTAGCTCAAAATATGAGCGAACCGTCGAGGTGCCATTGGCCAAGACCGCACGTGTCTACAAGATCGAGATGCTCATCCGCAATCGCGGACACGTGAGCTTCCAAGCCTTGCTCGATGAGCTGGAGGTGTCGCCTGCCACGTTGAAGCGCGATTTGGAATACTTGCGGGATCAACTGGGGGCGCCGATCGAGTACGACCGGTTCCTGAATGGGTACCGATTTGGGCAGGAGCACCGCGGCCAGAAGCATCAGTTACCGGGCCTGTGGTTTAGTGAGCGCGAGCTGTTTTCGCTCTTGATGGCGAACCAGCTCCTCAGCGAACTGGATTCCAACGGGTTCATCAGTCGCCACCTCCACCCGTTGCTGGGACGTATCCACGAATTGCTGGGCACAACCGAGGCTGAAGCCAAGACCCTGCTGAAGCGCGTGAAGATTGCCAGCCCGGCCAAGCGCCCCGTCACCAGCCAGTATTTCGAATTGATCGGTGAGGCCCTGCTCACGCGCAAGCGCATTCAGATGCGCTACCTGACCCGCGGACGCGGCGAGGTAAGCGAGCGCGTCGTTTCACCACAGCGACTGGTTCACTACAAGAGCACCTGGTACATGGATGCGTGGTGCCACTCCCGCGAGCGCCTCCTGCGCTTTGCGCTCGACGCCATCTTGTCGGCGAACCCGGACGACAGGAAGGCGAAGGACGTTCCGCTGCGCCAGGTAGAGGCGGAGATGGACACTGGATACGGTATCTATGCCGGCGCCACACGCCAATGGGCGACGCTGCGATTCACGCCTCAGGCGGCCCAGTGGGTGAGCAGCGAGGAGTGGCACCTAGAGCAGCGGGGTCGCCGCCTGGAGGACGGAACGTATGAGGTCGACGTGCCCTACGCAGACGAGACGGAGCTCGTCATGGACATCCTGCGCCACGGCGATCAGGTCAAGGTTTTGGCGCCGGCCCGTTTGGCGGTGCGAGTTGCCGCGCAGCTTCGCGACGCCGCCGCGCAATATGGTGCTCACAAGGATCAACCCACGTGAGTGAGTAGATCAATCGGTGAGCTAGTGCCCCGGTAAGCTTCATGCAGATCATCACCATCGAGGACTGAAAATTGGACGCTGCTGCAGCTCTTTTGAATGACACTGCCCAAATTGCAGTGGGCGACGCACTCTATCTTCACCTGTCGGTGACGGATCCGGACTTGGTCGCCGCGCTCTCTGAGGTGCAGGAGGGGCGCGAGCGGCAGGAAATGGCGCTGACCGCACTGCGCATTGGCATCCTTTCCCTCAAGGCGGCCCGAGGCACCGTAGATGGGGTCGCGATCCGACAGGAAGGTGACCGGTTGCTCGAGACGCTGGATGCTCGACTATCGACGCATCGAGAGGTTCTGGACGAAGCCCTCGGCGGCACGTTGCGCGCGTATTTCGATCCTGCCAGCGGCGCGTTCACCGAACGGGTTCAGCGTCTGCTGCGCCAAGACGGCGAACTGGCCACCGTCATTGGCCACCAGGTCGAGTCTGCGCGGCGAACGCTGGATTCAATGCTCACGGCGCATCTCGGCGAGGAGAGCGATCTGCGCCGCTTGCTCAGTCCCGAGGAGGGCAATGCTTTCATCGAGGCATTGCGCGGGCAGGTATCGCAGGCTTTGCGGCAGCAAAGCGATGTCATCACGGCAGAGTTCACGCTGGACCGGCCGCAGAGTGCGCTGAGCCGCCTGGTGCGCGAGCTCAAGGAGCGGCATGGAGACTTGGAGCGCAACCTGGGCGAGAAGGTGGCGTCGGTGGTGGGGGAGTTCTCTCTGGACAACGAGGACTCGGCGCTGTCGCGGCTGGTGGGTCAGGTGGAGAGCGCGCAGGAGCAGATCAGCGCGCAGTTCTCTCTGGACAACCCGGAGTCCGGGCTCACGCGGATCGTGCAGCGGATCGAGCATTTCGAGCGGGCACAGAGCGAGCGCTCGCGGGACTTTGAGACGCGGGTCACCTCGCTGTTGGAGAAGCTGGTCACGCGGCGGGAAGAGGCGCGGCGCTCCACCATCCATGGCCATGAGTTCGAGGCGCGAGTAGGGCAGGAGCTGGAGGCGCATTGCCTGGCGGCGGCCGACGTGATGGAAGCGGTCGGGGGCAACTCGGGCCTCATTCCGCGTTGCAAGGTGGGGGACTTCCTGGTGACGATGGGGCCGGACTCGGCCGCACCGGGTGCGGGAATCGTGGTCGAGGCCAAGGCGAGCGGCATCTACACGCTCAAGACGACGCTGAGCGAGGCGGATGAGGCGCGGCGCAACCGCGGGGCCTCGGTGTGCTTGTTTGTCCATGCCGCTCGGACCGCGCCGGCAGGGTTGCCCGAACTGCATCGCTGGGGGCAGGACATCGTGGTGCTGTGGGACGAGGACGAGCCGTCGACGGACGTGCGCCTGAAAGCAGGCTTCCAGCTCGCCAAGGCGCTGGCGATCCGTGCGGGGCAGCACGACGAGGACGAGGCGGCGAGCCTGGCGGAGATGGACGGGGCGATCGAAGCGATTCGCAAACAGATCGCGGGGTTCGAGGAGATCCAGACTTCGGCGCGGACGGTGGTCAATGGCGGCGAGAAGATCCTGAAGCGGGCGGACCTGATGAGCCTGGAGATCGAGAAGCGTCTGGTGGTGCTGCAGACGCAGGTGAGCCGCCTGCGATCTTCAGAAAGCTGACGTGCAGCGGTACGGCGGGCGGCACCTCTATTCGGCGACGGATCTGGTCGGGTTCCTGTCGTGCGAGCACTTGACGGCACTGGCATGGCAGGCGCTCGACGACCGGGCGTTGGCGGGGCGTCGGGTCGAGAACGACGAATCTCAGGCGCTCATTGCCCAAAAAGGGGATGAGCATGAAAGAGCCTACCTGCGATCGCTGGTGGAGGCGGGGCGGCAGGTGGTCGTGGTGGATACCGAAGGTTCCCTGGAGGAGCGGGAGCGGCAAACGCTGGAGGCGATGTCGGCGGGGGCGGAGGCGATCTACCAAGCGACCTTGCGGCAGGGGCCCTGGGTGGGGCATGCGGACTTCCTGCGGCGCATCGATGGCGAGCCGTCGGACCTGGGCGCCTGGCGATACGAGGTGGCGGACACCAAGCTGGCGCGCTCGCCGAAGGCGAAGTTCCTGGTGCAGCTGGCTTTCTACACCCAGTTGGTGGCCAGGGCGCAGGGCGCGGAGCCGCGGATGATGCACGTCGTGCTCGGGGATGGGTCCGAGCGGGCGTTCCGCTGTGCGGACTACATGCATTACTTCGAGGCGCTGCAGGTGCGCTTCCTGTCCTATGTCTCGGGGCTCGAGGGAGGGCAGGTCGAAGTGCCTTATCCGGTGCCGTGCGATCACTGTGACCTGTGCGACTACAGGGAAGTGTGCGCGGACCGGCGGCTGGCCGATGACCACCTGAGCCAGGTGGCGGGAATCACTCGAATCCAGACCGTGAAGCTGGAGACGGCCGGGATCTCGACGCTGGCCGGGCTGGCGGCGTGGCCGGCGGGTGCAGGAGTGCCGCGCATGCATGCAGACACGCTGGGCAAGCTCCGGGGGCAGGCTGCGTTGCAGCATGAGGCGAAGTGCACCGGGGCGCGGCGGGTGGAAGTGCTGCCCCTGGATCCTGAGCACTGTCGGGGCTTCTATCGGTTGCCGGCGCCCGACGACGGTGACATGTTCTTCGATATGGAGGGCGACCCGCTGGAGATTGGCGGGCTCGAGTACCTGTTCGGCGTGTGGTGCCGCGAGGCGGGCGGCTGGGCCTTCAGGACATTCTGGGCGCACGACCGGCCGCAAGAGTGCATGGCCTTCGAGCAATTCATGGACTTCGTGGCGGAGCGCCGGCGGCAGTTTCCGGGAGCGCATGTCTACCACTACGCGAGCTACGAGGAGACAGCGCTGAAGCGGCTGGCGAGCTTCCATGCTACGCGCGAGGTCGAGATGGACAACCTGCTGCGCCAGAAGGTCCTAGTCGATCTTTACAAGGTGGTTCGCGAGGGAATCCGCATCTCCGAGCCGAGCTATTCGATCAAGTCCGTCGAGCACTTTTACCGCCCGGCGCGCGCGGGCGACGTGCAGAACGCCGGGGCCAGCATCGTGTACTACGAGCGCTGGCGCGAAACCGGCGATGCGAAGCTGATCGATGACATCGCCGCCTATAACCGGGACGACGTGGAGTCGACGCAGCAGTTGCGTGACTGGTTGCTGGGCTTGCGGCCTGAAGGGCTGCCGTGGCGCACCGCGGAGACGGCTGTGCAGGTGGCGCAAGGCGAGAAGCCGACGGCCGTGCAGCAGATCGAGTTGCGCTTGGCGGACTACCGCAGGCGCATGGTGGACCTGTTGCCAGCAGACCCGCGCACATGGGATGTGACGGAGCGGACATCGGAACTCGCGTACCAGCTGCTGGACTTCCACCGCCGTGCAGCGAAGCCCGAGTGGTGGGCGCTGTTCGCGCGCATGGACCTCGAGGAAGAAGAACTCATCGATGATCCGGAGTGCCTGGCCGGGCTCACCCTGGACCCCGATGTCCCGCCTGCACGGGTGGCGCGCTCGGTGCTCTACACCTACCGTGTGCCGGAGCAGGAGACCAAGCTCGCCGATGGCGACCAGATCACGCGGTGCGACACGGGCGAGGCGATCGGAAACCTCCTGTTCGACGAAACCACGCGACGCGCCGGGATCAAGCTCGGGCCCAGCAAGCAACCATTGCCGGACCGCTTGAGCGTCGGGCCCGGTGGACCGATCGACTCGAAGAAGATCAGCGCGGCCCTATTCCGGTTCGCGGACAGTTGGCTGGCCGGAAGCAGGCGCTACGACGCCATCGAGCAATTGCTGCAGCGCAATGTTCCGCGGCTGCGTGGGCGGTCCCCCGGAGATGCGATCGTTGAAGACGCGCCGGACCTGGTGCCGGGCTGCGTCGCCGCGGTGCGGGCCCTGGACAACTCCTTCCTCTACGTGCAGGGGCCGCCCGGATCGGGCAAGACCTACAGCGGTTCGCGGATGATCGCCGCGCTGCTGGCCGACGGGCATCGGGTGGGGATTCTGTCCAACAGCCACAAGGCGATTCATCACCTGATGAAAGGGGCGATCCGAGAGAGTGTGCGGCAGGGCGTGGGCATTCGCGCGGTCAAGAAGGCGGCCTCAGGGCGCGAAGACACGGAACTGTACGTCGACGGCGCGGGCGTGTCGAACCTCTACCTCAACGGGGAAGTGTGGGCGGCCGATGCCAACCTGATCGGCGGCACGGCCTGGCTCTTCTGCGACGAAGCGGCGGACCAACGGCTGGACTACCTGTTCGTGGACGAAGCGGGGCAGGTGGCTCTGGCCAACCTGGTAGCGGCGGGAACCTGTGCGCGCAACCTGGTGCTGCTGGGCGACCAGATGCAGTTGAGCCAGCCGGTGCAGGGCGTTCATCCGGGGCGCTCGGGCGACTCGGCGCTGGACTACCTGCTGGACGGCGCCGCGACCATCGCGCGGGATCGCGGGATCTTCCTGGCGACGAGTTGGCGGATGCATCCTGCCGTATGCCAGTTCATCTCCGATGCGGTGTACGACGGACGCCTGGCGCCGGAAGCGGCCAACGCGAACTGCGAGCTGGTGCTGCGAGGCGACGCACATCCCATCCTGAAGCCGGCAGGCATAGTCCATGTGCCGGTCGAGCATGCGGGGTGCTCGCAGGGAAGTGAAGCGGAGGCCCGTTTGATCGACGAGATCTATGCCGATGCGCTGCGGCAGCACTACACGGACCGCGATGGAATCGTCCATCCGATGACGCCGGAGAACATCCTGGTGGTGGCGCCCTACAACGTGCAGGTCAACCTGTTGCGGCGAACCTTGCCCGAGGGTGCGCGGGTGGGCACGGTGGACAAGTTTCAGGGCCAGGAGGCGGAACTGGTGATCGTCTCGATGACCACGTCCAGCGAACAGGACCTGCCGCGCAACATCGAGTTTTTGTACAGCAAGAACCGGCTCAACGTGGCGGTGTCGCGGGCCAGGTGCACCGCCATCGTGCTGGCCAACCCGGCGTTGCTGGCGATCAAGTGCCAGACGCCGGAGCAGATGGCGCTGGTCAATACGCTGTGCTGGGTGGCGCAGGCGGGGAGGGCGGGGTGATGCGGCGAGTTGCGGTCTTGGCGGCAGTGCTGGCCTGGGGGCTTGCGGGGTGTGCGACGAAGGTGGCGGACGGAGAGTTTGAGCTGCGGGGCGTCGTGCTCGATGCGTCGATGACGGTCGTCGAATTGCGGCGCGCACTTCCGGAGTTGACCTGCCTGGAGGCCAATGCCGATGGTGCGGAGGTCTGTGTGATGTCGAGCGGAGCCGATGCGATGGGGGTGCTTGCGGTCTCGCTGTTCAACGGTCGGGTCGGTTCGATCGTGCTGCAAGTTGGCGCGGAAGAGTTCGATTCACTGGCGCGGCACATCGTGTCGCAATTGGGTGACGGCGAGGAAGTCCGGGGCAAGGCAGGTATCGAGGGTCGGCAGGACCAGGTGGTGGTGACGTGGGCGCAGGACAGGCGCTTCGTGCGGCTGGTCAAGCGCGAGCCCTTCGACTTGTCGAGGAGTGCCTTGATTGCGCTCTCGAAGGCTATGGATGCACATTTGGGGAGAAAGCCGGAGGCGGAGACGACTGTGGGGCGTTGCCTGACGCATGTCTATGGGTGTCCGCCTGTCTAGTACGTCGCAGGTGCAATATGGCGATCGGATGGATGGAGGCAGTCATGACTGACCTGGAAAACTTTGCGCGCGAATTGGAGTTGCACATCGGGCTGCCCAGCAATGCGAGGCCCTTCGTGTGCGAGGGATCGCCCTTGACCTGTATTGCGTTCATCGTCGGATTCAATGCGGCGACGGAGTTGAGGTTCGACTTCTGGAAGCACTGGCGTGACGGCTACGGATTCGACAAGGCGACCTGGTTCGCCGAGTACCTTGCCGAACGCGCTGCAAGACCGCTGAAGCCCGGGCGCACCCGCAGGCTTCCCGTGAGCACCACGCGCAAGCGACTGAACATCGTGGTCGACGCGGCAGCGCCCGTGCGCTGCCTCGAGACAAACATCCATTCGGTGGCCAGTGCCAGCGCGGCGGAACTGGCGGTGAGCGACCGTGGCACGGCGGTCTTCGACTTCCTGCTGGCGCGTGTCCGTCCGCGCGTGATTCTCGCGCATGGCGACGAGGCTGTCGCGCATCTGCGGACGCGCAAGACCGGTGCGGTACTGATCGAATCGGCGCACTTCGCCAGCCGGGGCGGGGGTGCGCGTGGCGCATTCACGGATGCGGAGGGTGAGCGGCTGGGGCGCTCGATCCGCCAGACGGTTGAAGCCCGCTGAACAGCATCGATTGAATTGGACTGAAGACCATGAACTCAAAGAACTACGACGGCAGCCGCATCTGGATCGGCGATCGCTATGAGGAACACCGCGTTTTCGTGCTGGGAGAGTCCTACTACGGGACTTACGAAGCGGAGATGGAAACCGACGAGGTGTACTTGCGGGAGTTCGTTGCCCACCGCCAGGAGGACAAGCTGTTCGACAAACTCTGCCGGTCCCTCGCGATGTCGCGCGAGGAATTCTGGCACCAGGTGATCTTCACCAATCTCGTGATCGGATCTGTGGGGGCGGACAGTCGTGCCACCGCACGCGAGGATCAGTTTCGCGCTGGATGCCCGCGCCTTGCAGACTTGCTGGTCAAACACAAGCCTGCCTGCGTCTGGATTCTCGGCATCAGCCAGGGCCGCTTCAGTGGCCGGATCTGCGAGGAGCTCGGGATCCCGTATCGGGTGATCGCACATACGACAGGCAAGAACAACATGCGCCAGCCCGTCCTTGCGGAACACATCCTCCAAAGCTGGAACGAATTGCGTGGACGGCCGCCCACCGCCCCGGTTGAGGGGCAGATGAACACCGGAGCCAGCACTGCGTCAAAACCACCGATGCCATCGAAAGTACCTTCGCCAATGCGCGCCGCGAACTCGCAGGTCGGGGCGATGAAGCTGCGGGCTGGCTATCGCAGCCGCGACGCCCAGCCTGATCAGCGAATGTGGATCAATCTGGGCTACGGTGGAAAGACGGCAAGTGAGGAGACCTGGCGCTACTGGCCGCAGTCCGGGGCCGGTCCCTGGACGATCGCCGCGCCACTGGGTGCGGCCGTCTACACCCAGGAGAACTTGCGCCTGTACCACGATGGGCAGCTTGTCTACGAGGCGAGGGAGGGCGAGGGTCAATGGGACGTGACATGGCAGGCCCTGGCGCATTTCTATGGTGTGCTGGTGCGCAAGGCTGCCCGGGGCGTTCCGATGTCAGAAAAGATCGATGCCCGCGGAAGCTGAACTTGAGCGGACAGGAGCGATTCACGTATCGTGCGAATCGCAAATGAAGGTGGAAGTCGATGCAATGGCGTTAAGCTAGCGGAACGCTTGCGTTTTGCTTAGAGGAGCCGCTCAATGTCCGTTGCCAAATCCCATGTCGTCAGTGTTCGTGTCGAGCCCCACATCAAGGCGGCTCTGCAGTCGGCCGCTGAGCGCGAAATGCGCAGCCTCGCCAACATGGTGGAGGTCATGGTGGTGGCCTATTGCCGCGCCCAGGGCCATCCGCTCGAGGGAGTGCCGGAAGACACGCTGTCCAATACCAACCTGCGAGGAAGCGCTGCGTGATGGGGGGCAGGCAGAGGCTCCTCGCAACGCCTGGGCTTCCGCTTTGGCATCAACGTTACTCAGGCTGGGCGTACCCCGTCGGTGACTCGCAAGCTAGTCAAGCTTCTCTACTGGGCCGCCATTGACGATGCCAACTGAATCTATCAAGACTGATTCCAAGGTGAACTTAGAAATCAAAGGCAACAAACTGGAACGCTTCGGGTTCAGTTACGAGCGCGGCGGGGTACATACCGCCCGGACGATGATGCTCGCCGAGCTGCGCGCCCTACTGTCCTTTGTGGACAAGAGCGACGCAGCCAGAGTCGACTATCTCGAAGCCATCCAGACTGACAATTGCCTAGGCAAGCGCTCGGGCAAGACTCGGACGCTGACCTTCCGGCACCTTGCCGATCTCTATGCGCTTGACCCCAGCTTGTTGGTGTTTCGCGCTCTGCGATTCTTCTGGCGGCGCGACGTGGACGGCCAGCCGCTGCTGGCTGCACTGTGCGCCTACTCACGCGACCCCATTCTTCGGTCCGCAGGGTCGTTTGTCCTGGGGTTTCAGGAAGGGGCCACTGTCACCCGTGAGGGGATGGAAGAGTTCCTCGATGCGCAAGAGCCGGGGCGCTTCAGCAAGGCCACGCTCAAGTCCACCGCGCAGAACATCAATTCGTCCTGGACCCAGTCGGGCCACCTCTCTGGCCGCGTCCGCAAGGTGCGCGCCCGTGCCGTGGCGACGTCAGGCGCAGCCTCGTTGGCCCTCCTTCTGGGCTACGTCAGCGGGCTGCGCGGCGAATCGCTGTTCAAGAGCGACTACACCCGGATGCTCGACTGCTCCTTCGACCGGACGCTGGAGCTGGCCGAGGACGCCTCGCGCCGGGGCTGGATCTCGCTCAAGCGCGTCGGCCAGGTGGTCGAGGTGCTTTTCCCGAACCTGATCACTACGCAGGAAATGGAGTGGCTCCGTGAGCAGAATTAAGCGATTGACCCAGTCTTACAGCAAATATGTGGCTGTCCCATGGCGCGATGACGCTGCTGCCGCCCAGCGCGTCATTTTCTGCGTCTACCACGAGACGGAAGAGCTGCGCCTGCGGGCCAAAGTCGACGAGTTTGAGATCGCTTCCCGTGCCGCCGGCCACGATTGGGCATTGTTTGACTTGACTGACTCATTCCCGCACTGGCTGGCGTCCCAACGGTATGCCAAGAGCTACTTCCAAAAGCCCAACCTACTGTCCACGCTGCTGCCCAAGTACCTTAGCTACATCGAAGCTGAGTTCGAGACCTTCCTGCAAGACAAGAACGTCAGCGAGGAATATGTCGTGGCGCTCCAGGGGGTCGGCTCTCTGTTCGGCTTCCTGAAGGTCAAGGAAGTCGTCGACAAGCTCGCACCCAAGGTGAAGGGCCGCCTGCTGGTGTTCTTCCCCGGCAGCTACGAGGACAACAACTACCGCTTGCTGGATGGGTACGACGGTTGGAACTACCTAGCCATACCGATTACCGCAGGCAAGGAATTCTGAAGAGGAAACACATGCTCAATCGCGACATCTACCAAAAAGACCCGTCGACCCGCAAGCTGGTCAATGAGGGCGTGGCCAGCGTCAACGACGAAAAAACCAACCAGGCACTGTCCGTCCTGCGGTATGAGCTCGAAACATTCGTCTGCGATGGCCAGTACGAAAAGGGCCTTGAGCACATCCTTGACGTCTACCTGAAGAACATCGAACAGGCCGAACAGCCCGCCGTTTGGGTCAGCGGCTTCTATGGCTCGGGCAAATCGCATCTGGTCAAGATGCTGCGGGCCCTCTGGGTCGACAGCGCGTTTGACGACGGCGCTACCGCGCGGGGTATCGCGAACCTGCCACAAGGCGTGAGCGATCAGCTCAAGGAACTCAGCACCCAGGCGAAGCGCCACGGCGGTCTGCATGCGGCGTCTGGCACGCTGGGCTCCAGCTCGCGCGACAAGTCCGTGCGCATGGCCCTGCTGGGCATCCTCTTCAAGTCCGTCGCCCTGCCGGAGCAGTACCCGGTGGCGCGCTTTGTCATGTGGCTCCGGCATGAAGGCATCTACGACGCCGTGCGGGGCCACGTTGAGAAGAGCGGTTTCGACTGGAATGAAGAGCTCGACAACTTCTACGTGGCCGAGGGTCTGCACGAGGCCCTGGTCAAGGCCAAGCCCAACCTGTTCACGTCGCCAGCGTCCTGCGTCGAGACCCTGAACAACCTGTACCCCTATGTGCAGGACGTCTCCAGCGGCGACATGCTCAAGGCCATTCGCCAGGCGCTAACCCGCGACGGCAAGTTCCCTCTCACCCTGGTGGTGCTCGACGAGGTGCAGCAGTACATCGGCGAAGACAGCCAGCGCTCCATTGACGTGCAGGAAGTGGTCGAGGCCTGCTGCAAGAACATCGGCGCCAAGATGCTGTTCATCGGCACCGGTCAAACAGCCGTCACCGGTACCTCCAACCTTAAGAAGCTCGAAGGCCGATTCACCGTCCGCGTTGAGCTCTCGGACGCTGACGTCGATGCCGTGATCCGTCAGGTCATCCTGGCCAAGAAGCCAGAAGCCAAAGCTCCGGTCGAAAAGGTGATGCAAACCAACTTAGGCGAAATCTCTCGCCACTTGGCCGGCACCACCATCGGTCACCGTGGCGATGACATTCAATTCTTCCCGCAGGACTACCCGATCCTGCCAGTGCGCCGTCGCTTTTGGGAGAACACCTTGCGCGTGCTGGACCAGACCGGCACCGACAGCCAGCTACGCAACCAGCTCTCCATGATCCACAAGGTCATCCAGACCAATGTGGACGCTCCGGTCGGCAGCGTGGTGCCAGCGGACTACCTGTACTTCGACGCAGCCGACAAGCTGTTGCAGTCGCGCATCCTGCCGCGCAAGGTGCATGAGAAGACCATGGTCTGGGCCAAGGGCACCGATGACCAGCGCCTGATGGCACGGTCCTGCGGCCTAGTGTTTCTCATCAACAAGCTGGCCAGCAGCAACAACGAGATCGGCATTCGCGCCACCGTCGACACCCTGGCCGACCTGTTGGTGGAAGACCTCACCCATGGCTCCAGCGCGCTGCGCAGCAAGCTCCCGAGCGTGCTCGACAAGTGCGAACTGCTGATGAAGGTCGGTGACGAGTACCGCATCCAGACCGAGGAGAGCGCCGCCTGGAACGACGAGTTCCTGAGTCAGCGCAATGGCCTGGCCAACGAGGCCCACCGGGTGGATGCAGAGCGCGACGATCGCATCCGCAAGAAGTTCGGCGAGATGGTGCGCAAGCTGTCGCTGACCCAAGGCACGTCCAAGGTCACGCGCGACATCTTCCCGGTGTTCGATGCGCAGTTGCCGGGCGACGCCGCCGAGAAGGTCTGCGTCTGGGTACGCGACGGCTGGAGCATCGACGAGAACTCGGTGCGTGCCGATGCTCGCCAGGCGGGCAACCAGTCGCCCACTGTGTTCGTGTTCATCCCCAAGCGCTCGGCCGATGATCTGCGGCACTACCTGATCGACTTCAAAGCCGCCAGCGCCACGCTGGACAAGCGCGGCGTGCCCAACACCGCCGAGGGCACCGAGGCCCGCTCGGCGATGGAGACCACCAAGCAAACCGCTGAGGGCAAGATCCGCGAACTGCTGCAAGAGGCCTTCTCTGGTGCCCGCGTCTTCCAAGGGGGCGGCAACGAGATCCTGGGCAACGACCTTCAGGACATGACGCTGGAAGCCGCCACCAACGCGCTGCAGCGGCTCTACCCGCAGTTCCACGTCGCCGACCACGCCGGTTGGCCGAAGGTCTACGACAAGGCGCAGAAGGGGGCGCCGGATGCCCTCAAGAGCGTGGGCGACGACGGCGAGCCCGCCAAGAACCCCGTCTGCAAAGCTATCTTGGCCTTCATTGCCGGCGGCAAGAAGGGCATCGACATCCGCAAGAACTTCGAAGGCGCCACCTACGGCTGGCCGGGCGACGCGGTGGACGGTGGCCTGCAGGTGCTGCTGGTGACCGGGCTGATCCGCGCTCAAGACGACAAGGGCCAGACCATCGACCCGAAGGACCTGGAGCGAAAGGTCATCGGCAAGACCATGTTCAAGGTCGAGTCGGCCACGGTGTCAGCGGCGCAGCGCATCCAGATCCGCAAGGTGCTGCAGAAGGTTGGCCTCACCGCCAAACAGGGTGAAGAGCTGGCCCACGTGCCGCAGTTCCTGGTCAGTGCGCAGGAACTGGCCAACCGCGCCGGGGGCGACGCTCCGCGCCCGGCACGCCCCGCGACCACCACGCTGGAAGAAATCCGCCTGACCGCCGGCAACGAGCAGCTGCTGGCCCTGTACAACCAGCGCGACGAGCTCAGCACCGCCATCGACACCTGGACGGATCTGGCCGAGCGCATCGACAAGCGCATGCCCGCCTGGAACACGCTCAAGCGCCTGCTGGCCCAGGCCAATGGGCTGTCGGGCGCCGAGGTCTTGGTGGCACAAGTCACGCACCTGGAACAGCAGCGCCAACTGCTGGGGGAGCCCGATCCCGTCACGCCCCTGGTGGCCAGCCTGACGCAGTTGCTGCGCGACGAACTCAACCGGCTGCACGCCGACTACCAGACCCGCCACAAGAACGGCATGGCGCGCCTGGAGGCCGACACCAACTGGAAGCAACTGGAGCCCGAGCAGCGTAACAGCCTGCTGGCCGCCCAGAAACTGACCCTCACCGACGCACCCAAGGTGCAAGTGGCCAACACCGACGAGGTGCTGGCCACGGTCGATCGGCTGTCGCTGTCGTCGTTCGCTGATCGTGTGGCCGCCATCGACTCGCGCTTTGACGCCGTGCTGGTGGCCGCCGCCGAGCTGATGGAGCCCAAGGCGCAGTTCGTCAAGCTGCCTCATCGCACCATCAAGACCGACGAAGACATCGAGGCCTGGCTGCAGGATGCCAAGCAGACCATCGCACAGGCCCTGAAAAAAGGCCCGGTCATCCTTCACTGAGGCCTGATTCCCCATGATGCAAGCACTCGACAAAGACCTGCGCGCCGCGCTGGAGAAGACCGTCAAAGCGGCCCGCACGGTGGCCGAGACGGCTGCGTACGCGGCCGTGGACCAACTGGGTGTCGGCCACGATAAGCCCGAAGCTTTTTTGAGCGATGCCGAGAAGGCGCTGCGCAACCGCCTGCGCACCCACGGCAAGCAGCTCGGTGACGCCCGTGACTCCAAGAGCACCAACCCGACCTATGGCAAGCAAGAGGTGCAGCACCTGGTGCAAGAGGTGGCCTACCAGCATTGGCACCGCATGCTGTTCGCGCGCTTTCTGGCCGACAACAACCTGCTGATGTACGACGGCGTGGCCGTCACCATCGAGGAGTGCGATGAGCTGGCCCCCGACGAAGGCGCCAAGAGTGGCTGGGAGCTGGCCGGCAAGCTGGCCGCCCGCATGCTACCGCAGGTGTTCAAGCCTGGCTCGCCAGTGTTCGAGCTGACCTTTGCGCCCGAGCACCAGAGCGAGCTGGAACGCCTGCTCAAGGACTTGCCCGACGCGGTGTTCAAGGCCAGCGACAGCCTGGGCTGGGTGTACCAGTTCTGGCAAGCCGACAACAAGGAGCGCATCAACAAGTCGGAAGTGAAGATCGGCGCTGACGAGTTACCGGCCGTCACCCAGCTCTTCACCGAGCCGTACATGGTGGCCTTCTTGCTTCACAACTCGCTCGGCGCCTGGTGGGCCGCCCGGCATCCGGGCAAGCCATGTCCGGTCAACCTCGACTACTTCCGAACGCTGGAAGACGGCACCCCGGCCGCAGGCAAGTTCGAGGGCTGGCCCGACTCGCTGGCCGACTTCAAGCTGCTCGACCCGTGCTGCGGCTCGGGTCACTTCCTGGTGGCCGCTTTCCTGATGCTGGTGCCCATGCGCATGGCGGCGGAGGATCTGAGTGCCAAGGAAGCGGTGAATCGCGTCCTGGCCGAGAACATCCACGGCCTAGAGATCGACCCCCGCTGCGTGGAGATCGCCGTGTTCGCAGTGGCATTGGAGGCCTGGCGCTTTCCGGATACATCTGGGAAACCGCTCGGAGTGCGAGAAATCCCCAAGCCGAATATCGCGTGTAGTGGGTTGAAGGTAGTGGCCAAGGCGCGAGATTGGGAGGCACTCGTTCCAGAAGATACCCCAAATGCTGAGTATGTGCGCCAAGAGCTTCGTCGATTGCACGGCAGTTTTTCTGATGCCCCGCTATTGGGAAGTTTGCTCGATCCAGCTCGAAGTTTGAAAAATGATCTCGCCACCTCTAACTACGAAACGGTAACCGCTTTATTGCAAAAGGCACTAGCCACTGAACGTCCCGTCGACCCAGTGAATGAGGATGACGACCCGTGGGAGTTGGCGCTGAGTGCGCAAGGACTGCTGGAGGCAGCGCGACTTTTGGTAGCGCGCTACCACTTGGTAATTACGAACGTCCCCTATTTGGCGAGAGGCAAGCATTCTGATGCGCTCAAAGAGTATTGTGATAAGCACTATTTCGATGCAAAAGGTGATCTTGCAAACGTATTTCTAGACCGTTGCCTGGAGCTTTCAGAAATTAATGGCGCAGGTGTTGCTCAAATAGTGATGCCTCAAAACTGGCTATTTCTTTCGACATATCGCGGACAACGACAAAAGCTGCTAAGTGAAGTTTCCTGGAAGATCATTACCAAACTGGGGGGCGGGGCTGAGGCATTCAGCAACGGTCCGGGTAACATAACTACGATATGCAGTATCACAATATCTACGAGTACTCCCAATGAACATTCCAAAATAAGCGGGTTTGATGCGAGCAAACCAAAAATCATCACCGATAAAGAGATCGCACTAAAGTACGATCCCATACTTAGCATTTCTCAACATCAGCAGCTCAAAAATCCTGATTCAATCGTTTCATTGGAAGAACTGGCGGGCATAGATTTATTTTCAAGCTATGCAGATTGTTTTCAGGGCACATCGACTGGTGACAATCACAGATTCGTAAGATGCTTTTTTGAAGTCAAACTGAATGAATTGTGGGCTCCCTTCCAAGGGCCATCTACGGACCTGGCTGATTTTTCCGGCAAAGAGTCAGTTGTTGCTTGGGAGCGGCTTCTACACTTTGGCGGCGCTGCCATCCGGGGCGAGTCGGCTTGGGGGCGAATGGGAGTCTCAATTGCTCAAATGAGTGACCTTCCTGCGACAAGGTACTTGGGCACCTACTTCTCAAACTCCACCCCGGTAATAGTCCCAAAGAAAGAGGAATACCTCCCGGCTATCTGGTGTTTTTGTAAATCCAAGGAGTTTTCGAAAGCACTCCGGGCCATCAATCAAAAACTAAGCGTAGACAACGGCTATGTGGGAAAAATCGCTTTCGATTTTTCCCATTGGAATCAAGTAGCAGCTGAAGAGTTTCCTAGCGGACTATCTGCCCCCTATTCAGATGACCCGAATCAGTGGATTTTCCACGGTCATCCCCAGCCTTCAACGGAACCCCTTCAGGTTGCTGTAGCTCGTCTGGTTGGATACACCTGGCCAGCCGAATCCGATGACAAAATGGAGTTGTCTGATGAAGCGCGTCAATGGATCGTACGTAGCAAGGCTCTCGTGAGTCATGCCGACAAAGACGGCATCGTCTGCATTCCGCCTGTTGGCAGAGAAGCCTCAGCCAGCGACCGCCTGCTGAATCTGCTGGCGGATGCCTACGGTGCAGACTGGAGTAACGACGTTCTGGCACAACTACTGAAGGCTGCCGATCACGCTGGTAAATCGCTGGAGACCTGGCTGCGCGACAAATTCTTCACCCAGCACTGCGCGCTGTTCGGTAGTCGCCCGTTCGTATGGCATGTGTGGGATGGTCTGCGCGACGGGTTTGCCGCCCTCGTGAATTACCACAAGCTGGACTACAAGGCGCTGGAGGCGCTGATCTATACCTATCTGGGTGACTGGATCAACCGCCAGAAGCGCGATGCTGAGAGCGGCGTCGACGGAGCTCAGGAAAAGTTGGCGGCGGCTGAGGCACTGAAGAAGTGCCTGGAGTTAATCCTGGCGGGCGAGGCGCCCTACGACATTTTCGTGCGCTGGAAGCCCATCGAGGAGCAGCCCATCAGCTGGAATCCCGATCTCAACGACGGTGTGCGCCTCAACATCCGCCCCTTCCTCTCTGTTCCTGATGTCGGAAAAAAAGGTGCCGGTGTTCTGCGAGACAAACCAAAGAGTCTGCATTGGGAGAAGGACCGTGGCAGCGATGTGCCCTCGGCGCCTTGGTATGAGCTCGGCCTGCAGTACGACGGCAAGGTGGGTGACCGCATCAACGACCACCACTTGAGCCTTGAGGAAAAACAGAAGGCACGGGAGAAGGCCAAGTGATCAAGTCGGTCAATAACTATCCGGTTTCGCAGCTCTTCGACATTGAAGCAGGCGTGGTTTATGCGATTCCGCGCTACCAGCGGGAGTACACCTGGAGCAAGGCTCAGTGGGAGTCGCTGTTTGATGACGTGCAAGAGAACGACCCTGGCTACTTCCTGGGTTCGATCATCTGCATCAACCAGACCACTGACACCCTGGCGGTGCAGCGGCTGGAGGTGGTGGACGGGCAACAGCGGCT
>Ga0160470_100446_pt1 | contig 18482 bp, 9 predicted proteins | sample HID1973I_E11MG_FD_108214 | JGI IMG/M metagenome (GOLD analysis project Ga0160470, IMG submission 108214) | Enriched mosquito-associated microbial communities from UW Madison campus, WI, USA - HID1973I_E11 MG | ecosystem: Host-associated > Arthropoda: Insects > Digestive system > Unclassified ... | reverse complement strand
TCCATTGAACAGGGAAGGGAAGGAGATTTTTGATGCTGCATTGAGCCAGACTTTGGAGCCGTCTGGTAGGGTCACCTGGTAAGTGCCGCCCCGTGGTGTCGCAGCTGTGAGCATAGTCATCGTCTTCACACTATCTGTGACAATGACATTTGTCTTATTGGTATCCAGTGTAATGACTTTACCATTACCGAGGGTGAGTGTTGCCAGGTTTCTGCCGGGGCTGATGTCATTCATCCGAGCCCGTGCTGAGTTCATTTCAGTATCATTGCCAGAAGCTCTTTGGGACGAAGCAATCTCACCGATGTATAACCAGGTACCCAAGGTAATTGCTGCTACAGCTGCGGCTATTGCAGCGATTCTCGGCCATAATTTGGTTTTCGCAGGCAGGATATTTTGTCGCTGAATAGATGTCCAAACCTGATCAACATCCTTTTTTCGCTCGGTTTCCTCTATAGCGTAAGGCTGCTGGTTATATTTCAAATACCAGCTTTCTAAAAATGCCAGATCTTCCTGCGTCGCCTTTCCCTTGCGGTAGCGTTCCAATAAATCATTTAATGCCTTATCTTCCATATGAACCTGATGCTTTTTTGCCTCAATTAATAGTAAGGAAAGGAGCAGGGCTTGAACAGGTAGATGAAAATGAAAATAATTTTTATGGATGTATGATAAACCATAAATAGACAAAAATGCCAAGCTTTACTTTTAAAATTTTTATCGCATTGCTGATCTGTTTGCTTACGGTTTGTTCTGATATACCTAGTTTTTTTGCTATTTCCTTGTGGCTTAAATTGTCCAGCCGGCTCAGTTCAAATACTTCCCGCATTTTAAGAGGCAGCTGTGCTATTTCCTTTTCGATAAACGCTTTCAATTGCTTTTCTCTAATCAGATGATCTGTTGCCACCTCACTAGTCAAAGAAAAAGCCTTCATGGAATCGAAGTACTTTTGCTGGACCTGGTTGCGGGTAATGCGGTTTAATATGGCGTGCCTGACCGCTCCATATAGGTAACCCGATATAGTGCTGTTAAACTGGATCGTTTCCCGTTTCTGCCAGAGATAAGTAAATACTTCCTGTATGATGTCCCTGGCTTCCTCCCGATCGCGCAGCTTATTTAAAGCATGTGCATGTAAGATATATTTGAAACGGTTGAAAATTTCAGTATAGGCAAGCTCATCCCCCTGTTTAAGCAGTGCGGTCAGCTCCAAATCTGAAAATGTGCTGTAGGTGACCATTTTTTCGGATTTATCCTATGGCTAAAGTTAGAAAAATTCTAAGACAAACGTATAGATATTTCTGGTAAAAGAAGAACAGGGCATACACGTCGCTCCTGCTTCGGCCTTTATGTATAAATAAGCAAAGCCGGACATCCATCCGGCTCTTGCTTCATTTTTAACCTAAATTCTTAGTTTTTATTGAACTACCCCAGTGCCTTTGGCGATCCAATCGGCGGGTTTTTCGCCTTTGAGATGATAGTCAAACCACTCGTGTATTCGAACAGAAAGGTCGTTCCAATTTTTCTGATTCGTTAATGTATGACCTTCTTTAGGATAGACCAACATAATGTGTTTTTTTTCCAGACGATGTAAGGCTAAATAATATTCCAAACTTTGATTCCAGTCAACCTGTGGATCAGCATCTCCAGTCCAGCTGAGCAATGGTGTTTTGATATTCTTTGCGTGAACAACCGGTGAGTTCCTGTCATAAGCAGCACGATCATCGAATAACGATTTACCCATCCGCATTTGTTGAGATTCAAAGCGCCACATTTCGGGTCTGCCAGAACTCTTGCCGATGGATAAATAATCACTTGTCAGGTCAGTTGAAGCTGCGGCACCTGCTACTGCGGCCGCAAATAGCTTTGTTTGGGTGATGATAAAATCAGTCTCATAGCCTCCAAAAGAATGACCAATAAGACCAATCCTATCAGGCAATACCATGCTTTTTGAACGCACATCATTCACAGCCGAAACCACGCAATCAGTTGCTGAAATTCCGGGATCTCCAATTTCATATGAAATATCAGGTGCCAGCACGAAATAGCCTTGGGTGGTAAAAGAGGAAATATTAAAACCATCATCCGTGCCCCGGAATTGAGAAGGATTGATATAGCCATGATGGAGCCCGGCACTTAGTTTTTCATAAATGTAGACAATCATTGGATATTTCTTTTTTTTATCATAACCAGCAGGATAAAATAAGATTCCCTGCAGGGCTTTGCCGTTTGAATTTTTATACTGGATTAACTCTGATTTTCCCCAATAAAACTGCTCTTGCTGTGGATTACTTTGGACAATTATTTTTGCTGCTTCATCTGATTTTGTTTTTAACATCAACCTTGGCGGGAGATCATAACGCTGTTCGGTATAAACAAATGTTTGACCATCTTTAGCTATGAATGGTTGATCCAGTCGTGTATGCGTGGAAAATACCATTTTTTGATTCGACTTTGGTGTCCATCTATAATATCCATATTGCTTTTGCTCATTCACAGTTTCTAATAATAAGCCTTTATCCAAATCGACAATATCAAACATTAATCCATTATAATTTACCCTGGCAGGCACATGGAATGAAGAGCCCGCCACCTTAAATCGGGTTTCATTCTCTCTACCCTGGGTCAACCTGCGACTGGAAGTGCCATCCGAATTAACAGCCCAAATATCGTATTCATCACGTACTAAAAGTTGTTTATCATTGGGCGTCCATCCTAAAATAATATAAGGTTGGTCACTTCCTTTTGGATGTTCATTTGAATTGTGAAAAAAAGACCGGGCAATATTTTGAGTAATATTGACATGGGTCTTTTTTTCAATAGTATATACCCACCAGTTTTTTTGATGGAAATATGCAACATACTTTCCGGACGGAGAAGGGGTGATATATAAAAAACTGCCAGGATGCTTCTTTAAAAAAAGACTGCTGTTACCACTAATCAGATCCAATAGATAATAATCTCTAGGCCCAACTTCAGCATATTGCGGTTCATATTCATACGGATTGGATAGGAGGGCGAACTTCTGATTCCCAGTCAACATGAATTGAGGTAACGAATCGTTGGTAATCATTCTATAGCGATCTTCAAATGGTTCCCATAAAGCATAGTATGTTCTTTCATTTCTTTTTTGGGCCTCCTGTTTGGGGTACATTAGCTTTGCGTTGCCATTCCATATTTGAACATCTGAACCCGGTAAACTGTCTTTTACTTTGGGTTTTTGCTTCGCAAGAAAAATCACACGTTGCATATCGTCTGAAATCTTTAATTTAATCCCAGAAGCAATGTTAAGGGTGTCACCAAGAAATCCTTGCTGTTTCGTTGAATTAAGTTGATTGAATTTTTTGCCCGACAAGTCAAAGAAATGTAAGGTGTTGGATTTACTTTCAGGAGCGGTTTTCTGCATAAATGCTAGGGCTTTACCTTGTGTCTGCCAAGTTAAATTGTGAAAAGAATTAGGACCACTCATCAAGATATTATTTTGATCCTTTTGGGAGATATCTAAAAGTCCGATAAAAAATTGATTTCCTGTCGCCTTGGTGTAGAGAACCCTGCTCTCAGTTGGATCTAATAAAAATTCTTTCACATCCGGAATACGCTGTTTTAAAGCCCCCTCAACACTGCGGACAATCAACTCATTTTCACTTCCGTGTTGGATAAAAATTACGAGTTTTTTGGACCGTGTGGCGTAAACATGGTAGGCTACATTAGGTACAACTTCCTGTTTCCAAGTTTTTAAATTCACTAGATTTAAACCTTCTGAAGAATAATATGTGAACCAATCTTGATTGATAAAAGCACCTCTTTTGCCCCCAGGAAAAGTAACGGTCTTGAGTGATTTTGTGCTTTTGATGTACAACGTATCCACACCGCTTTCGTAATGCATGGAATAACTAAGCCACTGGCCATTCCCGCTCATGTCGCCTACACCCAAATATTGCCATGTCTTATAATCATCAGGTGTGACCGACCTTTTCTTGATTTCCTGTCCACTGAGCGAAAGGCAAAAAAATTGCATGTTCAAAATCAGGTAAAATGTAAATTTCCGCATAGACGAAAAAGCCATCACTATATAGCGTGTTTTCATTTGTAATGTATTTGAATAAGAAATAATAAGCAGATTAATACCCTGGATTTTGTGGCTTTAGATTTGGATTTATGCTAAGTTCGCTATCAGGAATAGGCAGAAAACGGTCGGTTGCATTCCATCCCGGCTTTAATAATAATGCCCCATCCAACCGCCCAGTACGTTTAAGGTCAAAAAATCGATGACCGTATTCAGTAAACAGTTCTTTCCTTCTTTCTTCGATGATTGCATCTAACAAGTCTTCTTTTGAACTCGCTATAGTATTAGTTAAACCCGCTCTTTTTCTTATTTTGTCTAGATCTTCTTTTGCAGTTGTAAGATTACCTTCTTGTGCGCTTGCCTCTGCACGGATAAGGTATTGCTCGCTAAGACGTAAGATGATTGAATATTCTTTTGAAGTTGTACTGTTCTTCGATTCTTTATATTTAGATACATAATACCATGTTTTACCGGCATTGCTGATCGCTGTTGTCCATAATGGTTTTCTCAAATCATTTGATGTAAATGAATTAACAAGTGATTCACTCAAGGCCACCATTGGTGGAGGTCCAGAAATAAATGTGAAAAAAATAGCCTCATCGGTATTTTTTCCCGCTACGGTTGGGACAAACTGCCAGATTGCTTCTGTAGAGGTCTTTAAAAAAACTTTACTTAAATCGTTTTCAAAAGTATAAAGTGAACTGTTTGCTATCACTTCGGAAGTTATCTTAATGGCATCTGCCCATGCACCCTTATATAAATAAACTCTAGCAAGGAGTGCTCTGGCTGCAAAAGAATTTGGGCGGACCCGCTCCGAGCTTGAGTAGGAGGCTGGAAGTAGTTCGCTGGCCTTTCTTAAATCGTCTATGATATGAACATATACTTGATCGCTAGGCAACCTGCTTACCACACTGTTATACCTATAATCCGTGGTTTGTAAATACGGTATATCCCCAAAGAGCTGTAAGAGATAAAAATGAAGTAAGCCCCGTACAAAAAGTGCTTCTCCCTCTAATCCTTCTTTTTCTTTTTGAGTAAAAGTTGATGTTCTTGTACCTTCCAAAACAGCATTAGCAGCGTATATTTGATTAAAGGTATTGTTCCACATGGTGGATACAGAACTATTTGAAGGCAAAATCGTATTGGTGTAAAATAAAAAAGTTGGGCTAGTGGATGCTCCATAAAAAGTAAGTTCATCAGCATAATTTCCTAACTGATTAGAAAGGCCTGAAACGGTTCCGGTAAGTACACCCCGATCACGAATTTTAGCATAAACATCAACCATAGCTGCATTAGCTGTCGTGTAATTTTCGAATACACTAATATTGGTTAATTGGGATTTTGGAAGGTCAACTTCCACAAATGAATCGCAGGAAAGCAAAAATAAAAGAGGAATAAAAAACAACATTTTTTTAACCCTGTTCCAGGAACTGTTACTTTTTGTATATATAGTTTTCATAAATTTTATCTTAAAAAGTTAATTTTAGACCTGCAGTAATTACTTTCAAAGGTGGGAGATAACCAATTGCGCTTTCAGGATCTCCGTCATAGGAAGTTAATGTCCATAGGTTTTGTCCATTTACATGAATTGCGCATTGTACCTTTTTAGATTTTAGAGGCACTATATAGTTTAAGGATACGTTCTTCAGTCGTATATAAGATGCATCGACAATAACTCCGTCACTTGTACTGAAGAGATCTTGGGCTGTCATTGCAGCAGCATTATATCCCGCAGTTTGGATCTGATAAGGGGCAAGATCTCCAGGCTGTTTCCAACTATTTGTCAATCTTTCCAGGTTATTGACCATTCCTGAAATCCCACTATAACTCTCACGCTGCTGTTTTACAAACTGAAAAAGAATATCCAATTGCCAATTTTTGTAATTCAGTTGATTTTGAAAACCTCCAAAAAATTTGGGATTAAGATCTATGACCGTTTGCCTATCATCAGGGGAAGTTAATTTCCCATCGTTATTTTGATCTTTAAACTGATAAATTCCTGTCTTTGGATCAAGTCCGATATATTGATATCGTAATAAGATTGCCAGTGGTTCACCAATTCTATACATATTCCGATAGGTGGAACTGGCTATATTTGGAAATGACACAAGTTTATTGTGTGAACTGCTAAAATTTAAACTGGATGTCCAGTTGATGGCTTTTCCTTTATAGTGAACAGTACGCAATGTAAACTCCATACCTGTATTCTGAACAGTTGCATCTAAATTAGCTTGTAGCTGTGTAAAACCAGTTGTTCCTGGCAATGGGATGCCCACGAGTTGATTTGAAGATCGATTTTGATACCAGGCTCCGGTTAAAAATAGTCGATCTCCTAAAAATCCCAATTCTAAAGCAGCCTCCAGTTTCTTGTTTGTTTCCCAGCCAAAGTTTGGATTGAACAGGCGTGTAGGTTGCAATCCAATAATTTGATAATTGACACCAGAGGAACTATAGGTATTTAGAAACTGGTAATCTCCTATTTGATCATTTCCTGTTACACCGTAACTGCTGCGAAGCTTACCAAAGCTGAACCATGAACTGTTTTTGAAGTACTTCTCGTTTGAAAATAGCCAGGCAGCACCGACTGCACCAAAATTAGCAAATTGATTATCGGGACCGAAACGACTTGATCCGTCGCGCCTGGCAGTCAAGTTCAAAATGTAACGATCCTTCCAATTATAATTGATTCTGCCAAAGAATGCTTGGTACTTATAAATTGTCTCATCACTCATTTGCACCTGGCGGGTGGTGGCTGATGCAAGATCATAGATTAGACTATTGGAACTAAAATTAGATCCTGATTGATATAACCGGGAATTGCTGCGTTGTTGGAAGGTTCCCCCTAAGAGGATTCCTAATCTGCCTCCGCCAAACTCTTGCTCCCAATTAAGCTGTGGTTCTGCGATCCAAGAACTACGCTTGCTATTATTGAGGTATATTGTGGAATTTGCACTGGTAATCCCGAACGAAGGATTATATATAGTGGAGGGATTAGTCCGGGTTTCAAAATATTGTAGATCAGTATAGCCAAAACTGGTTTTCAATACCAAGTTAGGAATGATCTGGTAAGATAGAACCGTATTTGCTACAAGGTCTTTTGTATTTGACTTATTTTCCCTTTTTAAGCTTGCTAAGGGATTATCCCATGTCCCATTTTCCCAATTTAGATTTCCTGAGGCATCATATAAGGCAGGTGCATTTGGAGAGAGGGTTTGGGCCGTTGGGGTCAGGTCAAATGCAGGCTGATTGTTATTTTGTATACTATATCCAACTGAAAACACTAAACGAAAATTACCATTTTTTGACTGATTGTTCAAATTTAGTTGAGAACTGCCCTTCTGGTATAAAAAATCCCCGGGAAATACCGTGGATTGTGTATTATAATTTCCACTAATTAGAAACTGTGTATATTGTGAACCTCCTGTTATACTTCCACGTAAATCCGTGGTAGTAGAAGTTCCTCCTAGCAATTCCTCTTGCCAATCGGTATAACGGTTCTGATCCCATGTCCCGTTAATATCATAATCTCCTGCTGGATAAGTAGTAATTCCATCATTTTTAAAAGCCTGTCGCCGCATGTCTAAATATTGCTGGGTATTCATGAATTTCATGAATCGCGCTACTTTCCCCCCGCCGGATGAAGCATTTAAATTAATCATGGTTTTTCCCTCTTTCCCCTTTTTTGTAGTGATAAGGACGACGCCATTGGCGCCCCTTGAGCCATAGATTGCAGTTGCATCAGCATCTTTTAAGACCTCTATACTTTCAATGGCATCAGGACTGATGCTATTCAATGGGCTGGCAACAGTTGGAAATATCGTAGAAGTCTGGGTATAGCCGATTGGATCTGAGGCATAGGGTACGCCGTCAACAATATATAGGGGCGCGTTGGCATCACTTCTGATGCTATTTCTTCCTCGTATCTGGATTTCAAATCCTCCGCCAGGCACACCGGTAGTCTGTGTCACATTTACCCCGGCCATTCTTCCTTGCATCGTAGCTAAGACATTTGTTACGGGTTGGTTCTCTATATCTTTTGACGTGATCCTTGATATATTTCCGGTGCGTTCACTGTCTTTTACTGTATAATAGCCTGCATTGATTTCTACTTCTTCCAGCTTTGAATTATCCACCGTCATCTTAATCTGCCCCATTTGTTCAGAAGCCTTGACCTCTAGCTGTATATAGCCAATAAAACTGATCTCCACTTTCGCATTTTCCTCCACGCCCTGCAGGAAAAACTCACCCTGCACATTGGTCTTAGTGGTTCTATTTGAGCCTTTCACTTTGATCGTTGCGCCTGTAAGTGGCAGGCCATTTTCATCTACTACCTTTCCACGGATATCCATGTTTTGGAAAAGATCTTTTGCTTTGCCCTGGATCACGCCTAGGGCTTTATCCCAGATGTCAGGTTCTTTTTTACTCACGACGACCATCTTCTCTTGAAGTTCAAAAGTAAGGGGCTGATTTTCAAAGATCTTCTCCAGGGCATCCCTGAGCTTGGTGTCCTTGATCTGTATATTTACGGGCTTCGAGTTTTTAAGCATATCTCCGCTAACCAGAAAATCATATCCGCTTTGTGCCCTGATCTTGTCGAAAATTTCCCTGATCGGGGTGTTTTTTTCGGACAGGGAGATGCGCTGTGCAAGGCTACTGGCGCTGACCTGTAGGAGGGATGCTATTAATATCACGGTGGTGAGTCGCATAATGAGCAATATTTTGTGGTATAGCCGTTTGGGCACACCAAGTTTGTTGGTATAATTTTTATACATTCGTGTCTAGTTTGGTTGTTGCAGTTAGCCTTTACTTTGGACGGCAGAGGCAGCTGCGGTTAAACAGTTGATAATCTATTATTGGCTGATGCCAACTATATACCAGGCTCCCTTCATCGGGACCTGGTTGTTTTTCTGATTCTTATTGCCTCACAATCACCTTCCTTCCTTCTATTTTAAACTGAACTAATTTTGTGGATTCCAATGCCTTTAAGACCTGACTGATGTTCTTGCTGCGCGATACTTTACCATACAGATCGTCGTCCGTGATGTCACCGGAGTATTCTACATCTATATTATACCACCTGGATATTTTTTTCATGATGCTCTGAATCTTTTCCCCATTGAATACAAAGTCTCCATTTTTCCAGGCCATGTCTTCTTCTACATCGGCCTGATGTACTTTCAGCGCATTGCTGCTTAGGATAGATTGCTGGCCGGGTTTTAATAGGACTGTTTCGCCTGACGATACTTTAACCGAGCCTTCGAGAAGAGTGGTTTTGGTGTCGCCTTCATCCGTGTAAGCGTTTACATTGAAGTGGGTACCCAATACCCTGATCTCCTGTCCGGTGCTTTCTACGATAAAAGGTCTTGATTTATCAGGTGATACCTCAAAATAGGCCTCCCCGGCTAAGGAAATTCTACGTTCAATTCCATTGAACAGGGAAGGGAAGGAGATTTTTGATGCTGCATTGAGCCAGACTTTGGAGCCGTCTGGTAAGGTCACCTGATATGTACCGCCCCGTGGGGTCGCTGCTGTCAGCATAGTCATCATCTTTATACTGTCTGCAACAATAACATTTGTCTTATTGGTGTCCAGTGTGATGACTTTACCGTTAGCAAGGGTGAGTGTTGCCAGGTTTCTGCCAGGGGCGATGTCGTTTTTGACCAGCTCATCATTGCGGGAAGCTCCTGGCGGCGAAGCAATCTTATCGAGGTATAGCCAGGTACCCAACGTAATCATTGCTATCGCAGCGGCTGCGGACGCAAGCCTCGGCCATAATTTAGAAATTTTGTTGGCGGTCTTTTGCTTCCTCTGATCAATTCCTGACTTGATTTGCACAAGCATCAGTTGATCATAGGCCTCCTGGTCACTGATGTACTCTGTATAGCCTGTTCTGCCTTCAAAAGAATTGTAAAAGTCGTCTAATGCCTGCAGTTCAAACGCTGTCGCGGTTTGGTTCTCCGCTTTTTCTAGTAATGACATGAGGGTTTGATGGTCCATTTTCTTCTGCATTTAATGACAAGTCACTTCAGAAACAGAAAACCCCTATTTTTTTGAATTTTTTTTTTTAAGTGTGGTAAAGTATCAATAAAAGAAGGACGAGCCCCTGGTCGTAATGATCGAAATCGGTCTTTAAAAGCTTAATGGCTTTGGTGATGTGCTGTTCGACGGTACTTACTGAAATTCCCAGTTTCTCTGCTATGGATTTATTAGACAGGTGTTCCACCTTGCTTAGTAGGAATACTTCCCTGCATTTTTTGGGAAGTTTAAGGGTCGCTTGCTGGATTTTTCTGGCCAGTTCTTTGGCCTCCAGCTGTTTTAGGGGGTCTGAAAGCTCTATATTGTTTTCATTTTGGACCAAAGCGGCATAACGCTCCCTTGTTATTTTGCTGCGGTACACGTTAAACACACGATATTTTAAAGCGGTTCGGAAGAATGCCTCCAGGTTTGAGGTAATTTCAATAGTTTCTTTACGGATATAAAGGTCGATGAATAAGTCCTGGATGATTTCTTCGGCTTCTTCGACTGATCCAAGCCGCTTATAGGCTGCATCCAGTAGCATTTTGGAATAGCGCTTATAGATCCGGTTAAAAGCAGCGTGATTGCCCTGCTTTAGTAAAGCCAGTAGTTCCTGATCGGTAAGGTTCGTGTAGGCCTCCATTCAATAATCCCCAATACGAAGTTAGCTAATAATCGAGGCAATGTAAACATTTTCCTTCATGAATTAAATGGAGCACTGGCAACATTCATCGCCAGTGCTTGCTATTGTTAACCTAAATTCTTCTTTATTGGGTGCCCTTGACAATCCAGTCGGGAGGTTTTACATCTTTCAGGTAATAATCAAACCAATCCGCCATTCGTTTGCTTAAATCGATTTGATTAACTGGTGCCCTGAGACTATGATCTTCGTTAGGATAAGCAAGTAAGACAGTTTTTTTCTCCAAACGGCGCATTGCTAAATACATCGATATACTTTGCACAAAGGGGACTACTCTATCACTTTTACCTGACCAGAGCAAGAGCGGAGTCTTTATCTTGTCGACTTGCATAATTGGCGAGTTCCTCAAATACCCATCCTTATGATCATAAAGGGATTTGCCCATCCGGTATTGCTGGTCTTCGTATCGCCACATATCGGGTTTAAAAAACCAAATTTCATCCAGATTAAAATAGTGCCCAACAAGGTCACTGATTCCTGCTCCCGAAACAGCTGCCGCAAAAAGATTTGTTTGACTGATGATGAAATTTGTTTCATATCCACCAAATGAATGTCCAATCAACCCAATTTTATCTGGTAAAACTATACCCATATCTATCACTGTCTTCACGGCAGCGACAACAGATTTTTTAGCAGATAGCCCTGGATCGCCAAGTCTATACCTGATGTCTGGCATTAACACAATATATCCGTTTAGCGTACAGCTACTATTATTAAAGCCTTCATAATTCAATAATGATGGATTATTATAAGAATTAACATAACCAGATGTAGTTTCATATATATTCACGATCATTGGGTATTTCTTAGAAGTATCATAGTTGGCTGGATAAAAAATTGCTGCTTTTAGCGAATCACCGTCTTCATTTTTATAGCGGATCAGTTCGGATTTTCCATATTGAAAGTCTTGTTGATGCCGATTGGATTGATATAAAAGAGCAGATTGAACATCATATTCCCCTTGGAAAGCCAATTGCGGTGGCAAATCAAAGTTCTCACTCGTATAAATAAAGCCTGAATTAACCCTCTTAATTCCATCATATTTATTTTTACCAAAAACAATTGAGCGCACTCCATGGGCTGTACTATATAATGCAAAGCCACTAGACCAATCATCCTGACTTCTAACATTCAATAGCATACCTTTTGAAAGATTCAAACCCACATTTTTAGAACCTAAGTAACTGCCATTTCTATCTTGAAATTCGGAATTTGCTATCCTGTAAACTAATTGTTTTTCCCGACCTTCTGTTAATCTAATAAATATAGATCCATCAAACGCGACCAACCACAAATCAAATTCATCATATAAAAGCATATTCTTCTGATCATTAACCCAACCGGCTATACCATATACTTTAAATGAGGTAGGGACGCCTTCATACGCGGAACTATCGTTGTCCCATGAAGCTTCTTTCCCTTTAGTGAGATTTAATCGTTTCCCCTGTGATACGTCATATACCCACCAGTTCTTTTGCTGATAATACACGATCATATTGCCCTCTGGATTAAAAACCACTCGTTGAGGGTCACTGGACTGTCGTTCTAAGAGAAGCTGTTCTTTGCCCGACTGAATAGACTTAATGTAGTAGTCTGTTTTAGGATGATAAAAAGGTATGTTACTATACTGATTAACATTTGAGATTAGCGCATAAGACATATTTTTATTGATCATAGCATTCGGCAAACTATCTGAAGATATTTGCTTAAATCCTCCGCTTTCAGGATTCCATCGGATTAGCGTGATGGCACCACCAACGTAATTCAAAGATTGAACCCCAGAAAAAAGTTTTTGATCGTTACCGTTCCATATCTCTACAGCATTCTTGTTAAGTACAGTTGGCCTATTAGTCATTCCAATTACTACAAATCTTCCATCATCTGAAATAACCATTGGTGTTCGGCTTGTAATTACTTTAGTCCCATTTCCAAATTTTTCCAGTTTATAAAGAGCCTGTTTTTCAATGTTATAGTAGTTAGCTACTTGAGTTTTTGCGACAGAGTCAATTTCGGTTAAATAAACAAAGGACTTTCCATTTTTTTGCCAAACCAGTTGATGAAACTTTGTCAAGCTGTTTTGCGGCAGGAGCTGTTTTTTGTATTTACTGAAATTAACCGTCCCCATTTCATAGCGACCGTTGCTTTTAGCGACATACACCATTTCATTGGTTTGATCATTTAACTTATACTCTGTTACACCTGCAATACTGTCTATCAATTTGGCATTCTGATTATAGATTTTTAAATCAGACTGCTGTCCATACCATTCATCTGAGACAATTATGAATTTTCCATAAGTGGTAAGCTCGTAACGCATTACATTGGGAATAACGGTGATGGCACCTGATGACAGATTCAACAGCTGTAATTTGGCTCCTGGTATCATGCAAGCGAAGTAAGAATCTTCAATAAAATTTCCTAAAGTGCCTGCTGGTATAATATATTTTTTAAGGCCACTGGTACTTTGAACAAAAAGCGTATCCTGCTTACTTTTATAGTCCATTTCATAGCTAACCCATTTACCAGTAGCTGATGTACTTTTGGTATAAAGGGAGCCCCATTTGTCATAGTCTGTCTCGCTGATCTGTTTTTTTGATAAGTTCTGTGCCTTTATTGGAAAATAACCTGAGAATGAAAGAATGATTATAACGAAAAGAAAGGTTGCCCATTGGGGCAACACTTTATTTAAATAAACCAACAATTTCATTAGTAGCCTGGATTTTGAGGATTTAAATTTGGATTAGCTAAAAGCTCTTTCAAAGGTATGGGCCAAAACTTATCGTTACTATCCCACCCTTGTTTTTTAGGCTTAAGTTCTGAATCTAGTTTTCCTGTTCGTTTAAGATCGAAAAAGCGCTGACCAAACTCAGTAAAAAGTTCAAACCTGCGTTGTTTGATAATTTCATTTAACAGTTCTTCTGTTGTTGCTGCAGCGGTGTTGTTAAGCCCTGCTGAACGTCTAATAACATTGATGTCATCTTTAGCACCTTCCAGATCTCCAGACATTAACTTTGCTTCAGCGCGAATCAGGTATTGCTCAGCAAGGCGCAAAACAATTGGGTATTCCGTCGTGTTACCTGCAACTACACTTTGCTTGTACTTATAGGCATGATACCAGGTTTCTGTTCCTGTGGTCACCGACTTCACCCAACTCACTTTTCTTTTATCTCCAGCTTCAAATGCTCCCACAAATTCTGGTGTCAAAGCAATAAGGGAAGGACGGGTCAAAAAGATATATAGACCTGCTTCACTGGTTGTAGACGTACTCAAATTTGGTATAAACTGCCAGATGGTGGAGGTACTACCTTTCAAGAAAGTTTTATTGAGATCGTTTTCCCAAACATAAAGCGGATTGCTAATCACTGCAGAGGCCGAATTGAGCGCATTTGTATATTGTTTATGGTATAAATACGTCCTTGCCAATATTGCTAAAGCAGCCGAGCGATTTGGCCTGACACGTTCGGCCGTCACGTAGGTTTCTGGCAATAGATCAGCTGCCTCTTCAAGATCATTTATAACAGCATCATACACCTTACTTTCTGACATCCTTTTAATTTTGGTATTTTCTAAATGATCCGTTGTAATAACATATGGGATATCTCCGTAAAGGCTCAATAAGTTTAAATGCAACAAACCGCGCACAAACAAGCTCTCCCCACGTAATTGTCGCCTTCCTGTTTCTGGTAAATTTGCTGAATTTAAAACCCCTTCGATAATGGAATTAGCTGCGTAAATTTGGTTATAAGTTTGGTTCCATATGTCTGCTACACCTGTTTCAGAGGCCACAAGTGTGTTGGTGTAAAATTGATCTATCGGGGATTGTTGGTAATAGTCGAATTCATCCGTATAAAGACCTAATCTAGAAGATATTCCAGTAAAGCTCCCAAAGAACATACCAGTGCTTCTAAGCTTGGTATATAATCCAGCCATAGCAGCATTTGCAGTGGTCATGTTGTCAAAAACAGCCCTATTGTTAAGCTGCGAGTCTGGCAATTCTACTTCAACAAATTTGTCGCATGAGGCGACCAACAACATAGAAACGGCTATCGATAAATATTTTGAAGTTCTATATATAGTTTTCATTTTAATAATTCTAGGTTAAAAAGTTAATTGAACACTGGCATTGTAAACGCGAAGTGGGGGCAAGTAATTCGTATACCTAAATTCTGGATCTCCACCTCTGTACTTGGTGAAGGTCAGTACATTCTGCCCCTGTAAAGCGATCCTGCAATGCCCACCCTTTAGCAGTGGTAACGGCAGATCATAACTTAAAGAAATGTTTTTTAAACGCATATAGGAGCCATCCACAAAACTGGCATCACTGTCAAAAAATTGGAAGAATGAATTCACTGCTTGGCTATTCTGACCAGAGGTATTCTTCTGGAATTTTACATCATCCCCTTTTGCTCGCCATGCATTCGCAAGTTCAGCTCTTTGGTTAGAAGATGCTCCCGCATAGGTAGAGCTCGACCAATCCTCTATTCTTTGCTTTACAAATTGGAATAGAAAGTCTAGATGCCACTTCTTATATGTAAATTCGTTTTGCAAGCCACCAAAATAAGCAGGATTAAAGTCAACTACCGTTTTCATATCATCGGTTGCGGTAATCGTACCATCGTTGTTTCTATCGGCAAATTCGTATAAACCTGTTTCCCTATTTAAGCCATTAAATTGATAAACCTTTCTGATATTGATCGGTTCTCCGACAACATAGCGATTGGAATAGGTAGAAGCTGCTAAGCCAGGAAAGGAAACCAACTTGTTTCGCGATTTGGACAAATTGAAATTACTAGTCCAATTAAAATGCCGGTTATTGAAATTAATAGTTCTCAAGGTAAATTCCATCCCCATATTCTGAACCGTAGCATTTAAATTGGCATTGATCACACTGAAACCAGTCGTACCAGGTAAGGGAATACCTACCAATTGATTTGAGGAACGGTTCCTATACCAGGCTGCCGTTAAAAGGATCTTATTTTTTAAAAAACCAGTTTCTATTGCTGCCTCTAATTTTTTATTTGATTCCCATCTAAAATTTGGATTGAACAGCCTTGTTGGATCTAGGCCAACAATGCCTTGATAGTTCAATCCAGAAGAAGTGTAGGTATTTAGGAACTCATAATCTCCAATTTGATCATTTCCTGTAATCCCGTAGCTCATCCTTATTTTTCCAATGCTCAAGACATCGTTTTCCTTTAGAAAATCCTCACCAGAGAATAACCAAGCCGCTCCTGCAGCACCAAAAAGTGCAAACTGTTTTCCCGGGCCAAATCGGCTACTTCCATCTCGCCTTGCAGTCAGGTTTAGGATATACTTGTCATTCAATTTATAATTCAGTCTTCCGAAAAATGCTTGATACTTGTAGATTGAATTTGAACTACTCGATATTTCCTTCGTCGTTGCAGCGGAAAGGTTCGTGATCAAACTATTACTTGCAAAACCTGAACCAAATAAAGACAAGTTCGATGATTCTTGCTGTTGAAATGTTGTTCCCAATAATGCTTCTATCTTACCAAATTCAAAATCTTGTGACCAGGTGAGTTGTGGTTCTATAATCCATGATTGTCTAGAAATAGCATATGAATACACGCTTGATCGCTCCGGCCCACGATTAAGTGCCGGGTTCAAAGCTGTTGACGGCAAAAATCGATTTTCGTTATTTTGCAAATTGGTATAGCCTAAATTCACTTTTAGTTCCAGTCCGGGAATGATTTGATAACCTAATACCGTATTCGCAACCAGATCATTTACTTTAGCTCTCACCGTATTGTGAAGTGATGCTAAAGGGTTTTGCCAAGAACTACTTTGCCAATTCAGGCTTCCATCTGTATTGTAAAGCGATGGTGCATTGGGCGCAAGAATACGTGCTATACGGGTCAAATCAGAAGCTGCCCTTAGATTATCCTGAACGTTATATCCCCCAGAAAAGGTAAGCTTAAACTTCTTATCTTGGCTACTGTGGTTCAAATTTAAATTAACAGCGCCTTTGTCGTACCTAAAGTCCGCAGGAAAAACAGTTGTTTCTGTTCTATACATCCCACTGATCAAATATTGTGTTTGTTCAGAACCTCCAGAAACAGATCCTTGAAAATTATTGATTCTGGCTGTTCCACCCAATAATACATCTTGCCAGTCTGTATATCTGTTTTGGTCCCAGGTACCATTCACATCGTAAGCGTTAGCAGGATAATTCACTACCCCATCGTTTGCAAAACCTTGTTTTCTCATTGCCAAATACTGCTCGGTATTCATCATTTTCACCATCTTGGTTACCTTCCCAAATGCAGTAGAAGAATTGATGTTGAATGTAGTTTTTCCAGCCTTCCCCTTTTTGGTTGTAATCAATACCACCCCGTTTGCTCCACGTGAACCATAAATTGCTGTGGCGTCCGCATCTTTAAGCACCTCAATACTTTCAATATCTGTCGGATTAATGCTATTTAATGGACTAAGCGTTGATGGTACACCTGAAGAAATATTGGAACTGCCAATTGTTTCTGAAGAATAAGGTACACCATTAATGATATATAAGGGCTCATTGCCGTTAGCTCTTAAACTATTCAATCCCCTGATCCTGATCTGAAAGCCTCCTCCAGCTACTCCACCATCCTGAACGATCTCCACTCCAGCCATACGTCCTTGCATGGTAGCTAAAACATTCGTCACAGGTTGACTTTCAATGTCTTTATTACTAATCCTTGAAATACTGCCTGTAAGTTCACGTTCTTTTACTTTATAATACCCAGCATTAACCGTGACCTCTTCCAATTTGGCGTCGGCTAGTGTCATTGTGATGGTCCCGATATTGGTTGCAGCTTTGACGTCCTTGACCGTGTAGCCAATAAAACTGATCTCGAGCACTGCATTTTCATCCACACCCTGCATTAAAAACTCACCCTTTCCATCGGTCTTGGTGGTTTTATTTGAGCCCTGTATTTTTATGGTTGCACCCGCGAGCGGCTGCCTCGTTTCATCTACTACTTTTCCCCTAATGTCAATGGCAACAAGGCGAGATATGACCCTGTCTAAAAGAGATGGCTCTTTTGCTTTGACGATGACCGCATTATCCTTGATAGAAAATGACAGGTTTTTAGGGCCGAGGAGTTTGGTGAGTACCTCTTTTAGTTCTTCGTTATTTGCCTGGATGCTGATGTTTTTCAGGCTTTTCAGGTTTACACTTTCAAAGAAGAAATCGTATCCGGTCTGCGTACTGATGCGATCCAGCACGGTAATCAGCGAGGCATTGCGTTCAGACAAAGTGATCTTCTGCGCATAGCTGGATGCGCTGACCTGCATAATGGCTGTAATTAATATTAAGGTGGTAAGCCTCATAATCAGCAGTAGTTTGGATATGGCATGCGGAGGCAGCCATAGTTTTTGTGGTAAAACTTTGTACATTTGTTTAGTTGGTTATTGTTAGTGCTTAAATATTTAATGATCAGCCAGCTTTTTGGCCATTCGGGCGCCCACCCTTATGGCCTTTTTATATTTCGGCAGATCCTTCCGTACAATAGGGGATAGGGTTATTTTTCTACAGCCAGAATCCTCCTTCCTTCTATGGTAAACCTGATGCTATTGGTTTCTTCCATCATGCTGAGTACGCGGCTGATGTTCCTGGTCCGTGCAATCTTGCCGGAGAATTGTTTGTTGCCGATCTTGTCGTCCAGGATGATGGTCACGTCGTACCAGCGCTCCAGCGTCTTCATAATG
>Ga0160470_100441_pt1 | contig 18644 bp, 12 predicted proteins | sample HID1973I_E11MG_FD_108214 | JGI IMG/M metagenome (GOLD analysis project Ga0160470, IMG submission 108214) | Enriched mosquito-associated microbial communities from UW Madison campus, WI, USA - HID1973I_E11 MG | ecosystem: Host-associated > Arthropoda: Insects > Digestive system > Unclassified ... | reverse complement strand
AATTGAAGGCATGCAGTTCGACCGTGGCTACCTGTCCCCGTACTTCGTCAACAAGCCAGAGACCATGACTGCCGAGCTCGACGGTCCGCTGATCCTGCTGGTCGACAAAAAGATCTCCAACATCCGCGAAATGTTGCCAGTACTGGAAGCCGTTGCAAAAGCCGGCCGTCCACTGCTGATCGTTGCTGAAGACGTTGAAGGCGAAGCCCTGGCGACTCTGGTTGTGAACAACATGCGTGGCATCGTTAAAGTCGCAGCCGTCAAGGCTCCAGGCTTCGGCGACCGTCGCAAGGCAATGCTGCAGGACATCGCTGTTCTGACTGGCGGTACCGTTATCTCCGAAGAGATCGGTCTGAGCCTGGAAAGCACTACCCTGGAACACCTGGGTAATGCCAAGCGCGTGATCCTGTCGAAAGAAAACACCACCGTGATCGACGGTGCCGGCGTTGAGGCTGACATCCAGGCTCGCGTTCTGCAGATCCGTCAGCAAGTGGCTGATACTTCTTCCGACTACGACCGTGAAAAACTGCAAGAGCGTCTGGCCAAGCTGTCCGGCGGCGTTGCAGTGATCAAAGTCGGCGCTGGTTCCGAAGTTGAAATGAAAGAGAAGAAAGCCCGCGTTGAAGACGCCCTGCACGCTACCCGTGCAGCCGTTGAAGAAGGCGTGGTACCTGGCGGCGGCGTGGCACTGGTTCGCGCTCTGCAGGCAATCTCCGAACTGAAAGGCGACAACGCTGATCAGGACGTTGGTATTCAGTTGCTGCGTCGCGCTGTTGAAGCGCCACTGCGCCAGATCGTTGCCAACTCCGGCGACGAGCCAAGCGTAGTGGTCGACAAGGTCAAGCAGGGTTCGGGTAACTACGGTTACAACGCTGCTACCGGCGAATACGGCGACATGATCGAAATGGGTATCCTGGACCCGGCTAAAGTGACTCGTTCGGCTCTTCAGGCAGCGGCTTCCATCGCCAGCCTGATGATCACCACCGAAGCCATGATCGCCGAGATCAAGGAAGACGGCCCAGCTGGCGGCGGTATGCCAGACATGGGCGGTATGGGTGGCATGGGCGGCATGATGTAAGCCAGCCTTACCCCTGTACTAGCTTAACCCTATAAAAATGCCCCGCCAGCGAAAGCAGGCGGGGTTTTTTATTGTCTTGAGATCGGGTCAAGGCAATCGCGGGCAAGCCTTGCTCCCACTAGAGTTCGGCGACAACCTGTGGGAGCAAGGCTTGCCCGCGATGACTTCAGCTCAGACGCTAACAGCTTCGGTCTTGGGAACCCGCTCAACTTTCGCCATCGGTCGATACAGAACGTAGTAATACGCTCCCAGACAAATCAGCCAGCAAAAAATCGCCGTCCACACATTGTGCGAAAAGAAGTGCGCGCCCTGCATCATCCGGCTCACCGAGAATACCGTCCCCAGCGCAAACGCAAAGACAAACGCCTTGCGCGCCAGCTTGGGTCGACGATCACGCAGCACAAAGAACAGCGCAAACAACGTGAAACCCGTCGCCGCATGACCACCAGGCCAGCACCGTCCAGGTTTTTCCGTGGCCGGGCGAGGGCTCAACAATTCGCTGTAGGTCTCATGACCACCGAATTGCTCCAGGCTCCACGGGCACTGAACCGCGGTCACCGCTTTGACCGGCGTGACAAACGACGTCGCCAGCGCCAGCGACAGCACCAGGCACCCCAGCTCCCGCTTGAACGGTTTGAGCTTCTCCATGAAAAAAGAGCCGATGAAGCCGAAGATGGCCAGCACCGAGAAGGCAATGACCACTTGTTTGGCGCGGTCGTGCAGGATGTTTTCCAGGAAGTAACTGTGTCGTCCGACGAAGTCACCGGCGACCGGGTCATAGAACAGGTTGGCCAGGGCCATGTCCAGGTTGGTCAATTCGAGCAGTAGCAGAACGATTGCCGCGACAGCAGGAACCCCAAGGCACACCCAGAAGTTGAGAGGGCGCGAGGCGGGGCGGGCAGAGGTGGGCACCATGGCAATTCCTTGTTCTGTGAAGTGTTCAGTGCGATGTTCAGAAAGCGCAGCCGCGCGGAGTTTGAACCTGATTCTGTCGTCTACGTGTGAATCGATAGTGAAAAAGTCGTCAAGGCCCGAACGGGCTTGCATGGCCAAATTACAACTGCACACAGTCCTAGCCCTGAGCCTGACTTGGCCTTAAGCTGCGCGGGCCAAGACGGCCGTCACTGTGTACGGAGGAGTTACCCATGCGAATTCTATTGGTTGAAGACAACCGCGATATCCTGGCCAATCTGGCGGATTACCTGGGGCTCAAAGGTTATACCGTGGATTGCGCACAGGACGGTTTGTCAGGCCTGCACCTGGCGGCCACCGAGCATTATGACCTGATCGTTCTCGACATCATGTTGCCCGGCATCGACGGCTATACCCTGTGCAAACGCTTGCGCGAAGATGCCCGCCGCGACACGCCGGTGATCATGCTCACCGCTCGCGATCAACTGGACGACCGCCTGCAGGGTTTCAAGTCCGGTGCCGATGACTACCTGATCAAACCCTTCGCCCTGTCTGAGCTGGCCGCGAGAATCGAAGCAGTCATGCGCCGTGCTCAAGGTGGCGGTCGGCGTACCTTGCAGGTCGGGGACCTGGCCTATGATCTCGATACCCTGGAAGTCACCCGCGAAGGTCGCTTGCTGAAACTCAACCCGGTCGGCCTGAAGTTGTTGGCCGTGTTGATGCAGAAAAGCCCGCACGTCCTGCGCCGGGAAATTCTCGAAGAAGCGCTGTGGGGCGATGACTGCCCGGACAGTGACAGCCTGCGAAGCCATGTCCACCAGTTGCGCCAGGTGATCGACAAACCCTTCGCCAAACCGTTGCTGCAGACCGTTCACGGTGTCGGTTATCGCTTGGCCGAGGGTCGAGATGGAGTTTAAACAGAGCCTTGCTCAACGGATCATCATTGCTTTTGCGCTGATGAGCGCGTTGGTGGCGGGCGCTTTCGCCATGGGCATTGTGGCGACGGTGCACCTGGTGGAAGAAAAACTGATCTCGGCAGGATTGGGCGGCGATCTACAGCGCCTGCTGCTGATGGACAGTGTCTCGGACTGGAGCCATCGACCGGAGCCGGACCAGCTGTTCTATTTCAGCGGTGGGCCTGGTGACTTCGACTTGCCCAAGGATTTGCGGCATCTGGAGCCAGGTTTTCACGAAGTGTTTCGCGAACAGCTGTCGTATCACGCGATGGTTGAAGTCGTCGACGGCCGACGGTACGTGCTGTTGCAGGATCAAAGTGATTTCGAAGAGCGTGAACGGGTACTGTTTGCAGTCGTGCTGGTGGGCTTTGTACTGAGTCTCGCGCTGGCAGTATTTCTCGGTTGGGTGTTGGCACGCAAAGTCATGGCCCCTGTAGTACGACTGGCTCGCCAGGTGCGTCATCGCGATCAGCTGTTGGGCCTGGCTCCGCCACTGGCACCTGACTACGCCGCCGATGAAGTGGGCGAATTGGCCGTGGCCTTCGATGCTACGCTGGGGCGACTGCGCCAGGCATTGACCCGGGAGCGACTGTTCACCAGTGATGTCAGTCATGAACTGCGCACGCCGTTGATGGTACTGGCCAGCTCCTGCGAGTTATTGCTGGTAAACCCTGGCCTCGATCAGCGCGGTCACGCCCAGGTCGAGCGAATCGCTCGCGCCTGCGAGGAAATGCGAGAGCTGGTGCAAACCTTCCTGATGCTGGCGCGCGCGCAACGCGAAGACGCCAGTCAGGCGCTTCAGCAAAACCTTGGCGAAGTGGCCGACGGGTTGCTCAATCTATGGCGCGAGCCCATAGAGGCGAAAGGTTTGAAGCTGGTTTTTGAACCGGGTAACCCCGCAGACACCTGCTACAACGCCACGCTATTGCACGCGGTCATGGGTAACCTTCTGCGTAATGCACTGCATTACACCGAATGCGGCTTTATCCGCTTGACCCTGACACCTACCGGTTTCCTGGTCGAAGACAGTGGTGTCGGGATTCCCGAGGAAAAGCGCGAAGCGATGTTCGAGCCTTTCGTGCGAGGGACCGAGAAACGTGGGGAAGGTTTGGGGTTGGGACTTTCGTTGGTGCAACGGATCTGTGAGAACCAGGGATGGGTCGTCAGCTTGACGACCATGGAGCCCAATGGCTGCCGTTTCGAGGTCGAACTGCGTCCTTCGGACCCGAGATGAGAAGATATTAAAAAGGGTGGCGGCCCATAGCCATTACTCGATCCTGTAAAACTTCGAAATACTTCCCCGATTTACATGACAAATCTTTCACAAAGTCATGACCTGACGCTGACACGGCGCTACCTAAGGTGGTCGTCATCAGCAGTTAGGAGACTTGATGATGGACAAGCCGATCAAACTTGATTTTTCCGAGAAGTATGACGACCAACATGCGCAACGGTATCTGCGCAAACACAAGGATGGCCTGGGCCGTCGCCTGTCTCACTGGCGTGACGAGCAAATGGCACGAAAGGCGCTGTCTCTTGTCGGAGAACCGGGGCTAGTCCTGGATCTACCCTGTGGAGCAGGACGTTTCTGGCCGTTACTGGCGGAAAAATCCAATCGGGCAATCATCGGAGCCGACAACTCCGAGTCAATGCTCAAAACTGCAATGAGCGCGCAACCTGCCGATGTGGTGAAACGGGTACAACCCTTGCACACATCTGCTTTCGACATCGCCTTACCCGATAACGCCGTCGATAGCATTTTCTGTATGCGCCTGCTGCACCACATTGGTGAAGCCGAGCATCGATTGGCCATCTTGCGTGAATTCGAGCGCGTCACCCGTGACAGCGTGATCATTTCACTGTGGGTGGACGGCAACTTCAAAGCCTGGAAACGCAAGCGTTCCGAGAGAACGCGTGGGCAAGAAGGTTACCAAAATAGATTTGTGTTACCAGCTGTTACGGTTGAGAAAGAATTTGAGCAAGCGGGTTTCCGCATCCAGGAACAACTGGATTTTTTACCGCTCTATGCCATGTGGCGAGTTTACGTATTACGCAAGAGGTAACAGGATGGCAGTGCAATGTGCACCAGAAACGGAGGTCGCTTCCGGCGATCGGTTCGACTATTTCTGGAATCAGCGCGGTGAATGGGTAGAAGAACCTAACGTGCGTCGCGGTGGTGAAAGCGGCGTTCAGCGTGTCCGGGGCAGCGATGGTCAATTGCTCTACGCCAAGCGTCAGACCGGGCATATCTATCGCAGCTGGCTGCACCCGTTCGGACGGCCGACCGTCTTGCGCGAACTGGATGCGCTGACCGGTTTGCGCAAGATCGGCGTACGCGTTCCGGAAGTTGTTTTCTGCGGTGCTCAACGCGATCCTGTGCACAAGTGGCGCGCCTTGCTGGTGACCAAGTCACTGGACGGCTTTGAAGAAATCGAACACTGGTACGCCGGCGGTGGTCGCGAGCGTTCTGGCGAGGCAGTGCACGACCGGGTGCTGAAAGATCTGGCCGACAATCTGGCGCGGATGCACAAAGGTCGCTGGCAGCACAGTTGTATTTACATCAAGCACGTTTTTGTCCGTGTCACGGGCGAAGGCGAGGCGGCCAAAGTAGAGGTCGCATTGATCGATCTGGAGAAGTGCCGACAGCGCCTGACGGCTCGCCAGGCTGCGGCCCATGACATGAAGCAACTGCGCCGCCACTCGTCGTTCAGCACGGCGGATTGGAAAAAACTGGTCTACCTTTATGAGACGGCGTTTGGCAGCGCTATCAAGGGTTTATAGCAATGAAACTCGAAATTGCACGAGGTGTGTTTCTGGTAGGAGCCTTGGCAGTTGCTTCAATTGCGGTGGCGGCTTGGGAGCAGCCCCGCACGCAGGTCCTCAGTTCGGTGAGCGGCGACGCTCACTGTCCGCTGCCACGGGTCGCGAAAGCATCCGAAGCGTCCCAACCCGATCATGACCTGTTGCTGTTCATGTTCGGACTTTCCCAGGGAATGAGGCCGCAGAGTTGAACAAATTGAAGCCCAAATAAAAGGCCTCGCAAATGCGAGGCCTTTTATTTTGCCTTCAGGGTGGAAGCCGGTGAGCCCTGTAGCAGCTGCCGAGGCACGAGGCTGCGTTGGGCTGCGAAGCAGCCCCTGAGGGCGGTCCTGCGGACCGCAACGCAGCCTCGCAGGCTCGGCAGCTGCTACAGGGTTATCTGTTTTTCCTTTGGCTTGTCAGATTTCGCCAGCAACGTATACACGCACGGCAATACAAACAGCGTAAACAGCGTCCCGATCGACATCCCCGTTGCGATCACGGTACCAATGTCGAACCGGCTGACAGCCCCCGCGCCGGTCGCAATGATCAACGGCACCATGCCAAACACCATCGCCGCCGTGGTCATCAGGACAGGTCGCAAACGGATAGCCGCCGCTTCTTCCACGGCCTCGCGCGCCGACAACCCTTTGTCCTTGCGCAGCTGGTTGGCGAACTCGACGATCAGGATCCCGTGTTTACTGATCAACCCGATCAGTGTCACCAGTCCGACCTGGGTATAGATGTTCATGCTCGACCAGCCCAGGAACAGCGGAATCAACGCCCCGCAAATCGACAGTGGCACCGTCACCAGGATCACCAGCGGATCGCGGAAGCTTTCAAACTGCGCCGCCAGTACCAGGAAAATAATCGCCAGGGCCAAGGCAAACGTCACCCACAGCGCACTGCCTTCCTGGACAAACTGCCGCGAGGCGCCGGCATAGTCGATTCCAAACCCGACCGGCGCTTCTTCCCGAGCGATCTGGCGGACGGTGTCGAGCGCTTCGCCCATGCTCACTAAGGGCACGCCGGCCAGGCGGGCCGTGTTGAGTTGCTGGAACTGGTTGAGCTGCCGGGGTCGCGCCCGGTCGGTCACGGTGATCAAGGTCGACAAGGCCAGTAATTCGCCCTTGGTGTTTTTCACGTAATAGTTGTTCAACCAGTCGGGGTTGTCCCGGAAGGGCCGTTCAACCTGGGCAATGACTTTGTAGCTGCGACCTTCAATAGTGAAACGGTTGATCTCGGCCTCACCCAGCAACGTCGCCAAGGTTCCCCCCAAGTCCTGCATGGACACGCCCATCTGCGCCGCTTTGGCGCGATCGATATCCACCACCACCTCGGGTTTGTCGAAGGCCAGGTCGACGTCGACGAAGGCGAACTTGCCTGATTCTACGGCGCGTTTTTTTACCCGTTCCATCACCTGCGCCAACAACTCATAGTCGTTGGCGGTGTTGATGGCGAACTGAAACGGCAGTCCTTCGCTCGTGCCCGGCAACGACGGCAGGTTGAAACCGAACACCTGCAGGCCGGAAATTTTATCCAGCTTGCCCTGAACCTCCGGCAGGATCTCCATCTGGGTGCGGCTACGATCACCCCATGGCTTGAGCAGGAAGCCGCCAATTCCCGATTGCACGCCATCGAATCCATTGATCTGAAAGGAGGAGTAGTACTCGGGAAACTCCTTGAAAATGGTAATGAATTCGTCGGTGTAGGCGTTCAGATAGTCAAGGTTGGTCGTTTTCGGTGCGTTGGCCAACATGAAAATGATGCCCTGATCCTCGTCGGGTGCCAGTTCCGACTTGGTGAACTTGAGCAACACCGGAATCAGGCATAACACGATGACGGCGAACACCAGCACCACCGGCCGCGTATTTAGCGTGCCGTGCAGCATGCGCTGGTAGCGGCGTTTGAGGCCTTCGAAAATCCGGTCCAGTCGATGGGCAAGCCCGCTGGGATTCTCGTCATGGCGCAGCAGATAGGCGCACATCATCGGCGACAAGGTCAGGGCCACAATGCCCGAGATCACCACCGCGCCGGCCAGGGTCAGGGCGAACTCCTTGAACAATGCCCCGGTCAGCCCCGTCAGGAAACCGATGGGGGCGTAGACCGCCGCCAGGGTGATCGTCATCGAGACCACCGGCATGGCGATCTCCCGGGCACCTTCGATGGCGGCATCCATCGGCGTCTTGCCTTCTTCGATGTGCCGGTGAATGTTCTCGACCACCACAATGGCGTCATCCACCACCAGGCCGATGGCCAACACCATCGCCAGCAGGGTCAGCAGGTTGATCGAGTAACCCATCATTTGCATGAAGAACATCACGCCGATCATGGACAGCGGGATGGTCACCACCGGAATCACCACCGACCGCAGGGCGCCGAGGAACAGGAACACCACCACAATGACGATCAGTACGGCTTCGAACAGGGTTTTCACCACTTCATCGATCGACGCCTGAATGAACAGCGTCGCGTCGTAGGCGATTTCACCTTTGAGGTTCGGCGGCAACTGGGCTTCCAGTTCCGGCATGATCTTGCGCACTTCCTTGATCACGTCCAGCGGGTTGGCGCCCGGTGTCGCCTTGATTCCGATGTACACCGAAGGGGTGCCGCCGAAGGAACTGATGGTGTCGTAGTTTTCCGCGCCCATTTCCACCCGCGCCACGTCGCTGAGCAGTACCCGACTGTCGCCATCGATCTTCAATGGAATGGCAGCGAAGGCTTCAGCCGATTTAAGCTCGGTGTTGGCGTTGACACTGGTGACCACGTACTCGCCTTTCACTTCGCCGGCGGCGGAGAGAAAGTTGTACTGGCGCACCGCGTTGGTCACGTCGCTGGTGGTCAGGCCGTAACCGGCCAGCTTGATCGGGTCCAGCCACAGGCGCATGGCAAAGACCTGGTTGCCGAGAATCTCGGCTTCGGCCATGCCGGGCAATGTGGCCAGTTTTGGCTGGATCACCCGCGACAGGTAGTCGGTGATTTGTGGGTTATTCAGTTCCTTGCTGAAGAAGCTGATGTACATCAGCGCCGAAGCGTCCGCGGCTTCCTTGCTCAGCACCGGGTCTTCAGCATCCTGGGGCAGCTGGTTCTTGACCTCGTTGGCTTTGGCCAGCAATTCGGTGAACAGACGGTCGGTGTTGGCGTCGATACGTGCGTGGATCGAGATCACCGAGAAATTCTGGCGACTGACCGACGTCATGTAGTCGATACCCTCGGCGCTCGCCAGGCTCTGTTGCATCGGTTGGGTAATGTAGCCCTGGATGGTTTCGGCGTTGGCCCCGGGGTAGGCGGTGGTCACCGTGATCAGGGCGTTTTCCATCTGTGGGTATTGGCGCAGCGGCAGCTTGCTCCAGGCCTGGAAACCCAGCAGGACAATCAACAGGCTGACCACGGTGGCGAGCACCGGGCGGCGGATGAACGGGTCGGTAAAAGCCATGGGGATTCCTTGATCAGTCCGCGCGTGGCGGGCTGTTCTGCTCGGCTAAAGTCTTGTCGTCGCTGATGGCAATGGGCGCGCCGTTGTCCAGTTTGATCTGGCCGGCCGTCACCACTTTTTCGCCTTTGCGCACACCTTTGGTGATCATCACCTGTCCATCGCGGCGCTCACCGGTTTCGATGAAACGTCGTTCGGCGATGAGGACCGGTTGGCCCTTGTCGTCTTTTTCCGGCGTGCCGTCTTCGCTTTTCTTCTGCGCGACCACGTAGAGCGAATTTCCGTAGAGCGTGTAGGTGATCGCGCTTTCAGGGATGACGGTTCGCAGCTGCGGGTCGGGCAGCAGCACTTGCAGGCTGGCGAACATGCCCGGCAGCAGCTTGCCGTCGGGGTTGGCCAGGGTTGCGCGAACCTGAACGTTGCGGGTGGTGTTCTCGACTTTCGGGTTGATCGCACTGATCAGGCCGGGGAAGGTTTGCGTCGGGTAGGCCGCGACGATGATCTGTACCTGTTGGCCGACGGCAATCTTCGGTACCGACTGCTCGGGCACGAAGAAGTCCACATAGAGGCTGCTGAGGTCTTGCAGGGTGGCGATCATGGTGCCAGTGGCGAGATAGTCACCGATGTCCACCTGACGAATACCGATGGTCCCGCTGAAGGGTGCGACGATGCTTTTTTTGCCGAGTGCCGCCTTGAGTTGATTGACCGTGGCCTTGCTCTTTTTCTGCACTGCCGACAGTCGGTCGAACTCACCTTTGGAAATGGCCTGGCTGCCGACCAGTTGGCTGCCGCGTCCGTAATCGAGCTGGGCCAGCCCGAGGTCGGCCTGCGCCGTTTCCAGCAACGCACTTTCCACGGCGCTGTCGAGGCGCAGAAGCGGTTGGCCGGCCTTGACCTTTTGCCCTGACTCGAACTGCAGCTCGATGACGGTGCCGTCGGTCTCCAGGCTCAGGTCCACACCTTGCAGCGCCTTGAGCGTGCCGATGGTGGGCAGACGGGCTTGCCAGGGTTTTTCGGTGGCGGTGGCCACGGCGACGCTTATCGGCGGTTTCGGCGCAGTGAAGCCTTGAATCATCGTATAGATGGAAAAGGCTTTGTAAGCGGCCAGCACCAGCACAACTAGCAGGACAACACCCAACATGATCAGCATGCGGCGACGCAGCATATTTCCACTTCCTTGGAGAAAATCAGGGCATACAGTGCCGCACATTACTCCCAGTGCCAGGGTGTTTCCAACTGTCAGGTTTTACAGGTAGTCATAAGGCCCGGGGGAGACCTGTGGAAGACCTGTGGGAGCCGAGCTTGCTCGCGATGGCGTCTTTCCATTCAGCATCAATGGTCAGTCATAGACCGCTATCGCGAGCAAGCTCGGCTCCCACAAAGGGCAGCGTGAGTCACATCAGGTGAAGATGGTTGTCCCAGAGCCCTGCAGGCAGCTCCAGCGGTTTTGCGACCAGATCGTCCTGACGGCAATCGTAGTAGCGGCATCGGCCCTGGCCCGAGGTCACGACGAAACCATCGGCCACCGCCCCGACCCCGGCGCAATCGGGAAGTGGCGCATCCAGGCGCACTTCGCCGCTGTCCAGGTCCCAGATGAAAAATCGATTGCCCCTTGGAGCGGTCAATGCGACCAGACGTAATTCGCTGTGCACTGCAACGCTCGCGGTGTAGTGCCCCATCGCCTGGAGCTGGTGCTCAGGCACGGGGAACGCCACGAACGGTTGACCGGGACGCTTGATCGCCAGCAACTCCGAAGATTCATGGGAAGCCCCCATGAACTGCTGGCCGGCGACGATGGTGCCGTCGCTGGCGATCCCCAGATGGCGCACGCTGTTCATCTGCTGCGCAAGGGATTCCTTGCTGAGCAGGGTGCCGTCGCGTTGCATCAGGACCAGGCTTGGCTCCATGGCATTGAGGTTCATCTCGACCCGGCTTTCGGCCTCGGTGCGAATCCCGCCGTTGGCCACCACCAGGGTTTCGCCATCGGGCATCCATGACACCTGATGCGGACCAATCCCGTGAGTGGAAATCTCGCCGCTGTGGACCAGGCGCTCACCTTCAAACTTGTAAACGCCGAGCAAGCCTCGGCCCGGATCGGACGTGTCGTTCTCGGTGGCGTACAACCAGTCGCCGCTCTTGTGAATCACTGCGTGACCGTAGAAATGCCGATTCGGCAGCGACGTCACGGTTTGCAGCAAGGCACCGTCACGCAAGTTGATCAGGTAGCTTTCGGTGCCCGGACGACGAGCAACAAACAGTGCAATGGGCAGCGTCGGATGATTGATGATGTCGTGGCAACGCTGGCCGACCTGGGTGGCGAACACCCGCGTGCCGTCCAACCGATAACCGACGGCGTAATGCTTGCCATCGGTATCGTCCCGCGCCGACAGCAATAGCGGGCTCTTGTCCTTTTGCTTGAACAGCGTCCAGCCGCCCAGTGTCACTGCTCCCAGCAGCAAACTACCTAAAGTCAGAGCCTGACGTCGCAGCATCGCACTTGCCCTCATCAGTCACCGTCGTTGGCGTTGAAGCCCAGTTGAATGCCCAGCGCCTTGGCCAGTTCGCCTTCGTGCAGGCGGTGGACGACGTTGAGGCTGTCGTAGATATCGTTGAGTTGCTGGCGGCCGGCATCGTCATTGAGCATTTCTGTCAGCGAGCGCTGGTTGCTGGCAAACAGTTTCAGGGACGCCGCGTAGGCAGCGTCGATCTTGTCGGCCAAGGGCTTCTGATCGCTTGGCAACAGGCCACGCAGGCCTTTGTTGTCCACACCTTCCCACACGGATTTGGCGGCGGCGAGGCTGGCTTCGAGGCCTGTCAGCGACGATTGGCTGCGCCATGCATCAGCCTGGAACGGTTGCGGCACGCCCTTGCTCTGACGGCCCATCGGGGTGCCGAGTTTTTTCTTCAGGGAATCGAGGGCGGTCACCTGCACGCGCAGCAAATCGGCGATGGCTTCGTGAGAATCGGCGTAGCGCTGGTTCGGGAACTTGCTCATCTGCGCGAGCATGCCGTCGGTGTTGTTCCAGCTTTTCAGAATGTCTTCGGCCAGCAGTTTCTGGTGCTCGCCAATCGCTTTGAGCAATGGGCAGTACTTGGTTTTTTGCGCGTCGCTGGCGACGTCAGGCTTGCTGTCGAACAGGATGTATTCGTAGGCCGAGAGCCCTTGAACCACAACACTCGACTTGGCCAGGGCAGCGGCGTCGATTTGCGGTTGTGCAGTGACCAGTTGCTCGACCTGACGGCCGACGAGGTTTTTCTTGTCTGGCCAGAACTGCACTTGCCATGCCCGGTTACCCTCAGCCAGCGGACCGATCAACAGCGGTTGCAGTTCGGCCCAGGCTTTCTGCGCGTGCAGGAAGTCGGCGCGAGCGGTGTCGAGGTCTTGCTTGCCTTCGCAATAGGCGAGCGCACTGACGGCCAGTTGGCGGTCGGCTTCAACCCAGCGGGTGTAGGTCGGCAGGATCACGGATTTGGCGATCGCCGCCGACGTGACTGCTTGCGGATCCTGTGGCGAACACGCACCCAAGGCGAGTGCGGCAAGGCTGGTAAATAGCAATTTGGGACGGAACATGTAGGGCTCCCGCTGATTGAACGCGTATTAAAGGGAATTCAAAAATGCCAGCAACGCGGCGCGCTGCTCGGCATTGAAAGACAAAACCTGTTGCTGCGCCGCTTTCGCCTCGCCGCCATGCCAGAGCACGGCTTCGAGCGCATTACGGGCGCGGCCGTCATGCAAAAACTGGGTGTGACCACTGACCGCCTGCGTCAGGCCCATGCCCCACAACGGTGGCGTACGCCACTCGCTGCCACTGGCCTGGAATTCGCTACGGTTATCGGCCAGACCTTCGCCCATGTCATGCAACAGCAGATCGCTGTACGGGCGAATCACTTGATTGGCCAGCTCAGGTTCCGCGGAATCGGCGGCAGTGGTGAATTTGGGCGTGTGACAGGACTGGCAGCCGGCCTGGAAAAACAGGGTCTTGCCGGCCAGCACTTCGGGCGTGCCGACATCACGGCGCGCCGGTACGGCCAGGTTGCGGCTGTAGAACAGCACGAGGCGCAAAATATTGTCGCTGACTTCCGGCTCGCCCTCGGGACCGTTGCCGTTGGGGGCCTGCTTGCAAGCGGTTTGCGTGTCGGTGCAGTCATCAATCGGCCTCAAGCTGGTCGTGAGGCCCATGTCACCAGAAAACGCGTGAACATTTTGTTGATTGAGATTCGGTTGGCCGGCTTTCCAGCCAAATCGGCCAAGGACGGTTTTCTGTTGGGCGTCATCCCAGACCTGGTTCGGACGTCCGCTGATGCCTTTGTTGTCTTTCGACTGAGCCTCGGCATTGGCCAGGATTGCCGATTCGGGAATGGCTTCCAGCAGTCCCAGGCCAATCATCGGCGGGGCGACACGTGCGGAAAAACGCGTGTCGGGGTGCATCGGGCCATAGCCGAGCTGAGTGATCTGCAGGGTCGGCTTGCGCAGTTCTATTTCAGTGCCGTCCTTGAAGCGAATCGGCACCGGCGTGTAGTCGACACGCACTTTGCCTTCCGGGACCACGCCGGGCACCGACATGTCCTGGAACTGCCCACCGTAGACCGGCTCGGGAACCACTCCCAGTTTCTCGATGACGTTGGCAAACGCCGGAGCATCGGGAATGGACAGCCGTACGAGCATTGAAACGGCATTCGACGCGCCGGGCGCAGGTGGATGACCGCGCCCGTCCTTGATGTGACAGTTCTGGCAGGCGTTGGTGTTGAACAACGGGCCGAGGCCATCCCGCGCGGTGGTGGTCGAAGGGGCGATCACCCAGGGATTGCGGAAGAAGCTGTTGCCAACGCTGAAATCCACCCGCCGGGAGGGCGGCAGATTGGCGGACGGCAGGGAAAAGGAATTCTGATCGGTCTTGCGCACGGTCGTGCTGCCACCGGACCGGGCTTCACCGGGTTCGGCCTTGGTAAAACGCGGGGCGTCATCGCAGGCACTCAGGCCCAGGGCCAGAAACAGTGCGGACAAGCGAAGAAGCAGCGGGGGCATCAGACATCCTGCAAGACGAGCAAAACAAGGGCGCAAAGTCTAACAGGGCAGGGGGGATTGAATAAGAGGAATTATCGTTTGGTTGATGTGGGGCAACTGATCGTTCCCTCGCTTTGCGTGGGAATGCAGCCCGGGACGCTCCGGGTCCCATCCAGAGCCGAACGCGGAGCGTCCGTTGCGGCATTCCCACGCGGAGCGTAGGAACGATCGGTCAGGGGATCGGTGGTTGTCAGGCAAGAAAAAGGCGACCCGGAGGTCGCCTTTCTGTTCAGCCAGCGTTGATCAGAACTCGTGATCAGCGTTGTCCGGGTTCAGGTCGCTGATGCCCAGTTTGCCAGCAGCCGCTTCGATCGAACCGGTCTGCTTGACCAGCGAAGCGATGGCGTCGCGGACGATCTGGTTGCCAGCAGTGTTGCCGGCAGCGATCAGCTGGTCGTAGTGCTCACCCTTGTTGGCGTGGTCAACGATGACCTGCATTTTCGCTTCGGTCGCGGCCAGATCGGCTTTCAACGCGATGTCGGCGGCCGGGTCGGCTTTGGCCACCAGGGACGACAGGCTCGCGCCGGTCATTTTGGTGCCGTCGGTGCGGGTGTATTCGCCCAGGTACACGTTACGAATGCCTTTGGCATCGTAGAACTGCGAATTGTGCGTGTTGTCGCTGAAGCAGTCGTGTTCGTCTTCCGGGGAGTTGGCTTCCAGGGAAACCTTCATGCGCTCGCCCGCCAGTTCGCCCAGGGACAGGCTGCCCATGCCGAACAGCATTTTGCGCAGGCCGGATTCACCCGGTTCGGCTTCCAGAGTGGCGCGGTAGTTGTCGGCCACGTTCGGCTTCCAGTTGCCGACCATCTCTTCCAGGTCGCTGACCAGCAGCTGGGTCACGGACTTCAGGTAGGCACGACGACGGTCGTTGTGGCCGCCAGTAGCGCCGGCGCCTTCCAGGTAGTCGGACGCTGGACGATTGCCAGCGCCAGGGCCGGTGCCGTTCAGGTCCTGGCCCCACAGCAGGAATTCGATCGCGTGGTAGCCGGTAGCAACGTTGGCCTCGGAACCGCCCAGCTCGTTCAGGCTGGCGAGTTTTTCCGGGGTGATGTCCTTCACGTCGATCTTGTCTTCGCCGACCTGAACTTCGGTGTTGGCGATGATGTTGGCCGTCGCGCCCGGGTTACCCAGCGCGTGTTCGTAGGATTTGTCGACGTAGTCGATCAGGCCTTCGTCCAGTGGCCAGGCGTTCACCTGACCTTCCCAGTCGTCGATGATGGTGTTGCCGAAGCGGAAGACTTCGCTCTGCAGGTACGGAACGCGAGCAGCGACCCAGGCAGCCTTGGCCGCTTTCAGGGTGTCGGCGTTCGGTTTGGCGAGGAAGGCGTCGACGGCGGTTTGCAGGGTTTTCGCAGTAGATTCGGCATCGCTGTAAACGGCGAAAACCATGTCGGCGTAATGGGCGACAACGGCTTTGGCGGCGGCTTCGTCGACTTTACCGGCAGCGGCAGGTGCAGCAGCCGGGGTGGCTGGAGCGGTGGTGCTGGCGGCTGGAGTCGGCGCTGGTGCCGCGGCGTTCTTGTCTTTGCCTTCGCCACAACCGGCGAGGGAAATAGCGATGGCCAACAGACTGGCGGTAGCCAGAGGCATACGAATCATGGCGAACATCCTGCTTCGAGAGGGGGTGGAATGGCGCTGTCAGCGCGCAAAACTGCCACATAATGCAAATCTTTCGCATTATGTGTAAAGGGTTGTAGGTGGAAATATTTCTTATTCGCGCGAAGAGGTGTGGTGCATTTAAAAGATCGCAGCCTCGTTTCACTCGACAGCTCCTACAGGTGCAGACGTTTGTATGCGGACACCCTGTAGGAGCTGTCGAGTGAAACGAGGCTGCGATCTTTTGACCTTCTACAAAATAGCCGCATTACTGCGTTGCGCCTGCTTCAGGTAGGCGCTCAGTTCCCGGGCCGGCAGCGGCTTGCTGTAGAAATAGCCCTGACCCTCGTGACACCCCTCGGAAATGATGTACGCCTCTTGCTCCGCCGTTTCCACGCCTTCGGCAATGACCTGCATGCCCAGACTTTTGCCCAGCTGAATGATGGCCCGGACGATGGTTGCGTCGTCGTCATCGTCCAGCAGGTCCTGAACGAAGCTCTTGTCGATCTTGATCTTGTCCAGCGGCAGGCTTTTCAGATAGCTGAGCGACGAGTAACCGGTGCCGAAGTCATCAATCGCAATCAATGCACCGGAGCGACGCAGGCTCAGCAAGTGTTGGGCGGCGGTGCTGATATCTTCCATCAGGCCGGTTTCGGTGACTTCCAGTTCCAGACTGCGCGGCGGCAGGCGGTACATCTGCAGCAGGTTGTTGACCACTCGCGGCAGCTCGGCATGGTGCAACTGCACCGTCGACAGGTTCACCGCCATGCGCAGGTCGATGAAACCCTGGTCATGCCATTCGCGTAATTGTTTGCAGGCCTGATCCAGTACCCATTCGCCAATGGCGATGATGGTGCCGTTCTGCTCGGCCAACGGGATGAACAGATCTGGCGGCACCAGCCCATGTTCGGGATGCTGCCAGCGAATCAACGCCTCGACGCCCACTACACGGTTTTCCCGGTAGCTGATCTGCGGTTGGTAAACGAGGTAAAACTGGTCACGGGTCAGGGCGTCGCGCAGGTCTTTTTCCAGTTCGCGGCGACGACGCATCTCGGTGTCGACACTGGCGATGTAGAACTGATACCGATTGCGCGAGCGGGACTTGGCCAGCGTCATGGTCTGTTCGGCTTTTTGCAGCAACTTCTCGGTGCTGTCGCCGTCCTCGGGGAACAGGGTGATGCCGATGGTGGCGCGCAAACGAATTTCCTGGTGATCGAGGGCAAACGCCGCTTCCAGGTCGTCGAGGATACTTTGGGCCAACTCAGCGGCTTCATAAGGCTGTTCGATGTCGGCCTGGACCAGGGCGAACTGATCGCCGCCAAGACGGGCGAGGGCGCCGAGTCGACCGCTATGGCCCCGCAGACGATCAGCCAGGGCGAGCAACAGTTGGTCGCCGGTCTGGTAGCTGAATTGCTCGTTGATGCTTTTGAAATCATCGAGCCCGACGCACAGCACTGCCACCCGCCGTTGCAGTTTGCCGGCATCGACCAGGATCTTGTCCAGCTGGTGCTGAAGTTGCTGGCGGTTGGGCAAACCGGTGAGGAAGTCGTACTGGGACATGCGCAGCAGGCTGTTTTCGGCTTCATGGCGCAGGTGCGTGTTGCGCTCGATGGACTCGAGCAACTGGTTGGCGGTGTTGATCCAGATACCCAGTTCGTTTTTCTCGTGACCCTTGAGTTGCGGGATCTTGTGCGCGCTGGGGCGATCCGGGTTGATTTCAGTCAGGTGTTCGATGATTCGCGACAGGGGCTTGGTCAGAAGCCAGTGATAGACCAGGTACAGCACCAATCCCATGGCCAATGCGCGTAGCACGCCAGAGATAAAGATGATGACCGAGCTGACGATAAAACCCTGGCCATAGGTGGCGGTGTCGAGGGTGATGCTCAGGTCGCCGTAATACTCGCTGTACGGGCCGCGACCTACCAGTTGAGTGGTGAAGGTGCGTTCTTTGCCGAGGATCAGGTCAGTGAGCCAGCGACTGTCGGACTGCTGCAAGTCACGGGACTTTTGCGCGAGCATGGCTTCGTTGGGATGGCCAATGGAAGCCTGGCGTACGGCGTCGTCCTGAAACAGCCCTTCGATTACCTGCATACCCATTTCGCGGTCCAGGCTGTAGACGGCCTGGGTCGAAGGGTCGCGAAACATGTCGAGGATGCGCTCGGCATCATTGGCTACGGCTTGGCGTGTTTTATAAGCATCGAAAACGATCTGCGCGCAGCTCAAGACTACGCCGACGATCAATGCCGACAGGAGCACGACCCGGAGCAACTTCACCGACAAGCTGTTCTTGAGTTCCAGCTTCAAAAGGCTATTCCTTGTTCCGTGCGGGTAGCATCAAGTTGCCATGAGTATTGGCAATCCGGTGATGTCAGTCAAAGGGACATTCATCCACAGGAGATTTTGCCTGCAGCTTGGCCGATTTTCGGTTGTCTGAGGTCTTTTCCTATTCGTACTGTGTCGGTAGTCGGGTCCCTGAACTTGAGGGGGGGCGAGAACTATTTTCCTTTGATTGATGGTAGACGGGTGTGGCGTTGGGGCAAGGGGGCTGTGGCTGGTTTCATTGTGCGAAATTGGCGGTGGACCTGCCTCTTGCGGATATGCCTCGATCCATGGTGGGAGCTAGCCCGCTGGCGATGGCGGCCTGACAGCCGACCCATTTTTTGCAGGTGTATATATCCGTTGCTGCGGTAACGGCCACTTAGGGTTTCGCCCTTACGGCGACTCACTTTTTTTTCAAACGCCAAAAAAAAGTAAGCAAAAAAAGGCTCGCCCCAAGCGTACGGCACCTCGCTAAAGCTCGGTGTT
>Ga0160470_100440_pt1 | contig 18702 bp, 18 predicted proteins | sample HID1973I_E11MG_FD_108214 | JGI IMG/M metagenome (GOLD analysis project Ga0160470, IMG submission 108214) | Enriched mosquito-associated microbial communities from UW Madison campus, WI, USA - HID1973I_E11 MG | ecosystem: Host-associated > Arthropoda: Insects > Digestive system > Unclassified ... | reverse complement strand
TCTAAAACGCCAGAATACCGCCCACTTCAAAGAGGACGGGTCTTAATAGGTTTACTTCTCAGCAGAGCATGAGCGACGGTGGTCGCCGACTACGTCAGCACTGACTGAGCAAGTATTGGGATCGTCCCAAGTGTTGCGGGCCTTTCCCACCCAGCGCGAGGTAACGCGTTGCGGGTGTAACAGGTCGGCGCGGATGTGCGCCTCATGATCTGCTGAGTGGGTCTGCTTCTGGCAGTCCCTCTACAGCGGACTTTGGATTCTTCTGTTTCGCCCTCTCCAAGTCAAGTCGTCTATGTGCTTTATTGAAGTAAGCGCATGAGAAAGCAAGAAAAAACCGCTAAACAGCGACTGTGTTAGCTTCAATTGCGCAACTCATGGCAAGGAAATGGCATGCGAACTTTATTGATGGTCAGTCTGTTGATCAGCCCTTTGTGTATGGCCGGTCAAATCTATAAGTGGGTCGACGCCCAAGGCGTTACCCATTTCGACGCTCAACCACCACAAGGCCAAGCGTCGACAACAGTGGTCACGCCCTCTGCGCCGGCAAGCAAACCGACGCCACCTGCACACAGCAACGTTATTGGCGATCAGCAGGCGATCGACAAATCGGTGAAAGAGCAGGTCGCTGATCAACAGGCCCAATTGAAGGTGTTCTGCGAACAGGCACGGACGAACCTTGCTCAACTGCAGAACAATCCAAGGCTACGAGAGGATGTGGGGGGCGAGATGCGTCGCCTGACCGATCAACAGCGTCAGGAGCGAACAAGCGAAGCACAGAAACAGATTGCGGAGAACTGCCAATAGAAGCGGATAGATGCGGATAAATACCTGTAGGAGCTGTCGAGTGAAACGAGGCTGCGATCTTTTAATTTTTTAAAAGCAAGATCAAAAGATCGCAGCCTCGTTTCACTCGACAGCTCCTACAAGTCCTACAAGTCCTGCAAATCCAATAATGGATCGGCCTTAGCGCGAGGCCGTGATCAGCAGATCGAACTCTTTGAGCAGCACCTGCAGTTGACGATCTTTGCCCTGGACGTTACGGGCAGCGAAAACCATTTCGGCCATTTCCTGAATCCCCGATGCATTGGGCAACGGTAGATCCTGCTCCAGGATCACTTTCATCCTCGGCAGGAAGATCCATTGCAGCCATTGCTCGAAATCCAGGGTGTCGACCGAAAAGGGCTCGACACTGGAAAGCGCTTCGACCGATGGAGAAACCTCGTCCCACCAGCCCTGAACACGCAACTCGCGCTCGATCAACAGTAATTGTTCGGTGATCTTCGGGAAGCGTTCGTCCATCACAGCGAAACCTTGGCCTTCTGACGGGCCAATGCGGCGCCAGCGGAATCACCCTGTTTTTCACGCGCCTGAGCGATCAAACCCCACAAGCTGGCCTGAAGGTCCGGACGACCGTTGGCCATGGTCAGGCCACGTCGCGCGAACTGCTCAGCCTGTGCCGCATCGCCTTGGGCCATGCGGACCTGAGCCAGACGATAAAGCACCTGCGGTTCCCGGGGCGCCACTCGCTGAGCACGCTCAAGACTGGACGACGCGCCGTTCAGATCACCACCGGCCTGTTGCTGCTGCGCGGTCGTCAGCAGCGCCAATACCGGACCATCCAGTTGCTCATCGGCGGACAAGCCACCTCCCGTACTGGCGGAGGGAATGCCGCTCGGTGTCGACGGCATGCTGTAGCTACCCTGATTGATCGGCGCCGACTGCACTGGCGAAGTGTCGATCGGCCCAGGAGTAATAGGGCCCGGCGTGATCGGCGACGTACTGATCGGCGCCGATGTTACCGCCCCGCCACCGGGCACCATGACCACTACGCCGGTATCACCTTGCGGGATCGCCTGGGTCTGGGCTTGCGCAGGGCGTTTCACTGTCGTCTGACGGAAACCGCCATTCGCCTGAATACGTTCGCTGTTCGACACGGCGCTGCCCGAATCCACTACCGGGATCGAACCGCGCTGCACGGTGGAACAACCGCTGAGCAAAGCCACGGCGGTAACCGCTGGAATCAACCACTTGTTCACTTGAAACCCTCTTTGCTTAATTCATCCAGCCTTTGACCCAATCCATCACCGTTTCGCCAGAAGCAGGGCTTTCACCACCGCAGGCGGCACCGGGAGGTGGTTCGCTGCCGCGAATATACGGCATCTGCACGACGCCTGGGCAGCTGGCATCCGAACCCTGTCCCGTGCGCGAATCGACCCACGCCTGCACGATGTTGTCGGGCTGCGGCATGTCCAACGGCAGCGGATCGGCCTTACGCATGAAACTGGACCAGACCTGCAATGCACCGGTGGCACCGGTAAACGGCGTCTTGCCGTTATCATCGCGCCCCAACCACACCACCGCCAGCAAGTCCTGGCTGAACCCTGCGAACCAGCTGTCTCGCGAGTCGTTACTGGTACCGGTCTTGCCGGCCAGCGTCAGGGTTTTCGGTAACACGTTGTAAACCGAACTGCCGGTACCTTCACGCATGACCCGCTGCATGGCGCTTTGAATCAGATAAATGGACGCCGGATCGAAGCGCTGCTCGATCTGGAACGGGTAACGCTTGAGCGGCTCGCCTTCAGCAGTCAGCACGCTGCGAATCCCGCGCATCGGCGTATTGAAACCACCGTTGGCCAGGGTTTGATACATGGTCGCGACTTCGATCGGAGTCAAACCTCCCGCCCCGAGCAACATCGAAGGGAATGCCGGAAACTCACGGGTCACACCAAGGCGCGCCAGCGTCTTGAGCACGTTGGGTACACCCACCGCCAACCCGAGCCGCGCGGTCGACAAGTTGTAGGAATGCGCCAACCCTTGATAAAGGAAAACCGTGCCATGGGAGCGACGATCGTAGTTTTGCGGCTTCCAGACCTGACCGTCAGCACCCTTGACCGAAAAAGCATCATCGGACAGCCAACTGGTCAGCGTGTACTGGCTTGGCTTCTCAAGGGCGGTCAGATAAACCGCCGGCTTTATCAGCGAGCCAATCGGTCTGACCGCATCCAGTGCGCGGTTGAAACCGGCAAAACTGGCCTGGCGACTGCCGATCATGGCCTGAACTTCACCTGTTTCCGGGTTAGTCACGACCATGGCCGCTTCGACTTCATCGGACCCCTTGCGCCCGGACAGACGCTTGAACGTGTCGTTGACCGATGCTTCCGCTTTCATCTGCAGAATCGGGTCGAAACTGGTGAAAATACGCAGGCCTTCCTCGGTCAAGTCTTCGTCACGATAGTCCTGGCGCAGCTGACGCTTGACCAGATCGATGAAGCCCGGGAACGAGCTATCAGCCAATTTGCCGCGCGTCGTCACACCCAGTGGCATTTTCTTCGCTGCAGCAACCTGTTCGGCGGTGGCAACCCCTTGCTGCTCAAGCACGTCGAGCACCAGATTGCGCCGCTCGAGCGCCCGCTCAGGATTGCGACGCGGGTTGTAATAGGACGGCCCCTTGACCATACCGACCAGCAGCGCGACCTGATGCAGTTTCAGCTCGGACAATGGCTGCCCGAAGAAGAACTGACTGGCCAGGCCAAACCCGTGCACCGCCCGCTGGCCATCCTGACCGACGAACACTTCATTGAGGTACGCCTCAAGAATTTCCCGCTTGTCGTAATGCAGCTCAAGCAACATTGCCATCATGGCTTCGGTGAGTTTGCGGGACAGGCTGCGTTCGCTGGTCAGATAGAAGTTCTTGACCAATTGTTGCGTCAGCGTACTGCCGCCCTGCGTCATCCTGCCGCCAGAGGTGTTGACGTAGAGGGCTCGCATGATCGACTTGGGCGAAACGCCCCAGTGACTGTAGAAATCCCGGTCTTCTACCGCGACAAGGGTTTCCAGCAGGTAAGGCGGGACCTGATCGATCTTGATCAGAATCCTGTCTTCGAGATTTTTCGGATAGATCCCACCTATCATCAGCGGCTCAAGCCGGACAACGGACAGCTTCGAACCGTTCGTCGCGGAGAGCTCGGCGACATAGTCACCCGAGAACCGGACACGCACCGGCTGGGCCTTCTCCATGCCTTCATAGAACTGGAAGCCACGAGTGTTCAGGTCGACAGTGTTGCCATTGACCGACGCAGCGCCCGGCCCATTGCTCACGCTTTCGCGCCGGTAGCCCAAAGCGTCCAGTTCGGTGAGGAAGTCCTCTTTGCTCAGCTTCTGGCCAGTGAACAGTTCCAGCGGGCGCGCGTAGACCTTGGCAGGGATTGTCCAGCGCTTGCCGGAGAACTTCTCCTGGACGATGGCGTCGAGGTAAACCGCGAAACCGGCGAGCACCACAAGGCCGACCAGACTGAGTTTAAGGGCCCATCCAAGCCAGGGGCGCATGCCCTTGGAAGGTGGTTTTTTTGGAGTGCGAGGGGATCGAGTACGAGTCATGGCGGCGGATTATACGCACTTTATTCATACTCAACAGAAGCCCTCCGAGGTTTGCGTCGGGCGGACTTGCGGCCATAATGGCGACCGTGAATTTTCCCAGACTCTGAAGGATCGCCTGTGAGCCAGTCCCTGATCGCTGCCCTGCAAAACCCGGCCCTCTACCCGCATCCCGTAGACGGGTTCCAGGTCATCGAGACCCACATTTCCTGGGTCCTGCTCACCGGCCCGTTTGCTTATAAAGTGAAGAAACCCATGAATTTCGGTTTCCTCGACTTCACCAGCCTCGACGCTCGCGAGCATTTTTGCGGTGAAGAGCTGCGACTCAACCAACGTTTGACCAATGATTTGTATCTTGAGGTGTTGCCAATTACTGGCAGTGTTGAGGCTCCTCAACTGGGTGGCGAAGGACCGGCCATCGAATTCGCCCTGAAAATGCGCCAGTTTCCGCAGGCCAATCTGCTTAGCACGCTGCAAGCCAATGGTGAACTGACCACCGCGCACATCGACGAGATGGCCGCGCAGATTGCTCAGTTCCACCTCAACGCGCCGAAAGTCCCCGCCGAACATGAAGCCGGTCAGCCGGACAGCGTGATGGCCCCTGTCACTCAGAACTTCGAGCAGATCCGTCCATTCCTCAGCGACAAGGCCGATCTGCTGCAACTCGATGCCCTGCAAGCCTGGGCGCAAAGCAGCTTCGAACGACTCAAACCGCTGTTTGCCCAGCGCAAGGCCGACGGTTTTATCCGCGAATGCCACGGTGATATCCATCTGGGTAACGCCACCCTGATTGACGGCAAGGTCGTGATCTTCGATTGCATCGAATTTAACGAGCCGTTCCGCTTCACCGACGTCTACGCCGACACCGGCTTCCTGGCGATGGACCTTGAAGACCGCGGTCTGAAAAGTCTGGCGCGTCGTTTCATCAGCCAATACCTGGAGCTGACTGGCGATTACCAGGGCCTTGAACTGCTGAACTTCTACAAGGCCTACCGCGCGCTGGTTCGTGCCAAGGTCACCCTGTTCAGCATGCCGGCCGAAGCTGACCCTGTGCAGCGTGCGACCACGCTGCGTCAATATCGCAACTACGCCAACCTGGCTGAAAGCTACAGCACCATTCCTTCGCGCTTCATGGCCATCACTCACGGTGTTTCTGCTGTCGGCAAGAGCCGGGTGGCGATGCGTCTGGTGGAAGCACTGGGCGCGATTCGCCTGCGCTCCGATGTAGAACGCAAGCGCCTGTTCGGCGAGCAGACTGTGGCAAACGATCCCCATGCCGGCATTTATAGCGCCGACGCCAGTTCCGCAACCTATACCCGCCTGCATGAAATCGCGGCTGTGATCCTGCATGCCGGCTTCCCTGTCGTAGTCGACGCCACTTACCTCAAGCGTGAGCAACGCGACGGCGCGGCGAAAATCGCCGAGTCCACTGGGGCACCGTTTTTGATCCTTGATTGCAACGCCCCACAAGCGGTCATCGAGGGTTGGCTGGCATTGCGCCAAGCCGATAAAACCGACCCTTCCGACGCAAACCTTGCAGTGATCGCCGATCAACAAGCCAATCGCGAAGCCCTGACGCCTGCAGAGATTCTATGCAGCAAACGGGTTCAAACCAATGAAAGCGGGACACTCGACACCGTCGTAGCGCAAATCCGCCAGCGCCTGCCCGGCCTGTAAGGAAGTATTTCAGCCGTGGGGCCTGCGTGGCTTCACGGCTGCCAAATAGTGGCACTATACTGGCGTCATAAAACCAACAGGTGATGTGACATGAGCCAGCCCAAACTCCTCGACACTCCGCTTTATGCCTTGCTGCACAAAGACGACATCACAGGTTTCAACACTGAACGCCCCAAGGACGGAACCATCGACATGATCGGCGGCGACTTCCGAGGCCTGGACCTGCGTGAATTGAATGCCGAAGGCGTTGACTTCACCGACGCTTATTTTCGCTCCGCCGACTTGCGCGGCATCGACTTTCGCAAATCCTCACTCGAAGGCGCCAGCCTGGCGCACGCGCAGATTTCCGGAGCCTATTTCCCCGCAGAATTGAGTGCGGACGAGATCCTTATGTCGATGAACTTTGGAACCCGTCTGCGATATCGCACTCGCTAAAAACGACCTGTTAACCGAACGGTCCAGCGCCCCCGCTTTGCGCTGGACTGTGGGTCGTAACACCCGTTCAACTCGCTCCCGGCACCTTCCTTCGATTCGATCCACGTATTTCCTTGGACTCCGCGCCAGTGCTTCTTAGAAGCATTTGCCCTGAAACCGACCAAAGAATCACGCTTTTCCTACTGATGGCTACACTCCTGAGAAGCTTGCCCACGCACCATTCGGCCGTCGCAAGGAGGCTTGATGAATGATGAACTGCAACACCTGAAGAATCTTGGCAAGACGTCGGCGCAATGGCTGCATGCCGTGGGCATCCACAGCGCCTCGGACTTGCGTCGCCTCGGGGCGGTGGATGCCTATCGAGCCGTGCGTACGCGCGGGTTTCGGGCGTCCAAGGTGTTGTTGTATGCAATCGAAGGCGCCCTGATGGATGTGCACTGGAACGACATTCCTGCTGAGCGAAAGGAAGCGCTGAACAAACAACTGGAGGCTATTTCGTCCCGTCACAAAAATTGAATAGACGTGAAGCCCAATGATTACGGGCCCCTAGAATGAATTTTTGTCGAATTTAAAGGCGATGAAAAATCACCTGTTGACATGGTAATGAGAATCGCTATGATTATCACAACTGGTCGCGAGACTGGTCGATATTTGAACAGCCCTTGGTTCGGACTCTCAGATATCTCCTCATCAGGCTAATCACGGTTATTTGACCCGGCTCTTGCCGGGTCTTTTTTTGCCTGTCAAAAAGCCCCGTACAGACTTACTTCTTCGACGGCTTGCCGAACTGTTTTCGCATCTGCTCGCAGTAATCCGGGGTTGGCATGTCCGGGGTGTACCAAACGTAATCAGCCATCTGCGACGTCACCTCGCTCCCCTGCTGAGCCAGCATCAATACTGTCGGTGCCGCGGACGCTCCCAGATCAAGCAGATGGATCGGCACGCCGACGTCCTTGCGCGCATGAAACGCGCCGGCAAACAGCACCGAAGGCTCGGGGGCGGCAAGCAAGCGTTCAGCCATGCGTCGATCGCGCTGCTGCTGAACCGCCAGCATTGCCGGCATTTGCGACGCGGGTAACAGACCACAATGCGAGTCGCTGACTTGTTTCAGAAGCTCATCCCTCACAGACGATGCATTGGAACGCGAACCGCTCAACGTGGGTGGGTTTACGTAGATGGCACGGACTTCAGGCACGTCCAGATTTGCCGCCAGCAATGGGTACGGTTGAGCCAGGGCAAATCGAACGATTGGCCCATATAGATCCCACTCCCAGCCAGACTGCCAGGCCAGAGATTCAGGCAGATCCTTCGGCGGCGTCGCGGCGTGACGCACTTCATCGACACGAGGTTGCTGATCCGGTGTGAGCATCTCCAACAGCAAACTGCCCTGAGGCCGCCTTTCCCCCAACGACTGCAACAACCACAACTGCAGTTCATGGTGATCGCGGTTGTCATGCTGCTCACCCACGATCAGTCGAGAAGACTTGGTCAACGCCGCAATCAGCGCTTGCGGCGTCACAGCCTGACCACTGTGCAAGTCGCGAATCTCACCCACCACAGGTGGCGGCGCTGAAACATGCGTACAGGCACTCAGCAATAAAAATCCCAGTAGCAGCATTACGCGCATGGATTCCCCCAGTAACAGATCTAGCGGGCGATGATCAGCGGATGCCCACGCTCCGGGTGCTGCTGCACCAGCACTTCCAGACCGAACACTGCCTGGAGTCGATCAGGACGTAACACCTGGTCCGGCGTATCCAGCGCAACAGGTCTCCCGCCTTCGAGCAACAACAGTCGATCACAATAGCGCGCTGCCAGATTCAGATCATGCAGGATCACCATCACCGCCGCACCACGATCGGCGAATTCGCGCACAGCCTGCAATGTGGTGTGCTGGTGCAGGGGATCGAGCATTGAAGTGGGCTCATCGAGCAGCAAGGTCTGCCCCGCCTCGCCTGGCCAGAGTTGTGCCAGAACACGCGCCAGATGTATTCGCTGACGCTCGCCTCCGGACAGGGCCAGGTAACTGCGGCCATGCAAATGCCCGGCATCGGAAGCATTCAAGGCCGCCGCGACAATCTCGTCATCCCGGACACGGCCACTCTGATAGGGCAAACGCCCCATGCCGACCACTTCTTCGACCCGAAAGGCAAAGTCCAGCGTCGATACCTGTGGCAATACTGCCAGACGCTGGGCTCGCAAAGCCCCGGTCCAGTGACTCAACTCCTGCTCGTCCAGCCAGATGTTTCCGTGATCAGCCTTCAATTCGCCACACAAGGCGCCAAGCAAAGTGCTCTTGCCGGCACCGTTAGGCCCCAGCACGCCCAGGACCTCCCCCGGTTTGAGTTCAAGCGTGATATCCGTTAACACGGTCTTGCGGCCGCGGCGGATTTGCAGGTTTTGCGTTCGCAGCATCAGGCGCGTCCTCTGAGGAGCAGGTACAGAAAGAACGGAGCACCGATGAATGCCGTGACAATGCCAATGGGCAGCTCGGCAGGCGCCAGCGCCAGCCGCGCTACCAGGTCAGCAAACAGCAAAAGACTGGCGCCGGCCAGCACCGACGCTGGTAACAGTACCCGATGATCAGGGCCGGCCAGCAAACGCACCAGATGCGGTACCACCAACCCGACAAAGCCAATCATTCCCGCCGCCGCCACAGCTGCCCCTACTCCCAGCGCCGTGCAAAAGACCAGCTCGCGCTTGAGCCTTTCAACGTCGATGCCCAGGTGCCCGGCTTCGGACTCTCCCAGTAACAATGCATTCAAGGCTTTCGCACGACGTGGCAACCACAGCGCCACACCTGCACTGATCAACAGCAACGGCCAAAGTCGCGAATAACTGGCGCCGTTGAGGCTGCCCAGGTTCCAGAACGCCAGGGTACGCAGGGTGGCGTCGTCCGCCAGGTAGGTGAAAAGCCCAACGGCAGATCCCGCCAGAGCAGTCAAAGCAATGCCTGCCAACAACATCGTTGCGACGTTGGTCTGACCGTTGCGCCGACCCAGCCGATACACCAGCGCCGTCACGCCAAGGCCGCCGAGAAAGGCGCACAGCGATAACAGGTAAGGCCCGAAAGCCTCCGGCAGACCGCCAAACGCCGAACCACCAACAATGGCAATCGCCGCGCCGAGCGCCGCGCCGCTGGAGACGCCCACCAAGCCCGGATCGGCCAGCGGGTTACGAAAAAGACCCTGCATGGCCACGCCGGACAACGCCAGCACGCCTCCCACCGCTAAACCCAACAGCGTTCGCGGCAGGCGTATTTGCCCGAGGATCAGCTCCGCCTGCTCCAGCCCGTCTGGCGCAATGGGCAGGCCGATCATTCGCAGCGCTACGCGCAATGTGTCGAGCAACGGCAGACTCACCGGGCCAAGCGCCAGCGACAACCAGATCGCCAGTAAACACAGAACGCTCAGGCCAATGAACAATGCTCGCGGTTTAACCAGAACCGTCATTGGTCGGCCGTGCCGGGAAAGAAACCGTCAGACAGTTTTTTCAATTCATCGGGTAACCGTGGCCCAAGCCCGCCGACCAGTAGCGTCGGATCGAGCTGGATGACGCGTCCGTCCTTGGCCGCCCGTGTTGAAGAAAGAATAGGGTTTTCTTTAAACAAGGCGGCACGCGCCTCCTCGCCACTCAGGGCGCGGTCGGCAAACACCAGAACTTGCGGATCCAGGCTGATCAAGGATTCAACGGAAAACGGCTTGTACCCGGTATGCGTCGCCAGGTTGTGCCCTCCGGCGCGTTGCAGGAGCCAATCCGCGCTGGTGTCCTTGCCGGCGATCAGCGGCTTGCCGCCCGCGTGACCGATCAACACAAGCACACCCGGAGACGGCAGACTCAACTGCGCCTTGGTGACCCGGACCTTTTGTTGATCGAGCTGTTGCTGGTAAGACTGAAACAGCTTCGAAGCCCGGTCTTCGGCACCCAGCAACTTGCCCAAATGCTGCAAGTTACTTTGTAAGGCAGGCAAATCAGGCTGGGCTGAGAACAGCTCGACCTGCACTCCCGCGTTGCGGATCTGCGACAGTATCGGCGGTGGCCCCATTTCTTCGGTGCCGACCAATATTTGCGGGCGCAGGCTTAAAATGCCTTCAGCCGACAATTGCCGCTGGTAACCGATACTCGGCAGAGCCTTGAGTGCCTCCGGGTGCTGGCTGGTGGTATCGACACCGACCAACTTCGACTCACCACCCAGCGCGCTGACCCACTCCGACAGGGCACCACCGGCACTGACCCAACGTTGTGGCAACTCGGTTGCGGCAACGTGGTGGCTGGCGAGGAGACCAACACAGAGCGCAGCAACGCGGGTACTCAGGCGCATAAACAGCTTCCTTTAAGTTTTTCCAGGCGTGGAGCTGACAGGCCAAGTATTCTCGGCGTCGGCACCTGCACCCAACGGGCAGAGCCGGCATTTGATAATTGTTTGCATTTGAACGTCAAGCTCTGACATATCCAGTCACGAGCAGGCGTGCTTGAGGATAGACATGAAGTTTCTTTGCGCGGGCCTGGAGCTCGCCGATTCCAGCAGCCGTGGCTTTGACATTCACGGCGAGAAGCTCCTTGCGGTGCGCCGAAATGGACAGGTGTATGTCTATATCAACCGTTGCCCGCATCGTGGCGTTGGACTGGAATGGCAACCCGACCAGTTTCTCGACCCCAGCAACAGCCTGATCCAGTGCGCGACCCACGGCGCACTGTTTCTGATCGAAGACGGCGAGTGCGTCGCTGGCCCGTGTTCCGGGCAATTCCTGACCAGTGTCCCTTGCCGCGAAGATGAACAAGGCATCTGGATCAGTCTTTAATCTTCAAGCACCACATTCAGGCGCCGATCGACCACTATCTCGTCATGGCTCAACCTCACGCCGTACGCCAGCACCTCGACCCCGCACGCCACCGCTTCGCGCAACGCTGCCGCATAAGCCGAATCGATTTCGTGTGCAGGACGCACGGCATCAATGCCACTCAGGTTCACGCAATACAGCTGCACCGCGCGGATCCCGTCCCGCGCCAGGTGTGCCAGCTCGCGCAAATGCTTGGCGCCCCGCTGGGTAACCGCATCGGGAAAAGCAGCCACCGATGAGCCATCAAAGCCCAGCGTGACGCTTTTGACTTCAACATAGGCCGGCCCGGTCGGGTAATCGAGACGGAAATCGATGCGACTGCTTTCCTGGCCGTAAGCCACTTCGCGCTTGAGCTCGGTAAAGCCGTTCAGTTCGGTGATGACCCCGGCACGCAATGCCTCCTCGATCAAACCGTTGGCGCGCCCGGTATTCACGCAAAACAGCCGGCCCTGCGGGGTTTCACCGATTTCCCAGGTGCCGGGCAACTTGCGCTTCGGGTCATTGGATCGGCTGTACCAAACCTGCCCACCCTCAACCTGGCAATTGAGCATCGAGCCGGTGTTCGGGCAATGAATGGTCAGCAACTCACCGTTTACAGTCTCGATGTCAGCGAGGAAGCGCTTGTAACGACGGATCAGGCGGCCTTCTTCAAGGGGAGGATGAAAGCGCATCAGCCTTGCCAGCTCCGCAATCCGCGGGCGATCCGCTCGACCGCTTCCTGCAGCCGAGGAAGGCTTTGGGTGTAAGCGAATCGCACGTGATGGCCGGCCTGATAACGACCGAAATCCAGTCCCGGGGTGATAGCAACATGTTCGGTTTCAAGGAAATGACGACAAAACGCGAAGGCATCACCGCCGAACTTGCTGATATCCGCGTACAAATAGAACGCGCCTTCCGGTTCTACAGCGATACCGAAACCTAGCTCGCGCAACGCAGGCAGCAGGAAATCACGACGACGACCAAACTCCGCGCGGCGCTCTTCGAGGATGCTGATGGTGGCAGGCTCAAAACAAGCCAGCGCGGCATGTTGGGCCATGCTCGGAGCGCTGATGTAGAGGTTTTGAGCCAGTTTCTCCAGTTCTCCGACGGCTGCCTCAGGGGCAACCAGCCAACCCAGGCGCCACCCGGTCATGCCGAAATACTTTGAAAAACTATTAAGCACGAACGCGCTGTCATCGACTTCGAGCACGCTGGCGGCGTCGGTGCCGTAAGTCAGGCCGTGATAGATCTCGTCGACCACCAGATGACCGTGTCGCGCCTTGATTGCGGCGGACAAGCCCGCCAGCTCATCGCGGGTCAGAATGGTCCCGGTCGGGTTGGCAGGCGAAGCCACGAGGGCTCCGACGCTGTCGTGGTCCCAATGACGAGCCACAAGGTCAGGCGTCAATTGATATCGCACCTCCGGGCCGACGGGCACCAACTGCGCCGCACCTTCCACCAACCGCAGGAAATGCCGGTTACACGGATAACCAGGATCCGCCAACAACCAATGCTTGCCCGGGTCTACCAACAAGGCGCTGGCCAGCAGCAACGCCCCGGAACCACCCGGCGTGATGAGAATTCGCTGCGGATCGATGTTCAATCCATACCGCTGTTGATAAAAACCCGAAATGGCTTCACGCAGTTCGGGAATACCCCGTGCGGCGGTGTAACGGGTCTTTCCGGCCGTGAGTGCAGCCTGGCCCGCCTGAATAATCGGTTCGGCGGTGGTGAAGTCAGGCTCGCCGATTTCCAGGTGGATCACATCGTGGCCCGCGGCCTGCAATTCATTGGCCCGCGCTAACAGCGCCATCACATGAAAGGGTTCGATCGCGCGACTGCGGGCACTGTAGGACTGAGCCATTGGCCTTCCTTCAACGGTAAAAAGAACTGATTCTACCCAAGCACTGGAACGAGCGAGAACCTAAAGCGGTCAGACGCTCATAACGCCGGTCCCAAACGACTCAAGCGTGTATCCCAGGTTTGACTAAAATCAATATTTGATCAGGTCTCCAGCACCACCAGACAAGGCTTTGCAATCATTTGCAAGTGCATCGGGCCATTACCTCGACATCCGGGAGTAGCGCGGTCCGATTTGATCTGGTAAGTTCGCCCGCTTGCAGCCGCAGGGCCGGCAGGTGTCGGTGATGGAGCAATCCTGCGCAATGGATTACAAGAGTAGAGGCGGTCCATTTCATGCCCACCCAAGCAAAGCAGCAAAACCAGTCGATCAGCGGCTTCGAACCCTACAAAGAAGTAAAGGGTGAGGAATACATGGGCAAGCCCATGCGCGCGCACTTCACCAAGATCCTGAACAAGTGGAAACAGGACTTGATGCAGGAAGTCGACCGTACGGTTGATCACATGAAGGACGAAGCGGCCAACTTCCCGGACCCGGCAGACCGTGCCAGCCAGGAAGAAGAATTCAGCCTCGAACTGCGTGCCCGCGACCGCGAGCGCAAGTTGATCAAGAAAATCGACAAGACCCTGCAATTGATCGAAGACGAAGAGTACGGCTGGTGCGAGTCCTGCGGCGTCGAGATTGGCGTCAAGCGACTGGAAGCCCGCCCTACCGCCGATATGTGCGTTGACTGCAAGACCCTGGCGGAAATCAAGGAAAAGCAAGTCGGCAAGTAATGTCGACCTGAACGAAAAACGGAGCGTGCGAACGCTCCGTTTTTGTTTCCGATATTTGCTGACACCTGTGGCATTTTTTCAATCGCCATCGCGAGCAAGCGTTGCCCCTACAAGACCTGGCGCGTTCTCCTGTAGGAGCTGAGCTTGCTCGCGAAGGCGGCTTCAATCCATGCTCAAGACGATTGGACAGCCTGGCATCGCCCTTATGACCGCCATCCCCTCTTCGACCTACATCGGCCGCTTCGCCCCAACGCCCAGCGGACATCTGCATTTCGGTTCGCTGGTCGCAGCGCTGGCCTCGTACCTCGACGCCCGCTCGGTGGGCGGTCAGTGGCTGATGCGGATGGAAGATCTCGATCCGCCTCGGGAAGAACCCGGCGCTCAGGCTGCAATACTCAAGGCCCTGGAGAGCTATGGCTTCGAGTGGGACGGTGAAGTGATCCGCCAAAGCGACCGGCACGATGCCTATGCCGAAGTCCTCAATCGTCTGTTTAACCACGGCCTGGCTTATGCCTGCACCTGCTCGCGCAAACAACTGGAGCCTTATCACGGTATCTACCCAGGGTTCTGCCGTAATGCCGGGCACGGCACTGAAAACGCTGCTATACGATTGCGAGTACCGGAACTGGAATACCACTTTATCGACCGCGTGCAAGGCGAGTATCGCCAGCACCTGGGTCGTGACGTCGGTGATTTCGTGATTCGCCGTCGCGACGGGCTCTATGCCTATCAACTCGCGGTGGTGCTGGACGACGCCTGGCAAGGCATCACTGATATCGTCCGTGGCGCCGACCTGCTGGATTCCACGCCGCGCCAGCTTTACCTGCAAGAGCTGCTCGGCCTGCGGCAACCGAAATACCTGCATATCCCGCTGATCACTCAGCCCGATGGCAACAAGCTCGGCAAATCCTACCGTTCTGCGCCCCTGACAGCCGATCAGGCAACACCGTTGTTGCTACGTGCCTTGCGCGCGCTCGGGCAGAATCCGGGGACCGAGTTGTCGTACGCAACGCCCCGGGAAGTGCTGAAATGGGCCATTGGCCACTGGGATGCACTGCTGATCCCGCGCACACTTGACCTTCCCGAAGCGCAACTGCAGTGATCACACTTGCAGTGGCGCGCCCATCCGTTACCATCGCCGCACGTTTTCGGGCACGCGCATAAAAAAGAGAGGCCGGGATGTACATCTATCGCTTGGTCCTGCTCCTGGTAGTGGGGATTTATCTGTTCTCCCCAGCCATCATGGATTGGTGGATCGACGCCACCGGTGCCTGGTATCGCCCTTATCTGCTCTGGCTGATTCTGATCGTCGTGACCTTCATCCTGCAGAGCCAAAAAGATGCCGATGAGCTTTAGCCTGACCCAGATGATCCTGATCAGCGCCGCCTACCTGGCCGTGCTGTTCGGCGTAGCCTGGATCAGTGAACGGGGCATGATCCCCCGGGCGATCATTCGCCACCCTCTGACGTACACCCTGTCGCTGGGTGTTTACGCCAGTGCCTGGGCTTTTTACGGCACCGTGGGCCTGGCCTATCAATACGGTTACGGTTTCCTGTCCAGCTATCTAGGTGTTTCCGGCGCTTTCCTGCTGGCGCCGGTGCTGCTGTATCCAATCCTGAAAATTACCCGCACCTATCAATTGTCCTCACTGGCGGATTTGTTTGCGTTCCGCTTTCGCAGTACGTGGGCGGGGGCACTGACGACGATCTTCATGTTGATCGGCGTGCTGCCGTTACTGGCGTTGCAGATTCAGGCCGTGGCCGACTCCATCGGCATTCTCACTCGCGAGCCGGTCCAACATCGCGTAGCACTGAGCTTCTGTGCGCTGATTACTCTGTTCACCATTTTCTTCGGCTCACGCCATATCGCTACCCGCGAAAAACACGAAGGCCTGGTGTTCGCGATTGCCTTCGAGTCAGTCATCAAATTGATCGCCATTGGCGGTGTCGGCCTGTATGCGCTGTACGGCGTGTTCGATGGCCCACAACAACTTGAGCTCTGGCTGCTGCAAAACCAGACGGCGCTGGCTGCCCTGCATACACCGTTGCAGGAAGGTCCGTGGCGCACACTGCTGCTGGTGTTCTTTGCCTCGGCGATCGTGATGCCGCACATGTATCACATGACGTTTACCGAGAATCTCAACCCTCGCTCGCTGGTCAGTGCGAGCTGGGGTTTGCCGCTGTTCCTGCTGCTGATGAGCCTTGCCGTCCCGCTGATTCTCTGGGCCGGACTGAAGCTCGGCGCCACGACCAACCCGGAATACTTCACCCTGGGAATCGGTATCGCCGCCAACAGCAAGGCGTTGGCACTGCTGGCGTATGTCGGCGGATTATCAGCCGCCAGCGGTTTGATCATCGTCACCACCCTGGCGCTGTCCGGGATGGCACTCAATCACCTGGTGCTGCCGCTCTACCAGCCGCCGGCCGAAGGCAACATTTATCGCTGGCTGAAGTGGACCCGCCGGGCGCTGATCGTCGCCATCATCATGGCCGGTTACGGTTTCTATCTGTTGCTCGGCGCCGAGCAGGATCTGGCCAACCTTGGCATCGTCGCGTTTGTGGCGACGTTGCAGTTCCTGCCGGGTGTGCTGTCGGTCCTGTATTGGCCCACCGCCAACCGTCGCGGCTTTATCGCCGGCTTGCTGGCCGGGATCCTGGTGTGGCTGGTGACGATGCTGTTGCCCCTGGTCGGCAATTTGCAGGGCTTCTATATTCCGCTCCTGAACATGATTTACGTGCTGGACGACACCAGTTGGCACATGGCGGCCATTGCTTCGCTGGCTGCCAACGTACTGATGTTCACGCTCATCTCACTGTTCACCAATGCCAGCCCTGAAGAAGCCAGCGCTGCAGAAGCCTGCGCTGTGGATAACGTCCGCCGACCGCAACGCCGCGAATTGCACGCCGCCTCTCCACAGGAATTTGCCACCCAACTGGCCAAACCATTGGGTGCGAAGGCTGCGCAAAAGGAAGTCGAGCAAGCGTTGCGCGATCTCTATCTGCCATTCGACGAGCGCCGACCGTATGCCTTGCGCCGTTTAAGGGACCGGATCGAGGCCAACCTGTCTGGCCTGATGGGGCCGAGCGTCGCTCAGGACATGGTCGAAACCTTTCTGCCCTACAAGGCCGGCGGCGAAAACTACGTGACTGAAGACATTCACTTCATCGAAAGCCGTTTAGAGGATTACCACTCGCGTCTGACCGGGCTGGCAGCGGAACTGGACGCCTTGCGTCGTTACCACCGCCAGACGTTGCAAGAGTTGCCGATGGGTGTCTGTTCCCTCGCCAAGGACCAGGAAATCCTGATGTGGAACAAAGCCATGGAGGAACTCACCGGAATTGCCGCCCAGCGCGTGGTCGGTTCACGCCTGAGCACCATTGCCGATCCGTGGAAAGAACTTCTGCAAGGCTTCATCAATCTGCCGGACGAGCACTTGCACAAACAGCATCTCGCGCTCGACGGCCAGACCCGTTGGCTGAACCTGCACAAAGCCGCCATCGATGAGCCGCTCGCGCCGGGTAACAGTGGCTTGGTACTGTTGGTAGAAGACCTGACTGAAACCCAGATGCTCGAAGACAAACTGGTGCACTCCGAGCGTCTGGCCAGTATTGGTCGACTCGCCGCCGGCGTGGCCCACGAGATTGGCAACCCGATCACCGGTATCGCCTGCCTGGCGCAGAACCTGCGCGAAGAGCGCGAGGACGATAGTGAGTTGAAGGAAATCAGCGGCCAGATCCTCGAGCAGACCAAGCGGGTGTCGCGCATCGTTCAGTCACTGATGAGCTTCGCCCATGCCGGCAGCCATCAGCACAGCGACGAGCCCGTCTGTCTGGCTGAAGTCGCTCAGGACGCGATAGGCCTGCTGGCCCTCAATCGACGTAATTTCGAAGTGCAGTTCTACAACCTGTGCGACCCCGATCACTGGGTCGAAGGCGATCCACAGCGGCTCGCCCAGGTCTTGATCAACTTGCTCTCAAACGCCCGCGACGCCTCGCCTCCCGGCAGTGCAGTGCGCGTTAAAAGCGAAGCCGGCGAGCACACGGTCGACCTGATCGTGGAAGACGAAGGCAGCGGCATTCCGAAGAACATCATGGACCGATTGTTCGAACCCTTCTTCACCACCAAGGACCCTGGCGAGGGCACCGGTCTGGGCCTTGCACTGGTCTATTCCATCGTTGAAGAGCATTATGGACAAATCACCATCGACAGCCCGGCTGACGCCGAGCATCAACGCGGAACCCGAATTCGGGTGACACTACCGCGACATGTCGAAGCGACGTCCGCCGTGAACTGAGACCGTCGAGAGAATCGAATCAATGCCTCACATTTTGATCGTCGAAGATGAAACCATCATCCGCTCTGCCTTGCGTCGTCTGCTGGAACGTAACCAGTACGAGGTCAGCGAAGCTGGCTCGGTGCAGGAAGCACAAGAGCGATTCAGCATCCCCTCATTCGATCTGATCGTCAGCGATTTGCGCTTGCCCGGAGCACCGGGTACCGAGCTGATCAAGCTTGGCCAGGGCAAACCGGTGCTGATCATGACCAGTTACGCCAGCCTGCGGTCGGCCGTGGACTCGATGAAAATGGGCGCGGTGGATTACATCGCCAAGCCCTTCGACCACGACGAAATGCTGCAAGCGGTCTCGCGCATCCTGCGGGACCGTCAGACCGTCGTCAGTATGCAGGCCGAGCGCGCTGCCACTGCCAAGCAACCCGGCGGTGACAAGTCCGGTGCCGACAACAGCAACGGTGAGATCGG
>Ga0160470_100436_pt1 | contig 18853 bp, 16 predicted proteins | sample HID1973I_E11MG_FD_108214 | JGI IMG/M metagenome (GOLD analysis project Ga0160470, IMG submission 108214) | Enriched mosquito-associated microbial communities from UW Madison campus, WI, USA - HID1973I_E11 MG | ecosystem: Host-associated > Arthropoda: Insects > Digestive system > Unclassified ... | reverse complement strand
ACGTGATCAACCCGTACCTGGTTCGCGACCTGAAGGCTCGCGGTCTGTGGGACTCGGTCATGATCAACGACCTGAAGTACTACGATGGTTCGGTGCAGCAGATCGAGCGTATCCCGCAAGAACTCAAAGAGCTCTATGCAACGGCGTTCGAAGTGGACACCAAGTGGATCGTTGACGCAGCAAGCCGTCGTCAGAAGTGGATCGACCAGGCTCAGTCGCTGAACCTGTACATCGCTGGCGCTTCGGGCAAGAAACTGGACGTCACCTACCGCATGGCTTGGTACCGTGGTCTGAAAACCACTTACTACCTCCGTGCCCTGGCCGCGACCAGCACCGAGAAGTCGACCATCAACACGGGCAAGCTGAACGCTGTTTCCAGCGGCGGCAACCACGGTGAAGATTCGGTTCTGGCAGCTCCAGCCGGTCCAGCTCCAGTGCCGAAGGCTTGCGCCATCGACGAGCCGGATTGCGAAGCTTGCCAATAAGCTGAGCCGGTAAAACGAAACCCCCGACAGGCCTTAGGCGTGTCGGGGGTTTTCTTTTTCAGGTCTTTAAACATCAGAAGATCGCAGCCTCGTTTCACTCGACAGCTCCTACAGGGTCAGGCCGGGAGCGTAATTCCTCGTAGGAGCTGTCGAGTGAAACGAGGCTGCGATCTTTTGATCTTGATATACACACAGACATAAAAAACCCCTCTTCCGAGGGGTTTTTGTTTAACGCTACAACCCAACCAGCATCAGGTCATCTGAATGATGGTCTGCATGAGGGTGCTCTGGGTGGAGATGGTCTTCGCGTTCGCCTGATAGTTACTCTGCGCCTTGATCAGGTCGACCAGTTCATTGGTCACGTTGACGTTGGACTCTTCCAGGGAATTGGAGCGGATCGTACCCAGGCTACCGGTTTCCGGCGAGTCGTAGCCCGGAATACCCGATGAGTAGGTTTCTTTCCAGGCAGTACCACCGACCGCTTGCAGGCCTTGTTCGTTGGTAAAGCTGGCCAACGAAATCTGACCAATCGGCTTGGTTTGGTAGTTGCTGAAGTTCGCCAGCAATACGCCGCTGCCATCAATGGTCAGGTTAGTGATCTGGCCAGTGGCATAGCCGTTCTGTACCGGAATCGAACGTGCGGTGTCGGCGTTGTATTGCGTGGTGTTGCCCATGGCGATGGTCACGCCATCCGGGTTGGAGCTGGCGCCGTTGGCCTTCCACACGCCGTCGGTCACGGTACCTGGAACCCAGTTGGTCACCTTCAGCTCATTGCTGATGGTCGAAGTCGGCGGAGTCGTCGGCGGAGTCACTGGCGTGCTGATTTGGGTTAATTTGCCAGCCGAGTCAAATGTCATGGTCGAAGGAACCGGGTTGGTCGGCAGGCTGCCGTCCATGTTGCGTCCATCGATCAGCGTGTAGGTATCCCACGTGTTAGCACTGGTTTTCACCATGTACTGATTCATCTCGTGCTGGTTGCCCTGGCTGTCGTAAATCGGCGTGTTGAATTGCTTGCTATAGGTCTCAGACTTGGTTGGATCGAATTTGTTGGTGGCCACGGTCTGGTCGATGACCTTGTCCGTGGAGTTCAGGTTAATCGTCGACGACACCGCACTGCTCGACTTCGGAGCCAGGTTTGACGTGTCGATGCGCAGGTCGGTCAACATACCGTTCTGGATTTTGCCGTTGGCATCCACACCGTAGCCTTGCAGGCGCGAAGTGCCATCGGTGTTGGTGACATATCCGTCCTTGTCGACCTTGAACGTACCGGCGCGGGTGTAAGACAGCGAACCGTTGTTATTGAGTACGAAGAAACCGGAGCCGTTGATGCCCATGTCCAGCACGTTACCGGTGTTGCTGATGTCACCTTGGGTGAACTGCTGGGAAACGTTGGCCAGGCGCACACCGCTGCCGACGACCTTGCTTCCGGTACCCAGTTTGGACGCCGAGTAGACGTCTTCGAATTCTGCACGGGACGATTTGAAACCGGTGGTTGCGACGTTGGCGATGTTGTTGCCGGTCACGTCCAGTTGTTTGTTGGCTGCAAAGAGACCGCTAAGGCCGATATTGAAAGACATGTTTCACTCCTTTATGCCGGGTTAGTCGGCTTTACATACCAATGGTTTGTACTTTGGACAGGGCGATGCTGCCCAGCCCGGCGAGGTTGAGCATCAACTCACCGCCCGTCTGGCTGATGGTCACGCTGTTGACCGTCGCTGGCAGGTTGGTGACCAGCGATACCGCCTGGCTGTCGATGGTGGCCGTCGCCGCGAAGGTGTAAGTACCCGACTCGACCGTATTACCCGCGCTGTCTTTTCCGTCCCAGATAAAGCTGGCATTGCCGGCAGTCTGGCTGCCCATGTCGATGGTGCGGACGACCTTGCCGTCCTTGTCGGAAATCTTCAGCGCGACCGCAGGGACCGAGCCCGGAACGGCCACGGTACCGGTCATGCTCTTGGAGGTGTCGACAACCGCTTTATCGCTAGGCGCGATCACGGAACGCCCCACCAGCGACGAGGCCTGCAAGGCCTGCGACGAGTTGTAGTTGCCAGCAATGCCACTCACCGTATCGTTGAGGGTGGTGATGCCTTCCAGACTGCTGAACTGCGCCAACTGGGCGACGAACTCGCCGTTGTCCTGCGGTTCGAGCGGGTTCTGGTTTTTCAGCTGGGTCACCAGCAACTGCAGGAAAGCATCTTTGCCAAGGGCTTTTTTGCCGGCAGCGCTATTGGTTGCCGACGCCAGGCCATCACTGGTGGTGGAGGTGTTCTTGATCGAGGAGTTGGCCAGGATGTCGTTGAGGCTCAAGCCACTTGTCGTATCGGTAACACTCATCTGAGTCGCCCCTTATCACTGACCGAGAGTCAGGACTTTCTGCATCATGGTTTTGGCCGTGTTCATCATTTCGGCGTTGGTCTGAAAGGACCGGCTCGCGGAAATCATGTCGGCCATTTCCTCCACGACGTTGACGTTCGGGTAGTAGACATAGCCCTTGGCATCAGCCGCCGGATGGTTCGGCTCGTAGCGAGCCTCCAGGTTGCTCTGGTCTTCGACCACACCCAGTACTTGCACACCCTGACCCGCCGCGTCCTGATTCTGGAACAGCGAATCGCTGCCGCCGCTCTGACCACCCTGGAACATGGTGGCGAACACCGGGTGACGCGCGCGGTAGGTTTGGTCGATGCTCGAGGAGACGGTCTCGGCGTTGGCGATGTTACTGGCGACGGTGTTCAGGCGAGTGGTCTGGGCACTCATGCCGCTACCGGCAATGTTGAAAACACTGGACAGGGACATGAATTATTCTCCGCGCAGGGCTGAAATCAGCCCTTTGAATTTGCTGTTGAGCAAGGTGAAGCTGGCCTGGAAGTTGACGGAGTTTTCCGCGTAGTTCGATTGTTCCAGCTGGGCGTCCACGGTGTTCTGATCGATCGACGGTTGCATCGGCGTGCGATACAGCAGTGACTCGTCACCGCTGTCCAAGCCTTGGGCCTCGATATGACGGCTGTTGGTCATGTTCAGCGCGAAACCGCCGCTCTTGGTTTTCTCGCTCTGTTCGGCGAGCACCTTCGAGAAGTCCAGATCCCGAGCCTTGTAGTTCGGGGTGTCTGCGTTGGCGATGTTGTTGGCCAGGACTTCGGCACGCTGTGCGCGGAAGTTGAGAGCCTGTTGGTGAATACCGAGCGCTTTATCGAAGCTGATGCTCATGTCGGGAAACCTTCGGGTGACCTGATTTTTCGTACGGTGAACTTAGCAAGCCGCGTGCCAATTGGAAAAACCCCGCAAACAGTGGGTTTTCGGGCAGTGGCAAGGGTGGCAATGACAGAAAAGCGGCAATCGACTTCCGCCGCCTGCCGCTTTTCTGCCGCTTTCCAAGGACGACACCTATCCGTGTAGACGTGATGCAAGTGCGGCAGACATAAAAAAGGGAGCCCTCAGGGGCTCCCTTTTTTATGTCTGCCGCACTTGCATCACTTCGCCTGGTAAATGATCCCCGGGCTGCACTGGACCATCTGGTAATGATCCGGCAATCCATTCAGCGCTTCGGAAGCGCCGAGGAACAGATAGCCTCCCGGTTTCAACGTGCTATGGATACGCAACAGGATGTCTTTCTTCACCTCGGCGGAGAAATAGATCAACACGTTACGACAGAACACGATGTCGAACTTGCCAAGCGCTGCGTAACTGTCCAGCAAGTTGAACGAGCGAAACTCCACCCGACTCTTGATCGGCGCCTTGATGGCCCAGCGTCCCGGTCCCTTGGGATCGAAATAACGCTGCAGACGCTCGGGCGAAAGACCACGACCGATTGCCAGGCTGTCGTACTCGCCCGTCTTGCAGTTGGTCAGCATGGTGCCGGAAAGATCAGTGGCAACGATCTGCACACCCATCTTCAATTGCCCCAGGTTGACCCGCTCGAACTCATCGATCGACATCGACAGCGAATACGGTTCCTGACCCGACGAGCACGCGGCCGACCAGATCCGCAGACGCTGGCCGGGCGCGGCCTTGATCGCTTCCGGCAGTACCTTGTTCTTCAAGACTTCAAACGGATAGGTGTCACGAAACCACAGGGTTTCGTTGGTCGTCATGGCATCCACCACCATCTCGCGCAAACCACTGCGCGGCTGGGTCTGGATGCGCTGGACCAGCTCACCCAGGGACTTGATGCCTTGCTGCTCCATCAGTTTGTTGAGACGGCTCGATACCAGGTACTGCTTGTTTTCACCGAGCAAAATGCCACAGGCTTTTTCCAGGAATACCCGGAACTGTTCGAAATCCAAATTACCCGTAGACAATGATGCCGCCTCTTAACTCGTGTTGACCGCCGGGGGCAAAAGGCCCCTAGCTGATATCTGCTGCTTTGATCCGGTCGACTACCCGGGATGCCAGGTCATCAGGACGGAATTTGGCAAGGAAGTCATCGGCACCGACTTTCTTGACCATCGCCTGATTGAACACCCCCGACAACGAAGTATGCAGGATGATATGAAGCTTTTGCATGCGAGGGTCACTGCGGATCTCGGCGGTGAGGGTGTACCCGTCCATTTCCGGCATCTCGATGTCGGAAATCATCATCAGGAACTCTTCTTCCGGCTTTTTGCCTTCATCGACCAACTTGCGCAGGTAATCCAGCGCTTGCCGGCCGTCGTTCAGCGCCACCACTTCGACGCCGACCGTTTGTAGACACCGTGAGACCTGCTTGCGTGCCACCGACGAGTCATCGACCGTCAGCACACGCAAAGACAGCGCCTTGTGCTGGGTTTCGACATCCACGACGCCCACGGAAATCGCTTCCGGTGTCGGCGCCACTTCCGCCAGGACTTTCTCGACGTCGATGATTTCGACTAGCTGATTGTCAACGCGGGTCACTGCCGTGAGGTAGTGATCACGTCCAGTGCCCTTGGGCGGCGGATGGATCTCCTCCCAGTTCATGTTGACGATGCGTTCCACCGAGCGCACCAGGAAACCCTGGGTCTTGGTGTTGTACTCCGTGATGATCACGAACGGATTGCTCTGATCCAGCAATCGACCTGAACCGGTCGCCATTGCCAGATCCATAATCGGAATGGTCGCCCCCCGAATACTTGCCACACCGCACACGACAGGATTGGACTTGGGCATCACGGTCAGCTTGGGGCATTGCAGCACCTCGCGAACCTTGAATACGTTGATCCCATAGAGCTGCGGGCCGTCAAGACGGAACAACAACAGCTCCAGGCGATTCTGCCCTACCAGTTGCGTGCGCTGGTTTACCGAATCCATTACACCAGCCATGCCCAGACTCCTACTACCAACGCTTCAGTGTGTTGCGACGCACATTCATTGCTAAACGGCACGGCGCTTGCTTTTTAACTCGTATGAACACAGAACCGACATTTTTCCGACGCCTGACCTCAAACATTCGCAAATTGCTTTGCGCGATGTCGACCGTCTGCCTGTTCAGCGTTGGCAGCCCTGCCCTTGCTGACACAGTTACCTTGCCTGACATGCTTATCGGCGTCACCCAAGGCTTTCTTGAATTCACCGTAGAAGACTATTTGGCGACCAGTCAAACTGAAGGTCGTTATGAGATCCAGGTGAGCCAGCTCGATCCGCGTCTGCGCATGCCAATGTGCGACAAGGAATTGACAGCGAGCCTGGAGAGTCCGGCCAAGCCATTGGGGCGCGTTACGGTCAAGGTACGTTGCGAGGGCGCCGCCCCCTGGACCGTGTTCGTACCCGCTCAAGTCCGGCTGTTTCGCGACGTCGTCACCACCACCCGACCGCTGCGACGCCTCGGTGTTGTCGAACCCGACGATGTGATTCTCCGGGAGCGTGATATCAGCCTGATCAGCCAGGGCTACCTGACTTCGCTGGATCAGGCGATCGGGCAAAAACTGACCCGACCAATGGTCGCCGATCAGCTGATCACGCTGGTGAACATCGAGCAGGCGGAAGTCATCACCAAGGGCGATCAGGTGGTGATTACCGCCCGTAGCGGCACACTCAGCGTGCGCATGCCGGGAGAAGCCCTGTCCAACGGTGGCTTGCGAGAGCAGATACGCGTAAAAAACCTGAACTCCCAGCGGGTCATCAAGGCGCAAGTCATCGCGCCTGGCCAGGTGGAAGTTGCCATGTAGTACGACGGGTATTGGCGTAGAGATGGCGCGCCGCTCGACTGTTCCCTAAACTGTGACTTATCCAGGGCAAGTGCTGACGCGCGCAAGCTCATTGATAAATGAGTCTAAAGTTTTCCAGGGTTTGGCCGAAAACATGGCAAGCGTCCAAATACCCAGAGGTTTTTTGATCATGGTCATCGATTTCAGCCGTCTAAACAGCTCCTCGTCACTTACGGGCAGTACACGTACCAGCGCCAGCAAGGACACGGCCGAAGCCGCCAAGTCCGCGCCGCTGAATACCCCGGCCGCAGAGGCCACTACTGTCAAAAGCGGGGAATCGGTACACCTCAGCAATGAGGCTCAGCAGTTGCAAAAGGTCACTGACAAGCTGCGCGATCAGCCCGCCGTCGATAATGCCCGCGTGGCAGAGTTGAAAGCAGCGATTGCCGATGGCAGCTATAAAGTCGACAGCAACCGTGTAGCCAGCAAACTGCTCAACTTCGAAGCCCAGCGCTAGGCTCCGGTCTGCGCGAGGCTTTTGGACGCTTAAAACCCAAGGCCAGCCATGCACGATACTAATTTACTGCAACTGATCATCGACGACTTTGCTCCAGCGCAACAATTGCTCAAGTTATTGCAAACCGAGGCCATCGCGTTGCATGGTCGCGACATGCGACTGCTCGAAGACATTCTGGCGCAGAAGCAGGCATTGATCATTTTGCTTGAACAGCATGGCCGCAAGCGCAGTGCGATCCTCGCCAGCCTCAACCTGCCGATCAATCGCCAGGGTCTGGAGCAATTGGCCGCCCAATCGAGCATTGGCGATCAGTTGCTGGCTGAGAGTGATGTTCTCACCGATCTACTGGCCCAGTGCCAGGGCACCAACGTCAGCAATGGCCAGTCCATCATGATGCAACAGGCTGCCACGGCTACCCAGTTGAAAATCCTCCACGGCGGCGACACACCAGCGCTTTATGACGCCCGCGGATCGACCTCTGTACTCGCGAAGCGGGGGCCTCTCAGTCAGGCTTGAACCCGCCGATGAGCCCGCACTATCAAGACGAGAAACATGCTGGCAAAATGCTGGCTAGCCGCAGTCAAATTTTGTCTGGAGATTGATGAACCGTGTTCAATGCCTCAAGCGCGGAAGATGCTCCGCAGCCACCCAAGGTGCTCGCAACGCCCCTTGAGATCTCCGGCACCCTACGTCAGCTGCAAGACAGCCACGACCCTCTGATCATTACGTTCCATGAGCGCAGCCAGCGCTTTCAGAGCTATCTGGTGGGTATTGACCGTGACAGCGGCACGATCTCGCTTGACGAAATGATTCCACGGGACGGTGAACGCTTCCTGCTCGCCGGCGAACCGTTCAAGGTCGAAGGCTTTCACGACGGCGTGCGCATCGCCTGGGAAAGCAATGGCGCGCTGACCATCGACGAAACGGGTGGCACTCGCTGCTATCACGGTCCGATGCCCGACGAAGTGGTTTATCACCAGCGCCGTAACGCATTCCGCGCTGCTCTTAAACTGGCACAGTTGGTTAACGTCGATCTGGACGGTGAAAAGCTCAAGGCACCGATTAGCGGAAAGCTGCTGGACATCTCGGCCACTGGCTGCAAATTGCGCTTCGACGGCGATATCAGCTCGAGCCTGCAACTGGGGCAAGTCTACGACCGCTTTGCTGCCGCCCTGCCCTTCGGCAAAATGACGGCACCCGTCGAACTGCGTTACCTGCATTTCGAAGAAAAGATTTCCACCACGTTCGCCGGTGTTCGCTTTCATAACATGAGCGGGCTGGTGCAGCGTCAGGTCGAAAGATTCGTCTATCAGCTTCAGCGCGAAGCACGGCGTTTCGACAAAGACGACCTCTGAGTTAATGCTTCAATAAAAAACGGGCAGTCCTTTTGGGGACTGCCCGTTTTTTTTGTGCGTGAATCTCAGGGCCTGGCTTCGGTGAAACTCTGCTCGCGGCCTTCGTCAGGGTCTGACGGCGACGGGTCGGTCTCGGGTTTTTCTGGCGACTCTGATTCTGGTTCCGGCTCTGGTGTGATCGGGTTCTGCATCTGATCCTGCACCACCTGCTCATCTACTCGAGGGTCAAGGGCCGCTACCAATGGCGAACTCGACATGCTGTCCGGCATGGCCACGTGATGCAGCGGCGCATCGTCCACCTGATGCAGGTTGGTGACAGCTTTCGGACGAATCCGCCAGACCAGTACCAACGCGAAGAAGCTGAAGAACGCGTAGAGCATCTGACTGCCAAACAGCTTCATCAGAACCCCGGCAACCAACGGCCCGATACTGGCACCCACGCCGTAGGTCACCAGTAGCATCGCTGTCAGAGACACCCGGCGATCGCCTTCGACGTGGTCGTTGGAAAAAGCCACTGCCAAGGGATACAGGCAAAATTGCACCAGGGAGCAGAAGAAACCGGTGATAAACAGCACTTCCAGCGGCACCTGCTTCATGATCGCCAGCGGCAATGCAGCCACCGCCAGGCTGAACGCGAAGCAACGGATCAACAGCGCCCGATCATAACGGTCGGACAACCATCCCAATGGCCACTGCACCAGCAGGCCAGCAAAAATGCAGCTACCCATGAACAAGCCCACTTGCTCGGTAGACAGTCCTTGCTGGGAGGCATACAGCGGCGCCAGACCATAGAACGAACCCACAATCAGCCCCGCCCCCAGTACCGTACTTAACGACTGCGGTACGCGCTTGATAAAGAACCGTGGTTCCATCGGCGCAGGGTGCAAGGGTGCAGGGTGAATCCGTCGGGTCAAGGCCACCGGCACCAGGCACAGCGCAAAACACAAGGCGACCAGCATCAGCAGCTCGAGGCCGAGCGCCGGGTGCATGACCAGAATCAACTGACCCAATACCAGGCCAAGGTACGAGGCAATCATGTAGCCGCTGAACACCAGGCCGCGTTGCTTGGCTTCGGCCTGTTCGTTAAGCCAGCTTTCGATGACCATGTACTGGCACATCATGCCCAGACCGACGATGACCCGCAGGAACAGCCAGGCGGGCAGCCAGTCGACCAATCCGTGTCCCAACACGGCCGCGCCGACGATACCGGCACACGCTGCGTAAGCCCGAATATGCCCGACACGGGCAATCAATCGGTGACCGATCTTCCCACCCAGCACCAGGCCGAAGTAGTTGGCCGCCATCAAGGCACCGACCCACAAACTGTCGACGTTGTCGGCTGCCAGGCGCAAGGCCAGGTAGGTACTCAACAAGCCCGAGCCGATCAACATCATCAGCGAAGCGAAATACAGCGCTCGAAAGGATTTCCAGATTTGGCGCATCGGCGTTCCGAGCGGCTCCTTGCAGTAAGTGTCGGACTATCCGAAAAGATAGCCCGATGACGATGATTCGTCAGGCCTGGGCTGCCAGAACACGTCGCTCCCAGGGAGTAATTTCATCATAGAAGCTGGTCAACTCCATGGACTTCGAAGCGATGTAGCCTTCGATGAACTCCGTGCCAAACAGTTCCTTCGCCAATTGGCTACGTTTCAGACGCTCAAGTGCGGCATGCAAGGTACACGGCAATGAAAGATTGTCCGGTACCTCGAATTCACCCTGTATGGGCTCGCTGGGCTCCAACGTGTTTTCAATGCCATATAACCCGGCTGCCAGGCTGGCCGCAATCGCCAGATAGGGATTGGCATCAGCCCCTGGCAAGCGGTTTTCAACCCGACGAGCAACCGGCGAACTGGCCGGAATGCGCAACCCGGCGGCCCGGTTATCGTGGGACCAGCAAGCATTGTTCGGCGATGCGAAGGGATGGCACAAGCGCTGGTAGGAGTTCACATTCGGCGCGAACAGCGCGGTGAAATCGGCCATGCCGGCCTGCTGACCGGCGATGAAATGACGAAAGATCGGGGTCGGTTCGCCAGCCTTGTCGCTGAACACGTTATTTCCCGTGTCGATCTCGACGATGCTCTGGTGAATATGCATCGAACTACCCGGCGTGTGCGCCAACGGCTTGGCCATGCAGACTGCGGTCAGGCCATGTTTGAGGGCCACTTCTTTAAGCAGATGCTTGAACAGGAACGTCTGGTCGGCCAGCAGCAGCGGATCACCATGCAGCAGGTTGATCTCGAATTGGCTGACGCCCATTTCGTGCATGAACGTATCGCGCGGCAGGCCAAGTGCTGCCATGCATTCGTAGACTTCATTGAAGAAGGGCCGCAAGCCGTTGTTGGAACTGACACTGAACGCCGACTGCCCATCTTCACGTCGACCGTCCAGGCCAATGGGTGGCTGGAAGGGTTGAGTGGGGTCAGTGTTAGGCGCAAATATGAAAAATTCCAGCTCGGTCGCCACAACGGGGGCAAGACCGAGGGCTGTGTAGCGGGCAATGACCGCTTTGAGCTGGCCGCGGGTCGATAGATTCGAGCTTTCGCCGGTGAGTTCGTCCGCATCGCAAATGGCGAAGGCTCGTGGTTGCTTGCTCCACGGCAAACGATAGACCTGCGAAGAGTCAGGCACCAGCGCGAGATCGCCATCATCACTGCCATAAAAGCGTGCCGGCGGGTATCCGCCCATGATGCACTGCAGCAGCACGCCGCGCGCCAGTTGCAAACGGCGCCCTTCGAGAAAACCCTCGGCGGTCATCACCTTGCCACGGGGTACGCCATTCAAGTCCGGCGTAACACACTCAATCTCATCAATGCCCGTCAATCGCTGTGCGAGTGAGCCCTGGCCCTGGGTTGTCATGACGCTATCCTTGTTATTGTGCGAGCCGCGAACGGCGACCCGTACAAAATAGGCTCCGCGTGTTCGGAATATCAAGCAGCGCTCAAAAAAATGTAGGCTTCAGCAGCGCCTGCCGGGCCGTACTTCTCACGGGAGATAAAGACTGAACACCGCGCCGCCCAGTGGTCCGCCATTGCTGATTTCGGTGCGACCACCTACGCCATTGCGCTGATGCAGCGCGGCAATTCGCTCGGCGAAGTACAAGCCCAACCCCGTACTGCCCGTGGTGTGGTTGATGCCCTGCACGTAATCCGCCTGACGCTCGAGCATTTCAGCGGAATAACCTTCGCCATCGTCGTTGACGGTGATGACTAGCTGCCCGGCGACATCACTGGCGCTGATCAACACCGCATGCCGGGCGTAACGGATCGCATTGTTGATGCAGTTGCCAAGCACTGTGGCGATCAGCTCTCGGTCAAAGAAACCCAGCGGGCTCAACGGGTCTACTTCATAGGTCGCCATGATCGAGCGACTGACGAATACGTCTTGGTGACACGCCAGTTGCGCCTCGATGAAATCGTCCAGTTCATGGTAAGCCGGTTGCAACGGCATCTGGTTGACACCGAGTTTGTAAAGGCCCAACAACTGCACCAACATCGCGTTGAGGTGTGCAAACTCGAACTCGATCACACCCTGCTCCGGCGTCTGCCGAACAGGATCGGGCAAACGGGCCATCCATTGGCTGTGGGCCTGCATCACCATGGCCAGAGAGTTCTTCATGTCGTGTACGGTCGAAGCAATTACCGTAGAGAAGTCCAGTGCCGGGTCGTCTTGGTTCATCCGCCGAACGCCTTTGATTTCAGTTTCTGATAACGCGCAGAACGCGCGTCCGTGTCAGGCATCAAGCCAACCATCTTCAAGCAGGTCTGGCACTCGTCCAGTTCGGCGGATGGCACGCTGGTATCGGTGCCATGCAGCAATGACTGCGCCATGTTCAGCGCGATGCTGATGTTCTTCGGCTGCAGCGCCAGTGCCTTGCGGAACACCGTACGCGCTTCGACCAGGTTGCCGGTTTTGTAGATCCGCACGCCTATGCGATTAAGATCAGCAGCGACGTTGCCGGCATTGAGAATGGTCGGGTCATCGGTCAACTTGGCGATGCCCTTCATTACCGTCGGATCGTCACCGTAAATTTCCGCGCAGTTTTTCAGCATGGATGCGCCGGCTTCGGGCTGCCCGAGCATTTGCAGTTGCTTTGCCACTAACAGGGCGGCTTCGGCACTCATGAAGTTTTCCATACCGTCGAGCCGCTGTATGGCTTGTTCGGTGAGCTTCTCGGCGGTTTCTGCGTCGTTGATCAACAGGCTGGTGGCTTTCATCAATCGCGCACGGATCTGCAGACCGGGATCAGATGGGTTTTCCTTGGCGACTGCGCTCAATGTCGTGTTGATCTCCAGACGGGTCCGCGTATCAAGTCCCTTCTCACTGCCTTTGCTGATCAAGGCGTGGGCCAGGCCGAGATTGCTTTCTGCGTCCTTGAAGCGCGATTGAGCACCTTGTGCCACCGCCTGGCGATAAGCCTTGGACGCGGTGTCGAAATCCTCGTTGGTCATCGCCAGCTTGCCCAACTGCGCCTGGCGACGCACCGCCAAGGGCGAAATGCGAACGGCCTCTTCCAGCACCCGCTGGGCCGCCTTGGTGTCCCCTTCAGAAACCAGCACATCGGCCATGCCGTCGTAAAGCGCCGGCATCATCGGAAACACTTTCAGGGCTTTTTCATAAACGCCTTTGGCTTGTAAGACTTGCCCGCGCTTGAACAATAATTTGCCCAGCCCGGCAAACGCCCAGGGCAGCGGCCGATCAGCGATGATGCCGTCGTACAAACGCTCCAGCGCTTCGTTTTGATTGAGGTCACGCAGGGCGTCGGCGCGATAGCGCAGGCACAACGGCGAGTAACGGATGTCCTGCTTGCACAAGGCGATGCAAGCGTTGAGCACTTCTATCGGTTTCCCGCGATCGAGCGCTTGCAGGATCGGCTTGAGCAAGGTCTTGCGCTGCACCAGCCGTTCCAGCCGCTGGGCCAGTCCGGCACGATTGAATGGTTTGGTCAGGTAGGCATCAGGCTCGTGCTCCAGAGCGCTCAACACCATGGCCTGGCTGGTTTCCGCAGTGACCATGACGAACACGCTTTCGTGGCTGATCAGCTTATCGACCATGAGGTCTTCGAGAACCTGTTGACCATTCTTCTTGCCGTCGCCCAGATGGAAATCCTGCAGGATAAAATCGTAGGCCTTCTGCGAACACATGCGCAGCGCTTGCTCACCAGTGTCCGCAGTATCGACATCCTTGACGCCAAGCTCGCGCAGCATTGACCTGACGGAGCTGCGGAAATCCGAGAAATCATCAACGATCAGGAAACGCTTTTGGTGATACGACAGCATCGAAGATTTCCAGGCAGTTGAAGGATATTTCTGGGACCGACAGTGTTATCGGCCTGAGGTGGCATTCCCTTGAGACAGTAGTCATTGAATTACGGGTTAAATATATGAAGGTGCAACGATCAAACGGGATTATCCTGAGTTTCTCAAAGATGTTTTCCAACCCCGAATTACTGGCGCCCTTGATCGCCGACTAAGGCAGACGAAATGACTTCCAATCCAAAGCACTCGGCCATAGGTGCTCCCGAGCGAACGGCCTTGAAGCCCAGCACCCTGGATTTTCCGGTGGTGGGCATCGGTGCCTCGGCGGGCGGATTGCAAGCGATTCGGTTGTTCTTTGAAAACATGCCCCAGGACAACGGCATGGCGTTTGTCGTCGTTCTTCACCTTTCTCCCGATCACCAGAGCATTGCCGACAAGATCATCCAGGAATCGACCAAGATGCCGGTCCTGCAGGTGACTGAACGAGTGTCCATCCAAAAAAACCAGGTGTACGTCATTTCGCCCGGACAACGGCTGACAATGAATGACGGCATGCTCGAAGTCAGTGATTCAGACACGCGGGAGAGTCGCCACGCGTCCATCGACCTGTTCTTCCGCGATTTGGCCGAAGTACACCGAGAGCGCGCGTTCTGCATCGTTTTGTCGGGCACGGGCACGGATGGCGCCGTCGGTTTGTCGCGTATCAAGGAACACGGGGGGGTTACGTTCGCTCAAGCACCGGAAGACGCTGAATTCGATGGAATGCCTCGCGCCGCCGTTGAAACCCGGATGGTCGATCTGGTGCTGCCGGTGGTAGAGATGCCGCAAAAGCTGCTGGAACTGTGGCGCAACTCTCGCGAAATTCGCCTGCCAACGGCCAACGACCCTGAACTCCTGGCAATTGCCACTGTGTCCGAACGTGATGCGGCGCTAGCCGAGCAACTGCTTCACGACATCCTGATCCAATTGCGAACCGGCACCGGTCATGACTTCAAACATTACAAGCGTGCCACGGTGTTACGCCGGATCGAACGACGGATGCAGGTCATCGGCCAGCCGGACCTGAGTGGCTACTACCGCTACCTTCAAGACAATCCAGAGGAAACCAAGTCGCTGCTGGAGGACATGCTCATCGGCGTGACCAACTTCTTCCGTGATCGCGAAGCGTTTGAGGCGCTGGAGCGCGATGTGGTACCGCAATTGGTCAGTGCTGCCATCTCTACTCAGCGGGAGAAGGAGGAAATCCGCGTCTGGTCCGCTGGCTGTTCAACGGGTGAGGAGGTCTACAGCCTGGCCATGTTGCTCACCGACCAGCTTCAGCTGGATGCCAGCGCAGCTTCGTTGCAACTGTTCGCCACCGACATTGACGAGCGCGCCATCAGTGTTGGCCGGGCCGGCTTGTATCCCCAGGCGATCCTGACCGACGTCCCTCCTAGCCGCTTACGGCACTATTTCCTCAAGGAAGATGATCACTATCGAATCCGCAAAGAGATTCGCGAGAGGGTCTTGTTTGCCAAGCACAGCCTGCTTTCAGATCCGCCTTTTTCGCAGATCGACCTGATCGTCTGCCGAAATCTGTTGATCTACCTGGATCGCGAAGTGCAGCGTGAAATCCTCCAGATGTTCCACTTTTCCCTGCGTCCCGGCGGTTTCCTGTTCCTTGGGTCCTCGGAAAGCGCAGATGCGTGCCACGAATTGTTTACGCCGGTCGATAAGCGCAATCGGATCTTTCGCGCCAAGACCGGCACGGGTAATAGCCGACGTACGCCGACGATGCCTCGCGGAGGTTACGTACGCTCCAATGTTTCACGTGAGGCCCCGCAAAGCAGCGTGCAGCGAAAATTGTCGTTAGGCGACATCCATCAACGGGCGCTCGAGCACGCTGCTCCACCGAGTGTGATCGTCGATAGCAACGCTGACATCTTGCACATGAGTGAAAGCGCCGGTCGTTTTTTGCGGCATGCAGGCGGCGAGTTATCACGGAACTTGCTGACGCTGATACTTCCTGAGTTGCGTCTGGAGATTCGGACGACGTTGTTCCAGGTTCAGCAGAGTGGCGTGCCGGTCAAGTCCCGCGAAGTACCAATCAACCGTGATGAACGGCGCTATCTCATCGATCTCGTTGCACATCCTTACAAGGAAGAAGATTCAGACAGCGAATATGTCCTGGTGATTTTCGAGGAAGTCGAAATTGACCCTGCAGAGTTGGCGATGACTACTGTGCTTCAGACAGAAAGCCAGGTGCTGTCCAACCTTGAGCGAGAACTGCAACGAACAAAGCTTCACCTGCAAGACACCATCGAACAATCGGAAGTCTCCAGTGAAGAGCTGAAGGCTTCCAATGAAGAAATGCAGGCTATTAACGAAGAACTGCGCTCGGCGACCGAGGAACTGGAAACCAGTAAAGAAGAGCTGCAGTCCATCAATGAAGAACTGTTGACCGTCAACTTCGAGCTGAAAACAAAGGTCGAAGAAACCGACAAGATCAATGACTACCTGACCAACCTGATCGCTTCTACGGATATTGCCACGGTGTTTGTCGACCGCAGCATGCGCATCAAATGGTTTACACCGCGTGCCACTGACATCTTCAGTATGTTGCCGGTGGATACAGGGCGCTCTCTGCTCGACATCACCCATCGCCTGGATTACGAAAATCTCGCAGGCGACGCGGCGCTGGTGTTTGAATCGCTGAACATGATCGAGCGGGAAGTCAGCAGCACCGACAATCGCTGGTACATCGCCCGTCTTCTGCCCTACCGCTCCGCCGAAGACCATATTGACGGCACTGTGTTGACGTTCATCGACATCACCAAACGTCGTGCTGCCGAGGAAGAACTACGCAAGGGCGAGGAGCGCATGCGCCTGGTCGCGGAAAGCACGCGCGATTACGCCATTATCACCCTCGATGAGCAGGGCGTGATTACGAGCTGGAATCAGGGTGCAGAACTGATTTTCGGCTACAACAAGACTGAGGCAGAAGGCGCCTATTACGACTTTATTTTCTCTGCCGAAGATCGTGCCTCCGGTGTGCCTGAGAACGAATTGCAGAGCGTTCGCACCCATGGCCGCAGCGAAGATGAGCGCTGGCACCTGCGTAAGGACGGCAGCCGCTTCTTTTGTAGCGGCGAGGTCACGCTGCTCAATGGCGATACCCTTCAAGGTTACGTGAAAATTGCCCGGGACCTGACAGGCCACAAGCGTCAGCATGAGGCGCAAAGCCAGGAACTCGCCGAGACGCGCAACACCAACTATCTGAAGGATGAGTTCTTCGCGGTCATGTCGCATGAGCTCAAGCATCCATTGAATCTGATTCAGCTCAATGCGGAATTGTTGCGTCGACTGCCTATCACTAAATCAGTGGCTCCGGCTGCCAAGGCAGTCAACACGATATGTGACGCGGTAACCAGCCAGGCCCGGATCATCGACGATCTTCTGGATGTCGCCCGGGTCAGAACCGGGAAGCTTAAGTTGCAACCGGTTGCTGTGGACCTTACCAATGTACTGCGCGACATCTATACCGTTGTACTTAATGAAAAACATGACGTTACGGTTGAGTTGCTGGTGCCTTCCGACGCGTTGTTTGTTCAGGCTGACCCTACGCGCCTGGAGCAAATCATCTGGAACCTGGTGAATAACGCGCTGAAGTTCACTCCGCCTCAGGGGCGTGTGCAGTTGATCGCGAGTCAGGCAGGTGCAATGGCGCGATTGGACATCAAGGATAACGGGGCCGGTATTGCCGCCGACAACCTCGATCATGTATTTGATCTTTTCGGTCAGGCCGAGAAACAGCACGCTACTCACAATCGCGAAGGGTTGGGGATTGGTTTATCGCTGGTTCGACAACTGACCGAGGCGCAACGAGGCACGGTCGAAGTCAGTTCAGCAGGATTGGGCACTGGTTGTACCTTTACTGTTTATTTGCCGCTGACCCGGACAGGACAAGACGCTGAAGCGCCGACACAGGTTGAGGAGGTCTCAGGAAGGCTGAGCGGGTTGACCATTTTACTGGTCGACGACTCTGCTGACGTGCTGGAAACCTTGAAAATGCTCCTTGAGATGGAAGATGCGCAAGTGATTGCGTTTGATCGTCCGGTGGCGGCGCTGGACGCGGCCAAGAGTACCCGATTTGACTTGATCATTTCAGACCTGGGTATGCCGGTTATGAACGGTCACGAATTGATGAGCGCTTTGCGTCAGCTGCCGCTCGTAAAAGATGTGCCTGCCATTGCATTAACGGGTTATGGCACCCACAGCGACATTCAGAAGTCACGCCAATCAGGCTTTGATCAGCATCTTGGGAAGCCGGTGTCCTACGAGGATCTGATTGAGACTATCGAAGCACTGAGGCGCTAGTAGCAACGGATAGTTGTTGTCAGCGTAAATAAGCTCGCTGCACACAGGCACGACGATCGATGGCTTGTTTAAGCCTCTCCTTGTGCTCGGCCCATACTTTGGCGTCAACTTTGGTTGAACGCATCAAATCAAGCATGGCCGCTTTGGCGGCCAGGTATTCAGCCCAGGCATCGTTTGACCTGAGCTTCAATGTCTCTCGCTCGTTCATTTCCATCCGGCGAAGCGCCAGGACCGATTCATCAGTAATGACAGTGCCCAGTGTGAGCTGCACTTTGTGAGGGGCGACGAACTTGCGCGAGTCCATCACAATCTCCCTGGCTCGCTGAGCGCCCCATTTCAACGCCAGACAACATTGCTCATTGGTGCGCCTGTCATGGAACTCTTCACAAATAACCCAGCCAGCGGTGTCATAGACGCCAATGAATACTTGGGTGATCCCTTCGAGACTGACCCTCGCCTGCACCTCGACCTGAACGCCATCAATGAGCACTTCATCATGAGTGCGGGCGGGTATTCGCCTGTTGATCCATAACCAGAATTTTGCGCCTCTATGTCGCATCAATTTCGCTCCATGAATGGTCCATGGAGTAAGGCACAGAGGTGTCAGACTTTCCAATGTAGGTCGTCGGCGCGAGTGGTTGTGTTGCTGGCACTTTCCTGCGGACAAAACAAAACCCCTACCTGCATAAGCAGATAGGGGTTTCGGAATTTAATCTTGACGATGACCTACTCTCACATGGGGAAACCCCACACTACCATCGGCGATGCATCGTTTCACTGCTGAGTT
>Ga0160470_100432_pt1 | contig 19143 bp, 15 predicted proteins | sample HID1973I_E11MG_FD_108214 | JGI IMG/M metagenome (GOLD analysis project Ga0160470, IMG submission 108214) | Enriched mosquito-associated microbial communities from UW Madison campus, WI, USA - HID1973I_E11 MG | ecosystem: Host-associated > Arthropoda: Insects > Digestive system > Unclassified ... | reverse complement strand
GTCGCCATAAGGCACGTCGGTGCTGCCCAGAACCAGCTGCGCCAGCTCACGGAACAGTTCTTCGGTCAGGTCCATGTTGTCTTCGTAGTCGGCGTACGCCTGGTAGAACTCCAACATGGTGAATTCAGGGTTGTGACGAGTCGAAACGCCTTCATTACGGAAGTTGCGGTTGATCTCGAACACTTTCTCAAAACCACCAACCACGAGGCGCTTGAGGTACAGCTCCGGCGCGATACGCAGGAACATGCCCATGTCCAGCGCGTTGTGGTGGGTTTCGAACGGCTTGGCTGCCGCGCCGCCCGGAATGGTTTGCAGCATCGGCGTTTCCACTTCCAGGAAGTCACGCTGCATCAGGAAGGTGCGGATATGGGCGATGACTTGCGAACGCACGCGGAACGTCTGGCGCACGTCTTCGTTGACGATCAGGTCAACGTAACGCTGGCGGTAGCGCTGCTCGGTGTCGGTCAGGCCGTGGTGCTTGTCTGGCAGTGGACGCAGGGACTTGGTCAGCAGGCGCACATTGGTCATTTCGACGTACAGGTCGCCCTTGCCGGAACGGGCCAGGGTGCCTTCGGCGGCAATGATGTCGCCCATGTCCCAGGTTTTCACTGCGGACAGCGATACTTCGGACAGGGTATTGCGGTTGACGTAGACCTGGATTCGACCGGTCACGTACTGGATCACCATGAACGAGCCACGGTTGAGCATGATACGACCGGCAACCTTGACCGGAATCGCAGCCTCGGCCAGCTCTTCCTTGGTCTTGTCCGCGTACTGTTTCTGCAGCGCATCGCAGTAGTTGTCGCGGCGGAAGTCGTTCGGGAAAGCGTTGCCCTTGGCGCGCTCGGCAGCCAGCTTTTCCTTGCGCAGTGCGATCAGGGAGTTTTCTTCCTGTTGCAGGGCTTGCGGGTCGAGTTGTTGGTCGCTCATGTCTTTAAATATTCCATCACAGGTTCGTTGCCCCCAGGCCTGTGGCCTGGGGATCGCCGGCAGGCCGGCTCCTACAAGGATCGATGTGTGTCAGTCGATCCTGTATTGCATGCCTTACAGGCCTTGTTTCAAGCTCGCCACCAGGTATTCGTCGATGTCGCCGTCGAGTACCTTGTCGCAGTCGCTGCGTTCGATGTTAGTGCGCAAATCCTTGATCCGCGAGGCATCGAGCACGTACGAGCGAATCTGGTGACCCCAGCCGATGTCCGACTTGGTGTCTTCCAGGGCTTGCGAAGCCGCATTGCGCTTCTGCACTTCCTGCTCGTACAAGCGCGCACGCAACATTTTCATCGCGGTGTCTTTGTTGGCGTGCTGGGAGCGTTCGTTCTGGCAGCTCACCACGGTGTTGGACGGTACGTGAGTGATACGTACGGCCGAGTCGGTGGTGTTTACGTGCTGACCACCGGCACCGGAGGAGCGGTAGGTGTCGATGCGCAGGTCCGACGGGTTGATGTCGATTTCGATGTTGTCATCGATTTCCGGCGACACGAACACAGCCGAGAACGAGGTGTGGCGACGGTTGCCAGAGTCGAACGGGCTCTTGCGAACCAGTCGGTGCACGCCGATTTCGGTACGCAACCAGCCAAAGGCGTACTCGCCCTTGATGTGCACGGTAGCGCCCTTTATCCCGGCGACTTCACCGGCGGACAGTTCCATGATGGTCGCGTCGAAACCGCGCTTGTCAGCCCAGCGCAGGTACATGCGCAACAGGATGTTGGCCCAGTCCTGGGCTTCGGTACCGCCAGAGCCGGCCTGGATGTCCAGGTAGGCGTTGTTGGCGTCCATTTCACCGCTGAACATGCGACGGAATTCGAGTTTTTCCAGGGATTCGCGCAGGCGTTCGACTTCGGCGGCGACGTCATCGACGGCGGCCTGGTCTTCTTCTTCGGCGGACATCAGCAGCAGGTCTTTGGCGTCAGCCAGGCCGCTGTGCATTTCGTCGAGGGTTTCGACGATCTGGGCCAGCAGGGAGCGCTCGCGACCCAGTTCCTGAGCGTACGACGGGTTGTTCCAGACAGACGGATCTTCAAGCTCGCGATTGACTTCAGTCAGACGCTCATGCTTTTGATCGTAGTCAAAGATACCCCCGAATAGTTTCGGAGCGCTCGGACAGGTCCTTGATACTGTTAAGGATCGGGTTGATTTCCATGGCGGGCAGCACTCGTTGGCGAACTTTTGAAAGCCGGCGAGTATACCGTAATCAGGCTGTCAAGGCAGCCCGCCTGGCGGCTTTAGGGGTGAATGATTCCACCAGGCGCACAGCAAACCTGTGGTGAGGGGATTCATCCCCGTTGGGCTGCGAAGCGGCCCCAGCGCCCTGCCTGAGCGGCCGGCCAAACTGATTCAGTTGACCGGATAGCGACTGCTGCGCAGCCGAACGGGGATAAATCCCCTCGCCACAGGGGGTATTAGTTGATCCCGGGACTGGATTCACACGTCCTGTCGATCTCTACGCAATCCCCACCTGATTACGCCCGTTGTTCTTCGCCGCATACAGCCCCTTGTCCGCCGCCAGGATCAGTTGGCGGCAATCGCTGCCCTGCTGCGGGGTGATGGTCGACAGGCCGATGCTGATGGTCAGGCTCGAGCCTTCTGCCGGTGCGTTGTGGGGGATTTTCAGGGCCGCGACGGTCTGCCGGAGTTTTTCCGCCACAAGTCGTGCGCCACCCGGTGACGTGTTGGGCAGCACCAGCGCGAACTCTTCACCGCCATAACGGGCCGGCAGGTCCGAAGGACGGGCGCTGGCGTCGCGAATCGACGTGGCGACCTTGCGCAGCGCCTCATCGCCTTCCAGGTGACCGAAGCTGTCGTTATAGGATTTGAAGTAATCCACATCGATCATCAACAGCGACAGTTGAGTCTGGTCACGCAACGAGCGTCGCCATTCCAGCTCCAGGTACTCATCGAAGTGACGACGGTTCGACAGTCCGGTCAGGCCGTCGGAGTTCATCAGCCGCTGCAGGACCAGGTTGGTATCAAGCAACTGCTGCTGGCTCACGCGTAATGCGCGGTAAGCCGCGTCACGCTGCAACAAGGTCATGTAGGAGCGCGAGTGATAGCGGATGCGCGCCACCAGCTCGATGTTGTCGGGCAACTTCACCAGATAATCGTTGGCCCCCGCCGCGAAGGCCGCGCTTTTGATCAGTGGGTCTTCCTTGGTCGACAGGACAATGATCGGAATGTCCTTGGTCGCCGGGTGATTGCGGTACTCGCGCACCAGGCTCAGGCCATCGAGACCGGGCATCACCAAATCCTGCAGGATCACCGTCGGCTTGATGCGAATCGCCTGGGCGATCGCTTGATGTGGGTCCGCGCAAAAGTGGAAGTCGATATTTTCTTCATTCGACAACCCACGTCGCACGGCCTCGCCGATCATCGCCTGATCGTCCACCAACAACACCATGGCGGCGTTTTCATCGGTCTTGAAATCGTCGAGCTGTAAATCATTCATGTGCGATCACCTGAGTACTGCCGAAACCAGGATTGCTGCCAAGAATAGTCATTTAGCGAAAATCTCCAGCAATCGTGGCGCTATCTTGTCCAGTGGGCGAATTTCCGAGGCAGCGTCGATAGCCGCTGCTGCCTTGGGCATTCCGTAAACCGCACTGCTTTGTTGGTCCTGAGCGATCGTCAGGTAGCCTTGCTGGCGCATGAGCTTGAGGCCCTGCGCGCCATCGCGTCCCATGCCCGTGAGCAACACGCCGACGGCATCACCGTTCCAGTAATTGGCCACGCTTTCGAAAAACACATCGATCGAGGGCCGATAAATTTCGTTGACCGGTTCAGCGGTGTACGCCAGCGTACCGTTTTTCAATAAGCGAATATGGTGATTGGTGCCGGCCAGCAGCACTGTGCCGCTTTGCGGTGGCTCGCCTTCCTGGGCCAGGCGCACGTTGAGGCCACTGGCACTGCTGAGCCATTCGGCCATGCCGGCCGCAAACACCTGGTCCACGTGCTGCACCAGCACAATGGCCGCCGGGAAGTCCCGTGGCAGCCCTTTCAGCAGCACTTCCAGCGCAGCCGGCCCGCCAGCGGACGAGCCGATGGCGATCAGCCGCTGCCGCGAACCCGAACTGCGCAGCGGACTCGGCGCCGCACGCTCCCGGTTGCCTTTGTCGCCGATCAGCCAGCCAATGTTCATGATCTTGCGCAATAACGGCGCCGCCGCTTCCTGGGCGTTGCCGGCACCGAGCGCCGGTGTATCGACGACGTCCAGTGCGCCATGCCCCATGGCCTCGAAAACTCGATGCACATTCTGTTGGCGATCGACGGTGACGACCACGATGGCGCACGGGGTCTCGGCCATGATCCGGCGGGTGGCCTCGACGCCATCCATCACCGGCATGATCAGGTCCATCAAGATCAGGTCCGGCGTGTTTTCAGCGCAACGCTGAACCGCCTCGGCGCCATTGCTGGCGACCCAGATCACCTGATGTGCCGGTTCGAATGCCAGGGCGCGGCGCAGAGCCTCTACCGCCATGGGCATGTCGTTGACGATTGCGATTTTCATGTCCGCGCTCCTCCGATGAGCTCAACCACTGCATCAAGCAGGGCGTCGTCATGAAAACTGGCTTTGGCTAGATAATAGTCGGCTCCCGCGTCCAGTCCACGACGGCGGTCTTCTTCGCGATCTTTATAGGACACCACCATCACCGGCAGCGATTGCAGGCGGTTGTCCCGCCGCAACAACGACACCAGTTCGATGCCGTCCATGCGCGGCATGTCGATGTCGGTAATGAGCAGATCGAAATCCTCCGAGCGCAGGGCATTCCAGCCATCCATTCCGTCGACCGCCACCGCGACATCGTAGCCGCGATTGAGCAACAGCTTGCGCTGCAGCTCGCGCACCGTCAGCGAATCGTCGACCACCAGAATCCGTTTGCGAGCTGCTTCGACGACCTGATTGCCCTGACGCGCAATGCGCTCCAGGCGACCGGTATTGAGCAGCTTGTCCACCGAACGCAGCATGTCTTCAACGTCGACGATCAACACCACCGAACCGTCGTCGAGCAAAGCCCCGGCGGAGATGTCCTGCACCTTGCCCAGTCGCTCGTCCAGCGGCAGCACCACCAGGGTGCGTTCGCCGATGAACCGCTCGACAGCCACTCCGTAAATCGCCTCGCGCTCGCGGATGACCACGACCTTGAGCGTCTCCTGCGCACTCTGGCTGGCCGGCCGTTGCAGCAATTGGCTGGCCGCGACCAACCCGACATGTCGGCCTTCGTGCCAGAAATGCTGACGGCCCTCGACCTGAACGATGTCCGCAGGTTCGAGATCGCACATGCGTTCAATGTGAGCCAGCGGAAACGCATACGCCTCGTCACCGACCTCCACCACCAGGCTGCGCACCACTGACAGTGTCAGCGGTACTTCGAGGTGGAAATGACTGCCCTCGCCCGCCGTCTGTTCCAGCACCACCGCGCCCCGCAGCTGACGGACCATATGCTGGACCGCATCCAGACCGACACCGCGCCCGGAAACCTCGGTGACCTTGTCGCGCAAGCTGAAACCCGGCAGGAACAGGAACGTCAGCAGCTCTTCTTCACTCAACTGCGCGGCGGTTTCCGCCGGGGACAATTGACGCTCGATGATGCTGCGGCGGACCTTTTCCAGGTCGACGCCGTTGCCATCATCGCTAAGCTCCAGCACCAGCAGACCGGCCTGGTGCGAGGCGCGCAGTCGGATCAAGCCCTCAGCGGGCTTGCCGGCCAACAGGCGCTGTTCCGGAGATTCGATGCCATGGTCGACAGCGTTGCGCAGCAGATGAGTCAGCGGCGCTTCAAGTTTTTCCAATACGTCGCGATCGACCTGGGTTTTCTCCCCCTCGATCTCCAGCCGCACCTGTTTGCCCAGGCTGCGACCGAGGTCGCGGACCATGCGCACTTGCCCGGTCAGCACGTCGGCGAAGGGTCGCATGCGGCACGCCAGCGCCGTGTCGTACAACACTTGGGCGCGTTGACTGGCCTGCCAGGCGAACTCGTCCAGCTCGGCGTTTTTCTCCACCAGCAACTGCTGGGATTCCGCCAGCAATCGACGAGCATCCTCAAGGGCTTCCCGGGCTTCGAGGCTCAGGGCGTGGTCCTTGAGGTGCACATTGAGATTTTCCAGCGCGCGCAGGCCGTTGCTTTGCGTGCGTTTGAGGCGCTGCATGGTCGCCAGATGCGGTTTGAGCCGAAGGGTTTCCACCAGGGACTTGCTCGACAGGTCGAGCAGGCTGTTCAACCGTTCGGCCGTGACCCGCAGGACACGCTCGCCATTTTCCGTGGTGCGCCTGTTTTTCGGCGGCGGCTCCGTGGGCGCCACCGGCAGCGGTTCGACAACCGGGATCGGCACCTCGATTGGTGCAGCAGGTGCTTCGGGTTCAGGCTCGGCCATGAACGGCGCGATGGGTGTGCTGATGGGTGGGGCCAGCGCCAGGGGATCCAGCAGCAGCGTCATCAGCGCCACATAGGCTTCAATGTCCGCCGGGCTCGGCGCGTGATCAGGGGTCGCAATGCGCATGAGCAGATCGGTGCCTTGCAGCAAGGCGTCGATGTGTTCCGGCCGAAGGTAAAGACGCCCTTCCTGCGCGCTGACCAGGCAATCTTCCATGACGTGGGCGACGCTGACACCGGCATCGACGCCGACGATACGCGCCGCGCCCTTGAGCGAGTGCGCGGCACGCATGCACGATTCCAGGTGATCGGCCTGGGTCGGGTCGCGCTCGAGTGCCAGCAGGCCCGCGCTCAGTACTTGAGTCTGGGCTTCGGCTTCCAGGCTGAACAGTTCCAGCAACGAGGCGTCGCGCATCTGTTCAGGGGTCATGTGAGGCTCCGGGTCACGGCGGACAACAGTTGCTCTTCGTCGAGCCAACGCAGGCTGCGACCTTTGAACTGCAACACGCCATGGGTGTATTTGCTGCTGGCCTGCGTACCGGAGCGCGACGCCGCGTCGAGGATTCGCTCGTCGATGGCATGAATGCCATCCACTTCGTCCACCGGCACCACCACAGGACCACCGTTGGCGGCGATGATCAGCATGCGCGGCATCACCCGCGCCCCGGACGCCACGCTGCCAACCGCATCGAGCCCCAACAGCTCAACCAGCGACAGGCAGGCCACCAGCGCGCCGCGCACGTTGGCCACACCGAGCAAGGCCCGGGAGCGTTGATGAGGTAACGAGTGAATCGCCTGCAACGGCGCCACTTCCACCAAGGTACGAGTGGCCAGACCGAGCCATTCTTCGCCGAGGCGGAACATCAGCAGCGATCGGGTTTTGACATCGAGTTCGACCGCGCTGGACACCTGTCCGCGGTCTTCCTGCTGCAAGGCGTAGCGATCGAGCAAACGCGTGGCAGCGGCCGAGTAGACAGCGCAGTTGCGGCAATGAACGTGTTCGCTCAGCAGCGGGCAGGACCTGTCGCCATGGACACCGATGCGGTTCCAGCAGTCGTCAATGGCCTGGGCATCTTCGTGAGTCACGCTCAAGGCGTCGGAGGCGTTCATCGTTTACGCTCACTGTCAGCGGCGCGCTCGCTACGGGCGGCGCGGTCCTGCAATCGTCTGGCGCCCGCCGTGTCGCCCTGGGATTGCAGCAAGGCTGCCAGGTGCATCAACGCGTCGGGGTGTTGGGGTTCAAGGTACAGCGCCTTGCGATAAAACCCCTGTGCTTCAAGGGCGCTACCGGCGACATCGCTGAGCAATCCCAACCAGTAAAACACCTGGGCAACCGGCTCGTGACTGCGCAAATAACGTTCGCACGCGGCCCGGGCCTCGGCGCTTTTGCCTTCGTTGGCCAGGGCGGCGATGTTCGCCAGTAGTGCGGCGGCATCCGAATGACCGGTTTTGGCAACAACCGGCAGCGGCGTCACGGCGGCAAAAGGCCGGCTGCGAACCGGTAGCGGTGTCACGTTGCGGACAGGGCGCTGCACCGGCAGCGGCGTCGGCGTCGGCACAAAAACGGGCGGCAGTTCGGGCGCACTTTGGCGACTGAACGCAAAGGATTGCGGGATGCCGATCGAACGCATGCCGAAACGCCCCAGCAGACTGCCTTCGGCCGGGCCGATAAACAGCACGCCATCAACGTGGGTCAGACGCTTCAAGACTTCAAAGACCTGTTGTTGAGTCGGCAGGTCGAAATAGATCAGCAGATTTCGGCAGAACACAAAATCATAGGCCGGCTCGTTGGCCAGGGCGGGATCCAGCACATTGCCGACCTGCAAGCGCACTTGGTCCAGTACACGCTCGCTGAGGCGATAGCCTTCATGGTCGGGCGTGAAAAACCGATCGCGGAACTCGATGTCCTGACCGCGAAACGAGTTCTTGCCGTACAGCGCGCGCCTGGCTTTTTCCACCGAGAGCGGGCTGACGTCCATCCCTTCGACTTTGAACTGATGCGGCTTGAGACCAGCATCGAGCAACGACATGGCAATGGAGTACGGCTCTTCACCGGTGGAACACGGCAAGCTGAGAATCCGCAGGGCGCGCATGTTGTTGATGTCGCCCAGCCGCTTGATCGCGAGCTTCGCCAACGTGGCGAAGGATTCCGGATAGCGGAAAAACCAGGTCTCGGGAACGATCACGGCTTCGATCAGCGCTTGCTGCTCGTCCCGCGAACCTTGCAGTCGGTGCCAGTACGCATCGGCAGTGAGGTCACTGTTCGCGGTGCTGCGTTGGCGCACTGCCCGCTCGATGATCGCCGGCCCCACCGACGTCACGTCGAGGCCGATACGCTCCTTGAGGAAATCGAAAAATCGCTGATCGCTGCTCATGACCGCTCCTCAAGCAGTGCCGGATCCAGCGGTGGCGAGGGAAACAGCAACCCGCGCACCCGCTCATCCAGCAAATCGGCGACCCGCACCCACTGCAGCAAACCTTGGGCATCTTCCCTTACCGGCCCCAGATAAGGCGCCTGGCGATTGTCCAAACCGTAGGGTTGAAACTCGGTCGGGTGACAGCGCAACGTATCAGTGGCTTGCTCCAGAATCAGCCCGAGCAATTGCGGGGCAACGGTCTCATTCGGGCGGTAATGAACAAGCACCAATCGGGTACTGGTGCGAACCTGCGCCGATTCGCCGAAAGTCAGTGCACTGAGGTCGATCACCGGCACCACCGCACCGCGATAGGCAAACACCCCTGCGACCCAGTCCGGCGCCTTGGCTATCGGCTTTAACGGCAGGCGCGGCATCACTTCAGCCACCTCGATGGCCTGCAGGGCATAGCGCTCGTTGCCGATGCGGAACACCAGAAACAGGGACTGCTTGGCCGGCATCACGGTGCCGCGCCTGGCCGCGAGTTCGCTCATCAGACTTTGAATCGCGAAACGCCGCTGCGCAGACCCACGGCCACCTGGCTCAGCTCATCGATGGCGAAGCTGGCCTGGCGCAGGGACTCGACGGTCTGGCTGCTGGCATCGCCCAATTGCACCAGCGCGTGGTTGATCTGTTCCGCGCCCGTAGCCTGGGCTTGCATACCTTCGTTGACCATCAACACTCTCGGTGCCAGCGCCTGAACCTGATGGATGATCTGCGACAACTGTTCGCCAACCTGTTGCACTTCGGACATGCCACGGCGCACTTCTTCGGAGAACTTGTCCATACCCATCACCCCGGCCGACACCGCCGACTGGATCTCGCGCACCATCTGCTCGATGTCATAGGTGGCCACGGCGGTCTGATCCGCCAGGCGGCGCACTTCCGTGGCAACCACGGCAAAGCCACGGCCGTATTCACCGGCTTTCTCTGCTTCGATGGCGGCGTTGAGAGACAGGAGGTTGGTCTGGTCGGCCACTTTGACGATGGTCACGACCACCTGATTGATGTTGCCGGCCTTCTCATTGAGGATCGCCAGTTTGGCGTTGACCAAGTCGGCGGCGCCCATCACCGAGTGCATGGTGTCTTCCATGCGGGCCAGACCTTGCTGACCAGAGCCGGCCAGCACCGACGCCTGATCGGCGGCGGTGGAGACTTCGGTCATGGTGCGCACCAGGTCACGGGATGTGGCCGCGATTTCACGGGAGGTCGCGCCGATTTCAGTGGTCGTCGCCGCTGTTTCAGTGGCGGTCGCTTGCTGTTGCTTGGACGTGGCGGCGATTTCGGTCACCGACGTGGTGACCTGCACCGACGAGCGCTGGGCCTGGGAAACCAGCGAGGTCAGCTCGGTCATCATGTCGTTGAAGCCGGTTTCGACGGCGCCGAATTCGTCTTTGCGATCCAGGTTCAGGCGGCCGCTGAGATCACCGGTACGCATGATTTCGAGGATCTTCACGATACGGTTCATCGGCGCCATGATTGCGCGCATCAGCAGCAGGCCGCAGAGGCCGGCGGCCAGCACTGCAATCAGCAGGGACACGCCCATGATGACTTTGGCCGTGACCACGGCGTTATCGATGGCCACCATGTCATCGTCGGCGACTTTCTTGTTCTGGCGAATAATGTCATTGAGCTTGACGCGTCCCGTAGTCCAGGCCGGGGTCAATTGCTCGTTGAACATCTTTGTCGCGTCCTCTACCTGATTCCGTTTATGCAGGTCGAGAACCGCCGTCAGGATCTTGTTGTAATCCTCATGGAATTTTTCAAACCGGGCGAATTCGACCTTGTCTTCATCGGTAGTAACGGTGTTGCGATAGTTGCTCATCTGCTCTTGCAGGCGCGTCTCGAAGAGTTTGAACTCGGCGTCATCCTCCGCAGTAACACCTTGCCCTTCTTTGAGGCCAAGCATTTCCTGGATATGCAGGAAACTGTCGGACCAGGCCCCCCGAATAGCCGAGCTGAAGTAGACACCAGGAAGCGCGTCGTCACGGACGCTGGCTTCGCTTTCTTCGATTTTCAGCAGACGGGAATAGGACACGATGACCATCAGAAACATGATGGCGATAATTACCGCAAAGCTCGCCAAAATGCGTTGGCGCAACGTCCAGTTCTTCACAGTCATTCCTCGGGGCCGTTTCAAATGTTGCGGAGTATAGCCGAGGGCGGTGTTCCATTTATAAGACGGATGCGCACCACTTCTCATCCTGGCCATGCAAACACCGGGATTGGCTCTGGAATGGGACTTTCCGCTATCTGGGAAGAGGAGTGTTAGTGGCGATTCGGTAGAAATGAGTGGTGGATTGGTCATAGGGGATGAAGAAGCTGCCGATATCGGCAAACGATCAAAAGATCGCAGCCTCGGCAGCTCTTAAACGGGAAAGACGATCTTCACGGGCGTTGCTTAAACCGAAGCCTGACGCACCTGCTTTTCCAGTTCTGCCTTCAATCCCGGATCAAGCTTGAGCTGGCGAGCCAGTTCATCCAGGTAGGACTTCTCCATGAAGTTCTCCTCATCCACCAGCATCACGCTGGCGATGTACATCTCGGCGGCCATTTCCGGGGTGCTGGCGGCGCGCGCGACATCAGCAGGATCCAGCGGTTTGTTGAGTTCGGCATGCAGCCAGTGCTGCAACTCCTGGTCGTTGTCGAGCTTGGTGAACTCACCTTCGATCAGCGTCCGCTCGCGCTCATCGACATGGCCGTCGGCCTTGGCAGCCGCCACCAGAGCCTTGAGGATTGCCTGGCTGTGCAGCTCGACTTGCGCCGGCGGCAAGCGGTCCAGGGTTTGCGGTTCAGTCTTCGCCGCGCCGCCCTGCTGTGCCTGCCAGTTGCCGTAAGCCTTGTAGGCAATGACGCCCAGCGCTGCGAGGCCACCGTAGGTCAAGACCTTGCCACCCACATTGCGGCCCTTCTTGCTACCCAGCAACAGGCCCATTGCGCCAGCGGCCAAAGCACCGCCACCAGCACCTGACAGCAGCCCGCCGAGACCACCCGCCCCAGAGGATCCGCCCAGCAAACCGCCCAAGCCGCCGCTGGATGCCTTGTTATGGGAGCCACCGGCCTTCTTTTGCAACATATCCTGACCCGACCTGAGCAACTGATCGAGCAATCCACGGGTATTCATTTTCCGCCTCCAAAAATGGGGTTAACCGGACCATTAAGGCCACCAGCCTAGATCGAAAGTGCCCGGCGTCCGGAAGCGAGAGTGCTTCGAGATGTTGCGCGTGAAAGAACAGGCGACCGCAGACCATCGAAAAAAAAGATATACACTCTGCTAAATCTATAAAAACCGCCCACCGGGTAATTTTCCATGATGACCTTGCGTCAGATTCGTCATTTCATTGCTGTAGCCGAAACCGGCTCCATCTCCGCCGCCGCACAAACCGCCTTCATCTCCCAATCAACCCTGACCCTGGCCATTCAGCAATTGGAGCAGGAAATCGGCGTCAGCCTGTTCAATCGCCACGCCAAGGGCATGACGCTGACCCACCAGGGGCACCAATTCCTGCGTCAGGCGCACCTGATCCTGGCGACGGTGGACAATGCCAAGCGCAGCCTTCAACAAAGTACCGATCAGGTAGCCGGGCAACTGATCATTGGTGTGACCAGCCTGGTTGCCGGTTATTACCTGGCGGATTTGCTCACCCGCTTTCAGCGCGCTTACCCCAACGTCGAACTGCGCGTAATGGAAGATGAACGCCCGTACATCGAGCACTTGCTGGTCAGCGGTGAGATCGATGTGGGTGTGTTGATCCTCTCGAACCTGGAAGATCGCCACGCGCTGCAAACCGAAGTACTGACCCACTCGCCCCATCGCCTGTGGCTGCCTGCCCAGCATCCACTACTGGAGCACGACAGCATCAACCTGGCGGACGTCGCCCGCGAGCCATTGATTCAGCTGAATGTTGATGAGATGGACCGCAACGCTCACCGCATGTGGAGCGGCGCCGGACTGCAACCGCGCATCACGCTTAAAACCGCATCGACGGAAGCGGTTCGAAGCCTGGTTGCTGCGGGATTGGGCGTGTCCATTCAGCCGGACATGACCTACCGCCCCTGGTCGCTGGAGGGTGACATCATCGAAGCGCGCCCCATTGCCGACTTGAGCCAGACCCTCGATGTCGGCCTGGCCTGGCGCCGAGGCACCGCGCGACCGGCCTTGGTCGACCCGTTCCTGACCGTGGCGCGGGAACAACCCCACGGCGGGCGCAAGCCATCTATTTAATCGAACGCCACCTTCAGTATTTAGTATTTGTCGACCTCGGGGCCTCGGACTAGTCTTGTTACATCTATATAAGACGGCCGGGCCTCAGTCACTGGGAGCACCATGGCCACACAAGAAAAGAGAACCCGAAAAATGGCTGGCGCGCAGACCCCGTTGTTCACCGCGTTGTTGATCGACGGCGAATTGGTCGCAGGACAGGGCTTTGTCGAGCCGATCCTCAATCCGGCCACTGGCGAAGTCCTGACATCCATTGCGGAAGCCAGCACCGAGCAGGTCGAAGCGGCCATCCTCGCGGCCCATCGCGCATTTCCCGGCTGGTCGCGGACCACGCCGCAGCAACGTTCGGTGCTCTTGCTGGACATCGCCAACGCCATCGAAAAAAACGCTGACCTCCTCGCCCGCCTCGAATCCCTGAACTGTGGCAAGCCTTTGCACCTGGCTCGCCAGGACGATTTGAGCGCAACCGTCGACGTGTTCCGCTTCTTCGCGGGTGCCGTACGTTGCCAGACCGGCCAGCTCAGCGGCGAATACCTGCCGGGTTACACCAGCATGGTGCGCCGCGATCCAATTGGCGTGGTCGCCTCGATTGCGCCGTGGAACTACCCGATCATGATGGCCGCATGGAAAATCGCCCCGGCCCTCGCCGCCGGCAACACCCTGGTCTTCAAACCTTCCGAACACACCCCGCTGTCGATCCTGGCCCTGGCACCTGCACTGGCAGAGATCTTGCCGCGCGGCGTGATCAATATCGTGTGTGGCGGCGGTGAAGGCGTCGGCAGCCATTTGGTCAGCCACCCGAAAGTGCGCATGGTGTCGCTGACCGGCGATATCGTCACCGGGCAGAAAATCCTCCAGGCCGCAGCAAAAACCCTGAAACGCACCCATCTCGAACTCGGCGGCAAAGCCCCGGTGATTGTCTGCAACGACGCGGACATTCAGGCCGTGGTCGAAGGCGTACGCACCTACGGTTATTACAACGCCGGTCAGGATTGCACGGCAGCGTGCCGAATTTATGCACAGGCCGGCATTCATGACCGACTCGTGGCGGAACTCGGCGCCGCTGTCAGCAGCTTGCGCTTTGCCGGCAAACGCGACGCCGACAACGAGATCGGCCCGCTGATCAGCACCCGCCAGCGCGACCGCGTTGCCAGCTTCGTCGAACGTGCCCTCGGCCAACCGCACATCGAGCGCGTAACCGGTGCGGCGGTGCATTCCGGTGCAGGCTTCTATTACCAGCCAACCTTGCTGGCCGGTTGCAAACAGAGCGATGAAATCGTCCAGCGCGAAGTGTTCGGGCCGGTCGTGACCGTGACCCGTTTCGATGAGCTTGAACAAGCGGTGGACTGGGCCAACGACTCGGAATACGGCCTCGCGTCGTCGGTCTGGACCCAGAACCTCGACAAGGCGATGCAGGTTGCCGCGCGCTTGCAGTATGGCTGCACCTGGATCAACAGCCATTTCATGCTGGTCAGCGAAATGCCCCACGGTGGCCTGAAGCGTTCGGGCTATGGCAAGGACCTGTCCAGCGATTCACTCCAGGATTACAGCGTGGTGCGTCACATCATGGCCCGCCACGGACAGCATTTATGAAAGCGCACTACGCTAACAATTAGCCGTAAAGGCATTGGCTTCACCCCGTTCAAAACTGCCCCGACCATAATTAAAGAAGAGGGAAACCCCATGTTCGTGCACAAGACCGCACTGCTCAGTGCAATCACCACAGCGCTGCTGGCCAGTGCCAGTATCCAGGCCGCCGAACCGCTGAAAGCCTTGGGCGCCGGCGAAGGTCAGCTGGATATCGTCGCCTGGCCCGGCTACATCGAACGGGGGGAAAGCGACAAGGCTTACGACTGGGTGACCGGTTTCGAGAAAGAAACCGGCTGCAAGGTCAACGTGAAAACCGCTGCCACCTCCGATGAAATGGTTAGCCTGATGGCCAAGGGCGGTTACGACCTGGTCACCGCGTCGGGCGATGCCTCGTTGCGCTTGATCGTCGGCAAACGTGTGCAGCCGATCAACACCGACCTGATCCCGAACTGGAAAAGCATTGACCCGCGCCTGAAGGACGCACCGTGGTACGTGGTCAACAAACAGACCTACGGCACCCCTTATCAGTGGGGCCCGAACGTACTGATGTACAACACCAACGTCTTCAAGACCGCGCCGACCAGCTGGAACGTGGTGTTCGACGCGCAGGACCTGCCTGATGGCAAGCCGAACAAGGGTCGCGTGCAGGCGTATGACGGTCCGATCTACATCGCCGATGCGGCGCTGTACCTGAAAACCACCAAGCCGGAACTGGGCATTCAGAGCCCGTACGAATTGACCGAAACCCAATACAAGGCCGTGCTCGAATTGTTGCGCGCACAGCAACCGATGATCCACCGCTACTGGCACGACACGACCGTGCAGATGAGTGACTTCAAGAACGAAGGCGTGGTCGCGTCCAGTGCCTGGCCGTATCAGGTCAACGGCCTGATGAACGAGAAGCAGCCGATCGCCTCGACCATCCCGAAAGAAGGCGCCACCGGTTGGGCGGACACCACCATGCTGCACGCCGAGGCCAAACATCCGAACTGTGCCTACAAGTGGATGGACTGGTCGTTGCAACCGAAAGTCCAGGGTGATGTGGCCGCGTGGTTCGGTTCGTTGCCAGCCGTCCCGGCCGCGTGCCAGGGCAGTGAATTGCTGGGCGCCGAGGGCTGCAAAACCAACGGTTTCGACCAGTTCGAGAAGATCGCCTTCTGGAAAACCCCGCAGGCTGAAGGCGGCAAATTCGTGCCGTACAGCCGCTGGACCCAGGACTACATCGCGATCATGGGCGGCCGTTAAGCCCTCTTAGATCAAAAGATCGCAGCCTGCGGCAGCTCCTACGCCGACCGCAGGCACCGCCAATCTCGCGTCATCTGCAAAACCTGTAGGAGCTGCCGCAGGCTGCGATCTTTTCGACACCAGCACCGATTCAATTTTTATAGAAAGCGCGCCTTTTTGGAGCACCGCACCATGACGCTTGCAGTCCAGTTCACCAACGTTTCCCGTCTATTCGGCGAAGTGAAAGCCGTAGATCGGGTTTCCATCGACATCCAGGACGGCGAGTTTTTCTCCATGCTGGGCCCTTCCGGCTCGGGCAAAACCACCTGTCTGCGCCTGATCGCCGGTTTCGAACAACCGAGCGCAGGCTCTATCCGTATTCACGGCGAAGAAGCCGCCGGGCTGCCGCCATACCAGCGTGACGTCAACACTGTTTTCCAGGATTACGCACTGTTCCCGCACATGAACGTACGCGACAACGTCGCCTACGGTTTGAAGGTCAAGGGTGTCGGCAAGGCCGAACGCCAGAAGCGCGCTGAAGAAGCCCTCGACATGGTTGCCCTGGGTGGCTACGGCGATCGCAAACCGGTGCAACTGTCTGGTGGTCAACGCCAGCGTGTGGCCCTCGCCCGTGCCCTGGTCAATCGACCTCGCGTGCTGCTACTCGACGAACCCCTCGGCGCGCTTGACTTGAAGCTGCGCGAGCAAATGCAGAGTGAGCTGAAGAAGCTGCAACGCCAGCTCGGCATCACCTTCATCTTTGTCACCCACGACCAGACCGAAGCGCTGTCGATGTCCGACCGCGTGGCGGTGTTCAACAAAGGTCGCATCGAGCAGGTCGATACGCCGCGCAACCTCTACATGAAACCGGCAACCACCTTCGTAGCCGAGTTCGTTGGCACATCGAACGTGATTCGTGGCGATCTGGCGAAGCAATTGAGCGGCAATCCACAGCCGTTCTCGATTCGCCCGGAACACGTGCGTTTCGCCGAAGGTCCGCTGGCCAGCCACGAGATCGAAGTCAGCGGCCTGCTCCACGACATCCAGTACCAGGGCAGTGCAACACGTTATGAACTGAAGCTGGAAAACGGCCAGACCCTGAACATCAGTCAGGCGAACAATCAGTGGCTGGACACCAGCGCCCAGCACCAGACCGGGCAGCGCATCAATGCTCGCTGGGCACGGGAAGCCATGATCCCGCTGCACGACAACGTTGTCGGCGGGGTGTGAGATGAACACCTTGGCTATCTCCCAAAACCCGTCGGGTGGTTCGGCACTGCGCAGGTTCTCCAATCTGTTGTATCGCCGCCCCAACCTGTACCTGTCGTTGCTGCTGGTGCCGCCGCTGATCTGGTTCGGCGCCATTTACCTGGGCTCGCTGCTGACGCTGTTGTGGCAGGGTTTCTACACCTTCGACGACTTCACCATGGCGGTCACACCCGACCTGACCCTGGCGAACTTCGCTGCCCTGTTTCAACCGTCGAACTTCGACATCATCCTGCGCACCTTGAGCATGGCGATCGTCGTTTCGATTGCCAGCGCCATCGTGGCGTTTCCGATTGCCTACTACATGGCGCGTTACACCACCGGCAAGACCAAGGCGTTTTTCTACATCGCGGTGATGATGCCGATGTGGGCCAGTTACATCGTCAAGGCGTATGCCTGGACCTTGCTCCTGGCCAAGGGTGGCGTGGCGCAATGGTTCGTTCAGCACCTGGGGCTGGAACCGGTTCTGCAATTCGTCCTGGGCATTCCCGGCGTCGGCGGCAGCACGTTGTCGACCTCGCATCTGGGGCGCTTCATGGTGTTCGTCTACATCTGGCTGCCGTTCATGATCCTGCCGATCCAGGCCTCGCTGGAACGCTTGCCGCCTTCGCTGCTGCAAGCTTCCGCCGACCTCGGGGCCAAGCCACGCCAGACCTTCATGCAAGTGATCCTGCCGCTGTCTATCCCGGGCATCGCCGCCGGTTCGATCTTCACATTTTCGCTGACCCTGGGCGACTTCATCGTGCCGCAACTGGTGGGGCCGCCGGGTTACTTCGTCGGCAGCATGGTCTACGCCCAACAAGGTGCGATCGGCAACATGCCGATGGCTGCAGCGTTCACGTTGGTGCCGATTGTGCTGATTGCCATCTACCTGACTATCGTCAAACGACTGGGGGCCTTCGATGCACTCTGAGAAAGCTTCTTTAGGGCTGAAAATCGCGGCCTGGGGCGGGTTGGTGTTTCTGCACTTCCCGATCCTGATCATCTTCATGTACGCCTTCAACACCGAAGACGCGGCATTCAGCTTTCCGCCCAAGGGTTTTACTCTGCACTGGTTCAGTGTGGCGTTCTCACGTCCCGACGTTCTGGAGGCGATCAAGCTGTCGGCGCAAATCGCGGCGATTGCGACTTTGATTGCAATGGTCCTCGGTACGCTGGCGTCGGCGGCCCTGTACCGACGTGATTTCTTCGGCAAGCAAGGCATCTCGCTGATGCTGATCCTGCCGATTGCACTCCCGGGAATCATCACCGGTATCGCTTTGCTGGCGACGTTCAAGACACTGGGGATCGAGCCGGGGATGTTCACCATCATCGTCGGCCACGCGACCTTCTGCGTGGTGATCGTTTACAACAACGTGATCGCCCGTTTGCGCCGCACCTCGCACAGCTTGATCGAGGCCTCGATGGACTTAGGCGCCGACGGTTGGCAGACCTTCCGCTACATCGTCCTGCCAAGCCTGGGCTCTGCGCTGCTGGCTGGCGGCATGCTCGCCTTTGCGTTGTCGTTCGACGAAATCATCGTGACCACCTTCACCGCCGGCCATGAACGCACGCTGCCCCTCTGGCTGCTCAACCAGCTCAGTCGGCCGCGGGATGTGCCCGTGACCAACGTCGTTGCAATGCTCGTGATGATCGTGACCATGCTGCCTATCCTCGGCGCCTATTACCTGACCCGTGGCGGCGAAAGCGTTGCGGGCAGTGGTGGGAAGTAAATCAATAGCTGACAACGACTATTCCCTGTAGGAGCTGCCGCAGGCTGCGATCTTTTGATCTTGCTGTCTGGCAATTTTGAAAGAGCAAGATCAAAAGATCGCAGCCTGTGGCAGCTCCTACACGGTCCGGTTTCTCCAGAAGACATAACAACAGTTCTGAAGAGGACATAGAGATGCAAACCAAACTCCTGATCAACGGCCAGCTGATCAATGGCGAAGGCCCCGCTCAAGCCGTGTTCAACCCGGCCCTCGGCCGCGTTCTGGTGGAGATCAACGAAGCCAGCGAAGCCCAGGTCGATGCCGCCGTGCGCGCCGCCGATGCCGCGTTCGACAGCTGGTCGCAAACGCCG
>Ga0160470_100430_pt1 | contig 19191 bp, 13 predicted proteins | sample HID1973I_E11MG_FD_108214 | JGI IMG/M metagenome (GOLD analysis project Ga0160470, IMG submission 108214) | Enriched mosquito-associated microbial communities from UW Madison campus, WI, USA - HID1973I_E11 MG | ecosystem: Host-associated > Arthropoda: Insects > Digestive system > Unclassified ... | reverse complement strand
TCTTTAGGGTTCTCGGCGACTTCCGGGTCGAGGTTGTTCATCAACATGCGCAGCGGCGCTTCAGTCAGCCAGCTTTTGGCGGTCAGCGTGTTACCGCGGGCGGCACGGATTTCAACGTCACGGTACTTCGTAGGTTTATTGTCAGTCACGAAAAAGACTCCTCAGCGATCAATTCAAACCAACCCTGGCAGTGGGCAAGCGAGCCTGTGCGCATCGTTGCGCCACAAGCGAATCAGTGGACGCTGCGGAGAGCCTCGAACAACTCTTACGCATACGTCTTTACTTGTACATACAAGCATATGCAATCAAGCGGCCAACTTGCTGGATGGTTGTTCAAGAAAAATGCTGAAACGCTTTGAAACACTGGTAGAGCAAGGGCTGCGAGGGAGATGAAATTTTTTCAGAGGATTTTTTGAGCGGAGGGGATGGCTGTTACTGGATGTGGTTTTGCGCCACGCTGGGGCGTTCGGTAACAAAGTGGTGCGCGGAGGGGAACGGTATGAGTACCGATTTTGGGGTGGTGAAGGGATCTACTTGTGGCGAGGGGATTTAGCGAAACGTCGCACCGCCCCGTTGGACTGCGCAGCAGTCCCATATCTTTAGGGCCGCTTCGCAGCCCAACGGGGATAAATCCCCTCGCCACAGATAAATCCCCTCACCACAGGTTTAGCGTCCGGTCAGTTCGATCACGCAGCATGGGCCGTTGCTGGAGATTTCCAGCAGGCCGGCGTTACCGTTGAGATGCAGGCAATCGTGGCGACCCAACTGTGCGTCGCTTTGATCGACCTTCACTTCCAGGCCATCGGCGACACTGAACACCAGTACTGTGCCGGCCGAACTGAAAAACCGTTGATCGCCATCCAGCCACTGCAATCGCGCGTCGTAACGCTGCGGTGCATAGATCAGATTGAAGTCGCGAATCGGGCCACCCACCAACGCACAGGAAACCTGGCTCTCGCCGCTGAAGGAAAACGGGTCCAGCGGTAACAACGGGCGCGTGTCATGACCATCTACCCGCAAGGTCATGCCGTCGCCCTGCAGCACGGTAATCACCCGATGATAACCGGCAAAGGTGGAAAACCCGCCCGACTCGCCGATGTCGGCAATCGACAGGCGCCAGCCGAAGCCATCAAGACCGGCACCGGCGTCGCGAGTGATTTCTTCAGTGCTACCCCCGCCGTTTTTCCACGGCATGCGAGGGTAATCCTTGGCGCGTAGAACGTTCATTTCTTTCATTTATGAAACCGACCTTCCAGACGATGACGGGAACCGGGGTGGATCAGGCGAGCGGCTGTTACCGGCTGGCGACCAGACCAGGTGCGGCGACGAATCAGCAGGCAGGGCTCGCCCTTTTCAATCTGCAGCAGTTTGCATTCGGTAGCTTCAGCCAGAATCGCCTCGACCACGTGCTCGCCTTCCGTCAGCGGCGCCACCTGGTTCAGATAGGCATAGGGCGTTTGCAGGGTGAAATCCTGCTTGAGGTAGTCCGGCGCCACCAGCGCGTTGACGAAACGATCTTCGATTTGCACCGGGATATCGTTTTCAAAATGCACGATCAGCGAGTGAAAGACCTTCTGGCCTTCGCGCATGTCCAGCGCCAGGGCACGCTCGGAACCGGCCGCCTCTTCTTCGAGGGTAATCACTTTGCAGGTGTGACGATGACCGCGAGAGGCGATTTCGTCGGCGATGTTGTGCACTTCAAACAAAGCGGACTGACTTTTCGGCTCGGCGACGAACGTGCCGACACCTTGCATGCGCACCAAAAGACCGTCAGCGGTCATCTCGCGCAGCGCGCGGTTGATGGTCATGCGGCTGAATCCCAACTGGCTGACCAGCTCGCTTTCCGACGGAACGCGATAGTGCGGCGGCCAATTACCACTGTCGATTTGCTGGGTAATCATCTGTTTAACGCGGGCGTACAGGGGCGCCGGACTGTCGCCCATGTTCGCGGCCAACGGAGAGACTGCAGGCGGAGTCGGCACGGTTAATCCTTGTTCGTCTGGATGAGATTGCTAGCTTGCCGGAGTTTACCGAGCAGGCAAACGTCTGTATATGTATATACAAATAAACACGATGGGGTGCTGAACCATGTCCGCCTTCTTTGCCGAACGCGCGCTTCTGCCTAACGGATGGGCCAATAACGTACGTCTTGAGGTCAGCGCCGATGGTGTGCTGACTCATGTTCAGGCTGATTCCACTGCAGATGGCGCCGAAAGGTTGAGTGGCCCGCTACTGCCGGGCATGCCGAATTTGCACTCCCACGCGTTCCAGCGGGCAATGGCCGGGCTCGCCGAAGTGGCGGGTAATCCGAACGACAGTTTCTGGACCTGGCGCGACTTGATGTACCGCCTCGTTGGAAAAATCAGCCCGGACCAGCTCGGCATCATTGCCCGTCAGCTGTACATCGAAATGCTCAAGGCGGGCTACACGTCGGTCGCAGAATTTCATTACGTGCACCACGACCTCAACGGCCAGCCTTACGCAGACCCTGCCGAGCTGGCACTGCGCATCAGCCAGGCCGCCGCCTCTGCCGGCATTGGCCTGACAGTGTTGCCGGTGCTCTACAGCCACTCCGGTTTCGGCGGCCAGGCCCCGAACGACGGTCAGCGCCGCTTTATCAACAGCACCGAGAACTACCTCAAGCTGCAGTCGCGCTTGCAGCCGATCCTGGCGCAGCAACCGGCGCAATCCCTGGGCTTGTGCTTCCACTCGTTGCGAGCGGTCACCCCGCAGCAGATCAGCGAAGTGCTCGCCGCCAGCGACAAGCAATGCCCCGTGCACATCCACATCGCCGAGCAGCAAAAGGAAGTCGATGACTGCGTGAGCTGGAGCGGTCGCCGTCCGCTGCAATGGCTGTACGAAAACACTGAAGTCGATCAGCGCTGGTGCCTGGTCCACGCCACCCACGCCAACCCGGAAGAAGTCATGCTGATGGCCAAGAGTCGCGCCATCGCCGGGCTGTGCCTGACCACCGAAGCCAACCTCGGCGACGGGATCTTTCCGGCGGTGGAATTTCTCGCGCAGGGCGGGCGCATGGGCATCGGTTCCGATAGCCATGTGTCATTGAGCGTGGTGGAAGAGTTGCGCTGGCTGGAATATGGTCAACGACTGCGCGATCAACGGCGTAACCGGTTGTATGGCGCGGACCAGCCGATGGTTGGCCGTACGCTATACGACGCGGCACTGGATGGCGGCGCGCATGCGCTGGGGCAGCCGATTGGTGCACTGGAAGTGGGCAAGCGCGCTGACTGGCTGGTGCTCGACGGCAATGATCCGTACCTGGCCACGGCCAGTGGCGACGGGATTTTGAACCGTTGGCTGTTTGCCGGTGGCGATCGTCAGGTGCGGGATGTGCTGGTCAATGGGCGGTGGGTTGTGCGCAACGGACGTCATGCGGACGAGGAAGAAAGCAACCGGGCGTTCACCCAGGTGTTGCGAGAGTTGCTCGGTTAAACGCAAAAGATCGCAGCCTGCGGCAGCTCCTACAGGGTCCAGGTTGATCCGCATTATTGCGATCAACCAGATCAATGTAGAGCTACCGCAGGCTGCGATCTTTTTTAAGCCGCGCTGCTAATTCGAGGTCTTGGCCATCTGTGTATCCGACGCCCGCCAGATCAGCCGCGTGGTGTCGTAACCCTGCTGACGCGCCTTGCTCAGCAGTTCTTCACGCACTACACCATTGACCGAAGGCGTCCGGGACAGCAGCCAGAGATACCGGCGGCTCGGATCGCCAACGATGGCGGTCTTGTAGTCGTCGCTGACGTACAACACCCAGTATTGCCCTTTCGCTACACCCGGCAGCAATCGCGAAAACCAGGTATCAAACTCAACCCACAACTTGTCGGTCTTGCCCGGCACCTGTGGATAAGCCGTGCCCTTGGCTTCTTCCCATTGCCAGTCCGCCGTCAGACAACGGTTGAGCACCAATACATTACCGTCGGGCTTGAGCGTGTAATGGGCCTCGGATTGCGCGCAGTTGCGCTGGAAATACATCGGCAGGCGCGCCAACTCATACCAGGTACCCTGATACTTCTTGAGGTTGACGCTGTTGACGGTTTTCGGCGCCAACGGATCTTCGCCAGAAGTGGCGCAGCCGGCCAATACCAGGCCCGCTAAAAGTACAAAAAATAACCGCTTCATTGTTTTTCTCCCGTGGGCGCGTAGCCCCGGTTTACTTCAGGCCTTGGCCAGAAAACATCAACACTTTGTCACCGGCGTATTGCACGCTGATAAAGCTGTTCTTGTCGCCCCAAGTACAACTGGACATGCCCAGCGCGCCCGAACAATCGGCGGGTTTACCCAGCAGGTTTTCAACCTCGGCCTTGGGCATACCGGCAGACAACTTCGAGTAGTTTTCCTGATTGACCTTGCTGCATGCGGCCAACAACACGCAGAACGAAAGCAGGGCGATAGAACGCAGCGACATGGTGTAGCTCCTGGGGCGAAGGGGGTTGGCATGGCTGCCAAGCAGAAGCTTAGAAGAGAAAACCCCTATCTGGTTCCCCGGAGGACTGGCTATTTATCAGGCCGCTCGTCCGCCATTTGCCGAAAAATCAGCGACTTTCTCGCGCTAATGAAGATTTCGTCGATTTTCAACAAAGACGCCTAATCTTTGGCGCCGACCGGTCGACATAGAAGCAGCGCAAGCCCCCTGTTGATCAGCCCCTCCGCGGTAGCTCATTTAATGACCAGAAACATGAAGTTCAGCCACAAGATCCTGTTGGCTGCTGCCCTCGTGGTGGCCGTTGCATTTGCCTGTTTCATCCTGTTCAACGATTACCGCCAGCGCCAGACCTTGCGCAGCAGTACCGAAGCATCGATGCAGGAACTCGGCAGCCTGACCACCAGCAACATTCAGACCTGGCTGGAAAGCCGCATTCAGTTGCTGCAATCGCTGTCCCAGCAGATCGCCGCAGACGGCAGCGCCCCGGCCAGCCTCAAGCGGGTTATCGACCTTCCGGCCTACACCAGCAATTTCCAGCTGAGCTACTTCGGCGGCAGCGATGGCGTGATGTTCTCGGTTCCGGCCGGCAATCGCGCCGCGGACTACGATCCTCGCGCCCGTGGCTGGTACAAGGCGGCCAACAGCGCGCAACAGACCATCGTCACCGAACCGTACATCGCTGCGTCCTCCGGCAAACTGGTGATTACCGTAGCTACCCCGGTTCAGCGCCAGGGCCAGATGATCGGCGTCGCGGGTGCGGACATCGACCTGTCCAGCGTCAGCGCGATCATTAACTCCCTGAATTTCGGCGGCCATGGCCACGCATTCATCGTCAGCGCTGACGGCAAAATTCTGATTCATCCAGACAGCAAACTGGTGCTCAAGAGCCTGGCCGACGCCTACCCGAACGGTGCGCCAAACGTCAGCCCTGGCATGAAAGAAGTCGAGATCGATGGCACAAGCCAGTTCATCTCCTTCACCCACGTCAACGGCGTGCCGTCGGCGGACTGGTACGTGGCGCTGGTGCTCGATCAGGACACCGCGTTCTCGATGCTCAGCGAATTTCGCACGTCGGCGATCATCGCCATGGTCATCGCGGTGGTCATCATCATCGCGCTGCTGGGCATGCTGATCAGCTTCCTGATGCAGCCGCTGCTGACCATGGGCCGCGCCATGCATGACATCGCCGAAGGCGAAGGTGACCTGACGAAACGCCTGACCATCCACGGCCATGATGAATTCGGCGCCCTGGGGACTTCGTTCAACCGCTTTGTGGAACGCATCCATACATCGATCAGCGAAGTGGCATCGGCCACAGGTCAGGTCAACGAAGTGGCGCTACGAGTGGTGGCTGCTTCGAATTCGTCGATGTTCAATTCCGACCAGCAAGCCTCGCGCACCAGCAGCGTGGCGGCGGCGATCAACGAACTGGGTGCCGCCGCGCAGGAAATTGCGCAGAACGCCGCCCTCGCCTCTCAACATTCGAGCGACGCCCGCGCCCTGGCGGAAGACGGTCAGCAGGTGGTCGACAAGACCATCGCCGCGATGCAGCAACTGTCAGCGAAGATCAGCGATTCCTGCGGCAACATCGAAACGCTCAACAGCAACACCGTGAACATCGGGCAGATCCTGGAAGTGATCACCAGCATCTCGCAGCAGACCAATTTGCTGGCGTTGAACGCCGCCATCGAAGCGGCCCGTGCCGGCGAAGCAGGTCGTGGTTTCGCCGTGGTGGCTGATGAAGTGCGCAACCTTGCGCACCGCACTCAGGATTCGGCGCAGCAAGTACAGAAGATGATCGAGGAATTGCAGGTCGGTGCGCGTGAAGCGGTCAGCACCATGACCGACAGCCAGCGCCAGAGTGAAAGCAGCGTTGGTATTGCCAATCAGGCCGGTGAACGGCTGGGTAGCGTGACTCAGCGTATCGGTGAGATCGACGGGATGAATCAGTCGGTGGCCACGGCAACGGAAGAACAGACGGCGGTGGTGGAGTCGATCAACGTCGACATTACCGAGATCAACACGTTGAACCAGGAAGGCGTGGAGAACCTGCAGTCGACCTTACGGGCGTGTGCGGACCTTGAGCAGCAGGCGGCGCGGTTGAAGCAGTTGGTCGGTAGTTTCCGAATCTGACAGCCTGTCACTGATCGTTCTCACGCTCTGCGTGGGAATGCCTCAACGGACGCTCCGCGTTCGGCTCTGAAGGGACGCGGAGCGTCCCGGGCTGCATTCCCACGCGGAGCGTGGGGACGATCATTCAGAACCGAGACCCGGGCCGCGAAAGAAACGCCAGCTCCTCAGCCGTAGACGCCCGCCCCAACACCGCATTGCGATGCGGAAACCGCCCAAACTGCGCGATCACCTTCTGATGCTTCTCGGCGTAATCCAGGTAATCGGCAAACAGCGCCCGGTCGCCTTCCGGCTGTTGCGCCAGCAGATCGATGTAGCGCGAGATGCACTCGTTCTGCACCGCCAGATTCTCGCAATGCTCAAACACCAGATAGATAAACACCCGCTGGATCGGCCGCAATTGCCGGTCAAAATCCGCAGCGATGCCTTGCGCCACCAGTGCCTGAGCCCGGAGATCACCTGAGAAGGATTTTGGAGTGTCGCGAAAGATCATTCGCGGAACTTGATCGAGCAGCAACACCAGGGCCAGCCAACCTTCGGGACGTTGCGTCCACTCGGTCAATCCGCCGGCCAGTGCCTGTTCGACCCAGTCCCCGAAACGCTCGCGCGCTTCGAAGTCCTGGCTGTCACGCTTGCCGAACCACAACTTGCCCTTCTGTGCCGCCACTTCGGTGGATGATTCGCAATCTCCGAACCACCATTCAAGCAACGGCTGCCAGGGCGCGGTCATGTTTATTCCTTGTGGTAAGCCGTGACGCGTTCAACTTCTTCTTTCGAGCCGAGGTACACCGCTACGCGCTGGTGCAGGCCTTCAGGCTGAATGTCGAGGATGCGCTGGTGGCCGTCGGTGGAAGCGCCGCCAGCCTGTTCAACCAGAAACGACATCGGGTTGGCTTCGTACATCAAGCGCAGCTTGCCCGGCTTCGACGGTTCGCGGCTGTCACGTGGGTACATGAACAGACCGCCACGGGTCAGGATACGGTGCACATCGGCGACCATCGCGGCGACCCAGCGCATGTTGTAGTTCTTTTTCAGAGGACCTTCATCGCCAGCCAGCAACTCGCCGACGTAGCGCTGTACCGGCGCTTCCCAGTGACGCTGGTTGGAGGCGTTGATCGCGAATTCCTGAGTGGATTCCGGGATCGTGATGTCTTCGTGGGTCAGTACAAAGCTGCCCATTTCACGGTCCAGGGTAAAGCCTTTCACGCCGTCGCCCAGGGTCAGCACCAGCATGGTCTGCGGGCCGTAGATGGCGTAACCGGCAGCAACCTGCTCGGTGCCTGGCTGCAGGAAGGCTTTTTCGTTCAGCGCTTCGTTCTGGCTCAGGTATTCGCTCGGGCAACGCAGTACCGAGAAGATGGTACCGACCGGAGCGTTGATGTCGATGTTCGACGAACCGTCCAGCGGGTCGAATACCAACAGGTACGCGCCTTTCGGGTATTTGCCCGGGATCTGGTAGGCATTGTCCATTTCTTCGGACGCCATGCCGGCCAGGTGACCGCCCCATTCGTTGGCTTCGAGCAGGATCTCGTTGGAGATCACGTCGAGTTTCTTCTGCACTTCGCCTTGGACGTTTTCGGTGCCCATGCTGCCCAGAACACCGCCCAGGGCGCCTTTGGAAACGGCGTGGCTGATTTCTTTACAGGCGCGCGCCACCACTTCGATCAGGAAACGCAGATCGGCAGGCGTGTTGTTGCTACGGGTCTGCTCAATCAGATAGCGACTCAGGGTAACGCGGGACATGGAAGGCTCCGGTGGAATGGGGGACTGAAAACCCGCGCAGTTTAACGCGAGTCGGGGCGCATTTCCTCCTATCAGACGTGAGATGCCTAATAGAGTTCATGCGCGGGGTTTAGCGTAGTTCGAAACGGGGCGGGTTTTGCGGAAGTTTTCTACCGCATGGAAGTATGCCATCGCGGGCAAGCCTTGCTCCCACAAGAGAATGCTTCCACCTCTGGAACAAGCTTGCTCTCAAAAGTGACTGCGAATCCCGCTGAACAAGCCTGCCCTCAAAAGTGACTGCGAATCCCTGTGGGAGCAGAGCTTGCTCGCGATCTGGTGCGCAGCGCCCCAGCCATTCTCAAGAATTGGCCGGCGGTTTACGCAACAAACTGAACGCCATCGCCGCCAGAAACAACACGCTCAACAGCAACACCGCCCACAACCCGAACTTCTTCCAGTTCGTGTTAGTTGTGGCTGCCGCTGTCACTGTTGAGGTATTACTCACAACAGCTGCGCCTTCAACCGACGCCTTGCCCAACACCGCCCATTTCGCCGCATTGTAATCCGGGATCAACGTCGACAACGGCAGGTTCGCCGCCTTCACCGTCGCACTCCCCAGCGCCAGCGTGTAAGGCCCGGTACCGCGCGCCAGGAACACCAACTGCGTCGATCGCACGGCGAAGCGGATCGTCGGCGCTTGCGCTCCCAAACCACCGCCACGTTCGTCCACCACAAGCTTCAACTGCTGCACGGTTTGCCCCGGCAGTTGCAGTTCATTCTGCATCACGTCCTGACCATTCTGGGTCAAGCGATAGAGCAACCCGGTGCTTAATGCTTGCCACGGCAAGTTGCTTTCCCGACGGCCGGACACCACGGCTGGCGCCAGACTGTTGGGCTGACTCAACTCGACCTGAATGCGCTCGACATTCAATCCCATCGGCAATTGCCAGGTATATTCACCCGCCTTCACGCTGCTGCCCGCCAACGGTTGCGACCAGACCAATGGCTGCGGCACGTTGCGCGCACTGACGCTTTCGACTTGTGCCGAGGTCAACGCAGGCGCCGATTGTGGCGAGTTCCAGAGCAGGCGCAGGTAACGCGCTGTCTGGCCCGGCAAACTGACTTCACGCTGCTCGACCCGTTCGTCGGCAAACGTCAGGCGCGCCACTTGCCCGTCTCCCCAGGATTGCCAGTGCTGCAGATCATCGCTGGCTTCGATGCTGAATCGCTGAAAGCCGTCGCGATCGCTGGTCCAGTCGAGGATCAACTGCTGCAACGGCGCTTTGATGGCGCTGGCGTCCAGCAACCAGCCACGCAGCACTTCTTCGCCGGCCTCCAGTTGACTGGATGGCTGCACTTCGACCAGCGTGCCGTTGGCGGTCGATTGCACCCTCACGCCCGGTGCGCGCTCGGTGGAATCGGCGGCGCTGTACAGCGGGAACCATTTCACATCGGACAGCACACGTTGCTCGCTGGACTGCGCCGACGCCCGAACCATGGCGTAAGCCTGTGGCTCACCGGCCGCGTTGAAGACGCGCACATCGCTGAGATCTGTCTGGCGTGCATTCAATTGCACGCTCAACGGAAGCTCAAGGCGATACCACGGCCCTTCCCCGCTCACCGACAAGGGAACTTGCGTGGTGAAATCCACGGGTTTTTCCTGAGCATTGGCCGTGAGCGCCACACCCAACGCAACGGCACCCAACCATCCCAGGTTCAGCTTCTGACTCAAGACGACACTCCTTCGGTTTGCGGGGCGGGCTTATCCGCCTCCGGCACAGCTTCGGCACGCTTGGGCGGCAGCGGGGCGAAATAGCCGACCACCAACAGCAACACACCCACGCCGATGAACGACACGATCCGCGCCAGTCCGCCGCGGTTACTCAATTCGACAAAGAATAGTTTGGCGACCACGACGCCGATCAGCGCTGCACCGATCAGCCAGACTTCGCGGCGACGACGCAGATGGCCGCCAATCATCAGGCTCAACGCCATCAAGGTCCATACGATCGACAGCCCCGCCTGCACCAGCATGGATGCAAGCAGCGCATCCAGCTCGAATGGAACACCACCCCAATGATGAGCGGTGCGCATTACCAGCGCGGTAAAGAAGGCAAACAGCGAGACACCCGCGACCAGTTGGCTGGCGAGATCAACGAAGGGCTTGCGGATCGCCAGTTGCGTCACGGCGTATCGGGACCAGACGACCACGCCGAACAACGCGAACAGCAGCCCAAGCTCCAGCGGGTTGATCAGCGGCGCATAGGGCAAGGGGTCGGCGGTGCCGTCGCTGACAATATTCGCCAGCCAGAACCAGGCGAGCATCAGCAACGCCAAAGGTGCCGCTGCGTAGAGACGGTATTCACGAGGATAGGCGGACACCGGCCATGGCCAATTGCGCGGCGCGGCCATCAACACCAGGTACAGGCTTGGCAGAATCGCCCAGCCCAGCCAGCGCCAGGCGTTGTATTGCTCGGACAACAGCAGCAAGCCGTAACGCAACTCCAGGGCCAGCACGCCGATCAACAGCCAGGCGCCGAGCACATGGGCGGCGCTGATCGCACGGGGCGCCAGCATGGGCGCCAAGCGCCGCACAGAGATGAAGTGCACGGCGAACACGGCGGCCCACGCCAGCCAGCCGACATTGGCAGCCGGGTGGAAGCGGGCGTACAAGGCGTCGAGCAGCACGAGACCGGCCGCCGGTATCAGCGAGAGACAAAGCAGGCCCAGCGATGACCATTCAAGGCGCAACGCCAACCACGTCCACAACGCAACGCTCACCGCCGTGGCGACCAGAAGCAAGGTCGCTTGCAGGTCCACTGGCGCAAACCGCAGGATTTCCAGCCCCCACGCCAATGCCCACCAACCCGCGCCCCACACCAGCAATACCTGGGACAAACGCTGCAAGCTGAGCGCACCGAACGCCGAGGCATGGGTGCCAAGTTGCAAGCGCCAGGCGCCGATCAATGCCGCCAGACCCAATACCAGTGGCGTCCAGAAACCGCCATGAGCCAGGGGTTGCAGGCCTTCGCTGGCCAACGAACCGAACAACTGCGGACCCGACAGTAAAAACGCCGTGCCGCCGATCACTTGCAGCAGCAGACCAAAAATAAAACTCACGCGCTGCGTCAGATACAGGCTCAGCCAGATGATGAACAGCCCGCTGGCCGCCCACACGGCGCTCGCTGTTTGCCAAGGCAGAACGAACAGCACCGCCAGGTTGATCAGCACCAGTCCCGCCAGCAACACCACCGACAAACCGCGCAGCAGTCGCGGATCACTGCGCACCATTTCGTCCCTTGCCGCCAGCAACATCCCGGCAATCAACGCCAGGCCGATCAACGACGCGCTGAGCAAACCGCTCCAACCGGCGGTGAATACCGCGCCTGTCTCGCCACTCGAACCTTGCAGGCGCATCAGGAACAAAGCGCCGCCCAGCAACTGCACGGCAAATGCGCTGAACAGGAAGGTGCGCGATTGCAGGCGCAGCCCGACGAACAAAGTTGCCAGACCGGCGAGCGCCCAACTGATCGTCGTGCCTTGCGTGAAGAAGAACAAAGGCGCCAACAGATAGAGGAAGGTCAAACCAAGGCACGCTAACACCGGCAGCCCTTTGCGTTCCCATTCCGAGGTCTGTTCCGGCGCCGCTTTACGCAATTGGTAGAAGCTGAACAGCAGCGCCACGCCGAGCATTAATGCACCGAGCGGTGCCCCATCGAGCAGGCTGCTTTCGCCGCCGCGCAGCTCGCTGAGAAATGCCGCTGCCGCGCCCAATTGCAGCAGCAAGGCAAAGGCACGAGCCAACGGTCGTTGTTGACGCAGGCCGAGCCAGAAGATGCCCGCACCTTCCACGGCCCAAGCGGCCGAGGTCCAGCGAGCGTCGAGCCCCAACGGAATCGCCAGACTGGTAAAAATCACGCCGAGTGCCAGGCAGGTTTCCGCTAACAGCAACGCCCGTCCACCACTCAGTAAACGCGCCAGCCCCATGTAGATCATGCCCAGCGCCAGCGCGCTGAACGCCGCCGCGAACTCCAGATGCTGGACCAGCGCGAACTGCAAACCGAAGCCCACCAGTGGCGGACCAAACAGCATCGTGCCGTCAACGTAATCACCCTTGCGCGCCGACCAGCGCAACAGCGCCTCGCGACTGTCATCCTCGGGCGCGTCGCTCATCTCCAGCAGTTTGCGCCGGGCAAACAGCAAGCCGATGGCCAGGTACATCAGGAAGAACAAGACAAGAAACGGCTCGGTGCTCCACAGCAGTTCCGGTGTATAGGAGCGCAATCCCCAGGCAAAACCGATGCCGAAGGTGCCGACGAAGCCAATCAGGTTCAGCAGTCGCCAGGCCTTGAACCAGGCAATGCCGAGAATGCCGGCGTTGAGTAACGCGAAGTAGCTGAACAGGGCGACATGGTTACCTGCGCCAGTCGACGTCAGGATCGGCGCGGCGAAACCGCCGAGTGCCGCAACAGCGGCCAGGCCTAATGCATCCTGAGTGATGGCGAGGATCGCCGAGAACACCGTCACTGCCACCAGCAATCCCAATGCGGGACCAGGGTCGAGCAACGGGTGCAAGCGCATCGCGGCAAATACCGTCAGGTACAACACCGCGATTCCGGTGCCTTGCAACATGAGCGCGTATTGCCTGTTGCGCGTGCGCAGCCACCAACCTAACCCCAGTAAGCCCAACGCAGCGCCAGCTACCCCGGCGTAACGCAGTTCGATCGGCACCACCATGCCTTCAGTGGCATAGCGCAGCAGAAACGCCAGCCCGAGAAACAACAGCACCACGCCAACGCGCAGCACGGTGTTGCCGCCAAACAACCAGGCTCGAGCACCGTTGATAGCGCGCTCGATGAAGTTGGGGCCGCGAGGGGCGGCAGGCTCCCGGGGTTCCCGGGCGACCGGTTCTGGCTTCCAGGCGTCCACAGGCAGGGGGCGACTGGCTTCAGTGTACGCGGCAGTGACGGGTTCGAGTTCGGGCGGCAGTTCCCAGATCAGCTCTGGAGACTCAACGGGTATTTCATCGAGAATGAATTCAGGCGCCGGTTCGCTGCGTTCAGGTGCTTTGACGCCAGACGTCTCCAGCCATGCAAGCCGCTGCTGAACCGAAGCCAACGTGGCCTGCGTTTGCTCGAGCAACAGGTGCTGGGCGGCGGTTTGCGAATCCAGACGGTTGATACGGATGGCTTGACCCATACCCAGACCGAGCAACGCGCCCAGCAGCGCATCGCTGAGCGACTCGTCGAGTATCCAGCCGAGCACCAGCCCTATCAGCATGAAAATCCATTGCATGGTCGATATCCCTAAGCGCATTGGCCAATCCGGAAAGATTAGCGCAGCCCGACGCGAAAAGATCGCAGCCTTCGGCAGCTCCTACAAAGGCGTGGCAAGACGCGATTCTGTAGGAGCTGCCGAAGGCTGCGATCTTTTTCGGCACACCAGTATATCGAGCCCGGTGAAGACTTACTCCAGCGCTTTCCAGATTTCCGTGGCGTACTCACGGATCGTCCGGTCAGAAGAGAACCAGCCCATCCGCGACGTGTTCAGCACCGCCGAGCGCCACCATTCTTTCGAATCGTGCCAATGCGCTTCGACACGCATCTGTGCGTCCCAGTAGGAATCGAAATCGGCGCAGACCAGGAAGCGGTCGTAGTCGATCAACGAATCGATCAAGCCTGCATAGCGGGACGGATCATCCGGCGAGAACACCCCACCGCGAATCGCCTGCAGCACGTCATTGAGTCGATGGGACGCCGCGATGTCCGGTGTCGCATTGAACTCGTGGTTCTGTTTGCGCGCTTCCACCTGCTGGGCGCTGAGGCCGAAGATGAACATATGCTCGGCACCGATGCGCTCGCACATTTCCACGTTGGCGCCATCCAGAGTACCGATCGTCAACGCGCCGTTAAGGCCGAACTTCATATTGCTGGTGCCCGACGCTTCGAAGCCGGCGGTGGAGATCTGCTCCGACAAATCCGCGGCCGGAATAATGCTCTCCGCCAGGCTGACGTTGTAGTTGGGCAGGAATACCACTTTGAGCAAGCCGCGCACGGTCGGGTCGTTGTTGACCACCCGGGCAATATCATTGGTCAATTTGATGATCAGCTTGGCCTGGTGATAACTGGCCGCCGCTTTGCCGGCGAAAATCTTCACACGCGGCACCCAGTCGATTTCCGGCTCCGCACGAATCGCCTGATAGAGCGCCACGGTGTGCAGCAGGTTGAGCAACTGGCGTTTGTATTCGTGGATCCGCTTGACCTGCACGTCGAACATGGCGGCCGGGTTGACTGCCACGCCGAGTCGCTCATGAATGATGTACGCCAGGGCTTTTTTGCTGTGCAGGCGCTGCTCGGCAAAGGCCTTGAGGAACGCCGGTTTCTCGGAGAAAGGTTCCAGGTCGAGCAGGCGCTCTTCCGGGTTATCCAGCAAGTCGGGACCCAATGCGTCGACCAGCATGGACGTGAGTTCGGAGTTGGCCTGGTAGAGCCAGCGGCGGAAGGTGATGCCATTGGTCTTGTTGTTGATCCGCTCCGGGTAGAGCTTGTGCAATTCGGAGAACACGGTTTTGCGCATCAGCTGGGTGTGCAGGCCCGACACGCCGTTGACACTGTGGGAGCCGAGGAATGCGAGGTTGCCCATGCGCACACGGCGGCCGTTGTCCTCTTCGATCAGCGACACCGCGCGCAAGACGTCGAAGTCGTGAATGCCTTTGGCCCGTAGCGAGTCGATGTGCTGGGCGTTGATCAGGTAAATGATCTGCATGTGCCGTGGCAGCATGCGTTCCATCAAACCGACCGGCCAGGTTTCCAGCGCTTCCGGCAGCAGCGTGTGGTTGGTGTACGAGAGCGTATCCACCGTGACCTGCCACGCCGCATCCCAGGCAACGTCATAGACGTCGACCAGTTGCCGCATCAGTTCGGCGACCGCAATCGAGGGGTGGGTATCGTTGAGCTGGATCGCCGCATGGTCGCCCAGGGTCAGCACCGAGGTGTGCATGTTGCGGTGGCGCCGTAGCAGATCCTGCAAGGACGCGGCGACGAAGAAATACTCCTGACGCAGGCGCAGCTCCTGACCGGCTTCAGTGCTGTCCGCCGGGTAGAGCACGCGGGAAATACTTTCAGCCCGGGCGACTTCGGCGACGGCGCCCAAGTGGTCACCGGCGTTGAAACGTTCCAGGTGCAAATCTTCCATGGCACGGGCACGCCACAGGCGCAGCGTGTTGACGCTCGCCCCGCGCCAGCCGACTACCGGCGTGTCGTAGGCAATGGCGCGAACGGTTTCCACCGGCGTCCAGACCTGCTTGGACTTGCCGGTCTCGTCGGTGACGGTCTCAACGCTGCCACCGAAGCCGATCGGGTAAACCACTTCCGGCCGTTCGAACTCCCATGGGTTACCGAAATCCAGCCAGTGTTCAGTTTGCTCTTGTTGCCAGCCATCGACGATGGCCTGGCGGAACAAGCCGTGCTCGTAACGAATACCGTAGCCATGCCCGGCGATGCCGAGGGTCGACATACTTTCCATGAAGCACGCTGCCAGACGGCCCAGGCCACCGTTGCCAAGGGCTGCGTCGGGTTCCAGCAAACGAATGCGTTCAATGTCGACGCCGAGTTCGGTCATGGCTTCGCGGGCAACGTCGAGCAGGCCAAGGTTGCTCAGGCTGTCGTAGAGCAGACGGCCGATAAGAAATTCAAGGGAGAGGTAATAAACGCGCTTCTGGCCTTTGCGGTAGATCTGCCGCGTGTGATCCATCCAGTGCTCGACCATGTGATCGCGCGCGGCCAGGGCAATGGCTTCGAACCAGTCGTGGTCGAAGGCGTGATCGGGGTCTTTGCCCACCGCGTAGGTGAGTTTGGTCAAGACGGCATCGCGAAATGCGGCCACCTCTGCTTCGCGAACAAGTGGTTCTTGAGTCATCGATAGGACCTCGAGCGAGCGTGGAGTAGTTGAGCCTAGACGGTCTGACAGGTCGTTGGAACTCTGGTTCGGCAGTTTTTCCCGTTAGTGCGAGATAGGTCGACATTAAAGAGTCATGGGCTGGAAATAATGCAGGGGCCGTGCCGAAATATGGCGATTGAGAGCCGATATGCGAAAAAATCTGGCGAAAGGTTGTTCAAAAATCCACCAGTCCCGGTATGATCGCGCGCCCTGATGCACACGCTGGTAACAACCGATGATGAAGTCCAACCTGATCGCCGCTGCTGAGATCGATCGCCTCGATACCTGGGCCAAGTACTCTGCGCCGATGTGCGGTTCGTGTATATCCAGCTGCTGCACCCTGCCGGTCGAGGTCAAGATCAAGGATCTGATCCGTATCGGCATCGTCGACGAATTCGAGCGCGGCGAACCGGCGAAGAACATCGCCAAGCGTTTGCAGAAGGAAGGGATCGTCGAGCGCTACAATCAGAAGTCCGAGATCTTCACCCTCCAGCGCATGAGCAATAACGATTGCCTGTACCTGGATCGTAAGAGCCGTCTGTGCACTATTTATGAAAAGCGCCCGGATACTTGCCGCAATCACCCAAAAATCGGCCCGCGGCCGGGGTATTGCGCTTACAAGCCCAAAGAAGTGGCGCGTGAGACCAGCAGCAGCCGTCGTACGCTCGAGAAGTTTTAATCTTTGCTGGTTGTCTATCCGCAACGCATTCCAGCCTTCAGGTTTTTTCGCTTGTTCCGACGCGCCCGGGTATCACGACCCATTGCTTATTCAGCGTTTTCCCATGACCTGCCAGGTATTCGCCTGACAGGAAAGCCCCGTCATTAGCACTAGTGTGAAGCGTCTTTCCCCCAGAGAAGATGCTCATGCGATATTTAAAAGTGACGGCCCAGGATCGTAGCGGTAACGGCAAAGCGGATGCCGTGCTGCTGCACTTCCATAACGGCCCGGACAACCTGGTACATGAAGCCTTTGCAGTGGATATGTCCGCCGACGGCAGGATTGAGTTTGGATTCGCCGGAGATATCAACAGCGACGGCGAGCAGAACTTCCATGATCAGTTGCTATTGACGGCCTTTGCCGAGGTTTATCTGCAGCTGAACTGGTTCAACGCGGGAGATAATTGGGAGCGTTATCTAAAAATCGACGCGGAAGACTTTCACAAAGATGGCTCCCCCAATATCGTCACACTGGCGTTCAGTGAAGACGATGGCACGCCTTCCGTCCCCATTCGCATCAAATGTGCAGCAGCCTTCGATGGCGACAATGATGGCGTGTTGGACTCGTTCACCAACAGCGACGTGAACGCAGACGGTATAGCCGACAAAGCAGACAAGGTATTGCTTCGCAAAATCGCGGAAGCCTTTCTTGCCTTTCGATGGCTCGATGTTTAACCCCGAAACGAAGCTTCCGGCATCCGGATGATAAGGGCACAAACAAAAACGCCCCCGACCTTGCGGTCGGGGGCGTTTTTTTGTCGGCTAACTAAATGACTTAGTTACCGGACTTCTTGGCAGCGCGGGTACGCTCGCTTTCGCCCAGGATCTTCTTACGAAGACGGATGGACTTAGGAGTGACTTCGCACAATTCGTCTTCTTGAACGAATTCCAGAGCTTGCTCCAGGGTGAAACGGATAGGCGGAACCAGAGCGATGGTTTCGTCTTTACCCGAGGCACGCATGTTGTCGAGCTTCTTGCCTTTGGTTGGGTTAACGCCCAGGTCGTTGTCGCGGCTGTTGATGCCGACGATTTGACCTTCGTACACGTCTTCACCGTGACCCAGGAACAGTTTGCCGCGAGCTTGCAGGGTTTCCAGCGAGTAAGTCAGAGCCTTACCGGTAGCAACCGAAACCAGCACGCCGTTCTGACGGCCGGACATGTCGCCGGACTTCATCACGTCGTAACGGTCGAAGATCGAGGTCAGGATGCCTGCACCGGAGGTCAGTGTCAGGAACTCGTTACGGAAACCGATCAAGCCACGAGCCGGGATGTTGTACTCAAGGCGCACACGGCCCTTGCCATCCGGAACCATGTTGGTCAGGTCGCCTTTACGGATACCGATCTGTTCCATGATCGAACCTTGCGATTCTTCTGGCAGGTCGATGGTCACGTTTTCGTACGGTTCGTGCTTGACGCCATCAACCATACGGATGATCACTTCCGGACGACCAACACCCATTTCGAAGCCTTCGCGACGCATGGTTTCGATCAGTACCGAGAGGTGCAGCTCACCACGGCCGGAGACTTTGAACTTGTCGGCGGTGTCGCCTTCTTCAACGCGCAGGGCAACGTTGTAGAGCAGTTCTTTGTCCAGACGCTCTTTGATGTTACGGCTGGTGACGAACTTGCCTTCACGGCCGCAGAACGGCGAGTCGTTAACCTGGAAGGTCATCGAAACGGTTGGTTCGTCAACGGTCAGCGGCTTCATCGCTTCGACGTTCAGTGGGTCGCACAGAGTGTCGGAGATGAACAGCTGGTCGAAGCCGCTGATGCAGACGATGTCGCCGGCAGCTGCTTCTTCAACGTCGATACGGTGCAGACCGTGGTGACCCATCAGCTTCAGGATACGACCGTTACGGCGCTTGCCGTCAGCATCGATCGCAACAACCTGGGTGTTCGGCTTGACGCGACCACGAGCAATACGGCCAACGCCGATGATGCCCAGGAAGCTGTTGTAGTCCAGTGCCGAGATTTGCATCTGGAACGGACCGTCACGGTCAACTTTCGGTGCTGGTACGTTGTCGACGATCGACTGGTACAGCGGCGTCATGTCTTCAGCCATGGCGGTGTGTTCCAGACCGGCAATACCGTTCAGCGCGGAGGCGTAAACGACTTTGAAGTCCAGCAGTTCTTCGGTAGCACCGAGGTTGTCGAACAGGTCCAAGATCTGGTCCAGAACCCAGTCCGGACGTGCGCCAGGACGGTCAACCTTGTTGATGACCACGATTGGACGCAGGCCG
>Ga0160470_100417_pt1 | contig 19755 bp, 15 predicted proteins | sample HID1973I_E11MG_FD_108214 | JGI IMG/M metagenome (GOLD analysis project Ga0160470, IMG submission 108214) | Enriched mosquito-associated microbial communities from UW Madison campus, WI, USA - HID1973I_E11 MG | ecosystem: Host-associated > Arthropoda: Insects > Digestive system > Unclassified ... | reverse complement strand
CCGGTGCCTCGCCTGGGCTCGGCATACCCTCACTCCGGTCCTGCTCCGTGGGCCCGCCGCGATCGGCCATCCATGGCCGTGCGCGGCTAACCCGGCATCCATGCCGGGTTGCCCACTGCGCAGTACCTGCGCTCGGCCTTCCGAGGGGGCAAGAAGATCAAGATCAAAAGCAGATCAAAAACAAAAGCGAGGCGGCCTGACAGCCGATCTGACGTTCAGGTGCTCCGCCGCTTAGCGTTATCCCCGTAGGAGCTGTCGAGTGAAACGAGGCTGCGATCTTTTGACTTGGTTTTTTAAGGCAAGATCAAAAGATCGCAGCCTCGTTTCACTCGACAGCTCCTACATGGCGGCGTTTTCCCAATGACATGGCGTCATCGTTAACGCTCATCGCGAGCAAGCTCTGCTCCCACAGGGAAACGCGCAGGCTTCAAGCGTCAGGTCGGCTGTCAGGCCGCCTCGCTTTGCTTTTGATTTTGATCTCGGGCGCCCCGTTAAACCACGCTGGCCGAACGCAGGTATTGCGCAGCGGGTAAACCGGCAAGGATGCCGGTTTAGCCGCGCTGGACCAGGGAAGGCCCATCGCGGCGACCCGCGGAGCAATGCCGGAGTGAGGGCACACCGAGCCCAGGCGAGGTGCCAAGTGGTGGGGCAAGAGCGCTTTGGTTACTTTTGACTGGGCCGGCATTCCGGCTCTTCGAAAGTGACTCGCTGTAAGAGCGAAACCCATAGCGGCCGTTACCGCAGGAATGGATATGTACACCCGCAAGAATCTCACCGCCAATCAGGCAGCCATCGCCGGCAGGCCAGCTCCCACAGGGAAATCATTCGTTAAAAGGACCGAGCCGATTAGCCGTCACGCACGCCAAAAAAAGCCCCGCAAAAGCGGGGCCATAAAGGGTGCAGCAGTCATGCTTTAGGGCGCTTGTCCATCACGTGGCACGCTTTGCCCTCGGAGCGCTTGATCGAATGCAGAGGCTGCAAGACGATCCGCGAGCTGATCCCGATGTACGTCTTGATATGCCGGCTCAGCTCGCCACAGACGGCCTTCTGCTGATCGTCACTCAGATGCTGGTGCTCTGCCTTCAACTCCACATGCACATCAACGCTGTCCAGGTTGCCGTTGCGATACAGATGAATCTCATAGCACTCTGAAAGCTGTTTGATTTTCAGCACCTGTTCTTCGATCTGCGTTGGAAACACGTTAACTCCGCGAATGATCAGCATGTCATCGCTACGCCCGGTGATCTTGTCGATTCGGCGCATCGGTCGTGCCGTCCCCGGCAGCAGGCGCGTGAGGTCGCGGGTGCGGTAGCGGATCATCGGCAGGGCTTCTTTGCTGAGGGAGGTGAACACCAGTTCGCCCATTTGCCCGTCCGGCAGCACGTCACCGGTGATCGGATCGATGATTTCCGGGTAGAAGTGGTCTTCCCAGATCGTCGGACCGTCCTTGGTTTCCGCGCATTCCATGGCGACGCCTGGCCCCATGATTTCCGACAGGCCGTAGATGTCGAGCGCCGTAATGCCCAGGCGGTTCTCGATGGCGCTGCGCAGTTCGCCGGTCCAGGGCTCGGCGCCGAAGATGCCGAGGCGCAGGGCCAGTTTGTGCGGGTCGATGCCCTGGCGCTCGATTTCATCGGCGATGTTGAGCATGTAGGACGGCGTGACCATGATGATGTCCGGCTGGAAATCCTTGATCAGTTGCACCTGTTTCTCGGTCTGGCCGCCGGACATCGGGATGACCGTGCAACCCAGGCGTTCGGCGCCGTAGTGGGCGCCCAGGCCGCCGGTGAACAGGCCGTAGCCATAGGAAATGTGCACCTTGTCGCCGCGTCGGCCACCGGCTGCGCGGATCGAACGGGCGACGACGTTGGCCCAGGTGTCGATGTCGTTCTGGGTGTAACCCACGACCGTCGGTTTACCGGTGGTTCCGCTCGATGCATGCAGACGGACCACGTCGTGCATCGGGACCGCAAACATGCCGTACGGGTAGTTATCGCGCAGGTCGGTCTTGGTGGTGAACGGAAACTTCGCCAGGTCTTCCATGGATTTGATGTCGTCGGGATGAACGCCCAGGGCATCGAAACGCTGACGGTACAGAGGCACATTGTTGTAGGCGTGGTTCAGGCTCCAGCGCAGGCGATCCAGCTGGTGGTGACGCAGTTCGTCGACGCTGGCGGTTTCCAGCGGGTCCAGCTGTGGATCAAGCACGGCTTTGGCAATTGGCATGTTCATGATTTCACTCGAATTGTTTTTGTGTTTCGGCCCTTTCGCAGAAGGGCTTTGAGTGCATGCCCCAAGGATACCTCTCGGCTCCTCGGGAATCGCGGTTCTTTAGTCGGACAAACGCTCGATGATCAGCGCGATGCCCTGGCCGACGCCGATGCACATGGTGCACAAGGCATAGCGACCGTTACGTTCTTCCAGCTCGTGCAGGGCGGTCGTCACCAGCCGCGCACCGCTCATGCCCAGTGGATGGCCGAGGGCAATGGCGCCGCCGTTGGGATTGACCCGCGGATCGGTGTCGCTCAAGCCGAGTTCGCGCAGCACCGCCAGACCCTGCGCGGCAAAGGCTTCGTTGAGTTCGATCACGTCCATGTCGGCCAGGCTCAGATTGGCCAGTTCCAGCACCTTGCGCGTCGCGGGTACCGGGCCGATGCCCATGATGCGCGGCTCGACGCCCGCCGTGGCCATGGCCACCACGCGACCGCGGGCTTTGAGGCCATGACGCCTGGCGATTTCCGGGCTGGCGAGCAACAGCGCACAGGCACCGTCGTTGACCCCAGAGGCGTTGCCGGCGGTAATGCTGCCCCCTTCGCGAAACGGCGTGCCGAGTTTCTGCAACTGCTCGAGGGTGGTGTCGCCACGGGGATGCTCGTCATGCTCGACGACCTTGGCCGGACCTTTGCGCTGCGGGATCTCTACCGCGACGATTTCCTTCGCCAGGCGCCCGCTGGCTTGCGCGGCGGCGGCCCGTTGCTGGCTACGTAGCGCGAAGGCGTCCTGGTCGGCGCGGGAGATGTTGAACTGCTCGGCGACGTTCTCGGCGGTCTCCGGCATGGAGTCGATGCCGAAGGTTTTTTTCATCAGCGGATTCACGAAACGCCAGCCGATGGTGGTGTCGTACATCTGCGCATCGCGGGAAAACGCCTGCTCGGCCTTGCCCATCACCAACGGTGCACGGGACATCGATTCGACGCCACCCACCAGCATCAACCCGGCTTCACCACAGCGAATCGCCCGGGCTGCGGTGCCGATGGCGTCCAGCCCGGAACCGCACAGACGGTTGAGCGTGGTGCCCGGTACGCTGACCGGTAATCCGGCCAGCAGTGCCGACATGCGCGCCACGTTGCGATTGTCTTCGCCGGCCTGGTTCGCGCAGCCGTAGATCACGTCGTCCACTGCATTCCAGTCGACCTGCGGATGACGGCGCAGCAGTTCACGCAGCGGCACGGCGCCGAGGTCGTCGGCGCGCACGCTGCTCAAGGCGCCGGCGTAACGGCCGATCGGGGTCCGCACTGCGTCGATGATCAAGGCGTCATTCATTCGGGGTCTCCTGCGCGAGCACTGTCCCGCGCACTTTGTAGGATTTGCCATGGAACAGCGCGATCAGCTGGCCCTGTTGATTTTCTATGCGTACGTCGTAGTTGCCGGTGCGGCCGGAGCGGCTCTGCTCGATGCAATCGGCGGTCAGCGTGTCGCCCAGATGTGCCGGGGCGATGTAGTCGATGCTGCAACCGATGGCCACCGTGGCGTCGTTGTAGCTGTTGCAGGCGAAGGCAAATGCCGAGTCGGCGAGGGCGAACAGGTAGCCGCCGTGGCAGGTGCCGTGACCCTGGATCATGTCGGCGCGCACACTCATGCCGACCCGGGCACAACCCGGCGCGGCGGAGAGCAGGCGCATGCCCATGGCCTGGCTGGCGGCGTCGCGCTTGAGCATGGTTTGGGCGCACTGGCTGGCCAGGTTCATGGCTTCGTGGTTAGTCATGGAACGTTCTCCCTTCAGCGACCCGGCGACGCAGTAGCAGCGACGGGCGATAGCGTTCTTCGCCGTAACCGGCGTGCAGGTTTTCCAGTACGGTCAGGATGTGCGCAAGCCCGATGGCATCGGCCCAGGCCAGCGGGCCCTGGGGATAATTGACCCCGGCGCGCATGGCAAGATCGACGTCGGCGGCCGAGGCGACGCCCTGCAACACGGCGTCGGCAGCCTCGTTGGCGAGCATCGCGACCGTGCGCAACACGGCCAGGGCCGGGCTGTCGCTGAGTCGGCTGACGGTGAATCCAGCGCGTCGCAGCAGGGCGACCCCCTGATCCAGCGCGGAGTCAGTGATGTCGGCTGAGCAACTGATGGCAATCCGTTTGGCCTGACCGTAGTCGAACGCCAGATCAAGCAGGATCAGGTTTCGCAGGCCGTCTTCCGCAGCCCGTTGGCAGGCCATGCGCCCGTCACTCAAGGCCAGCACCGCATCGCCGACCCGCAGCAGGCCTTGGCCATCGCGCTGGATGACGTCGATGCCGTGTTCAAGCAAGCGCGGGATCAGTGCGTTGGCGATGCCGAGATCACCTTCCACCACAGCGGTTTCAACGGCCGCATCGCTGCTGATTTCGATCGGATGAGGGCGGGAAGCGCCTTCGGCATAGCGGTAAAACCCCTGACCGCTTTTACGTCCCAGCCGGCCAGCGTCGACCAGTTCTTTCTGGATCAGCGAAGGCAGAAAACGTGTGTCGCCGTAGTAGGCGTCGAAGACTGAACAGGTCACGGCGTAGTTGACGTCATGGCCGATCAGATCGGTCAGCTCGAATGCGCCCATCGCAAAGCCACCGGCATCGCGCATCAACGCATCCAGCGTCGGACAGTCGGCGGCGCCTTCCTGCAGCAGGCGCAGGCTTTCGGCATAGAACGGGCGCGCGACACGGTTGACGATGAAGCCCGGCGTCGAACGGGTGTGCACCGGTTTTTTGCCCCAAGCGTTGGCGGTGTCGTACAGGCATTCGGCGAGCGCTGGATCGCTGGCCAGGCCCGAAACGATTTCCACCAGCGCCATGACCGGCGCCGGGTTGAAGAAGTGCAGGCCGAGCAGGCGTTGAGGATGATTCAGCTGCGCGGCGATGCTGGTGATCGACAGCGACGAGGTGTTGCTGGCGAGGATGCACCGTTCGCCGCAGACACTTTCCAGTTGGCGGAAGAGGGCGCGCTTGACCTCAAGGTTTTCGACGATGGCTTCGATGACCAACTCGCAATCGGCCAGCGCTTCGATGGCTTCCACGGCGTGCAGGCGGGCGATGGTTGCCGTCCGTGCCTCGCTTGAAAGCTTGCCCTTCTCGACGCGCTTGCCCAACTGCCGGTCGATGCCTTCGATGGCCTGAGCGGCGGCGCCCGGACGGTTGTCCAGCAGCAACACCGGATGGCCGGCCTGTGCGGCGACCTGGGCGATACCGGCGCCCATGGCCCCGGCGCCGATCACTGCAATAAGTGCGTTTGTGTTCAGTGCCGTCATGACTCAGCGCCCCTTGAAACTTGGGCTGCGTTTTTCCATGAAAGCGCCGACGCCTTCACGGTAGTCCTCGCTGCGCCCGGCCAGACGCTGCAGGTCCTTTTCGAGTTCGAGCTGTTCGTCGAAGGTGTTGCTCAGGCTCGCGTTCAAGCTGCGTTTGATCAGTGCCAGGCCATAGGTCGGTTGCGTGGCCAGATGGCGGGCGAGGGTCAGGGCTTCGGCGCGCAGTTCGGCGTCGTCGACGACGCGGTAGATCAGCCCCCATTGCTCGGCCTGTTCGGCGCTCAGGCGATTGCCCAGCAAGGCCAGGGCCTTGGCGCGGGCCATGCCGACCAGACGCGGCAAGGTCCAGGTGCCGCCGGAATCCGGAATCAGACCGATCTTGCAGAAGGCTTGAATGAAGCTTGCAGAACGCGCCGCCAACACCAGATCGCACGCCAGCGGGATGTTGGCGCCGGCACCTGCGGCGACGCCATTGACCGCGCAGATGACCGGCAGTGGCAGGTCGCGCAACTGGCGGATCAGCGGGTTGTAGAACTTCTCGATGGACTCGCCAAGATCCGGTACGGCACTGCCCGGCGCGACGTTGCGGTCGCTGAGGTCTTGCCCGGCACAGAAGCCGCGGCCTTCACCGGTGAGCAGCAGGACGCGCACGTCCGGGCTCTGCCGCACCTGCTTCAGCGCCTCCTTGACCTCGCCGTGCATCTGCGTGTTGAAGCTGTTGAGCTGGTCCGGACGATTGAGGCTGAGCAGGGCGACACCGGCCTCGATGGAAAACAGGATGTGTTCGAAGTTCATGGTCATGGCGCTCTCTGAGAGGTCGTTCGCTGCTTTTAAGAGGGTGAGGGATGACGGGGCGGCGGGTTATTCGCCGGTGAACGTCGGCGTGCGCTTTTCCTGGAACGCCCGAATGCCTTCGTCACGGTCGCGGGTGCCGGCCAGAACGGTGAACGCATGGCGTTCGAAGCGCAGGCCGCTGGCCAGGTCAGTGTCCATGGCCTTGAGCAAGGATTCCTTGGCCAGGCGCACCGCCAGCGGTGCCTTGGCGGCGATGCTGCGGGCAATCTGCAGGGCGCGTTCGACGGTGAATTCCGGTTGAGTCACTTCACTGACCAGGCCGGCGCGCTGGGCCTGGCGAGCGTCGATTGCCTCGCCGGTCAGAACCATTTGCATCGCCATGGATTTGCCGACAGCGCGCAGCAAGCGTTGGGTGCCGCCGGCGCCGGGCATGATCCCCAGATTGATTTCCGGCTGGCCGAAGCGGGCGTCTTCCCCGGCAACAATGATGTCCGCGTGCATCGCCAGTTCGCAGCCACCGCCCAAGGCGAAGCCGTTGACGGCGGCGATCAAGGGCTTGTTGAAGCGGGTGATGGTTTGCCACGAAGCCTGGCGCGGGTCGTCGAGAATGCCGACCAGATTACGCTCGGCCATTTCCTTGATGTCGGCGCCGGCCGCGAAGGCTTTGCGACTGCCGGTCAGGACCACGACGCGGGTATTTGCGTCGGCCTGGGCGGCATCCAGTTCGCCGGCCAGTTCACCGAGCAATTCGGTGGTCAGGGCGTTCAGCGCTTGCGGACGCTGCAGGGTGATCAGGCGAACGCCCGGCTCGATGAACTCGACAGCAAGTGTTAGAGGCATGGCAGATGCCCTCACGGTGCACGCTCGGCGGTGATGCCGGCTCATTATTGGATCGGCGCGAGGCCGGTTTTGCCGGAGTATACCTTCAACGTGATACGTAAATGCAACTGCAAAATCTTATTAATGTGTCTTATTGGATGGGTTGTGGTTTTTTAAACGGATGTTTGATTAGAGGCTTTTCACGGGTTTTACCCCGATTTTATTGGCGTAGAATCCTGTTTTTCATCCTTGAAAGGACGGGATCGTTGCGGAGTCATTAAGTGATACGGTTTTTTGTCTTTGTGATGTCAAAAGCGATGTGATACAAAATGAATCACATTCGGCATCGCTTTCGCTTATTAGGAAATACCCATGACCTGCTACAGCCTTGATGGCTTGACTCCGGTGGTTGATCCCACGGCTTACGTTCACCCGTCGGCCGTTCTGATTGGCGACGTGATCATCGGTGCGCATTGCTACGTCGGACCGCTGGCCAGCCTTCGGGGCGACTTTGGCCGGATCGTGCTGGAAGAGGGCGCCAACTTGCAGGACACCTGCGTGATGCACGGTTTTCCGGACAGTGACACGGTGGTCGAGCGCAATGGTCATATCGGTCACGGCGCCGTGCTGCATGGTTGCCGGATTGGTGCGGATGCACTGGTGGGCATGAATGCGGTGGTGATGGACAACGCGCTCATCGGTGCGCGGTCGTTTGTATCGGCGGCGGCCTTTGTCAAAGCGGGGTTCGAATGCCCGGAGCAATCACTGGTGATGGGCGCGCCGGCCAGCGTCAAGCGCAGTCTCAGCGATGAGGAAGTGGCGTGGAAACAAGCCGGTACCCGTGCGTATCAGCAACTGGCCCAGCGTTGCCTTGAACAGATGCAAGTGTGCGAACCCTTGACCGAGCCGGAGCCCGATCGCCCGCGTATCAGCGACAGTGGTTTGCGGCCTAAAGGCTCGACCTTATGAACGCCGCAAACCCTGTAGCAGCTGCCGAAGGCTGCGTCCGGCTGCGAAGCAGTCGTAAAACCTGCAACCGCGATTTACCCGCCAATGCGCGCCGACTGGCCTGGCGACTGCTTCGCAGCCGGACGCAGCCTTCGGCAGCTGCTACAGGGGGCGTGTGAGCCTTGTGAAACCGGTATATTCCTTTTCTTTTTTCAGCTCGGTACGCCCATGTCGTCACTGACACCTTTGAACCACCTGATTACCCGCTTCCAGGAACAGACGCCCATTCGCGCCAGCTCCTTGATCATCACGTTGTACGGGGATGCCATCGAGCCCCATGGCGGGACTGTCTGGCTGGGTAGCCTGATCCAGTTGCTCGAACCGATCGGTATCAACGAGCGGCTGATCCGCACCTCTATTTTCCGTCTGACCAAAGAAGGCTGGCTGACCGCCGAGAAAGTCGGGCGTCGCAGTTACTACAGTCTGACCGGCGCCGGTCGTCGGCGTTTCGACAAGGCGTTCAAGCGGGTTTACAGCTCCACCGTTCCCGCCTGGGACGGTTCGTGGAGCCTGGTGATGCTCACGCAGCTGACTCAGGACAAGCGCAAACAAGTGCGCGAAGAACTGGAGTGGCAAGGTTTTGGTGCGATCTCGCCAGCGGTACTGGCCTGTCCGCGCAGTGACCGGGCCGACCTCAATGCGACGCTGCTTGAACTCGGCGCGCAGGAAGAGACCATCGTTTTCGAAACGACCGCCCAGGATGTGCTGGCGTCCAAAGCCTTGCGTCTGCAGGTGCGCGAGAGCTGGAACATCGAGGAACTGGCGACCCATTACAGCGAGTTCATCCAGCTGTTCCGACCGCTCTGGCAAGCGCTTCGCGAGCAGGAGAACCTGCAACCGGCCGACTGTTTCCTGGCACGCGTCCTGCTTATTCACGAGTACCGCAAATTGCTGTTGCGCGACCCGCAGCTGCCGGACGAACTGCTGCCCGGCGACTGGGAAGGACGCGCTGCCCGCCAGTTGTGCCGCAACATATATCGATTGATTTACGCCAAGGCCGAGGAATGGCTGAACAGTGCGCTGGAGACCGCTGACGGGCCGTTGCCCGATGTGGGTGAAAGTTTCTACCGACGGTTTGGCGGGCTGAAATAGTCCGTTTTTGCCCGAGAGCATTGCGGTCAGGGAGGACCAGGGGATTGGCGTAGATAATAAAAACAAGCCTGCGTGAGGCCCGACATGATTTCTTCAATTGCACAGCGCCGTGATGGATTTGATCAGTGGATTCATCAGATCAACCAGATCTGTGGCGCCTTTAATGCTCAACCCCTGGGCGAGGCGTTTGCCGGCCAGATCCTGGAACATCAGGACGGCGCGTTGAAGCTCAGTTTTGTCGACGCCTGCCAGGCGCGGCTGTATCGCACGCCGCTGGAGGTCGCGGCGGGCGAGGGTGGCAAATACTTTGCGGTGTTCCAGCTCGACGGCTCGGCGGGCATGGCTCAAGGCGACAACAAGGTGTTGCTTTCGGCGGGTGACATCACCCTGATCGACGCGTCGCGCCCCAGCGACTTCACCTACAGTGAAAACTCCCGGCAGCTGTCACTGATCCTGCCCTCGCAACTGGTGGAGCAGACACTGCGTTTCAATCAGGTGCGTTGCGGTCACCGGATCGCGGCGACATCGCCCATCGCGATGCTGTCCCAGCGCTTGATTCTCGACGCCACGCGGCAAAAATGCCTGAGCCGCCAGGAAAGTGAAGCGACGCTGGAGGCCATTGTCAGCCTGCTGCGCCCGGCGATCAGTCAGTCAGATGACGGGAGCGACGCGCACGAGCGCACCTTTCGCAGGACCCTGAGTTTTATCGATCAGCACATCCGCTCGGAAGAGCTCTGCCCAGAGTGGCTGGCGCGGGAAGTCGGCATGTCCACGCGCGGGCTGTATCGAATGTTTGCCAAGAAGGGTTTGGTGGTCGCGCGTTACATCAAGAACCGGCGTCTGGATTTGTGTGCCGAGTCTTTGCGGCAGGCGCGGACCGAGCAGAAGTTGTCGGTGTTGGGGTATTCGTGGGGTTTTTCGGATTCGAGCTATTTCTCCACTGCCTTCAAATCACGCTTCGGAATTTCCCCTGGCGAGTACCGCAAGAAGCATGGCTAATCTGTAGGAGCAAAGCTTGCTCGCGATGGCGGTGTACCAGTCAATATCATTGATATCTGGCACGCCGCCATCGCGAGCAAGCTCAGCTCCCACAGGGTTTTTGTGTGTTTAGCGTGGTGAATTGAGGTTCAGCGTCGGCGTTTCATCGAAGAAATTCCACGGCTTGAGCAGGACGTGCACCCATTCCGTCGGCATGATCGGCCACTCTTCCGCCCTGGCGATGTGGGTGGTGCCGGTGGTCAGCCACACCACGTTATCGGTGTTTTCGATGGGCTGGTTATCGTGGGTGAATTGCCCGAGGCCGGAGTCTTTGTCCGAGCGGTTCGGGTACTTGCCTTCCGGGTATTTCTCATCCGGGTTGTAGCGTGTCACCCACAGTTGTTTGTCCATGAAACTCAAGCGGTGATAGAGCCATTCGTCCTTGCTGAAATTGGCGCCCTTGGCCACCGGGTGCGTACCACCGGCATAAGGAATCAACTGGTATGACACCGGATTGCCGACCTTGTTTTCCTTGCTGAAGTTGGTCAGCAGTCGAACGGTCGAGGGGTCGAACTTCTGCGCCGCCTGCTGTTCGGTGCCGACCACCTGTTGTTCAGTCTGCATCGTACTGGTCCGCGGTCCACCGCGTTCGTTGGAGGCAACCACCGGGTTCACTTCCACCAGCGAGTTGTTCTCGCCGTCCACGTCCATGTCCAGGCGAAAGTTGTAGATGTGCTGGTGGGTGGTGCCGACAATGTTGTGATCCAGCAGTGTGCCGTAGCGCGTGTCTTCCTTGGCGGTCGCATCGCGCATGGTGCTGGATTTCACGCCCTTGACCGCTTCGATCCCGGTGGCGCCGGCGTCGATTCCAAGGGTGCCGTTCTGCTGTAAAACCCAATCGAAAATGTAGTCATAGTTGCCGACGGTGCTGATCCAGCGCACCACCAGTTCACGCCGTTCGGTGCTGAGGTTGGGCTGGCCCATTTCCTGGTGTTTGTACTCGGGTCCCGCATAGCGTTCGAACACCGCCATGGCGCGGGGAATCGCGGTCGGCGCGCCGGTGTAGTCAGCGATGGTGGCGTCCAGCAGCACGGCGTTTGCCGGTGCATCCTTGCCCCGGGCGATAGGCGAGGTCAGGGTGCCCATGCCGTAATCGCCTGAATCCAGGTAAGCCTTGAAATACCAGCCGCCGTCGGGATCGCCGTAGGGCACGATCATGCCGCCCAGCGAACCTTCGTACATGACCTTGCGTTTCTTGCCCTTGTCGTCATAGGTCACGGTGGACAGGATCGGGCCGACCCGCGAATCGAGGCGTACGTGGAAGTCCCAGTTTTGCCAATGAATGCTGTTGCCAGTGATCGTGTAGTTCTTGCCTTCCGGCTCGGTGATTTCCAGCGGCTTGACGGCAACACCCTTGCGGCCGCGACCGTCATAAGGCGTTGGCTTCATCGGCACAGGGATGACGCCACCGTCCTCGATCTTGATCAGTTTTTTCTGTTCAAGGTCGACAATGGCCACCAGCCCTTCGATCGGGTGGGCCCAATAGTTGCCATCACCGGTGTTCAGGTAGCTGACGATTTTCAGCAGCCGTTTGTCCTGCGCCAAGCCGTCCTTGCCGTCGAAATACCCGACCGTTAACGGCGTTGCCACGACCTTTTTCACATCGGATATACCACGCTTGGCCAGCGCCTGGGCGTACTCCGGGCTGGCCTCGATGGCCGATTGTACGGTGCCGAAGTCGTCCAGCAAGACCATGCCGTGGGCGCCTTCGATCGGCTTCCATGACAGGATGGACTGACTGTCGAGATCGATCAGCGCTTCGATCACATGCTTGCCGTCGAGCACCACGATGTTGGCCTGACGGGGCTGGGCGACGGTTTGGCCGGTGAGGGCAAACGTCCACACCTGATCCTTGGGCGGCTCATGGATCGACACTTCGGTGAAGCGAAACCCGGTTTTGTAATGATCGGAGCGTTTGACGATGTCCACCGCCCGGGTGATTTCGTCGGCGCTTAACGGGTTGAGCGGGTTAGGCCGGGTCTCGACCACAAACGTCTTGTCCAGCCCGGACTGGAACACCTGGTTGATGAAGTCCTTGGACATGTAGGCAGTCTGGCCCTTGAACACCACCGGCACCGTCAATTCCATGCGCTTGCCGTTGAGCATCGCCACTGTGCTGTCCGGCTTGACCTTGAGGTAGACCCCGTCCTTGGCGATCACGAACAGGTTGGCGTAATCGTCCCATTTGACCGTCGCACCAAATTCCTCAAGGCCTGCTTGCAGCGGCACCATTTCGGCATGACCGCCGTGAGCATTGGCCTGAGTGATCCAGCCGGGCAAGCCGAGCAGGCTCAAGGCAATGGCCAGCGCGAGCCGGGTGCGCGGTTTTCTGTTGGGTGCTGCGACGGTGGTGAACATTTGCGGGGTTCCTGAGGGCAAGCCAAGTGACGGGCACATATGCACTTTGCTACAGCCTGTGTAGAGCTTGTTTGGGATGCCTGCCAGAATCCTTTTGCTGCGTGCCTAAATCAACTTTTCCCGTGCCGATCCGACGTAAGCGTCCTCGGTAGCGCCGGTCTGGAATCCATTGCTTCGGCTTAATAGGAAGCATTACTATTCGCGCCCCTCTCCACAGCGCGCCGCAATGACCCCCAAGCTGCCACGCAAACATGGCTTTTTCGAGCATTACGAAGAGTTGGTTGGCACCTGGACCCGTCGCCTGAGAAATCGTCAGCAGGCCGAGGACCTTGCCCACGACACCTTTGTGCGGATGCTTGAGTCCGATTCGGCGGCGGTGGAGCAGCCTCGGGCGTACTTGCATCAGACCGCGCGCAACATCGCGGTGGATGGTTACCGGCGTGAGGATCGGCGGGGCGCCATGGAGTCGGAGGCGATCGATCACAGTGTGTCGTCGTCCGGCGACCCGGAGCATTTCATGCAGGCGATCCAGTTGGCTGACTCCATCGAGCGGGCGCTCGCCGAACTGCCGGTCAATTGCCGCAAGGTGTTCGTCTGGCAGAAGATCGAGGGCCTGACCCAGGCCGAAATTGCCGAACGCCTGGGACTGTCCAAGAACATGGTGGAAAAGTATATGATCCGCACCCTGCGGCATCTGCGCGATCGGCTGGACGGGTTGCAATCATGATGCGTAATGCTTTGTGTAGGAGCTGCCGAAGGTTCGGTGCCGCGTTCGGACGATCTTTTGATCTTGCTTTCAAAACTCAACGTCAAAAGATCGCAGCCTGCGGCAGCTCCTACATAAGGCAGATCGCATTTCAATTCCCGGCCAGACAGGAACTTCCATGATGGATACTCGTGATTGCGCGTGCGGGCAAACGGCGGTCCGCGATGAGGCGGCGCGGTGGTTTGTGCGTTTGCAAGAACCGGTCGTGGACGTTGAAGAGCGCCAGCGTTTTGATGCCTGGCTGGGGGAACATCCGCAGCATCGCGACGAGTTTCAGGTGCTTCAGGGATTGTGGTCTGCCGCTGACCTGGTGCCGGCGGCGCGTTTGCAGGCCTTGTGCGAAGCCCCGCCAGCGCGCAGCAAGCGTCGTCCTGCGATGCGCTATGCCGTGGCCGCCAGTGTGTTGGCCGTGGCGCTGGGGCTTGGTTTGTTCAGTGGCTTGAAATCCCCGAGCCCTTACACCGCCGAGTTCTCCACGGCGCTGGGTGAGCGTCGGCAGGTGGCATTGCCCGATGGTTCGGTGATCGACTTGAACAGCCGCAGCCGGGTTCAGGTGCGTTATGAACAGGACCTTCGTCACATCGAACTGAGCGAAGGCGAGGCGATGTTCAGTGTTGAACACGACACCAGCCGACCTTTTGTCGTGGCGTCTGGAAACGGAAAGATCACTGTCACCGGAACCCGTTTCGATGTGCGTCGTGACCCTGCTGAAACCCGGGTCGTGGTGGAGCAGGGCACTGTCAAGGTTCAGGGGCGGGACGCAGCCGATAACGAGTTCGTCAGCCTCGTTGCCGGGACCGGGACGCGTGTTGATGCCAAGGGTTTTGTCACGGCGGCCTACGCGGTCAATCCCGCAGAGCTCACTGCCTGGCGCAACGGCAAGCTGGTGTTCAACAACGCGAGCCTGAGCGAAGTCGCCGCAGAAGTGTCCCGTTACCGGGAGAAACCCCTCAGGGTCGGCAATGAAAAAGTGGGTAATCTGCGCCTGACCAGCGTGTTCAAATCCGACAACACCGACGCCTTGCTAAAGGCCTTGCCGAACATTCTGCCGGTGGCGGTGCGCACCCTCGAAGATGGCAGTCAGGAAATAATTTTAAAATAGATTCAGGTTTTTTTTGAGTTCTTCGTCTTCTTGTACAACTGCAACTGGTTTGCATTAACAAACGCACACTCTTGCGATCCACAGGACAACGTTCGACGTGAAAAAAACCATCGCTAACAACAACAAAACTTCCTGGCTGCGGCTTGCGCTCGCGTTGGCCATCAGCTCGGCGTTGCCCCAGGCATTCGCTGCCGACGCTATTCACATCCAGGCGCAGCCTTTGGGCCAGGCCTTGAGTCAGTTGGGTCAGCAAACGTCGCTGCAGGTTTTTTTCAGTCCTGAACTGGTGGCCGGCAAACAGGCGCCGGCCGTGGACGGTAACTTCTCGCCGGAGCAGGCCTTGCGTCAGTTACTGCAGGGCAGTGGCCTTGATTACCAGATCGATGAAGGTTCGGTGACCCTGACACCGGCACCGGTTTCCGCCGCCAACGGTCCGCTGGAACTCGGCGTGACCGACATCAAGGTGGTCGGCGACTGGCTCGGCGACGCCGATGCGGCCGTGGTGCAAAACCACCCGGGTGCGCGGACGGTGATTCGCCGCGAAGCGATGGTCGAGCAGGGCGCAATGACCGTCGGCGACGTGTTGAAGCGTGTGCCGGGCGTGCAAGTGCAAGACGCCAATGGTACGGGCGGCAGCGATATTTCCCTGAACGTCGGCGTACGCGGCCTGACCTCGCGCCTGTCGCCTCGCTCCACCGTGCTGATCGACGGCGTGCCTGCCGCGTTTGCGCCCTATGGTCAGCCGCAACTGTCCATGGCCCCTATTTCGTCCGGTAACCTCGACAGCATCGATGTGGTGCGCGGTGCGGGCTCCGTGCGTTATGGACCGCAGAACGTGGGCGGCGTGATCAACTTCGTGACTCGCGCCATCCCGGAAAAAGCCTCCGCTGAAATCGGCACCACCCTGGAAACCTCCCGGCACGGTGGCTGGAAGCACATCGATACGGCGTTTGTCGGCGGCACGGCTGACAACGGCATCGGCGTGGCGCTGTTGTATTCGGGCGTCAACGGCAACGGGTATCGCGAGCGCAACAACAGTAACGACATCGACGACGTGATCCTCAAGACCCATTGGGCGCCCACCGATGTCGATGATTTCAGCCTCAACTTTCACTACTACGACGCCAGCGCCGACATGCCCGGTGGCCTGACCCAGGCGCAGTACGACGCCGATCCGTTTCAGTCCGATCGCAACAACGACAACTTCAGCGGGCGCCGCAAGGACGTCTCGTTCAAATGGGCGCGGCAGATCGACGACCGCACTCAGGCCGAAGTGCTGACCTATTACTCCGACAGCTTCCGGGGCAGCAACATTGCCGCTCGCGATCAGCAGACCCTCGGCTCGTTTCCGCGCACGTACTACACCTTCGGCATCGAGCCGCGCGTGTCCCACGTGTTCGACGTCGGCCCGACCACTCAGGAAGTCAGTGTCGGTTATCGCTACCTGAAGGAAGGCATGCACGAAACGGCGAGTCGTCTGGGGCTTAACGGCAGCAATGAGCCGGTGGTGCGTCCGGGCGCCGACGGGCACGTCTATCAGGACCGTACGGGGGGCACTGAAGCCAACTCCGTGTACGTCGATAACAAGATCGACGTCGGCAACTGGACCGTGACACCGGGCATTCGCTTCGAGCACATCAGCACTGACTGGCATGATCGGCCGGTGCTCGATACCGCCGGCAGGCCGGTGACCGAGAAGAATCGCAGTATTGAAAGCAACGAGCCTCTGCCGGCCTTGAGCGTGATGTATCACCTGTCCGACGCCTGGAAGCTGTTCGCCAACTACGAAACCTCGTTTGGCAGCCTGCAATATTTCCAGCTCGGCCAGGGCGGTTCGGGTGACGACACGGCCAACGGCCTGAACCCGGAAAAGGCCAAGACGTACGAGGTGGGGACGCGTTACAACGATGATGTGTGGGGCGGGGAAGTGACGCTGTTCTACATCGACTTCGATAAGGAACTGCAGTACATCAGCAATGACGCGGGCTGGACCAACCTGGGGGCGACGACCCACCAGGGCCTCGAGGCCTCGGTGCACTACGACATGGCCGCCCTGGATCCCCGGCTCGAAGGCCTGAGCGCCAACGCCGGATTCACCTATACCCGCGCTGTTTATGAAGGGGAGATCCCGGGCTTCAAGGGCCGTGACCTGCCGTTCTATTCGCGCCAGGTGGCGACCGCCGGCCTGCGCTATGACGTCGATCGCTGGACGTACAACGTCGATGCCTTCGCCCAATCCAAACAGCGCTCGCCGGGCACTGCGGTGAATGCCGATGGCAGCTTCAGCGGCAACTACATCACCGAAGGCACGGCGGACGGGCAGTACGGTGACATTCCGGGTTACGTGACCTGGAACGTGCGCGGCGGTTATGACTTTGGGGCGACGCTGTCGAACCTGAAAGTCGGTGCCGGGGTGAAGAACATCTTCGACAAGCAGTACTTCACTCGTTCCAGCGATAACAATGCGGGGATGTATGTGGGGGCGCCGCGCACGTTCTTTGTGCAGGCGAGTGTCGGGTTTTAAGATCAAAAGATCGTCCGATCGCGGCCCGAACCTTCGGCAGCTCCTACAGTGGATTGCATTTCACCTGAGCTGCCGCAGGCTGCGATCTTTTGCTTTAGACCTTCAACACCTTGCCACCAATGGCCACCGCCACCAGCAGCACCGCCATCAATCCGAAGGCAAAACTCAGACTGCTGCCATGGGCGATGAACCCGATGACCGCAGGTCCTGCGAGAATTCCCGCGTAACCCAAGGTGGTAATGGCGGGTATGGCGACGCTTTCGGGCATGACCGTCTGTTTGCCCACGGCGGTAAACAGCACGGGCACGATGTTCGAACAGCCGGCCCCCAGCAGGACATAGCCCACCAGCGCAAATTCCCAGTTCGGCGCAAACGTTGCCAAAAACAGGCCCGCAGCGGCCGTCAGCCCTCCAAATACCATCACCCGTGTCGCGCCGAGACGCCGGACAATCCGGTCGCCCGTCAGACGTCCCACAGTCATGGTCAACGCAAATGCTGCGTAACCCAATCCCGCATAGGCCGCATCGATGCCGCGTTCCTGCACCAGGAACACCGCACTCCAGTCCAGCGCCGCGCCTTCGGCGAGGAACACAATGAAGCACATCCCGCCGATGAACAGCACGATGCCGTGGGGAATGGCGAACGCCGGCCCCGAGCGTTCACTGCCGTAAGACAGCATGTGCGGCGCAGCCTTGCACAGCGCGACCAGCAGTAACACAGCCACCACCAGCATCGCCGTCAATGGCGTAAACCCGAAGCCGAGCAAGGCGCTGACACCCGCCGCACCGACAATTCCGCCGAGGCTGAACATCCCGTGAAAACCCGACATCATGGTTTTGCCACTGGCCCGCTCGACGATCACCGCTTGCAGGTTGACGGTCGAATCCACCGTGCCCAAGCCTGCACCGAACATGAACAGCACCGCGATCAGCCCCGGTATCGACGACACGGTCGCCAACAGTGGCAGGGCCACACAGATCAACAATGTCCCGCCGATGGTCACTCGCCGACAGCCGAAACGCGAAGCCAGAACCCCGGCCAGCGGCATCGCCAGAATCGAACCGACGCCCAGGCACAACAGCAGCAGGCCGAGCATGCCTTCATCGAGTCCGGCGCGGGCCTTGGCGTATGGCACCAGGGGCGCCCAGGCGGCGATGCCGAAACCTGCGATAAAGAAAGCGACGCGCGTGGACATTTGTTCCTGGCGTCCGGGAACGAAGGTGGCAGGGGTGTTGAGGTTGCTCATATCAATCCTTGGCAAAAACATTGCGTCCCCAAGGGACAGTCACTCGACCGTTGGGTTCGGCGAGCGTCCGCCGGGGGTGTGATCAGGCAGGACGACATCCTTGCACAGCCCGCACCTGTTTCGCGATATGTTGAGGTCATCGACGATTGATACAGGGGAGCGCAATGACGCCGTTTTACGACGCACGAGGCAATATCTACGGGGTGGTGGCGCCGCACGCCGTTCGGCTGCAGGGCATCGACTTGCCGACTGATGCGGGGCAGGCCGCGCACTGTCTCGAAGACTGGGCGTTGTCGGCCATCGAGGCATTCTGCGGTTGGGCACCAGGCACGCAACCGCCGGGCAGCAAGGACCATCGTTGCGACGGGTTACTGGTTGGCCCGTTTCAATCGGCCCCACCCTTCGATGTGCTGATCGTCAATACCGACGGCACGCTGGCCGAACGCAGCGGCAACGGGTTGACGATTTTTTCCCAGGCGTTGAGCGATCAAGGGCTTTTTCCGGCACACGAAGCGTGTTTACTCAGGGTTCATCACGACAAGGCCGATACGGTTTCGCCGGGTGAAACGTCGGTGAGCATCGCACAGGTCGCCGGCGTTCAGGGCTTCTGGCTGGACCTGGGCAAGCCGTCCTTCGGGCCGGGGGCGGTGAGTGCTCACGGGGCGGGCGAGGTGATGTTCAATGGCCGTGAACTCAATCATGTGCAACCGCTGTCGGCGCTTGATCCGGCATGGTCCCGCAGCCAGTTCGTGCGGGTGGGCAATCCGCATTGCGTGACCCTGGTTGACGATGCTAATGCGCTGCCGAGCAATGAGCAGATGCGTGAAACGCCGTTATCCGACGGCCTGACCCGCATCGCCTATGCCATGCCAACCGGGGCAGGTGAGCCTTGTCCGGCGGGGATCAATCTGCAATGGGCAATGCGGGAGGCCGAAGGGCGGATCGTTGCGCGGGTGTTTGAGCGTGGGGAAGGGCCGACGGCGTCGTCGGGCACCAGCGCCAGTGCGGTGGCCTGTGCGGCCTGGCGGGTGGGCTGGGTGGCGGCTGGCGAGGTGAAGGTGGTGATGCCGGGCGGCACGGCGCCGATTTTGCTGGAAGAGACTGGTGGAGAGCTGAGTGGGGTCAGGTTGTTTGGTACGGCGAAGTTGATGGGTTGACTGTGAGATTGCCATCGCGAGCAAGCTCGGCTCCCACAGTAGATCACTGTCGTACACGAATTTGTGTCCACTGAAGATCCAATGTGGGAGCGGGCTTGCTCGCGATGGCGGTGACCCATCCAGCATCGATGTTGCCTGACACGGCCCCATCGCGAGCAAGCTCGGCTCCCACAGTGGATCACTTGCGTACACAAATGTTGTGTCCACTGAAGATTCAATGTGGGAGCGGGCCTGCTCGCGATTGCGGTGACCCATCCAGCATCGATGTTGCCTGACACGGCCCCATCGCGAGCAAGCTCGGCTCCTACAGTAGGTCACTGTCGTACACAAATTTGTGTCCACTGAGATCCACTGT
>Ga0160470_100414_pt1 | contig 19847 bp, 16 predicted proteins | sample HID1973I_E11MG_FD_108214 | JGI IMG/M metagenome (GOLD analysis project Ga0160470, IMG submission 108214) | Enriched mosquito-associated microbial communities from UW Madison campus, WI, USA - HID1973I_E11 MG | ecosystem: Host-associated > Arthropoda: Insects > Digestive system > Unclassified ... | reverse complement strand
TCCGCGGCTGGTGTGGTGCCGCGTCTCGGGCTTCGGCGCCGACGGCCCGCTGGGCGCGCTGCCGGGCTACGACGCGGCCGTGCAGGCGATGACCGGCATCATGAGCGTGAACGGCGAAGCCGGCGGCGACCCGCTGCGCGTGGGCCTGCCGGTGGTCGACATGGTGACCGGGCTCAACGCCGTGATCGGCGTGCTGCTGGCATTGCAGGAACGCACGCGCAGCGGCAAGGGCCAGTTTGTCGAGGCGGCGCTGTACGACAGCGGCATCTCGCTGCTGCACCCGCACGCCGCCAACTGGTTCCTCAACGGCAAGACGCCGCAGCGCACCGGCAATGCGCACCCCAACATCTACCCCTACGACGCGCTCGCCACCGGCACCGACCCGATCTTTCTCGCCGTCGGCAACGACCGGCAATTCGCCAGCCTGTGCCGCTGCATCGGCCTCGATGCGCTGGCGCAGGACGCGCGCTTCGCCACCGCCGGCCAGCGCTCGGTGAATCGCGTTGAACTGAAGGCGCAGCTTGAGGCTGCACTGCGTCGTTTCGAGGCGCGCGCCCTGGTCGACCAGCTGATGGCGGCCGGCGTGCCGGCGGCGCCGGTGCTGTCGGTCGACGACGCGCTGACGCACCCGCACACGGCGCACCGCGAGATGGTGGTGGAGATGCCCGGCGGCTTTCGCGGCGTCGGCGCGCCGGTCAAGCTCGGCCGCACGCCGGCCACTTACCGCCATGCACCGCTGACGCCCGGCGACAGTTTCGAGCCCCGCTGAAGCGCTGCCGGCAGGCACGCGGCGCGGGGATGGCGACAATCGGGCATGTCCGCCAACCCGCACCCCTACGAAACCCTGACGCCCGACGTCGTGCTCGACGCCCTCTCGGCGCTCGGCCTGCACGGCGACGGCCGCATGGTCTCGCTCAATTCCTACGAGAACCGGGTCTACCAGATCGGGCTGGAAGACCGCAGCAACGTGGTCGTGAAGTTCTATCGACCCGGGCGCTGGAGCGATGCGCAGATCGGCGAGGAACATGCCTTTGCGCGCGAGCTGGAAGAAGCCGAGGTGCCGGCGGTGGGGCCGCTGCTGCTCGAAGGCGCCACCTTGCACCACCACGCCGGCTTCGCCTTCAGCGTGAGCCCCTCGCGCGGCGGCCGGGCGCCGGAGCTCGACGATTTCGAGGTGCTGGAATGGATCGGCCGCTTCCTGGCGCGCATCCATGCCGTGGGTGCGCAGCGCCCCTTCGAGGCACGCCCGGCGCTGGACCTGCGCAGCTTCGGCACTGCCTCGCGCGACTGGCTGCTGGGCCACGAGATGGTACCGCTGGACGTGCAGTCCGATTGGGAGCGTGCCTGCAACGCGGCGCTGGAACGCATTGCCGCCACGCCGCTGGCGACCGATGCGCAAGGCCGCTTTGGCGGCGAGATGCGCACGCTGCGCCTGCACGGCGACTGCCACCCCGGCAACATCCTGTGGACGCCGACCGACCGGCCCGGCGGCGGCCCGCACTTCGTCGACCTGGACGACGCACGCACCGGCTTCGCGGTGCAGGACCTGTGGATGCTGCTGTCGGGCGACCGCGCGCAGCGCACCGGCCAACTCTCCGGCCTGCTCGACGGCTACGAGCAGTTCCGCGACTTCGACCGGCGCGAGCTGGCGCTGATCGAGCCGCTGCGCACGCTGCGCCTGATTCACTACAGCGCGTGGCTGGCGCGCCGCTGGGAAGACCCGATCTTCCCGATCAACTTCCCGTGGTTCGGCAGCAGCGATTACTGGAAGGGCCAGATCCTGATGCTGCAGGACCAGTGCGACGCGATGGAGGAGGAGCCGCTGTATGCGTGAGGCGGCGTGGCGCCGTTCGTTGTGCGCGTTGCTCTGCGCGCTGGCCGCCGGCTGCGCCAGCCCGCCGCCGCGCTCGGCCAGCAACCTGCCGCCGCTTTCCAGCGAAGCCGCCAACGACATCTCGATCCACGCGCTGGGCCTGGTCGGCACGCCCTACCGCTACGGCGGCAACACGCCCGAAGGCGGCTTCGACTGCAGCGGGCTGATCGGCTATGTCTACCGCAGCGAAGTGGGCCGGGCCCCGCCGCGCACGGTGGCCGCGCTGTCGGGCTTCGGGCAGGCAGTGCCGCGCTCCGACCTGCGCGCAGGCGACCTGGTGCTGTTCGGTGGCGGGCGGCCGACACATGCCGGCATCTACGTGGGCAACGGGCGCTTCGTGCATGCGCCATCGACGGGGGGCGAAGTGCGGCTGGACAGCCTGGATGGCGTGTACTGGTCGCGCCAGGCGTTGCAGGTGCGCCGGCCCTAGTCTGCAATGACTTGAATTGGCTCCTCTCCCCTTTGGGGAGAGGGAGAGGGCGCAAGACAAGCTCAGCCGTTGACCGCCGCAGCCGCGCGCCCGTGCGCGGCCAGCAGCTTGACCAGCGCGTGCAGCGTGCGATTGACCGGCGTCGCTATGCCGTGCGCCGCACCCCGGCGCAGCACGAAGCCGTTGAGGTGGTCGATCTCGTTGGGCTTGGCGCGCGCCAGGTCCTGCGCCGTCGATGAATATTGCGTGGGCATGGTCGCGGCCAGGCCGGCCACCGTCTGGTACAGGTCGCCCGGCAGTTCGATGCCATCGGCCTTGGCCACCGCCAGGCATTCGCGCACCACGTCCTGCATCACCTGCGCCACGCCCTCGCCCGCCACCACCTGGCCGTAGGGCAACTGGGTGATGGCCGACAAGGCGTTGTAGGCGCAGTTGAGGACCAGCTTGACCCACAGCGCGCCGATGGCGTTGGCGGAAACTTCGGTCGGCACGGCGGCGGCGCACAGCACTCGCGCCACTTCCTCGCTGCGCGCCGAGGGCGCCAGCACCAGTTCGCCGCGGCCGTGGTGGCGCACGTGGCCGGGGCCGGCCATTTCGGTGGCGACATAGACCACCGCGGCCGCCACCGGCTGGCTCAGCAGCGCCTGCGCGCGCTGGGCGTTGTCGACGCCGTTCTGCAGCGACAGCACCAGCGCATCGGCGCGCAGATGCGGCTTCATCTGGGCGGCGGCATCTTCCGTGTCGGTCGACCTCACGCAGAACAGCACCACCTCGGCGCCAGCCACCGCGGCGATGTCGGTGCTGGCGGCGAGGCGCACCCGTTCGTCGAAGCTGCGCGCCTCAATGCGCAGCCCATCGCGCACGACGGCGTCGACGTGCTGCGGGCGGCCGATCAGCACCACCTCGTGGCCGGCGCGCGCGAGCATGCCGCCGAAATAACAGCCGACTGCGCCGGCACCGACGACGGCGAATTTCATGGGGGACTCCAGGGATTCATGGTTTCAGACTGTGGTGCGCGTGCCCTCACCCCGACCCTCTCCCAGGGGGAGAGGGAGGAAATCGGGGAGGGAGACGGCATGGGGGTTCTCTTCACTCTTCCTCCCTCTCCCGCTGGCGGGAGAGGGTCGGGGTGAGGGCGACGTCACGTCAAGGCGCAACGCGCTTCGATTCAGCCGGCGGCTCGGTGCCGACCACGACACCGCGCTCGACCGTCACGCCCGAGCCATCGGGCGCCGTCACTTGCGTCGCAGGGGGCGCCAGCGAGGGCACGGCGGGATCGGACAGCACCACGCTCTGGCCGACGCCGACACCCACCGCGCCGGCACTCACGCCGACGCCGCCGCTGCCGATCACCTGCCCGCTGCCGTTCACGCCCACCCCGACGCCGACCGGGCCCCAGCCCGTGCCGACGCCGACCGAAGGCCCGCCGGCGCCGTAGCCGACGCCCAGCGAGAGGCCGGGCACGATCGGGATGCCGACGCCGACACCGACGCAGCCGGCCAGCAGGCCGCACAGCGCGACGGACAGCAGCAGGGCACGCGGGCCGCGCGGGAACAGTTCAGTGGTCATGAGGACTCCCTTCGTTCACGCGCGGCAGGCCGGGTTCAGGCCAGCAGCGCGTTGACGCGTTTCACATAGGCTGCCGGGTCGGCCGGCAGGCCGCCTTCGGCCAGCAGCGCCTGATCGAACAGGATGTTGGCGAGGTCGTCGAAATGGTCGCTGCTTTCGAGCTTCCTGACCAGCGCATGCTCGGCATTCACTTCCAGCACCGGCTTGGTCTCGGGCGCCTGCTGGCCGGCCTGCTTGAGCATGCGCGCGAGCTGCGTGCTCATGCCGCCGTCCTGCACCACCAGGCAGGCGGGCGAATCGACCAGGCGGGTCGTCACGCGCACGTCCTGCGCCTTGTCCTTGAGCACTTCCTTGAGGCGCTCGAGCACCGGCTTGAAGGCTTCGGCAGCCACTTCGGCGGCCTTCTTCTCGTCTTCGTCCTGCAGCTTGCCCAGGTCGACCGCGCCCTTGGCCACGCTCTGCAGCGACGTGCCTTCGAAGTCGTGCAGGTAGTTCAGCGCCCACTCGTCGACGCGGTCGGTCATGAGCAGCACCTCGATGCCCTTCTTGCGGAAGATCTCCAGCTGCGGGCTGTTCTTGGCAGCGGCCAGCGTGTCGGCCGTGATGTAGTAGATCGCGTCCTGGCCTTCCTTCATGCGCGCCTTGTAGTCGGCCAGGCTCACGCTCAGCGTGTCGCTGGTGGTCGAGGCATAGCGCAGCAGCTTGGCGATGCGCTCGCGGTTGGCGAAGTCCTCGCCCAGGCCTTCCTTGAGCACCGCGCCGAACTCGGCGTAGAAGCGCGCGTACTTGCCCGCCTCGTCGGCGGATTCGGATTCGGCCGCCGGCTGCGCGTCCTTCTTGTCGGTCACGTCACTCACGTCACTCACGCCATCGGTCTTTTCTTCGCTGCCGACGGCGGCCGTGTTCTGCTTCTTCGCCATGTCTTCCAGCATGCCCAGCACGCGCTTGGTGCTGCCTTCGCGGATGGCCTTCACGTCACGGCTTTCCTGCAGCAGCTCGCGGCTCACGTTGAGCGGCAGGTCGCTCGAATCGATCACGCCCTTGACGAAGCGCAGGTAGCTGGGCAGCAGCGCCTCGGCGTCGTCCATGATGAAGACGCGCTTGACGTACAGCTTCACGCCGGCCTTGTGGTCGCGGTTCCACAGGTCCATCGGCGCCTTGGAGGGCACGTACAGCAGCTGCGTGTATTCGGTGCTGCCTTCCACGCGGTTGTGGCTCCAGGCCAGCGGGGCCTCGAAGTCGTGGCTGATGTTCTTGTAGAAATCGACGTACTGCTCGGGCGTGATGTCCTTCTTGGCGCGCGTCCACAACGCGCTGGCCTGGTTCACCGGCTCCCATTCGCCGGTCTTGACCATCTCGCCGGGCTGGTCGTTCTCGCCCTCTTTCCACTCTTCCTTTTCCATCAGGATCGGCAGCGAAATGTGGTCGGAGTACTTGGCGATGACCGACTTGAGTTTCCACAGGTTGAGGTACTCGTCCGCGTCCTCGCGCAGGTGCAGGATCACCGCGGTGCCGCGCTGCGCGCGCTCGATGTCCTGCACCTCGAAGTCGCCCGCGCCGCCGCTGGCCCAGCGCACGCCCTCGGCGGCCGGCAGGCCCGCGCGGCGCGATTCCACCGTGATGCGGTCGGCCACGATGAAGCCCGAATAGAAGCCCACGCCGAACTGGCCGATCAGCTGCGAGTCGGCCTTCTGGTCGCCCGTCAGGCGGCTCACGAAGTCCTTGGTGCCGCTCTTGGCGATGGTGCCCAGGTGGTCGATGGCTTCCTGGCGCGACATGCCGATGCCGTTGTCGGCAATGGTGAGGGTGCGTGCGGCGCTGTCGAAGGACACCCGCACCGACAGCTCCGGCTGGTCTTCGTACAGCGCGCCGTTGTTGATGGCTTCGAAGCGCAACTTGTCGCAGGCGTCGGAAGCATTCGAGATCAGCTCGCGCAGGAAGATTTCCTTGTTCGAGTAGAGCGCGTGCGTGACGAGGTGCAGGAGCTGGGCCACTTCGGCCTGGAAGGGGAGTTTGCTGGATGCGCTGGTCATTGCTTTTGCAGAGAAGAGGTTTCCGGGAGATGGCGCCGGACCACGCACACGCGGGTGCACGGCCTGCCTGGAAGCATCGAGATGGCGCCGGGGGCGTCATTTTCAACGCTTCCGTGCCCCCTTCTGGCGATGAGGCCCGGCGCGCCGCCTGAAACAGGGCTTGGAACGGTGGGCCGGTGTCGCCCATGCGTCGGACCCGCTCCAAAACCGAGAACTTTGGACCCAACTTTTCGGCATCACCCCCCGAAATTCCGTGATTTTTTCCGCATCACGAAAAAACCGACGGATCGGCACCACGAAAGTAATGCGGCTTATTTAACACTTTCGAATTTATTGCACGGATTGTTCTGAATTTCATGTAAGACGATGCCTACACTCCGTCCAACAAAAGTTTTCTTTTTGTTACCTCAACCCTCCACAAACTTCGCATCATGAAAAAATTCTTTGCTGCTTCGGTCCTCGCTGCATTCATGCCCTTCGTCGCCAACGCAGCTGGCGTGCCCGCCTCCACTTCGTTCCAGGTCTCGCTGACGATCCTGTCGACCTGCTCGGTGGCCACGCCGACCGCGGTCAACCTGGGCTCGCCGATCTCCACCAGCACCCAGGCCGCCGTGGGCTCCACCGACATCAAGGTCACCTGCTCCAAGAACACGCCCTACAGCATTGCCCTCGCACCCACCGGCTCCGCGATCAACGGCAAGGGCACGCTGAACGGCCCGAACAGCGAAACCATCGCTTACGGCCTCTACACCAGCGCCACCTACGGCACCCCCTGGGGCAAGGACGCCAACAGCTTCACCGGTACGCCCAGCACCACCGGCGCGGAAGCCTCCTACCCCGTGTACGTCCAGGTTCTCGGCACGGACATCACGAACAAGGCCCCCGGCACCTACACCGATACCGTGACGGTCAGCGTCAACTATTGAAGGCAGGACGCGCCATGCAATGGACCATTTGCCGTCGCGCCCTGCTGTCGATGGCGTGCGCCAGCCTCGCGTGCGGCGCCTGGGCAAGTGGCCTGCAGGTCGCGCCCGTCTCGGTTCGCCTGGTGGCGACCCAGAACGCCGAGGGCCTGACGCTGAGCAACACGGGAAGCGAGCCGCTGCAAGCCCAGGTGCGCGTCTATCAATGGACGCAAGCCGACGGCAAGGACCAGCTCGCCCCCTCGCGTGGGCTGGTGATCAGCCCGCCGCAGTTGTCGATCGAGCCCGGCGGCCAGCAGCTGGTGCGGGTGATCCGCACCGGCGCGGCGCCGGCGGGCCCCAATGAAGAGGCGTTCCGCCTGGCCATCGACGAACTGCCGAGTGCGAATTCCAACGCCAGCGCCAGCGCCAACACGAACACCAACGCCGGCGGTGCGAGAAGCACCGGCCTGCAGTTCGTGCTGCACTACTCGGTGCCGGTCTTCATCGAACCGGCCGCCAGCACGCCGCTGGCGCACCAGCTCAGCTGGCAGCTGGTGGAGAGCGGCGGCAAGGTCGCGTTGCAGGTGTCGAACAGCGGCACGCAGCACGCCCAGCTGGCCCGTCTCGTCTACACCGGCGCCTCCGGCGCGCCGATCACCCTTCACGACGGCCTGCTCGGCTACGTCTTGCCAGGCGCCACCATGCGCTGGCCCCTGAATCCAGCCGCCGCCGCGTTTGCGGGCAGCGGCACGCTCGAAGCACTCGTCAATGGCGCGCCGGTCAAGCAGCAAAGTCTCCCCCTGGTTCGCGCCGCCAATTAGGAAAAGCCTGCTGGTGCAGGCCCTGCTCATGGCATTCGCCCACGCGGGCGCGGCCACGGCGGCGCCTGCCGCCGCGCCGCCGGGCCAGAGCGCTGCCGTGGTCGTGGCCGACGCCAGCGCCTTCATGGCCGCGGGCGGCGGGCAGGAGCTCTACCTGGAAACCACGCTCAACGGCGCGGAGCGCGGCCTGGTGCACTTCGACCTGCGCGATGGCGCCTTGTGGGCCAGCACGGAAACGCTGCGCCAACTCGGCTTTCGGCTGCCGGTGGACACGCCCAGCCCGATCCGGCTGGACCGCCTGAACGGCCTGCAGGCCGACTACAGCGCCGGCCGCCAGACCGCCACGCTGACGGCGCCCATCGGTTTTCTCGACCTGCCCACGCAGATGCTGGGCGCGCCGCTCGACCGCTACCCGGTGGCCAATGCCACGCCGGGCATGCTGCTGAACTACACCTTGTACGGCACGCAGGGCGAAGGCGGCGCCAGCAGCGGCAGCGCCTTCACCGAACTGCGCGCCTTCAACAACCACGGCGTGCTGAGCAGCACGCAGCTCTCGCAAGTGGCGCGCGCCGACAACGGCTGGGCGGCCAGCTCGGTGCGGCTGGACACCAGCTGGACCACCTCGTTCCCCGACAGCCTGCTGAGCGTGCGCCTGGGCGACACGCTCACCGCGGCCACCGACTGGTCGCGCCCGACGCGCCTGGGCGGCGTGCAGATCGGCACCAATTTCGCCCTGCAGCCCTACCGCGTGACCACGCCGCTGCCGCAGTTCCTCGGCACCGCGGCGCTGCCTTCGCAGGTGGAGCTGTACGTGAACGGCATGAAGCAATACAGCGGGCAGGTGCCGGCCGGGCCGTTCCAGCTGAACACCGTGCCGGGCATCAACGGCGCGGGCAATGCGCAGGTGGTGCTCACCGACGCGCTGGGCCGCCAGACCGCGCTGAATTTCGCGCTCTACAACACGCCGAACCTGCTGCAGGCGGGGCTGACGGACTGGTCGGCCGAGCTGGGCGTGGTGCGCCAGGACTACGGCCTCACCTCCTTCAGCTACGGCAGCGATCCGGTGGCCAGCGGCACCTGGCGCCACGGCGTGACCGACGGCTTCACCGCCGAGGCGCATGCCGAGACCACGCGCAACCTGGTCAACGCCGGCGTCGGCGGCGCCTGGCTCGTCGGCCAGTCGGGCGGCATCGTCTCGGGCTCGGCCGCGCACAGCACGGGCGAGGGCATCAGCGGCTCGCAGTTCGGCCTCGGCTACAACTGGTCGAACAGCGCGTTCTACGCCGCCGTCAACGGCACGCGCGCCGAGCGCGGCTACCGCGACGTGGCCACGCTGTACGGCGCCCCGCCGCCGCAGCTGAGCGCCAGCGCGCAGGTGGGCTACAACACGCCGCTGCTCGGCAGCTTCGGGCTGGGCTACGTGCATCTGCGCGACGAGACGCAGACCAACCGCTACGGCAGCTTCAGCTGGTCGCGCTCGCTCGGGCGCAACGTGTCGCTCAGCCTGAACTTCAACCAGAACCTCGACCAGTCACGAGACCGCAACATCTTTTTTACGCTCAACGTGGCGCTGGACAACCTGTTCATGGGCGCCAGCGCGCAACGCAGCGGAGAGCGCAACATCTTCTCGGCCAACGCCTCGAAGGCGATCCCCCTCGAAGGCGGCTGGGGCTGGCGCGCCCAGACCCAGCAGGGCGACGACCTGCACTCGACGCAGGGCGAGATTGACTACCTCGGCCGCTACGGCCAGCTGCAGGCCGGCCTGTCCACCTTCGGCGGCAGCACCACGGGCTTTGCCAGCGCCACCGGCTCGGTGGTGCTGATGGACGGCCACGTGAAGGCGGCGCGCAACATCTACAACGGCTTTGCGGTGGTGAGCACCGACGGCGTGCCCAACGTGCCGGTGAAACTGGAGAACAACGTGATCGGCGTGACCGACAAGGACGGCCTGCTGCTGGTGGCGCCGCTCAACCCCTACCAGAACAACAAGCTGAGCATCGACCCGATGGACCTGCCACCCGACGTGCGCGTGGCGCAGGTCGATGCCAACGCCACGCCGAGCGACCGCGCCGGCACGGTGGTGCGCTTTGGCATCACGCCGATCCGCGCCGCCTCGATCGCGCTGGTCGACGCGCAGGGCCAGCCGGTGGCGATGGGCAGCCGGGCCCGCCTGGTGGGCAGCGCCAGCGCGCCGGTGACGGTGGGCTTTGACGGCGCGGTGTACTTCGACGCGCTCGACGCGCGCAACACGCTCGCCGTCGACACCCCGGCCGGCCCCTGCCACGCCGCTTTCGACTTCCCGACCCTGCGCGGCATCGCGCAGATCGGCCCGCTGCCATGCATTCCTGGAGTTGCCCCATGACCTTCTCGACAACCCCCTGGCCGTGGCGGCGGTGGCTGCTGGCCTGCCTGCTGTTGTGCGCGGGACTCGGCCTGGGCCTGGGCCTGCCCGGTGCGGCCCGCGCGAACGTGGTCTGCTCGGTCGGCAACACCAGCGCAGACTTCGGCAACGTGACCGTGAGCAACGCCAACGGCGCGCTGGTGAGCGGCACCGTGGGCTATTCGTGCATCAGCTACAACGATGGCCCGACGACGGTCTCGCTGTGCCTGGACCTGGGCAACCCGAGCTACCCCGGCGTGCCGGGGCAGCCCGCGATGCAGAAGGGCCAGGACCGCCTGAACTTCCAGCTCTATCTCGACCCGGCGCTCTCGCGGCTGTGGGGCAAGACCGTCGCGCCACTGCAGACCCAGTTCACGCTGCCCGGCCGCAACAGCACCCTCACCGGCAACTTCACCTACTACGGGCTGATCCAGGGCAACCAGGCCAGCGCGCCGGCGGGGACCTACACCGCCGCCTTCTACAACACGACGCTGGGCTTCATGCCCAGTGGCAGTGCCAGCTGCCAGGCCAACATCAACGGTTTCTCGGCCTATGACTTCTCGCTCAACCTGAGCGCCAACGTCATCAACGGCTGCACCGTGTCGGCCTCGGCGATCAACCTGGGAACGGTGTCCCGCACGACCGGCAGCGCCGCGGCCGGCGGCACCATCGTCGTCAACTGCCCCAACCAGACCGCCTACACGGTCGGCCTGCTGCCGTCCAACGGCGACATGAGCGGCGCCGGCCTGATGTCGGGCACCGGCACCAACACCGACAAGGTGCCCTACCAGTTGCGCTCGGGCAGCGTCACCGGGTCGATATGGGGCAACACCGCCACCTCGACCAGCACCGGGAACGGCGTGGCTGGCACCGGCAACGGCAGCAACCAGTCGCTGCCCGTCTACGCGACGGTGAACAACACCAACTTCAACGCCGACACCTACAAGGACACGGTGCGCGTGTTCGTCAACTACTGAGCGCGCTCAGAAGCGCTCGCCCGGCCCCAGGTAGCGCCACTGCCCGGCCGGCAGGTTGCCCAGCACCACGCGGCCGATGCGGATGCGCTTGAGGCCGACCACCTTCAGGCCGACCAGCTCGCACATGCGGCGGATCTGGCGCTTCTTGCCTTCGGTCAGCACGAAGCGCAATTGCTCGGGGTTCTGCCAGTCGACCTGCGCCCGCTTGAGCGCTTGCCCATCGAGGCTCAGGCCGTGGCGCAGCCGCGCCAGCTCGGCCGGCGGAAACGAGGCCTGCGGGTTCGAGCTGATCGGTCCGTAGGCCACGCGCACCAGGTATTCCTTCTCGATGTTCGAGTCCTCGCCGATCAGCTGGCGTGCCACGCGGCCGTCCTGCGTCAGCACCAGCAGCCCGACCGAATCGATGTCCAGCCGCCCGGCCGGCGCCAGCCCGCGCAACTGCGGCGGCGAGAAGCGCTGGCTGCCCGGGTCGCCGCGCCAGTGCGTGCGCGGGTTGATCAGCACCACCGCCGGCTCGTGGCCGTCTTCGGCCTGCCCGCTCACGTAGCCCATCGGCTTGTGCAGCAGGATCGTCACCTGCTGCGCCTGCTGGCCGCGCGCCGCCGGGTCGATCTCGATGCGATCGCTCGGCAGCACCTTCACGCCCATCGGCGCGGGCGCGCCGTTCACCCGCACCCAGCCGCGGTCGATCCAGTCGTCGGCCTCGCGGCGCGAGCACAGGCCGAGCTCGGCCATGCGTTTGTTGAGGCGGACAGGTTGGATCTCGGACATGAGCGAAGCGCGCGGCACGGACCGCGATGAAGAAAAGAGCGCCGCGGGCCGCGGTGCAGTGGCGCCGATTTTCGCCCAAGGCCGTGGCCGGCGGGAGGGCCCGAAAAATGTCGTATACTCCTGCTCCTGAAATCGCGGGAATAGCTCAGTTGGTAGAGCGCAACCTTGCCAAGGTTGAGGTCGAGAGTTCGAGACTCTTTTCCCGCTCCAATTCATGTCCAGTGCCTCCGCGGCGCAGGACAGCAGAAGAAAAAGAAAAGCAAAAGGCCACCACCCGGTGGCCTTTTTCGTTGGTGCGACCGAGGCGACCGGGTCACGCCCCGGCGTCGCGCCACCGTCACACACGCTCGTGACAATCCCGCTCGGCGGCCGGTGCCGTCAGCCGAGGCGACATGCGCGAACACACCCGACTTCTGGTTCTCAGCGTCAGTGCAGGCAACGGCCACGTGCGGGCCGCGCAGGCGCTGTGCGCCAGTGCCGCGTTGCGGCCGCAGCCCGATTGCGAGGCGCTGCACGTCGACGCCATGGCGCACGTGCTGGGCGGCTTTCGCCGCGTCTACACCAGCGGCTACCTGCGGCTGGTGGAGAACTACCCGGAAGTCTGGTCCTACCTGCACCAGAAGGCCGACGCCACGCCGCACAGCGCGCGCACGCAGCAGCTGCGCCGCGGCATCGAGCGCCTGAGCGCGCGGGCGCTGCTGCGCGAGGTGCGGCGCTGCGCGCCCGACGCCATCGTGTGCACCCACTTCCTGCCGGCCGAACTGCTGATGCGCGAGCGCCTGCGCGGTCGCCTGACCTGCCCGGTGTGGCTGCAGGTGACCGATTTCGACCTGCACAACATGTGGTGCGTGCCCGGCCTGTCGGGCTACTTCGCCGCCACGCCGGAGGTGGCGTTCCGCCTGCGCGCACGCGGCATCGACCCGGCGCGCATCCACGTCACCGGCATCCCGCTGATGCCGGCCTTTGCGCAGCGCGATGCCTCACCGGCCGGGCGCGCCCGCTGCGCCGCCGCGCTCGGGCTGGATCCGGCGCGCCAGACGGTGCTGATGATGGCCGGCGGCAGCGGCGGCGGCGACCTCGCCGGCACGGTGGAACGCGCACTCGCCCTGCCCGGCGATTTCCAGCTGCTGGCGGTGGCCGGGCGCAATGCGGCGGCGCTGGCGCGGCTGCAGCAACTGGCACTGGCCCATCCGCAGCGCCTGCGGGCGATCGGCTTCACCGACCACATCGACACGCTCATGGCGGCGGCCGACCTGGTGGTGAGCAAGCCCGGCGGCCTGACGGTCTCCGAATGCCTGGCGCTGGGCCGGCCGCTGCTGCTGGTCTCGCCGATTCCCGGCCAGGAAGAACACAACGCCGGCTTCCTGCTGGAGGAAGGCGCGGCCTGGCTGGCCTACGACGCGATCGGCCTGGCCTACAAGCTGGCGCGCCTGATGGCCGACCCGCACGCGCTGGCGGCACTGGCGGCGAACAGCCGGCGCCTGGGCCGGCCCGATGCGGCGCGTGCCGTGCTGGACCACGTGCTCGGTCACCTGCCGCGGGCGCGCGTGGCAGCCCACACCGCGCCATCCGCGACGCGCATGGCATCCACCGCGGAGCACGCGGCTTGAGTCCGCCCGCGCACCCCTCGCTGCGCCGCAGCGCGCTGTATTTCGCCTGGGTGCTGGTGATGGCCTTCTTCTTCGCCCACGCCGAGATCCAGATCGAGGGCGCGGCCGGCTGGGCCATATCGCTGCCGACCTGGCGCATCGAACACCACTGGCTGCTCGACCTCTTCTGGGGCGGCCGCGCCATGACGGGCTATCACGCCTGGGTGTTCCCATTCATGGCGCTGGCCTTCTTCGCGCCGCTCGCCTTCAACGGCCGCTGGCACGGGCCTGACGCGCTGCTGGCGCTGGCCGGACTCACCGTGTTCTGGATTGCCGAGGACCTGCTCTGGTTCCTGTGCAACCCCGCCTTTGGCTGGGCCCGCTTCGGCCCGCAGGACGCCACCTGGCACCGGCATTGGCTGCTGGGCGCGCCGGTCGAATACTGGCTCGGCCTGGCCGGCGTGGCGGCGGTGCTGCTGGCGCGGCACTGGCCGCGGCCAGCCAACGCGCGCGGCGTATCGCGCACCGAGGCCGCGCGCCCCTGAGCCCGAACGCGGCGCTGCGCCGCGGTGCGCGAACAGGGTTGCCCGCGGTGCAAAGCCGGCGCGAACGCGCAAGAATCCGGCGAGGAGAATCCCGCCGCATGAAGAACAAGTGGCTGCGCAACCTGCTGCTCGGTGTGTTGACGGTCCTGCTGCTGGCCGGGGCCGGCGCGTGGCTGCTCGCCAGCCAGATCGATCGCGACGCAGTGACGGCGCGCGCCATCGCCGAAGTGAAGCGCGCCACCGGGCGCGACTTCGCCATCGACGGCACGGTGCGCCTGCAGTTCTTCCCCGCGCTGGCACTGGTGGCCGACGACGTGCGGCTGGGCAACGCGGCCTGGGGCTCGCGGCCCGACATGCTGCACGCCAAACGGCTGGCGCTGAACGTGGCGCTGCGCCCGCTGCTGTCGCGGCGCGTCGAGGTCGGGCGCGTCGAGCTGAGCGGGGCTGACCTGCTGCTGGAAACCAACGCGCAGGGCGAACCGAACTGGCGCTTTGCGCGCGCCGATGCGGCAGCGCCGCCCCGTGCCGACACCGACAGCGACACCGCGCGCAAGGTGCATGTGTCGGTGGCGCAACTGCTGGCGCAGGACAGCACGCTCAGCCTGCGCAACGGCCGCAGCGGCACCACGCGGACGCTGTCGATCCAGTCGCTGCGGCTGGGCAACGACGCCGCCGATGCCATCGCGACAGCCGCGAAGGTCGGCACCGAGGCCGCGCCCGCCACACCCGCTACACCCCCTGCAGCCACCACAGACCCGGCAAGCGCCGCGCTCGACCCCTTCGCGCTGGACGCCACCTACCGCGGCCAGGCCATGCACATCGAAGGCCGCACCGGGCCGCTGCGCAGCATCGCCACGGCGAGCGCGCTGCCGATCGACCTGCAGCTGTCGCTGGCCGGCGCTTCGGCCAAGCTGACCGGCGAACTCGGCCTGCGCGAACAGGCCGGCCAGGCCCGTCTGCAGATGGAAGCCCAGGTCGAGCAGAGCGCCGCGCTGGCGCAGGCGCTGGGCGTGGCACTGCCGGCCACGCTGCCCCTGCCGCTGAGCCTGAAAGCCACGCTCGACTGGGACCGCGAACGGCTGCGCGCCGACCCGATGGAATGGCGCGCCGCCGGCCAGACGCTGGGCGGGCGGCTCGAATGGAACCCGAGGGCCACGCCGCCGGCGCTGCACGCCACGCTGCGCGCCGACGGACTCGACTTGGCGCGCATCATCCCCGCCGGCAGCGGTGGCGGCAGCGCCGAGTCCAGCGGCCGACTGTTCTCCGACGCGCCGCTGCCGCGCCTGCCGCCCAGCCCCATCGCGCTGAGCGGCGAGCTCAACGTCGAGCGGCTGGTGCTACCCGGCGGTATCGAACTGGGCGCGGTGCGGGCGCGCGCCAGCATGCTGGACGACCGGCTCGACCTGTCGTCGCTCAGCTTCCGCCTGGCGCGCGGCACGGTCGACGTGGCCGGCAGCATGCGTGTCACGGCCGGCCAGGCGCCGGCGATCAGCGCGCGCATCAAGGCACGCAACCTGGCGATGGATTCGCTGCTCGCGCTGACGCGGCGCAAGGCCGTGCTCTCGGGCGGGCGCACCGAGATCGACGCCGACCTGCGCGGCGAAGGCAGCACGCCGCACCGGCTGGCCGCCAGCCTCGACGGCGAGGTGCGGCTGCGCATGGGCGCGGCCACCACCGCCGGCCAATCCAGCGCGCCGCAAGACCTGCTGGCCGCCTTCGTGCGAGCCCTCACGCCCAACCAGGCGGCCAGCGAAACCATCCGCATCCAGTGCGCGGCTGCGCGGCTGCCGCTGCAGAACGGCGTGATCGAGATCGACCGCTCGATGGCGGTGGAGACCGACAAGCTGAGCCTGGTGATGGCCGGGCGCATCGACCTGGGCCACGAGACGCTGGAGCTGGCGATGCGCCCGACCGTGCGCAAGGGCCTGGGCCTCAAGCCCGGCAACTTTGCCGACCTGGTGAAGATCGGCGGCACGCTGAGCCACCCGGCGGTGCAGGTCGACATGCTCGGCACGGCGCGCGAAGCGGTGTCGCTGAGCGCCGCCGTCGCGTCCAGCGGCGCCACCCTGCTGGCCGAGCGGCTGCTGCAACACAACAGCAATCCGCAGCCGTGCCAGGCCGCCCTCAACCCCACGGCCACCGCCAACCCCACCCCGCGCAAGGAACAGGGCAGCAGCCACCTGCCGACGCCGCTGCGCGACCTGTTCGGGCGCTGAGCGCCCGGCCCGCCGTCCCCCATTCACCCACCCGAGGTTTCCCATGCCCTTGCAATTGCGTTCCCTGATCCGCCCCGACGCCACGCTCGAACTCTCGCTGGCCGAGGTGCCGGTACCCACCCCCGCCAACGCTGACGAGGTGGTGTTGAAAGTGGAGGCCGCGCCGATCAACCCGTCCGACCTCGGCCTGCTGTTTGGCGGCGCCGACATGCGCGCCGCGCAGTACGGCGGCACGCCGCAGCGCCCGGTGGTGACGGCGCCGCTGGCGCCGGCCGCGATGGCGGCGATGGCCGCGCGCGTCGGCGAATCGATGCCGGTGGGCAACGAAGGCGCCGGCACCGTGGTGGCCGCCGGCGCCTCGCCCGCCGCGCAGGCCCTGCTCGGGCGCCGCGTGGCCGGCCTGGGCGGCGCCATGTTCGGCGAATACCGCGCGCTGCCGGCGGCGCAGTGCCTGCTGCTGCCCGAAGGCAGCACGGCGGCGCAAGGCGCGTCCTGCTTCGTCAACCCGCTCACCTCGCTGGGCATGGTCGAGACGATGCGGCGCGAAGGCCACACCGCGCTGGTGCACACCGCCGCCGCCTCCAACCTCGGCCAGATGCTCAACCGCATCTGCCTGAAGGACGGCATCGGCCTGGTCAACATCGTGCGCAAGCCCGAGCAAGCGAAGCTGCTGCGCGACCTGGGCGCGCAGCACGTGGTGGACAGCCAGTCGCCCGACTTCATGGCGCAGCTGACCGAGGCCGTGGCCGCCACCGGCGCCACGCTGGCCTTCGACGCCATCGGCGGCGGCCAACTGGCCGGCCAGATCCTCACCGCCATGGAAACCGCGCTGCAGCGCCACCCCGGCGAGGTCTACAGCCGCTACGGCACCAGCGTGCACAAGCAGGTCTACGTCTACGGCGGACTCGACCGCAACCCGATCGAACTGCCGCGCGGCTTCGGCATGGCCTGGGGCGTGGGTGGCTGGCTGCTGTTCCCCTTCATGCAGCGCATCGGCGCCGAGCGCCTGGCGCAACTCAAGCAGCGCGTGGCCGACGAGCTCACCACCACCTTCGCCAGCCACTACACGCGCGAGGTCGGCCTGGCCGAAGCGCTGAGCGCACAGGCCGTGGCCGTCTATGGCAAGCAGGCGACCGGCGAGAAGGTGTTGATGCGGATGGCGGCGGGGTGAAACGAAGCCCCCCGTTTGGCCGGCTCACCGCGTGCAGAAGTCCGATACCTCGCTGGGGGCTCACCCAGCGGCCCGGCATGGCCGGTTCCGCGGGTGCCGCTTGAACGCTGTCGTGCTGGACGGATTCAAGCGACGCGGGTGCCCCGCTCGGCCAGCGCCAGGATGCCCTGCGCCTTGCGCAGATGCGGCATGTCGACCATCTGCCCATCCATGCTCACCACGCCCATGTCGGCGGCCCCGGCGAAGGCCTCGGTGACGCGCCGGGCCCAGGCGATCTCGTCGGCGCTGGGCGCGAACGCGGCGTTCACCACGTCGACATGCGCCGGATGGATCACCGCCTTGGCGCTGAAGCCGTCGCGCCGCGCAGCCAGCGTTTCGGCGCGCAGGCCGTCCAGGTCCTTGATGTCGACGTAGACGGTGTCGACCGGGCTCACGCCGGCGGCGCGGGCGCCGGCCAGGCACAGGCTGCGCGCCATGCGGAAGGGGTCGCCGTAGGTGCCGTCAGTTCGGTTGCCGAAGGAGCCCAAGGCGGCGGCGAGGTCCTCGGCGCCCCACATCAGGCCCCACAGGCGCGGGCTGCTGCCCGCGTAGCTGCCCAGGCCGAACAGCGCTTCGGCGGTCTCGGTGGCGATCGCCAGGATGCGCGTGCTGCCCGGCGCCAGCGCATGCGCGGCCTCGAAGGCGTCGAGGTAGTGGCCGAGCTGGCGCACGTCGGCGCCGCTGCGGCACTTGGGCAGCACGATGCCGTCGGGCCGCGCCGCCATCACGCCGGCGAGGTCGGCCAGCGTCAGGCCTGAGTCGAGCGCGTTGACGCGCACGAACAGTTGCTGGCGCCCGCGCGGCGCGGCCAGCATGGCCGCGGTGGCCGCGCGTGCGGCGGCCTTCTGCGCCGGCGCCACGGAATCCTCCAGGTCGAGGATCAGCGCATCGGCCGCGCCTTGCGAAGCCTTCTCGAATTTGCGGGCGCTGTCGCCCGGCACGAACAGCATCGAACGGATCATCGCGCGGGCCTCAATAGGACTTGGCCAGGCCCAACACCTTTTCGGCGATGAAGCACAGCACCAGTTGCGGGCTGATCGGCGCGATGCGCGGGATCAGGGATTCGCGCAGGTAGCGCTCGACGTGGTATTCCTTGGCATAGCCGAAGCCGCCGTGCGTCATCACCGCCTGCGTGCAGGCGGCGAAGCCGGCCTCGGCCGCGAGGTACTTGGCGGCGTTGGCGGCAGCGCCGCAGGGCAGGCCGTGGTCGTATTGCCAGGCGGCATTCATCAGCATCAACCAGGCCGCCTCCAGCTGCATCCAGTTCTCGGCCAGCGGGTGCTGGATCGCCTGGTTCTTGCCGATCGGGCGGCCGAACACCTCGCGTTCCTTCGCATACGCCGTGGCCCGCTCCAGCGCCACGCGGCCCAGGCCCACCGCCTCGGCGGCGATCAGGATCCGCTCGGGGTTCATGCCATGCAGGATGTACTCGAAGCCCTTGCCTTCCTCGCCGATGCGGTCTTCCACCGGAATCTCGAAGCGCTCGAAGAACAGCTCGTTGGAGTCGACCGCCTTGCGGCCCATCTTGGGAATCTCGCGCACCTGCACGCGCTCGCGGTCGAAGTCGGTATAGAACAGGCTCAGGCCGTGGGTCGGCTTGTCGACCTGGTCCAGCGGCGTGGTGCGCGCCAGCAGCAGGATCTTGTTGGCGACCTGCGCGGTGGAGATCCAGACTTTCTGGCCATCGACCACGTAGCGGTCACCCTGGCGCTGCGCGCGGATCTTCAGCTGGGTCGTGTTCAGGCCGGTGTTCGGCTCGGTCACGGCGAAGCAGGCCTTGTGCTCGCCACGCGCCATCGGCGGCAGCATGCGCTGCTTCTGCTCCTCGGTGCCGAACACCACCACCGGATTGAGGCCGAAGATGTTCAGGTGCACCGCCGACGCACCCGACATGCCGGCGCCCGACTGGGCGATGGCGCCGGTCATCAGCGACGCTTCGGTGATGCCCAGCCCCGATCCGCCGTAGGCCTCGGGAATGCAGATGCCGAGCCAGCCGTCGGCGGCGATGGCGTCGAAGAATTCCTGCGGAAAGCCGCCTTCGGTGTCGCGCTTCAGCCAGTAGGCGTCGTCGAAGCGGGTGCAGATGCGGGCGATCGAATCGCGGATGCTCTGCTGTTCGGTGCTCAGGGAAAAGTCCATGTCTTTCTCCTTCAGGCCGCCGCCGGCAGCCGCTTCATGAAGGCCGAGCGGCGGCAGATGCAGATGGTTTCATCACGGTGATTCAGGCCGCGGTGCTCGAATTCGACGATGCCGGCCTCCGGCCGCGAACCGCTGTCGCGCACCGAGATGACCTCGGTCTCCACATGCAGCGTGTCGCCGTGAAACACCGGCTTGGGAAAGCGGATGTCCGACATGCCCAGGTTGGCGATGGTGGTGCCCAGCGTGGTGTCGCTCACGCTGATGCCGATCACCAGGCCCAGGGTGAACAGGCTGTTGACCAGCCGCTGGCCGAACTCGGTCTTCTCGGAGAAATGCGCGTCCAGGTGCAGCGGCTGCATGTTCAGCGTCATCACCGAGAACAGCGTGTT
>Ga0160470_100411_pt1 | contig 20050 bp, 22 predicted proteins | sample HID1973I_E11MG_FD_108214 | JGI IMG/M metagenome (GOLD analysis project Ga0160470, IMG submission 108214) | Enriched mosquito-associated microbial communities from UW Madison campus, WI, USA - HID1973I_E11 MG | ecosystem: Host-associated > Arthropoda: Insects > Digestive system > Unclassified ... | reverse complement strand
TAACCGATAAGTGTCTCTGAAGGTTACTTAACTGCTCGCACTCACACTTTCTGACACTTTAAGCGTCCCCGCCCGTCCCTTATCCACCCCCAGTCGCATTCACTGGCCGCCGTTTCCTTACGGCTAGAGCCTTGTGCAGACTCTTAGCTCTCCCGGCATCTATCACGCTAACCGATAAGTATCTCTGAAGGTTACTTAACTGCTCGCACTCACACTTTCTGACACTTTAAGCGTCCCCGCCCGTCCCTTATCCACCCCCTGTCGCATTCACAGCCCGCCGTTTCCTTACGGCTAGAGCCTTGTGCAGGCTCTTAGCTCTCCCGGCATCTATCACGCTAACCGATAAGTATCTCTGAAGATTACTTAATCACTTAGTCGCTCTTCAGCGCTCAGTCGCTCTCGAGCACATAGTCGCTCAAGAGCATGCCTTCTGCGACCTCAGCCAATCAGGCTTGCAGCCTCCGGCACAGCCCCCGGTCCCTTATGCGCCCCCGCCCCCAGCCATCCTTCCCTCATCCAGACGCACAACAGCCCGCAAGCTCTTGGAGCTTGCGGGCTGTTGCCAAATTATTTATTCAACATGGATTTCCATTATAGACTGGCCTATACCCCTAGCGCCCAGATGACGAGCGCGACGCTGAACATGCTGAGCACGGTCGAGGTGAATACCACCTGCGAGGCGAATTCCTTCTCGTTGTCGAACTCGACGGCGAGCAGCACGCTGCTGAGCGAGGTCGGCACCGCCGACGAGACGATGAGCGCCTTGGCGGTGAGACTATCGATGTCAACTCCGGCTCCGCCGAGCGCCCAGACGACAAGCGCCGCCAGCAGCGGACCGGCAGCGAGACGCAGCGCATTCGACATCGCGACGTCGCCAAGAATACGGCGGTCGAGCTTCCATTCCATCGTGCCGAGCTGAACGCCGAGTGTCACCAGTGCGGTGCCGATGAACGCGTCGGCAAGATGGCCAATCGGCGTCATAATCGCCCCGGGCAGCTCCACCTCTCCCGCATGAAGCGCAAAAGCGAGCGGGATGACATAAATGACCGGCTGCCCGATAATCGTTCGCGCAATTTTCCGCCAGTCGCTCTTGTGCGCATTCACGCTGTAAATGCCATACGTATTCGGCAGCAGCGACTGCATCATCATAATGATGATTTGAACGGCGAGCGTAACCGGATTGTTATGAAAAGCGAGCTGATTGAGCGGAATGCCATAGTTGGCGCTGTTGTAGAACAGTACGCTGTTGCGCATCGCGCCGCGCCTGCCTTGCGGCAGCGCCCTCGCTCTAATGGCAGCCTCTATGCACGCATATTGCAGTCCCATGAACAGCACGAAGAACAGCAGAACGATACCGATCGATTGCGCCTTAATATCGGTCGTGTACAGCAGCTTGAACATGACGGCAGGAGAAAACAAGTAGAAGTTCAGCTTCGACAGCGTCCGTATATCAAGAGAGAAAACCCGCTGCAGTATGACGCCGATGGCGATCATGACGGACAGCGGGATTACGTTGTTCCATAATATCGATATAAAAATAGCCATGATTACGCTTTAAGCACAGAGCGGATATCTTTCATAATCGTATCTGCCGTCGTTGGCGTGCCGTCGTGGTTGCCTTCGATATATTTGCGTACATTGCCGTCGCGGTCGACGAGAACGATCAGGTCGAGATGGGAAAATTCGTTCGTCGTCGGATCCTTGAATACGATCAAATCTTTGAACTTCGTCACGAGCTCGGCGGTTGCCTTCTCTTCGCCCCGGAGAAACTTCCATCCGTTGTAATCGGCATGGAACTTGTCCGCATACTTCTTGATCGCCTCCGGCGTATCGCGGACGGGATCGAACGTAATGGAATAGAACTCGACGTCGGAGCCGAATTTGCCGTCGGCTTGCAGCTTGTCCTGCACCTGCGACATAAGCTGCGTCGTCGGCGGACATACGTCCGGGCAATTCGCCCAGTAGAAGTAAACAAGACGAACCTTGCCGTTCGAATCGGCAAATTTGACGTCCTCGCCGCTAATCGCGTCGCTCATCGTGAAGTCGGGCGCCGCATACTTGACCGGCAGCTTTGGCGAGCCGCCCGAAGAGCCGCCATACGTTAAATACAAATAAATGCCCATCAGCACGACCAGTGCCGAAATAGCGAGCTTAAAGGAATGTTTCAACAGAAACTGCATCGTCCGCTCTCCCCTGCGCTTCGAATTAGGATACGTGCGCGGTATCCGCCATCATAACAATAAAGATAATCATTAAATAATTAACGGAAATAAGAAAATTCGTTTTGGCCCACTTGTCCACATTGGCCGCGCGCAGCCCCATCAGCGTCTGCACGAGCCAGCCTAGGCTGAGCAGCGTCGACAGAATGAGGAACACGTAGCCGACATGACCGTACGAATACAGCAAAATCCCCGTCGGCACCAGCAGCGCGATATAAGGAAGCATTTGCAGCTTCGTGCGTTCGATCCCTTTCACGACCGGCAGCAGCGGGAAGCCGGCCGCGCGATATTCCTCGACTCTGCGAATCGCAAGCGACCAGAAATGCGCAGGCTGCCATAAGAACAGCCAAGCGAACAAAATCCATGCGCCGGCATCGACCGTTCCGGTTACGGCGCAGTAGCCGATGACGGGCGGCATAGCGCCCGAGATGCCGCCAATCGACGTGCTCCACGTCGATGTTCTTTTCAACCACATCGTATAAACGACGATATACGCGAACAAGCCGACAAGTCCGAGTATTCCGCATATCGTATTAACCAGCGTGAACAGTACGGTTACGCCGACGACGCCAAGAGTAATTCCGTAAGCGAGCACCGCGCCGGGCTTCAGCCTTCCGTTCGGCAGAGCGCGGTCTTGGGTCCGGGTCATTTTCTTATCCAGCTCGCGATCCCAGTAATTGTTGATGACGCAGGCGCATGCCATGACGAGTGTCGTCCCGATCAGCATGTACAGCAGCTTCCACCAGTCGAAGCTCCATTTGGAAGCGACCCAGAAGCCGCCGAAAGCGGCAAATACGTTAAGCCGCAACAGCCTCGGCTTCGTTAGTTCTATCCAATCTTTCCACACAAGAAAGCCTCCCGTTCCATTGCAGCAGGCAGCCGGCAAGCGGCATACCCTGATCGAATCGTACTAATCATACAGAAAAATACTAGCATTGACAATGTTCGTCCCCGCTGTTCATCAATTTGACACCATCCCGTGGCAATTTGTCGAACACCTTGCGCTGTTCAAGATAGAGTCACCATTCCGCCCGCAACGCATACGATGGGTATGTAGTTGAAAGCCCAGAAGGAGTGAGCGATTAAACGACATGGCGGTCATTAAAGCGAGCACCGATGATGTTAGAATGCTTGCCCGTCTCATGCGAGCGGAGGCGGAAGGCGAAGGCAACCTCGGCATGCTGATGGTTGGCAACGTTGGCGTGAACCGCGTACGCGGCAACTGCCTGGACTTCAAGAACATCCGCTCGATACCGCAGATGGTGTATCAATCGCCGGGCGGCTTCGAGGCGGCGCAAAAAAGCTACTTCTATCAGAGAGCCCGCGAAAGCGAAATCGCTCTCGCCAAGCGGATCGTTAACGGCGAGCGTCAGCACCCGGCTTCGAATGCGCTTTGGTTTTTCCGGCCGTCGGGCAATTGCCCGGGCACTTGGTACAACCAACGCAATACGGGACGCTACAAAGCCCACTGCTTCTTCGCCCCTTCGGGCGACGATTGTCCTAGCGTGTATTAATTACTTAAGGAAAAGCGAGGAATTTCAACATGTCTAACGGTTACGGCTATAAACCGCCTGTCAGTCCGGCTGCGGTAAATCCCGCGTCCCAAGGCGGCTACGGCTACACTTACGGCTTCAGCGCCACGACACCTATGCCCGTTGCCGGCGCAAGCGTATCTGCCCCGACGACGACGACGATGAACGCTTCGATTCCGATGGGCGGCATGCCAATGATGATGGGAATGCCGGGCATGCCGATGCCTCCGCTTGTCGCGAGCGGCTCCGGCGTTACGCCGGGGGGAATGAACGTCCCGCTTCCGGCTTCCGAGGAATCGTATGTCGAGAATATTCTGCGTCTGAACCGCGGCAAAGTCGGTACGTTCTATATGACGTACGAGAACAACCGGGAGTGGAACGCCAAAATATTTAAAGGCGTCATCGAGGCCGCGGGCCGCGACCATATTATTATTAGCGATCCGGCAACCGGCATGCGTTACCTGCTGCTCATGCTGAACCTCGACTATGTCACGTTCGACGGACCGATTAACTACGAGTATCCTTTCGGAGGCGGCACGGTGACGAATACGACGCCGATGACGCAGACGCAAAGAGACCCTTTCCTGTCGTCGGCTTATTAACGATCCGGCCCGACGGCGGGTACGGCCGGGCGGAACGTCCATACGTGAACCTTCGCCCTTCCCCCCTGTACCCAGCCGTCGACCGGCCGCCACGGAGAGCGCTCGCCACAGCGTTCTCTTTTGATCTGTTCCGCCGTTGCCTCGTCTTCGGCCGTCCACAGCTCGACGAACAGACCGGGCTGGTCCGTTCCTTCATATACGACAAGAGCATGGGACGATGTCCGGACAAGCTCGCTGGACAGCGCCAGATAGGTCTGCCGGTATGGCTCCATAATGCGGTACTCCGCAAAGCAAATAAACATGAACGATGTTCCTTTCGGCTAACGACTTCATCTTCCGGGTATGATATTGCGCAGGTCGACCGACACTAACGGTACAACGTCCAACATTATATCATAACGAAGGAGGAATCCCGATTGGATACGGGAACGCATCTCGTCATCGGCCTCGGGCTGGGCGGCTTGGCAACGGTCGATCCGGTCATTGCGGGCAGCGATACGGTGCATACGGCGGTGCTGATCGGAACGGTCATCGGCTCCCAAGCGCCGGACTTCGATACGCTGCTTCGGTTCAAGGGCAATGCATCCTATATTCGGAATCATCGGGGAGCGTCCCACTCCATTCCGGCCATCGTCGGCTGGACGGCGCTTATCTCGGTCGTGCTGCAGCTTTTTTATCGCGGGTCGCTGCCCTGGCTGCATTTGATCGGGTGGGTGATGCTCGCCGTCTGCGTCCATGTCATGACCGACCTGTTCAACGCTTACGGCACGCAGGCGATAAGACCTTTCTCGAGCAAGTGGATTTCTTGGAATATCATCCACATTTTCGACCCGGTCATCTTCACGCTGCATGTCATCGCCATCTCCGTATGGGCGTTCGGTCTGGTCAACCCGGCGATCGTCTTCCCGCTTCTGTACGGGATACTTGCGATTTATTACGTATGGCGCACCACCGTTCATTTTCGCAAAAGGTCGCTGGTCGAATCGATCGATAAATTGAAAAGCGCCGGAGACAAATACTGGCTCATTCCAACGATCTCGCTCTATGACTGGAACGTCGTCAAACGACAGAAGGACGGCAGCTTCATGATCGGCGATTTGCGCAGGAACCATCTTCGGTGGCTCGACCGGGTAAGCTGCTCCAGCCATCCGGCCGTCGAGAAATCGAAGAACGATCCGTCCATTCAGTCGTTCCTGTATTTAACCTCGTTCGCCTGCGCCGACGTCAAGGAGCATTCCTGGGGCTACGAGGTCCGATGGAGCGATGTCCGTTACCGGCACCGCAAGCAGTATCCGTTCGTCGCCGTGCTGATGATGGATATGGATTATAAGACGGTCGGCTCGTATGTCGGCTGGCTGAGCGACAAGCGTCTTGAGAAACGGCTCCGCATGAATACGTATTGACGTATTGACGCGGGGCTTTTTTTTCTGCACAATTAATGAGAACGAGACGCGAAAAAAGCTCAAGGTTACCCCTGAGCTTCTCGCTTGTGTATAATTAAACGTTAGCGATATTGGCCGCCGGACAGTTGTTGCTCGGCGATTTGAACCAATTTCTTCGTAATGTAGCCGCCAAGCGAACCTGCGTCACGAGTGGAGACATTGCCATAGTAACCGTCAGCCGGAATTTGTACGCCGAGCGATTGCGCTGCCTCCATTTTCAATTGTGCCAGAGCTTGGCTTGCTTGTGGGACCACCAGTTGGTTGCTGCTGCGGGATTGGCTTGCCATAAAGAAAATCTCCTTTCGTCCTCTGCACGATGTAATGGTTTGCAAGCTTGCAAAGTTATTATGGCACGGCTGTCGAATATATATGCTCTCCCACACGAAAATTACTTTCAATGATTCGATACTTCACTTCAGGAGCGTGATTAACAATGTCTAAACCGTTGTCGCTGTGGTTCGCCCTCTCGTCCATTATTCTAATGAGCGCCACCGCCGTCATGATAAGTCATAACGGCTGGATCGCCATTCTGCTCGCCTTGCTGACGCTGTTCAATGTCGGTTACGGCTTCGTAATCAAGGCGCGTCTTCGCAGACGGGCCGAAGGACAGCCTCAATTGAAATAGGCTGTATAGGCGTGCAATGCAAAAGACCGCGGCGGATTGGAATCCGGCTGCGGTCTTTTTATTGGTATCCAGTTAGTTCAAGGCTTAACGTTTCGGCGCAAGGAAGCCCATAAGCTCCTTCGCGTCGGCAAGCGTCTTGTCCGCAACGGCGGAAGCCTTCTCCGCGCCTTGCTTCAATATATCGTGAATCGCGCCGGAGCTGCGGATGTCGTTGTATCTGGCTTGCAGCGGCTCGATAACCGACACAACCGCCTCGGCTACCTCCTTCTTAAAGGCGCCGTAGCCTTGCCCTTCGTATTTCGAGACGATTTCTTCGATCGACAAGTTCCCGCAGTGCGACAATATGCTCATCAGGTTGCTGATTTCCGGTTTATTCGCCGGATCGTAGACCACTTCGCGGCCGGAGTCGGTCGTCGCGCGGCTAACTTTTTTGCGGATCACGTCCGGCGAGTCCAGCAGCGCAATATAGCTGCCCGGATTCGGGTTGCTCTTGCTCATCTTCTTGCTGCCGTCGTCCAGCGACATGATCCGCGCGCCGACCTTCGGAATATACGGCTCCGGCACTTTGAAGTAGTCGCCGAATCTTGTATTGAACCGGTGCGCCAGATCGCGCGACAGCTCCAGATGCTGCTTCTGGTCGTCGCCGACCGGCACGAGGTCCGCGTTGTAGATCAGAATATCGGCCGCCATCAGCGTCGGGTAGACGAACAGGCCCGCTCCGACGGAATCTTTGCCGGCGGATTTGTCCTTGAACTGCGTCATTCTTTCCAGCTCGCCCATGTAGGCAAGCGTCGTAAACATCCAGCCGAGCTCGGCATGCGCGCGGACATGGGATTGCACGAATACGCTCGCTCTCGCCGGATCGATGCCGGCCGCGATGAACAGCGCCGCTACCGCCTCCGTCTGCTCGCGCAGCGCCGCCGGCTCCTGCGGCACCGTAATCGCATGCAGGTCCACCACCATGAAGAAGCAGTCTTCCGTCTCTTGCAGCTTGACGAAGTTTTGCATCGCGCCGATGTAGTTGCCGAGCGTCAATTGGCCGCTCGGTTGAATGCCGGATAATACCCGTTTCATAGCTACTCACTCCTCTAATCGTCTACGGACTTCAATCGTCCGGATCGTTACGCAAGAACGCAAAAAGGCCCCCGTCGCAAGGGACGAGGGACCGTGGTGCCACCCTTATTCGCACGATGTTCAAAGCAACCCTTCCTAGGTTCGGGTCGTTGGCAAACGTGCCTTAAGTTCCGTAACGGGGAACGTTCGGGTCAGCATAGACGAGCCCGCAGCCGTCGTATAGCCGGCTTGCCCGCGTTCCGCTGCCCGCTCCCGGATCCATTCGACGCGCGCGCTGCACCGGTTCGCACCACCCACCGGCTCTCTGAGAGCAACCTCGCCCGCTTACTTGTTCCGATCATCGCGTTTACAACGATTATACCCGCCGCATTCCGAATGTCAAGAGGTCCCAAGTTGTCCTAAACCGAAAGTTGTCCGCATAAACTGCTTTAGATCGGAAATTGCGGAGTGAGAACGCCGCTTGCGAGGGACAGTGCCGACTTTCAGCACTATCCGGCTCGTCGCAAGAACGAATGAGGAGGAACGGTATCATGCGATTATGGCTGCTTAGATGGTCGCCGCCCGCGCTGACCGCCGGCTGCGCCGCCTTGCTTGCACTGATCTATATTCACCGGCATTCGGCGTTGCCCTCCGTCGGTATGGACAAGCTGAATGCGTTCACGATGCTGTTCCTCGGCGTCATATTCGAAGCGCTGCCGTTCATGCTGCTAGGCGTCGCCGTATCCGCCATCCTGCAAGTATTCGTCTCCGAGAATCTGATCCGCAAGCTCGCGCCGCGCAACGCCGTGCTCGGCGCAGCGTTCGGCGGACTGCTCGGATTGCTGTTCCCGCTCTGCGAATGCGGCATGATTCCCGTCGTCCGCCGACTCATTCGCAAAGGGATGCCCGCCTATATCGGCATTACTTATATTTTGGCGGGCCCGATCGTCAATCCCGTCGTGTTCGCCTCCACCTATACCGCTTTTCGCGGGCAACTGCATATCGTGTACGAACGGATGATTCTCGGATTCGCGGTAGCATTCGTCGTCGGTCTCGTTCTTCATCGCTATATGCGGTCCGATCCGCTTAAAGATACCCATACGGCCGCTGCGCACGCGCATCATGGCCATGAGCATCTTCACAATCATCACGATCACCGCCACCATGACCATCGCGGACATCATCATGCCCGCCACGACCGTCACGAAGCTCATAATCACCATGCACACGAACATGAACATCATCACGGCGGCAAGCCTGCGCTCGGCACTAGGCTTGTCTCCACGCTGGGCCATGCATCGGACGAGTTTTTCGATATGGGCAAATATTTGATATTCGGCTCGCTGTTGACCGCCATCATTCAGACGGGCCTCGATCGTTCTTCGCTAAGCGCCATTGCCGACAGCTCGTGGCTCGCTCATCTGTTCATGATGGGCTTCGCCTACTTGCTGTCGCTCTGCTCGACCTCCGACGCCTTTATCGCCGCCTCCTTCAGCAGCATGTTCACCGTGGGGCCGCTGCTCGCTTTTCTCGTGTTCGGTCCTATGATCGATCTAAAAAATACGCTGATGCTGCTGTCCGTATTCAAGCTTCGCATCGTTCTGGCCATTATCGCGCTAACCGCCGTACTCGTCTATGCGTCGACATGGCTGACCGGCGCGCTGCACGTTTAAGAAACGCCGCTCGGGAGGAGAACCGCAATGAATCCTATTGCCGCAAGAACGCTTATTGTCCATCACATGCTGAGAGCGGCGCTGCTGGCCGGCTTCGCTCTGCTGATCGTCTATTTGAAGCAGAAGGGCGAGCTGCCCCTGTTCGTCGCTCCGAGAACCGAACAAGCCGTCAAGCTGTCCGCGCTCGGCTTGTACGCCGCGGCGGCCTATCAAGCCTACTCCGCGTTCCGCCTGTGGCGCGACAATCGGATGAGCGATGCTTGCGACTGCGGACATGACCACGCGCCTTCGCCTTCGATCGTTCGCAATATGCTCATATACGGACTGTTCGCTCTCCCGCTCCTCCTCGGCTTTCTGCTGCCTCATGCACCGCTGAACAGCGTTCTTGCCGAGAAGAAAGGGGTGAGCTTCACCGGCCTGTCGACGCATCCGTCCGCCGCTACCCCGCCCTCGAACGAGTCCTCCTCCGGCGACAAAGGCAACGGCGTAGCGTCATTGGACGCCTTATTCCCTGCCGACGAGTATACGCATGCTTATGCCGAGTTCGCGAAACGGCTGTACAAGCGGGAACAAATTGTCGTCGAAGACAACCTGTTTATCGAGACGCTGACGACGCTGGATCTGTATCAGCAGCCGTTCGTCGGCTCTAAAGTGACGCTCACCGGCTTCGTCTACCGCGATGGCCATATGCGAGACGATCAGTTCGCCGTCAGCCGATTCGCAATGACCTGCTGCTCGGCCGATGCGCTTCCGTACGGTTTGCTTGCGCAAAGCGCCGATGCGAAAAATTATGCAAACGATTCGTGGGTAACCTTAACCGGCATCGTCACGACGACGCAATGGCAAGGACAATCCGTCATTATGCTGACCGCAACCGATATAACGCCTGTCGCCATCGATCATCGGGATGCATACGTTTATCCGAATTACGAGTTCGATTTGTGAGAATGTTATCACGCCCTATTTTCCAGTATTTACTTAACCAACTGTCCGGAGGGACCGGATAAAGAGCACCAATACGACCATAATAAGGGTAAACTATTTCGTGAAATCCACGAATAGCCGGTTTACCACAAACAACCTTAAGGAGTGGGCTGAATGGCAGGATCTCGCAATACGCTCGTGGTACCGCAAGCAAGAATGGCGCTCGAACAAATGAAATTCGAAATCGCGCAGGAGCTCGGCATCCAACTTCCGCAGGACGGCTATTACGGCAATATGACGACTCGCGAGATCGGAACGATCGGCGGCAACATTACGCGGCGTCTCGTGCAGCTCGCTGAGCAACAGTTGACGGGACAAGCTTATAGTTAATAGGCAGTTCAGCTTGTACAAAGGGGCTGTCCCAACCGTCATTCCAAATGACGTTAGGACAGCCCCTTTGCTCTGCCGTCGGCCGGGTGCAAGCCCCTGCCGGAGTCGGCCGCCTCTATTCCGGCGTACGATAACGCTGCTGCTTCGGCGAATACTGAAACAGCGATCCGGTATGATTAGCCATGTTATAGTTCGATTCGTACAGCACGCTTGCCGACCATGTCCCCGTTCCCGGACGCGTTGCGAAATCGTAGCAAATCTCGCCGTGCGTCCAGTCCCGCTTCAGCTTCAGCGCTTCAATCGCCATCTTGCGGAACGACTCGACCTGCTGCGTCGTCAGTCCTTTCTCCGCCGGCTTCAGCTCCCCGTTCCGGCTTTCGATCGGATGATGCTTGACCCCGAACTTGCCTACCGCGTTATTCCTCACGTGAATATGCACCGTTCCTGCCGCTGCGTTCTTTAATTCTCCCTCCAATTGTCTGAATACGTAATCGACCTGTCTTGCCAGCGGAATCCCATCCGGATTAATCAATCGACTCCCCCCAACTCGTTTCGGTAGTGGCAGCCCCAATTCCCAATTCCATTAGGACCTACGAACCATTATATGACAAAATAACAACGTTTTCAATAAGTTCTGCATATTATAATATAAAATTTGTCTAAAAATGCTAAACAATTGCAGCGGATCATTCATTTTGACGAGTCCCATAGACCAATATCGACACCGGTGCTATAATATGTATATTCACAAATTTAAAAGGAGCGGTCTTATATGCAGTGGTTTTCTGCTTTATCAGTACGCAACAAACTTTTAGTCGGCTGCTACTCCATTGTTCTCCTTTTTACTATTGCATTACTCATCTTGACAGCAAGCGCAGGCGGGTCCATTGTACTAGCCGTGGTCGTGGCCATTGTTCTGGCTGTCGCCATACTGCCTATCATTAAATTGGTGGAGAATGCAATGACCGAAGCGACCTACGAGCTGCGTCTGGCGGCATCGAGCCTTGCGAAAGGCGATTTCTCGCAGCGCGTCGACACGTCGAGCGGCTCGCTCGGAGAACTTGGACATTCCTTCAACAGCATGATCGACAAGCTTCGCGACATCATTACCGAGACGTCCAAAATTTCCAGACAAGTCAACGAAACAAGCCGCGGCATCTTCGATAAGAACCAGGCCATGAAAATTGCGATGGAGCAGGTTGCGGCATCGTCCACCGAGCTTGCGACCGGCGCGAACGAAATTTCTTCCGAAGTATCCGACATGACGGATTCGATTCGTGACATCGAAGATAAAGTAAGCGCTTACGCGCATTCCGTCAAAGGGATGAACGAGCGGTCCGAGCTGACGCTGTCGCTCGTGCAGCAAGGCGTTAAAGTCGTCAATGACCAGAAGGACAGCATGCGCAGCAACGCCGAGGCGACGTCCAAAGTGTCCGAGACGGTTCGCGAGCTTGCCCGCGATGCGGCCGGCATCACGAAGATTACCCATTCGATCTCCGAAATCGCGGAACAGACGAACCTGCTGTCGCTGAACGCTTCCATCGAGGCGGCCCGCGCAGGCGAGCACGGCAAGGGCTTCGCCGTCGTCGCGCAGGAAGTGCGCAAGCTGGCGGAGGAATCGTCGACCTCGACGAAGGAAGTGTTCACCCTCGTACGCGGCATTGAGCGCGGCATTAAGCAAGCGATCGAGAATATCGTCATCAACGAACAGGCGGTACAGGTTCAAGCGGAAACGATCGGAGCTGCCGAGCGCGTATTCGGCGAGATGGTATCGAGCATTGAATTCATCGCCGCCCAGATTGCCCGCTTCTCCGAGGAGAGCGACGCGATGCTGGAGAGCGCGCAGCGGATCTCCGCCGCGATCCAGAACATCTCCGCGATTACGCAGCAGTCCGCCGCCGGCACGGAGCAAATGTCCGCTTCGATGAACGAGCAGATCGGCTCGGTGCAAGCGGTCGTCGCGGAAGCGGAACGAATGATGCTAAGCGTTCAACAAATGCAGCGCACGATCCAAGTGTTCAAAATGTAAATCGATACATAAAGCGGCCCCAGTCAATCGGGCCGCTTTTTTTTTAAGTTAAGACCCGCTTACGCGCGCTTATTATAATCGAAGCCGACGGCATCGAGGAGCGCGCGGGCGATAATCATATGGCCAGCTTTGCTCGGATGAATGCGGTCCCACGTTAGCTGCGCCGAATAAATGTGCTCCAGCACACGGTCGAACGCCGCCTGCGTATCGACGAACAAGGAGCCGGTGCGTTCCGCTACCGCGCGAACGACGTCGCCGTAACGATCCATCTCCGCTCGCATCCGGTCGGCGCGATTCGATTCCACGAAGAACGGCGTCATCAGCACGATGCCTTTCACAAGCGGCTTCGTACGAACGACCAGCTCTTCGAGCGTACGCTCGTATTCCCCGATCGGCACGGCAAGCTCCGGCATCGTCGCGCGGTCGAATTGCCGCCATACGTCGTTCGTTCCGATCATAATCGTCAACCAGTCCGGCTTCTGCTCGACGACGTCCGACTCCCAGCGGCCGTGCAGATCGCGCACCGTATGGCCGCTCGTACCGACGTTGACAAGCCGCAGCTTCAGCTCCGGATAAGCGGATTGCAGAAAAGCATCGACAAGCTCGACGTATCCGTGCCCCGCCCCTCCGTCGCCGGCTTCGCCAATCGGCCGTCTCCGGTCGCAGTCGGTAATGGAATCACCGATGAGTACAATTCTGTCGCGTTGTTCGAAAAGCATGCTTAACGTTCCCCTCTCGCGCCCTGCGCTCCGTGTATGTTAAACCTCCTGCTTCATCGTGACGGTCAGCGAGCCCAGCTTCTCGATCTCGATCGTCACAACGTCGCCGTCTTGCAGATAGACCCGCTTGTCCGCCGGATAGCCGAGCACGACCCCTTCCGGCGTGCCGGTCAGAATAATATCGCCCGGCTCCAGCGTCATATGGCGGGAAATGTAGCTGATAATCTCCTTGCAGTTAAAAATCATATCCGACGTGTGCGACGATTGGCGCACTTCGCCGTTCACCGTGCAGCGGATCGTCAAGTCGTTCGGATCGCCGACCTCGTCGGTCGTCACGATATAAGGCCCGAGCGGCGTGAAGCCGTCGCAGCATTTGCCGAGCATCCATTGATGCGTTCTCATCTGAAGATCGCGCGCCGACAGATCGTTCGAATTGCTGTAGCCGAACACATAGTCGAGCGCCTGCTCCTCCGACACGTCTTTCGCCCGCTTGCCGATCACAATGACAAGCTCCGCTTCGTAATCGACTTCCTTGCTCGTCTTCGGCAGCAGCACCGTATCGCCTTGGGAAGCGAGCGTGTTGCTGAACTTGTTGAACAGTATCGGATACTCCGGGATCGGCGCATTCGTCTCTTCGGCATGCTTGCGGTAGTTAAGGCCTACACAGATTATTTTAGCAGGCTTCGTGACGCTTGGGGCATATTCGATAGAAGATTCCGGAAAAATATAGCTCTCCGAACGAACCTCGACCGCCTGCGCCGCTGTCGCGTCGGCGGCAGCCAGACCGGCGGACCCGCTCTCGAGCAGCTCGTGAATATCGGACGGAGCCTCGAGCTCGAAAGCTTGAGCCGCCGCCGCGATATCGACGACGCCCGCCGCCGTCAGTACGCCAAGCCTCACTTGGCCGTTCTTCTTGAAGTTAAGCAATTTCATCGTGTAATTCCGCCTCCCTGATTTCAACTAACGTTAAAAACGTCGAATCACCCTGCAATCAGCTTATACTCGGCTTTCCTGCGGGGGAGCTCCGGAAATGCGAGCCGCGGCAGAAGCCACGGCCGCGCGGACGCTATCCCGCCTGCCCTCCCACTCGAATACGCTCATCGAGCAGCTAACCGCGGCAATCGCTTGGCCGTCCGGCCCCCTGACCGGAGCGGCCGCGCAGCAAATGCCGACGACGCCTTCCTGCGATTCCTCCGCCAGCCCTTCCGCCCGGAACGAATTTAACTGGGCGAACAAAGTCTCGCGGTCCGTAATTGTATAAGGGGTCAATTGCGGACCGATCGAAGCGTCCGGATACAGCGCCAAGAGCGTCTGCTCGTCCAGCGAGGCGAGCAGCGCCTTGCCGAGCGCCGTCGCGTGGGCGGGCAGCCTGGCGCCGGGAGACGAAGCGAGCCTCACCGGCGTCATCGCCTCTTCCATCGCCAAGCAGACGACTTCCCGGCCGTCCAGCTTGGCGAGCTGGAACGTTGCGCCAACCTCCGACGCCGCGATTCGGGCTTCCCGGCGGAACGCGCCGATATAATCGAACTGTCGGTAATAAGCGCTTCCAATCTCGCCGATGGCCGAGCCTAGCGAATAGGTGTCGTCGTTATTTTTCTCCACCCATCGCAGCGACTCCAGCGTATGAAGCAGGGCGAACATCGAGCTCTTATTTACATCGAGCCGGCGGGCAAGATCGATGAGCCGAAGCCTTGCCGGCTCGGCGGCGACACGCGCAAGCACGTCGTTGGCGCGCCGAACCGCAGGCACTTGGTATTTGTCGGTCAAGCGATTGGCACCTCCCATTTATTTTTTATTAGTTTTATATATAAAACCATAGTTTTGTATGTAAACATTGTACTATGATTGGCTTTCACTGTTCAATACGTATGTAACCGCCGCCACGTTAATCGTAAGGAAGCAATCGCTTCAATCGCTTAACTGAAATTAAGGTGTTACTGAAACCGCATCCAATGCAAGAGCCCATCATGTTACAATGATCCCGTTAGTTTCGAACCAATTTCTAATTAGATTGAATGCCATATTTTCCGTAATTTCAGTTAACCGGAAGGATGATAATCGATGATTACCTCCGTATTCACCGTCGCTACGCCGGATTTGGCGCCCAGCCAGTTGCTGGAGGCTGCGCGCGCGGCCGGCATCGACGCCATCGAATGGCGTTGCACGCGCGTTCCCGATCATGTCGTCCACGAGGCTCCTTCCTTCTGGGGCAACAACCGCTGCACGCTCGATCCGTCCATGACGGACGAAGAGCTGGACGCGCTGCGTCGGGAGACCGAAGCAAGCGGCCTGCGCGCGCTGGCCGTCGTGCCGTATCTCTCCTGCGGCGACCTTGAAGGAACCGAGCGAATGCTGGCGATCGCCTCGAGGCTGAACGCCCCTCATATCCGCATCGGCGTCCCCGGCTACAATGGCAGTCGTCCTTACCCCGAGCTGCTGAAGGAAGCGCGCAACTATGTTCGCGAGGCCGCGAAGCTTGCCCGCCAATATGGCGTGAAAGGTCTTGTCGAGACGCATCATGCGACGATCGCGCCAAGCGCGTCGCTCGCCCGTCAGCTTGTCGACGGCTGCGATCCGGATGATATCGGCGTGCTGTACGATCCGGGCAATCTCGTTCATGAAGGCTTCGAGAATTATAAAATGGGCATGGAGCTGCTCGGGCCTTATCTCGCGCACGTCCATGTGAAGAATGCAGGCTGGTCGCCTGCGAATGCCGAAGCGGCGGCGGGACCGCTCGACCCGATCGATTGGTCGTGCCGCTGGCGCCCGATCGCGGACGGCATCGTGCCGTGGAAGAGGGTGCTGGCGGATTTGAAAGCGGTCGGCTACAACGGCGCTTTCGGCGTTGAAGATTTCAGCGGAACTTACAACAGCGGCGAAATGCTGCGTCTATTCGTACAACAAATGCATACCTGGTGGGAGGAATTAGGATGAGCAAAGTGAAGATTGGCATCATCGGTATCGGCAACATGGGGGCTCAGCATGCCCGCCAGTTGATTGACGGACATATTCGGGGAGCGGTGCTCGGCGCCGTATGCGACGGCATGCCGGGCAAGCGGGAATGGGTGAGCGAAGCGCTGCCGGGCGTCCCGTTCTTCGAAACGTCGGAGCAGATGATCGCATCCGGACTGGTGGACGCCATTATCGTGGCAACGCCGCATTTCGACCATCCGGCTCAAGCGATTAAAGCGCTCGACGCGGGCATGCATGTGCTGATCGAGAAGCCTGCGGGCGTCTATACGAGAGAGGTTCGCGAAATGAACGAAGCGGCCGCGCGCAGCGGCAAAGTGTTCAGCATTATGTACAATCAGCGGACGAATCCGGTATACGCGAAGCTGCGCGATCTTATCGCATCGGGCGAGCTCGGCGAAATCCGCCGGACGAACTGGATTATTACGAACTGGTACCGTTCGCAGGCTTATTTCGATTCGGCGTCGTGGCGCGCGACATGGACGGGAGAAGGGGGCGGCGTGCTCATTAACCAAAGCCCGCATCAGATCGATCTGTGGTCGTGGACGGTCGGCATGATGCCTTCGAGAGTACGCGCGTTCTGCGGCTTCGGTACCCGGCGCAGCATCGAGACGGAAGATCAGGTCACCGCGTACGTCGAATACCCGAACGGAGCGACCGGCGTATTCATTACAACGACGACGGAAGCGCCGGGCACGAACCGGTTCGAGGTCGCGGGCACGCGAGGCAAAATCGTCATCGAGGACGATAAGCTGACGTTCTGGCGTCTGCGCGAGCCGGAGCCGGAATTTAACGTCCGCAATACGGAGCCGTTCGCCGCGCCGGAATGCTGGACGACGGAAGTGCCGGTGCACGGACAGAACAGCCAGCATTCCGGCATTATGCAGAATTTCGCCGACGCAATCAACCAGGGCGCGAAGCTGATCGCTCCCGGCGAGGAAGGCATCAACGGCCTGATGCTGTCCAACGCGATGCATCTGTCCACGTGGCTGGACGACTGGGTCGAGCTGCCGATCGACGAGGAGCGTTACGAGGCCGAGCTCCGCAAGCGGATGGCGGAATCGCGGTTTAATCCTGCTCCGTCTCCGAAAGAAGCGGCGCCGCCTGCCGATCTGAAAGGAACGTTCTAAGCCGCGATGACGACGGACCAGCATGCGACATTCGGCAGCCGCGACGGCATGAACTATGCGCCCAAGTCAGCCAAGCCTTCCCCGGTATGCGGGCCGGGGGAGTTCGCGATTGCCGCTATGGCGCTCGATCACGGACATATATACGGACAGTGCAACGGACTGGTGGAAGCCGGCGCATCGCTGAAGTGGGTATACGACCCCGATCCCGCGAAGGTGGAGGCGTTCCTTAAAGTGTTCCCTCAAGCGAGGGTCGCCGCTTCGCCGGAAGACATTTGGAGCGATTCGGACGTGCAGCTCGTCACCGCCGCCGCCGTTCCTTCCGAGCGGGGACCGCTCGGCATAACGGCGATGGAGCGCGGCAAGCACTATTTTACGGACAAAACGCCGTTCACCTCGCTGGATCAGCTCGAAGCGGCCCGCGCGGCCGTCGCCCGTACCGGACGCAAATACATGGTCTATTACAGCGAGCGTCTGCACGTCGAAAGCGCCGTCTATGCCGGCGGGCTGATCGAGCAAGGCGCTATCGGCCGCGTCGTGCAGGTGCTCGGCACCGGTCCGCATCGGCATGGCAAAGGGCGTCCGCCGTGGTTTTATCGCAAACAAAATTACGGCGGCATTCTGTGCGATATCGGCAGTCATCAGATTGAGCAGTTTCTGTATTACGCAGGCTGCGCCGACGCGACGGTCGCCGCCAGCAAGGTCGGCAACTATCGGAACGCCGAGCATCCCGAATTCGAAGATTTCGGAGACGCGACGCTGATCGGCGACAACGGGGCCACCTGCTATTTTCGCGTGGACTGGCTGACGCCCGACGGGCTCGGCACATGGGGAGATGGAAGGACGGTCATTCTCGGCACCGACGGCTACATCGAGCTGCGCAAATATATCGACGTCGCGCGCGGCGGCACGGGCGATCACGTCTTTCTCGTCAATCACGAAGGGGAGTTCCAGTTCGACGTGCGGGGGCAGATCGGTTTTCCGTTCTTCGGACAATTGATCCGCGATTGTCTGGACGGCACCGAGCACGCGATGACGCAGGAGCATGCGTTCAAGGCGGCCGAGCTGTGTCTGATCGCACAGCGGGACGCGGTGCGCGTAACCTCCTAATCTTCGGATAAGACCGCTTGGTCGTTACAGGTTTGCTAAGCTTCCGGCTTGGCAGCTTGTACGGTCAGGCGGCTTTTTTGTTATGACCGGCGCTGCCGCTTCGTCGCACCGATCGGGCCTGCCGTGCTACAATGGCTGTACTAACGTCGTTTTTCGGAGGTGCTACCGCCCTTATGCCTCGGATTCTGGATCACGCCGGCCAAGCCGCGCAGCCGTTCGCCGCGAATCTGGCCGAGCCGCTCGATTATTTTTATCGCAACACGAAGCATTATCCCGTCGCTCAGTTCCACTCTCATTCGTTCTACGAGCTTTATTATTTTCATGGCGGGCAATGCTCTTATATTATCGGAGACAAGTTGTGGACGCTGGCGCCGGGCGATTTGATTCTGCTGAACGGCATGACGCTGCACTGTCCCAACCCGTCGCCGGAATTGCCGTACGTCCGGTCGATTATGCATTTCGACCCCGGATATATTCACCGGCTGCTGCAGGACGACGCGGCAATGCTGCTCAAGCCGTTCGGCAATACGCGGCTGACGCTCGACGAGACGGAGCAGGAGGAAGCGGAGCGGCTGCTCGCCAGCATGAACGAGCTGACCGAGCGCAGCGAGCCGTTCGCGCTAAAGCGTCTGGCGCTCCGATTCGCCGAGCTGCTGTATGCGGTCGCCGGCTGGTGCGCCAAGTCAAAGCGCCAGACGCTGCCTCCCTCCTCCGACCGAGAACGCCACGTCCAGCATGTCATTACGTATGTGGAGGAGAACTTCGCCGAGCCGCTTACGCTGGACCAGATAGCGGGAGCGCTCCACTTAACGAAGCCGTATTTGTCCAACCTGTTCAAGGAAGTGACGGGCACGACCATATTTAAATACATTTACAACCGCCGTATCAATCAAGCCAAAATGATGCTGCATCTCGACCCGTCCCTTCCCGTCGCGGAAGTGGCGCATAAGGTCGGCTTCGTTCATCCCGCCCACTTCAGCCGGATGTTCAAGGAGTCGATCGGCTGCACGGCGGAAGCGTATCGAGCACGAATGAAGGAGCGGCTGATGAAGCAGCCGCAGGGGTGAAGCCGCTCGCCGGAGCGTGTGGTGACACCCGTACCGCCCCACCGCGCGCTGGGAGCTGCGCGCGGTGCAGAAAGGTCCCGCGCGGCAGAAACCGCAAGTCGTCGGGCGGCTGCGGCTTAGCGGCGAGGAGCAGGTTGGCGGCGAGCAAGCCGCTGGCTATCGTCGAGCAGGCCTCTGGCGGCGGCGTTGCGCTTCCGGCAAAGCTTTGGAGACCATAGAATCCCTGTATAAGATACAGGGATTCAGACTGTCAAAAAAACGTGTGTCTTGTTCCAAGACGTCCGGGTGGTGGAGTTCGGCCCCATCCGGACGTAAATAAGGCGCGGCACAGATACTTATTTTAATTGCCAACGCCCCCATTCCGGATTAAGTGTCTCGCTCGGACACTTATTCTACTCACCAACGACTCCATTGCAGATTAAGCGTCTCGCGCGGACTCCTACTTCCTGAACCAACGTTACTTTCCAGCACACAGCGACAATTAAGCAGCCTTACAGAGCGCTTATTCGACTGCGTGCGAGACTCCGAGTGAATAAGCGCCTCCAAGGGTCCGTATTCCATTGTTAGC
>Ga0160470_100410_pt1 | contig 20132 bp, 19 predicted proteins | sample HID1973I_E11MG_FD_108214 | JGI IMG/M metagenome (GOLD analysis project Ga0160470, IMG submission 108214) | Enriched mosquito-associated microbial communities from UW Madison campus, WI, USA - HID1973I_E11 MG | ecosystem: Host-associated > Arthropoda: Insects > Digestive system > Unclassified ... | reverse complement strand
AGCGGGTCGCCCTTGACCAGTTTGAGTATCTTGCGCACGGCCGGGTCGAACAGGCCGGAGTCGATCATCAGGGCGAAGTACAGAATGGCGAACATCAGCATCACACCGGTCGGCGCAAGCTTGGTGATGCCTTCGAGCATCATCGGACCGATTTTCGGTGCAAAACCACCGAACAGGGCAAAAACAATCGGGATGATGATCAATGCGATCAGCGCGGACAGGCGCTTGGTCATGATCAGGAACATGAACGTGATGACCATGGCGAAGCCAAGGAAAGTCAGCATGGGAATACTCCAGGCGTAGCGCGGCTAAGGGAAATGGGCGAACCGCAAGGTCAGCGCAGAACGGGAAGCACGAGATGTACGGGCGGAGTGACAGCGAAGCGGCGGGAAGCAGAGGACATCAGAATCACCATTGTTGTTGTTAAATGGACCGTGCGAGCGATAAAACACTGGCAGTGGCCAACCGGTCTGTTGCCGGGAGTAGGGCGATCCTAATCGTGAAAGCTTTCAGCCAGCTTTCGCTGGTGAATGCATTGAGCGGATGGGCAACCGGTCGTCGGGCGGGGGGAAGGTAGTCAGAACGCATCGCGGCCATCGCGAGCGCACAGATTTATGGTCGCTGGAGATCCCTGTAGGAGTGAGCCTGCTCGCGATGGCGTCGCCAACTACTCATCAGGAAGGAATGTCATGAACGAAATTCACACCGGCGGCTGCCACTGCGGCCAATTGCGCTATCAGTTCAGCGGGCCGTTGCACGACATCGCCCACTGCCACTGTTCGATCTGTCGAAAGGTCAGCGGCGGCATTGTCACCACCTGGATCACGACGGCCGCATCAGCCTTCGAATGGCTGAAAGGAACACCCTCGCAGTACGAATCATCATCCAGCTGTGTGCGATATTTCTGTGGCAACTGCGGGGCGCAACTGGCATTGGTGACCCGCCTGAGCCCCGAGAGCATTGACGTGACGATCGCCACGCTCGATCACCCGGAACAGGCGCCGGCAGAGCGGCACATCTGGACCGACAGCCGTTTGCCCTGGCTCCACCTGGACGAACACCTGCCCTCTGAGCCCGAAGAAACGCTCTGATCAGAACATCGACAGGTTCAGCGGCCGGACCTCGCCCATCCAGATCGCGTGATCAGTGTGATCCAGCAGATCGTCACCGGTGTCCGGGTGCAGGAACACCACCAACCCTTTGCGATTAAGCGCCAGCCACGGCAACACATCGCCAATGTATTGCGGTTCGAACGCCAATTGGCAGCTCCAGTCAGGGTGTGGCCCGACCGGACGCTCATGCACGCGCCCCATCTTCACAGGAAACAACTGAGCCGCCTGCTCACACAAGGCCCGCGCCTGATCGATGCTGTTGGCGTCGAAATACACATGGGCGTGATAACCCTTGATCCGTTGCATCTGAATACCTCTAAAACCCAGTCGAACCCTCACCGATTCCCACAGGTCACACGCCATATACGTAGGAATCAAGGAAGCTCAGCCATGAAAAATGCCGAAACGCCCGTTGTGAAAGTGGTGCTCTATGGTGCCATGAGTAGCCTGGGCAGTGCGCTGATGGCTGAAATGCTGCGGCGCCAGCACGAAGTGATCGCCATACTCGACGACCTGACGGCGCTCGCGCCACGACCAGGCTTGCGCGCCAAGAGCGGTGACTTGTTTGATGCCGAACGGGTCAAGCAGAGCGTTGCCGGCAGCTCGGCGGTGGTCTGTCTTTTAGACGCACCGGGACTGCCGTTCAACAGTGAATACGTGGAAAAAACCATCGTGCCAGGGCCGGTCGAGCAAGTGCTGGCGGTCGATGCGTTGATCGAGGGCATGCAGGCATCAAACATTCCCCGGCTGTTCCTGGTGGGCGATTTCGAATTGCTGGACGATCCGGAAATAGAAGATCGCCTGCAACGCCACGCCGCTGAAGAAATTCGCGAAGCCCTGCAAAGCAGCTCATTGCAATGGACGATGGTCAACGCGCCGCGCGGAGTGCATGGGCTGACCATTGAACATTTCAGCCAGGTCAGCAGCAGTCTGGAGCCCGGTTTGGCCGAGCCACTGGAGCGGTTGAACAGGGTCGCGGTGGGGATTGCCGATGAACTGCATCTGAACCTGCACGTGGGTGAGCATGTGAGTTTCGTTGCGGCTTCGACACATTAGAAGGTCACACCGCGATCGAAGGCAGCGGCAACCCATTCAGCGACTGCGCGCTATTTGCCTGCTCTGCCATCAACCAATCCACGAACTGACGAATCAACACCCCACGCCGCTTGCGCTGGGGCAGGACAACGTAATAGCCCAGCCGCGAAATAACCGTTTCGGCGATGGGTCGGCACAACAACCCCTGGGCGAGCAAGTTATCCACAAGGTGGCGCCAGCCAATGGCGACGCCCTGACCGCCGATCGCTGCTTGAATGAGCAAGGTGTAGTTGTCGAAACGCAGCTGCCCGGGCGCGGGTGCCGAGTTGATCCCCAGCTCGCGAAAAACGCCACTCCAGTCAAACCAGTTACTGCCGTTTTCACCCCGCAAGTGCAGCAGCGGAAATTCAAGCAATGAGTGGACAGGCAAGGGCAGAGGTCGGTCCTTCAATAAGAGTGGGCTGCACACCGGGAACACTTCTTCGCTGAACAGCCAATGACTCTCGCCCTGCTTGAACCGACCTTCCCCAAACAATACGGCAACATCGATGTCCGTACGCAGCATGTTCTGGCTGCGCTCACTGGTGACGAGACTGACGTCGACGCTGGGATGCGCAGCGTGGAAGCGGTGCAATCGCGGCATCAACCAATAAGCGGCGAAGGCAAAATCCGTGGCGACCTGCAGTACCTCGTGTTGATTCTGTGTGCTGATTGCACTTAATCCTGCATCGATATTCTGCAAACCGAGTTGAACTTGCTCAAATAGGATAGCGCCAGCCTCAGTCAACTCAATGCCGCGATAGATACGATCAAACAAGCGGATAGCGAGTTGATCCTCTAGTCGCTTTATCTGCTGGCTAATGGCCGGCTGCGTAGTGCCAATCTCCGCCGCAGCAGCCGTAAAACTTCGTTGGCGCGCTGCAGCTTCAAATGCACGCAACAGGTCGAGGGACAAATCACCAAGGGCGTCATACATAAGCTGTGCTTATCCTAGTCATTGCTTGGCATGGGCTTTACCTCAAACCCTATGGATCCCATGCTCGGTCGCAGCACTCTCGCATAAATATTCACTATGGAATGCCGCGATCACATGAAGCGCAAGAATTTTCTTTTCATCATGGCCGATCAGATGGCCGCGCCAATGTTGCCGTTCTACGGTCCTTCGCCAATCAAATTACCCAATCTCAGCCGCCTCGCCGCCGAAGGCGTGGTGTTCGACGCCGCCTATTGCAACAGCCCATTGTGCGCGCCGTCGCGCTTTACCCTGGTCAGCGGCCAGTTGCCGAGCAAGATCGGCGCCTACGATAACGCGGCTGATTTCCCCGCCGACGTGCCCACTTATGCTCACTATTTGCGTCGCCTCGGTTACCGCACGGCACTCTCAGGAAAAATGCACTTCTGCGGTCCCGACCAACTGCATGGCTACGAAGAGCGACTGACGAGCGACATTTACCCAGCGGATTACGGCTGGTCGGTCAACTGGGACGAACCGGACGTTCGACCTACCTGGTTCCACAACATGGCATCAGTGCTCCAGGCCGGGCCATGCGTGCGTACCAATCAGCTGGATTTCGACGAAGAGGTGGTGTTCAAGGCTCAGCAATATCTGTTTGACCATATCCGTGAGGATGGCGATCAGCCTTTCTGCCTGACCGTTTCCATGACGCATCCACACGATCCGTACACCATTCCAAAAGCCTTTTGGGACCTGTACGACGACGCCGACATCCCGCTTCCTGAAACGCCGCCTCAGTCCGAGCTGGACCCGCACTCCCAGCGGCTGCTCAAGGTTTACGACCTGTGGGACAAGCCGCTGCCTGTGGATAAGATTCGTGACGCACGTCGCGCTTACTTCGGAGCTTGCAGCTATATCGACAGCAATGTCGGCAAACTTCTGCAAACCCTTGAAGATACGGGTTTGATTGATGACACCATCATTGTGTTTTCAGGGGACCACGGCGACATGCTCGGTGAACGGGGTCTCTGGTACAAAATGCATTGGTTCGAAATGGCTGCCCGGGTGCCGCTGCTGATCAGTTCGCCTGGGCAATTCGGTGCGGGCAGGATAAGCGCAGCCGTTTCCACTGCCGATCTGCTGCCAACCTTTGTCGAATTGGCTGGCGGTTCGCTGGAGCCTGGATTGCCGCTGGATGGCCGCTCGCTGGTTTCGCACTTGAAGGGGCAGGGCGGTCATGACGAAGTGTTCGGCGAGTACATGGCCGAGGGCACCATCAGCCCGTTGATGATGATTCGCCGGGGTGCTTACAAATTCATCTACAGCGAAGACGACCCTTGCCTACTCTTCGATGTACACAACGACCCACGAGAACAGGAAGAGCTCAGTCAGTCGCCGCAGCATCAGCCTCTGTTCGCGGAATTTCTCGCTGAAGCACGCGCCAAATGGAATATCCCGGCGATTCACCAACAGGTGCTCGCGAGTCAGCGGCGTCGGCGGTTCGTTGCCGATGCGCTGACGATCGGCAAGCTGAAGAGCTGGGATCACCAGCCGCTGGTGGACGCCAGTCAGCAGTACATGCGCAACCACATCGACCTCGATGATCTGGAGCGCAAAGCACGTTATCCACAACCCTGCCAAAACCAATAATGTTAAGGGGAAGTCCATGCAAAGGTTATCCACAGTACTGACGGTCGGGCTATTGGCGCTGGGCAGCGCTTCGGCTTTTGCCGAGCAAAGCTGCGATACGGTGAAAATGGCCGATCCTGGCTGGAGCGACATCGCCGCGACTAACGCCATTACCGGATTTTTGCTGGACGGCATGGGCTACAAGGCCAAAGTCGACACGCTTGCTGTGCCAATAACGTTTGGGGGACTCAAGGACGGCCAGGTCGATGTATTTTTGGGCAACTGGATGCCCGCGCAGCAGGGGTTTTATGACAAGTTCGTCGCCACTGGCGATGTCACTCAATTAGCGAAGAACCTGGACGGAACCGAGTTCACGCTCGCTGTACCGGATTACGTTTGGGATGCGGGTGTGCATAACTTTGCCGACCTGAACAAATTTGCTGACAAGTTCGAGAAGAAAATCTACGGCATCGGCTCCGGCGCGCCGGCGAACATATCGCTGCAAGACATCATCAAGAAAAACGATTTCGACCTGGGCCAATGGAAACTGGTTGAATCCAGCGAGCAGGCGATGCTGGCGGAAGTGTCGCGTGCCGTGAAGAAACAGAAGTTCGTGACCTTCCTCGGCTGGACCCCGCACCCCATGAACGTGCAGCTGAAGATGCATTACCTGAAAGGTGGCGAGAAATACTTTGGCGATACGGGCGCGGTTTATACATTGACCCGAAAAGGTTATGCACAGGCCTGCCCGAATGTAGGCAAGTTGCTCACCAACCTGAGCTTCACCCAGGAAATGGAGAACAGCATCATGGCTGAGGTGGTAAACAAGAAGGTGAGCAATGCGGACGCCGCTAAAGCCTGGATCAAGGCTAATCCCGCAGTGCTGGATAAATGGCTTGATGGCGTGAAGACGGTCGATGGTAAAGACGCGTTGCCGGCGGTGAAAGCCAAACTCTGAACCGCCGCCGATCATTCCCACGCTCTGCGTGGGAATGCCGCCATGGACGCTCCGCGTCCGCTTTGGAATGTGACACAGAGCGTCACGGGATGCATTCCCACGCGGAGCGTGGGAACAATCAGCGAACCCAGCGGGAGCTAGCTCCTCGCCACAATGATTGCGTTGAGCCTGCTACCCTTGCGCAAAACCCCACCCGAGAGGACCCATGGCCTTCCCCAGCCGCCATTCGCTCTTCCCCTTCTTAAGCTGGTTGCCCAGACAAACCCGCGCCAGTGTCGGGCGCGACCTTGTCGTCGGCCTGAGCGGTGCGATTCTCGCGTTGCCGCAGTCCATTGCCTATGCCCTGATCGCCGGTCTGCCACCGGAGTATGGCTTGTACGCGGCGATCATCCCGGTCCTGATCGCCTGTCTCTGGGGTTCGTCGTGGCATTTGATCTGCGGCCCCACCGCAGCGATTTCCATTGTTCTGTACGCGAGTGTCAGCCCTCTGGCCGTTCCTGCTTCACAGGACTACATCACCCTTATCCTGCTGCTTACGTTGTTGGCCGGTATTTTTCAGTGGCTGCTGGGCTTGCTGCGTTTTGGCGCCCTGGTGAATTTCGTCTCCCACTCCGTGGTACTGGGCTTCACGCTCGGCGCGGCGGTGGTGATTGCGATCGGTCAGTTGCCCAATTTACTGGGGCTGGACCTGCCCAGTCAGGCCACGGCGCTGGACAGTTTCATGACGCTGCTCCAGCACCTTAATCAATTTGACAGGGCCTCACTGATACTGGGCCTGGCGACCGTTGTCGTGGGCGTCTTCTTGAAATGGCTGCTGCCACGCTGGCCGACGCTGTTGATCACACTGGTACTGGCCGGGCTGCTGGTGTGGCTTTGGCCATCGACGTTTGGCCATGTGAAGCTGGTCAGTGCCTTTGTCGGACGGCTGCCGCCGTTCAGCCCGGTGCCTCTGGATCTGGACCTGATCCTGCGCTTGCTGCCCAGCGCAGTGGCGGTAGGGATGCTTGGGTTGGTGACGAGTTTGTCGATCGCACGCTCCCTGTCGGCACGATCGCAGCAACTGCTTGATGCCAATCAAGAGGTCCGCGCCCAGGGTTTATCGAACATCGTCGGCGCATTTTTTTCCGGATCACTGTCAGCCGGCTCGTTTACTCGCTCGGGCCTGAGCTACGAAGCGGGCGCCTGCTCGCCATTGGCAGGGGTTTTCTCGGCATTGTGGGTGGCGCTGTTCGCGATTTTCGGTGCGGCGCTGATCGCGCACATTCCCATTCCCGCGATGGCCGGCAGCATTTTGTTGATCGCCTGGGGGTTGGTGGACCATCGCGGCATTCGCGCGCTATTGCGGGTCAGTCGCGCCGAATTTGTCGTGATGGCGCTGACCTGTGTCGCCACGCTGCTGCTGGAATTGCAGACGGCGATCTACGCCGGGGTGCTGGCTTCGCTGTTTTTCTACCTCAAACGTACCTCGCAACCGCGGGTGCAGCATTGGCGTGAGGGCGACGAGGACATTTTGCGCGTGGGCGGTTCGATCTTCTTTGGCGCCAGCCATTACCTGCAAGTGCGCTTGCAACGCATGCACGGTGAGCGCGTGGTGATCGAGGCGCAGCAGATCAATTTCATCGACTACTCAGGCGTCGAAATGCTCCACCAGGAAGCGCGACGCCTGTTGAAACAGAATCGCAGCCTGACCCTGCGGCGGGCTCGGCCTCAGGTGGTGGAAGAATTGAGAAAGCTCGAGGGCGCGGAAAAATGCCCGATCCGGTTTGAGGACTAAAAAGATCGCAGCCTTCGGCAGCTCCTACATTGACTTCATTCATCCGGTAGGAGCTGCCGAAGGCTGCGATCTTTTGATCTTAAAGCGCCAACTGCCGGCGCAGTTCAGCCAGCACCGGCGCTGTGTCCGGGCGCACGCCGCGCCACAGGTAGAACGCTTCCGCCGCCTGTTCTGCCAGCATCCCCAACCCGTCCATTGCCACGGCCGCGCCATGCGCCTGGGCCCAGCGACAGAACGAAGTCGGTTCCTTGCCGTACATCATGTCGTAGCACACCGTCTTGCCTGGCTCGATCAAGCTGCTGGCAATCGGTGGAACATCGCCCGACAGGCTCGCGGAGGTCGCGTTGATGATCAGGTCCACCGATTCCTTCAACCAATCAAATCCACTGGCCGACACCGGTCCGAGATCGTCAAACAGCTCCGCCAGCAACTCGGCTTTTTCCACCGTGCGGTTGGCGATGATCACCGAAGCAGGCTGTTCAGCCAGTAACGGCTCCAGCGCGCCACGCACCGCGCCACCGGCGCCCAGCAACAGAATACGCTTACCCTTGAGGCTGAAACCGGCATTCACCGTCAGGTCCCGCACCAGCCCGGCGCCGTCGGTGTTGTCGCCCAGCAGCGTGCCATCGGCCAGTTTGCTCAGGGTGTTCACCGCACCGGCCCGTTGTGCCCGCTCGGTCAGGCTGTCAGCCAGGCGATAGGCCTCTTCCTTGAAGGGCACCGTGACGTTTGCCCCGCGACCTTCGCTGAAAAACGCCCGCGCAAAGTCGGAAAAATCGTCGAGTGGCGCCAGCGAGGTGCTGTAGTCCAGTTGCTGCGCGGTCTGTTCAGCGAACAGACGATGGATCAGTGGCGATTTGCTGTGGCCAATCGGGTTGCCGAATACGACGTAACGGTCCATCGGTAGTGCTCCTTCAGGCCTTGGCCAACCAATCGCGGTCTTGCAGGAAGTACTCGGTCAGGCGCGCCTCTTCGCTACCCGGTTCGGCTTTCCAGTCATAGCTCCAGCGCACTTGCGGAGGCAGGGACATGAGGATCGATTCGGTACGCCCCCCCGATTGCAGGCCAAACAACGTACCGCGGTCGTAGACCAGGTTGAACTCTACATAACGGCCACGACGGAATTCCTGGAACTCGCGCTGCCTGGCAGTGAATGTATCGTTCTTGCGGCGCTGAACGATCGGCAGGTACGCGTCGATGAACGCATCACCGATGGCGCGCATGAAAGCGAAGCTGGTGTCGAAATCCCACTCGTTCAAATCGTCGAAAAACAGGCCGCCAATACCGCGCGGTTCGTGGCGATGCTTGATGTGGAAGTAGCTGTCGCACCACGCCTTGTAGCGCGAATAAACATCCGGGCCGAACGGCGCACACGCCTGCTCGGCAACGCGGTGCCAGTGCACGCAGTCTTCTTCATTGCCGTAGTAAGGGGTCAGGTCGAAGCCCCCACCAAACCACCAGACCGGCTCCTCTCCTTCTTTTTCAGCAATGAAAAAGCGCACGTTGGCGTGGGAAGTCGGTACATGCGGGTTGTGCGGGTGGATCACCAGGGACACGCCGAGCGCTTCGAAGCCACGGCCGGCCAGTTCTGGTCGATGAGCGCTGGCAGACGGTGGGAGACCGCTGCCAAACACGTGGGAAAAGTTGACGCCGCCTTTTTCGATGAGCGCTCCGTTTTCTATCACTCGGGTCCGGCCGCCACCGCCGGCCGTCCGGGTCCAGGCGTCTTCGACGAAATGCGTGCCGCCGTCTTCAGCTTCCAAAGCAGCGCAAATGCGGTCTTGCAGGTCGAGCAGATAGGCTTTTACGGCCTCGGTGCGGGTCGTCATGTCATCACCTTGAATCGGGCAAAGCTACGCGGCGCACTAATGGCCGGCGGCAAATTGCTGCGTAGGATAACACCGCACCCTGTTCAACCGCAGTTGACGAAGATCAAGGTTGGGAGTTCGATAGACGGCTTCGCGCTACAACACTCGTAGCCAAGACCTGAGGAGAGTTCTGATGGCAAAACGAATCCAGTTCCGCGCCCACGGCGGCCCAGAAGTGCTCGAGTACGTCGACTACCAGCCCGCCGAACCCGGCCCGCAGCAAGTACGTGTGGCCAACAAGGCCATAGGCTTGAACTTCATTGACACCTATTTCCGCAGCGGGCTGTATGCACCTCCGGCCCTGCCATCGGGCCTGGGCGCAGAGGGCGCGGGGGTGGTCGAGGCAGTCGGCAGTGAAGTCACCCGTTTCAAGGTCGGTGATCGAGTGGCGTACGGCAGCGGCCCATTGGGCGCTTACAGCGATGTACACGTCCTGCCGGACGCCAATCTGGTGCACCTGCCTGATGCGATCAGTTTCGAACAGGCTGCCGGAGTGATGCTCAAAGGACTGACCGTGCAGTACCTGCTGCGCCAAACCTATGACCTCAAGGGTGGCGAGACCATTCTGTTCCACGCTGCCGCGGGTGGTGTGGGCTCATTGGCCTGCCAGTGGGCCAAAGCCTTGGGCGTGAAGTTGATCGGCACCGTCAGCTCCCCGGAAAAAGCCGCCTTGGCGAAGGCGAATGGCGCATGGGCGACCATTGATTACAGCCACGAAAACGTAGCGCAGCGCGTGCTGGAATTGACCGACGGCAAAAAAGTCCCGGTGGTGTATGACGGTGTTGGCAAGGACACCTGGCTGACGTCGCTCGACAGCGCTGCGCCTCGCGGCCTGGTGGTGAGCTTCGGCAATGCGTCGGGCGCGGTGGACGGCGTGAATCTGGGGATTTTGTCGGCGAAGGGTTCGCTGTACGTGACCCGTCCCACGCTCGCCACTTATGCCAACAACGCCGAAAACCTGCAGCGCATGGCGGACGAGCTGTTCGAGATGATCATCAGCGGGAAGTTGAAAGTGGATATCAGCCAGAAATATTCCTTGGCTGATGCGGCGAAGGCGCAGACGGAGTTGTCGGCGCGGCGTACCACGGGTTCAACAGTGTTACTGCCTTAGGATATAGAGGGTTTGCAATGACCTCTTCGCGAGCAAGCCCGCTCCCACATTGGACAGTGTTCGTTTAAACAATGCGGTCTAATGTGGGAGCGGGCTTGCTCGCGAAGAACGATTACACGATCTCAATCCGGACGAATGACGTTCCCGGTGGCCAGGTCCCGAATCACGCTCGGGTTCTTGCGCCCGCCGAGGTTTCCGCCCAGGACCAGATCAACCTGCCCACGGAAATACTGCTCGACGCGAATCCTCGTACGCGCCGCCGGCCTGCCTTGCGGGTTTGCCGAGGTCGACACCAACGGCCCGACCAGCGAACACAAATCCCTGACCTGCGGGTGATCACTGACGCGCAGCGCCACGGTTTCATGCACGCCGGTAATCCACTGGGGCAACAGGTTCTGATGCGGCACCAGCCAGGTATTCGGTCCCGGCCAGGTGCTGGCCATGCGGTCCATCCACAGCTCTGGGAAGTCTTCGAAAAGAAAGTCGAACTGCCGAATGTTGTCGGCCACCAGAATCAGTCCCTTTTCCATGGACCGACCCTTGATCATCAGGAGCCGCTCTACCGCTTGTTGGTCCCACGGATCGCATCCCAGACCCCACACCGCTTCGGTTGGATAGGCAATGACCGCTCCTGCGCGAACGGCTTGCGCGGCTTGTTGCACACGCCAACTGTTGACCATGAAAAACTCTCCGGAATAAGGCTCTGCGCAGTTTACCGTTCTTCCTTGTAAAACCTAGCTCACCCGCGCAAACCAGCGCCCGCTTTCGCAAACGGCCCTGCCGTCCATTTCCAGCTCCGTCAACGCGGCCAGCACTTTCGGCAACGCCCAGCCGCTGCTGATGGATAACGCTTCGCTGGTGTGCGGCGCCGCATGGAGCAGGATAAGCAATGGATGACTCACGGGCGGTGTCTCTGAAGACAACGGCAATTGTTGCCAGCCGCGTAACGCTTCAAGAATATGCTCGATGGTTTCAACCAGCACCGCACCGTCGCGGATCAGTTGGTGACATCCCTTGGCGCCGGGATGATGAATCGACCCTGGAATCGCATAAACCTCGCGACCTTGCTCCGCCGCCAGTCTCGCGGTGATCAACGAACCGCTGGCAACGCTCGCTTCGACCACCAGCACCCCGAGTGATAAACCACTGATGATTCGGTTGCGCCGGGGGAAGTTGCTGGCGGTGGGTCCGGCGTCCAGCGGGAACTCGGAAACGACCGCGCTACCGGACGCGATCATGGCGTCCGCCAAGCGTTGATTGCGCTGTGGATAAAAATTTTCAAGACCCGTGCCAAGTACCCCGACCGTTCGACCACCGACATCGACCGCCGCCTGATGCGCTGCGGCATCAATTCCCAAGGCCAGGCCGCTGGTAATGACAAAACCGGCCCCGGCCAGGCTTCGGGAAAACGCTGCGGCCGTGTCCATTCCCGGACGTGATGCACGACGGCTGCCCACCATCGCCAACTGAGGCTTTTCAAGAATGCCCGGATCACCTGCCACAAACAGCAGAGGAGGCGCATCGCTGATTTCGGCCAGCAACGCCGGATAGTCAGGTTGGTCCCACATCAGTAAATGCTGGCCCGGGCGCTCTAACCAGGCCAATGCGTGACTGGCGCCATCACGAACTTCGACGGCTCGTCGAGCCTCTGCGCAAGCGAAGGGCAGACCCAGCGACTTCCAGGCACTGGCCGGTGCGCCAAGCGCTTTGGACGCCGAGCCGAAGGCTTCGAGCAGTTTCTTGAAACGCACAGGACCGAGTTCAGGCAACCGGTGCAGGCGTAAACGGGCTTCCAGTTCCGCTGGGGATACTGGTGTCACGGCTGGCAGTGTCATGGATCATCCTTGATCGTTATGAGCCCCGTTCAAACGGGAATAAGCTGTGGATAACTCTGTTGGTAACTTGTTGAGCAAACTAAGGATTTCGCACCTTGTCCATCACCGCCAAAGAGCGCGATGCATTCAGGACCAATCCATAGCTGAGCTTGTCGTAGGTGCGAAAAACCATGAGCAAACCGGCACGCTCATCGGGGATTTTCAAGGGTTGTCCGGTGATCCGGTCCCGTACGGTTTCACCGGTTTTCATCACCACCAGTACGTTGCCTTCCGCCAGACCATCACGCTGGCCCTTGTTGAGGGTGACGACATCCATCGCGCCAATCTGCGTGACGCCGCGAGGCACATCGATGATCAAGCCGTTGATTTCACTTTTTGGCGAGCTGGGCATGAACGTCGAGTTGATCGATCGTTCTTCGCCGCTGAACAAACGATCTCCGAGGCGTATTTCCTGCGTGGTGCGTTGCACGGCGAGGGTGGCGACATCGCCTTCGGTGGCCACAATCTCGCCGCCGCCGATGTCGTCCGCGTTGATGCCCAGGAATTCCTTGCTGTCCGGATCGGTGTAGACCTTGCCCTGACGGAAGATGCCGTACACCGGCTGGTTCGGATCGAAATGGCCGCGAGCGAAAATCCGGTCGCCGTTGCCACTGAGTACGCGCTCCGCATCGCCAGCGACGATGTAGGGCGCCTTGTCGAAGTCTTCAGCCTTGTCGACGATGCGATTGCTAAGCAGGAAGCTGTTGATCGATTGCAGTGGAATGCTTGGAATGGCCTCCGCCACCGGCGAGCTGCGGATGCGCGGCGACAATTTGATAGTGCCCCTGGAAGCCCCACGATTGAGGGTCAGGCGCGGCTGGCCGTTGACGTAGACCAGCGAAAGCGAATCGCCGGGATAAATAAGATTGGGGTTTTCGATCTGGGGATTGGCCTGCCAAAGCTCTGGCCATTTCCACGGTTCACGCAGGAATTTTCCCGATATGTCCCAGAGTGTGTCTCCAGCCACCACTGTGTATTGCTGTGGAAAACCTTCCCTGAGTTGCACTTGCCCGTGTGCCAAACCGGCCGAAGCCAGAAGGAGCAGGGCGAGTAGTGATTTCCTCATGCGGTGAATCCCTTTATTATGTGCGTTCGCGTGAAACGCCAGAGCCCTCGTGGCTCGCTCCCGACTCTTGAGAGAAAAGGGAGCTACGCTTCACAACGGTAGCCTGCATCTTCGGACCCGCCAGGCCATCGACCCGACTTTACCTCACACGTGCAGCAAATAAGCTTATGGCCATTTTAGACATCCTCGAATTTCCCGACTCGCGCCTGCGCACTATCGCCAAACCTGTGGCTGTAGTGGACGACGAAGTGCGTCAGTTGGTCGACGACATGTTTGAAACAATGTATGAAGCGCCAGGCATCGGCCTCGCCGCGACCCAGGTCAACGTGCACAAACGTATCGTCGTGATGGACCTCTCCGAAGACCGCACGGAACCCCGGGTGTTCATCAACCCCGAGTTCGAATCCCTGACCGACGAGATGGAGCAGTATCAGGAGGGTTGCCTCTCGGTACCAGGCTTCTACGAAAACGTCGATCGCCCACAGAAGGTCAAGGTCAAGGCCCTGGATCGCGACGGCCAGCCTTACGAACTGATCGCCGAAGGCCTGCTCGCCGTGTGCATCCAGCACGAATGCGACCACCTCAATGGCAAATTGTTCGTTGATTACCTGTCCAACCTCAAACGCGACCGAATCAAGAAGAAACTGGAAAAGCTCCATCGCCAGAACGCTTGATGCCCTCCTTTCAAAGGCTTGCTGCGGCAAGCCTTTTTCTTTTCAGAGATTGCTCCCATGACTGAGCCACTGCGCATCGTCTTTGCCGGCACCCCGGAATTCGCCGCCGAACACCTCAAGGCCCTGCTCGACAGCCCCTACGAGATCGTTGCGGTTTACACCCAACCGGATCGTCCGGCGGGCCGTGGGCAAAAACTGATGCCAGGCCCGGTCAAGCAGCTCGCGCTGGAAAACCAGATTCCGGTGTTGCAACCTCCGACCCTGCGCAACGAAGACGCTCAGGCAGAACTGGCCGCGCTCAAGCCGGATTTGCTGGTAGTGGTGGCCTACGGTTTGATCCTGCCGCAAGTGGTGCTGGATATTCCGCGTCTGGGGTGTATCAACAGTCACGCGTCGTTGCTGCCGCGCTGGCGCGGAGCGGCACCGATCCAGCGCGCTGTTGAAGCCGGCGACAGCGAAAGTGGCGTGACGGTGATGCGCATGGAGCTGGGCCTCGATACCGGGCCGATGCTGCTCAAAGCCATTACACCAATCACGGCGCAGGACACGGGCGGCAGTCTCCACGACCGTCTGGCTGAACTCGGTCCACCCGCAGTCCTGCAGGCGATTGCCGGTCTCGCTGCCGGTACGCTGGTCGGCGAAGTGCAGGACGACAGCCTCGCCACCTACGCGCACAAACTGAACAAGGACGAAGCACGCATCGACTGGAGCCGCCCTGCCGTTGAGCTGGAGCGCCTGGTTCGCGCCTTCAATCCGTGGCCCATTACCCACAGCACGCTCAATGGCGAAGCACTGAAAGTGCTGGCCGCAAGCCTCGTCGAGGGGAAGGGTGCTCCGGGAGAAATTCTCAGTGCCAGCAAGGACGGCTTGATCGTCGCCTGCGGTGAACAGGCGTTGTGCCTGACTCGCTTGCAGTTGCCCGGCGGCAAGGCGCTGAACTTCAGCGACTTCTTCAACAGCCGTCGTGAGAAATTCGCCGTCGGCACGGTGCTTGGTCAAGTGGCGGACGCTCAATGAACCCGCGTCTGGCCGCCGCCAAGGCACTGGCTGCTGTTCTGAACGGAAAAGCCTCACTCAACAGTTCGCTGCCGACGCAGATGGACAAGGTTGAAGACCGCGACCGTGGTTTCACCCAGGACCTGGCGTTCGGAACCGCTCGCTGGCAACCGCGTTTGTCCGCCCTGGCAGCCAAGCTGCTGCAGAAACCCTTCAAGGCAGCAGACGCCGATGTCGAAGCGCTGTTGTTGGTCGGTCTCTACCAACTGCTCTACACACGCGTCCCGGCCCACGCGGCCATCGGCGAAACCGTCGGTTGCGCCGACAAACTGAAAAAGCCGTGGGCGAAGGCTTTGCTCAACGCCGTGCTGCGCCGCGCCCAACGCGAAAGCGAAGCGCTGCTGGCTGAACTGGAACACGACCCGGTAGTGCGCACCGCGCATCCGCGCTGGCTGCAAAAATCCCTCAAGGCGTTCTGGCCTGAACAGTGGGAAGCGATTTGCGCGGCGAACAACGCCCATCCGCCGATGATTCTGCGGGTCAACCGCCGCCATCACTCCCGTGACGCGTATCTCGGTCTGCTGAGTGAAGCCGGCATTGCCGCCAACGCTTGCGTATACAGCCAGGACGGCATCATCCTTGACGCCGCGACCGACGTGCGCAGTCTTCCGGGTTTCGCCGAAGGCTGGATCAGCGTGCAGGACGAAGCGGCACAGCTGGCTGCCGATCTGCTGGATCTGGCACCGGGCCAACGGGTACTCGACGCCTGCTGCGCACCGGGGGGCAAGACTTGCCACATTCTTGAAGCCGAGCCTGCACTTGCAGGAGTCGTGGCGGTAGATCTGGAAGCCAAGCGCCTGGTGCGCGTGCGGGAAAACCTTGCACGCCTGGGACTGAACGCGGAACTGATCGCTGCCGACGGCCGTGACACGGCAACCTGGTGGGACGGCAAACCGTTCCAGCGCATCCTGCTCGACGCACCGTGCTCGGCGACTGGCGTAATCCGTCGCCACCCGGACATCAAGCTGACTCGCCAACCCGACGACATTGCAGCATTGGCGGTCCTTCAAGGTGAGTTGCTGGACGCCATGTGGATCACCCTGGAAGTGGGCGGCATCCTGCTCTACGCCACCTGCTCCACACTACCGACCGAGAACACCGAAGTGATCGAGGCTTTCCTGGCTCGCACACCGGGCGCCCGCGAGCTGGATCTCGCCACAGCGGCCGGCATCAAGCAGCCTCATGGTCGCCAATTGCTGGCGCAGCAAGGCGGGCATGACGGGTTCTACTACGCCAAGCTGATCAAGATCGCCGCCGCGCGCGGTTAACCGGTTTAAGGGAGTGACTGGATGAAAATCATCATCCTCGGCGCAGGGCAGGTCGGCGGTTCGCTGGCGGAACACTTGGCCAGCGAAGCCAACGACATCACCGTGGTCGACACCGATGGCGAACGCCTGCGTGACCTCGGTGACCGGCTGGACATTCGAACTGTGCAAGGCCGCGGCTCGCTGCCAACGGTACTGCGTCAGGCCGGGGCGGACGACGCCGACATGCTGGTGGCCGTGACCAACAGCGACGAAACCAACATGGTGGCCTGCCAGGTTGCCCACACCCTGTTCCATACGCCGACCAAGATTGCCCGTGTCCGTGAAGCTGCGTACCTCACACGCTCCGAACTGTTCGACAACGAATCGATTCCGGTGGACGTGCTGATCAGTCCGGAACAGGTGGTCACCAATTACATCAAGCGCCTGATCCAGCATCCGGGCGCGTTGCAGGTGATCGACTTCGCTGAAGGCAAGGCGCAGTTGGTAGCCGTGAAGGCCTACTACGGCGGCCCCTTGGTTGGACAACAACTTCGGCAATTGCGTGAGCACATGCCGAACGTGGAAACCCGCGTCGCGGCGATTTTCCGTCGTGACCGACCGATTTTGCCCCAAGGCGATACCGTGATCGAAGCGGATGACGAAGTGTTTTTCATTGCCGCCAAAGCGAACATTCGCGCGGTGATGAGCGAAATGCGCCGCCTTGATGAAACCTACAAGCGCATCGTCATCGCCGGTGGCGGGCAAATCGGTGAGCGTCTGGCCGAGGCCATCGAGAGCCGCTATCAGGTCAAGATCATCGAGATGAACCCGATCCGCTGCCGCCATCTGTCAGACACGCTGGACAGCACGGTCGTGTTGCAGGGCAGCGCCTCGGATCGCGATTTGCTGCTGGAAGAAAATATTGCAGACGCAGACCTCTTCCTGGCCCTGACCAACGACGACGAAGCCAACATCATGTCTTCGCTACTGGCTAAACGTCTGGGTGCGAAGAAGGTGATGACCATCATCAACAACCCGGCCTACGTGGATCTGATCCAGGGCGGCGATATCGACATCGCCATCAGCCCGCAACTGGCCACCATCGGCACCTTGCTCGCCCACGTGCGTCGCGGCGATATCGTCAGCGTGCATTCTTTACGTCGGGGGGCGGCGGAAGCCATCGAGGCAATTGCCCATGGCGATGCAAAGTCGAGCAAAGTGATTGGCAAGGCCATCGAAAACATCGGCCTGCCACCGGGCACAACTATCGGGGCGATCATTCGCGATGAAGAAGTGATCATTGCCCATGACGACACGGTGATCGAAACGGGCGACCATGTGATTCTGTTCCTTGTGGATAAAAAGCATATCCGGGATGTGGAAAAGCTGTTTCACGTGGGGCTGAGCTTTTTCTAACAGATCACTCCCACGCTCTGCGTGGGAATGCCTCAACGGACGCTCCGCGTTCGGCTTTGAAGGGACGCGGAGCTTCCTGGCCTGCATTCCCACGCGGAGCGTGGGAACGATCTGCATAAAGAGGTGCTAACCATGATCGAATCCCTGGAAAAGATGCTCGCCAAGGGTGTGGATAACGCGTTGCTGCGCTTCGGCCTGGGCAAGGGTTATCTGGATCTGGGCGAAAACGCCAAGGCGGCCGAGCATTTCCAGCGTTGCGTCGAATTCGACCCCAAGTATTCGGCAGCGTGGAAGCTGTTGGGCAAAGCCTGGCTGGCGCAGGCGGACTTTCCGGCCGCGCGTCAGGCATGGGAGCAGGGCCTCGAAGCCGCTCGCGCCCATGGCGACAAGCAGGCGGAGAAGGAGATGACGGTGTTTCTGAAGAAGCTTGAGCGTCAGGCTCACTGATCAGAGATAGCGCAGACCAATGCCATCGGCATCTACCAGCACAACTTCCATGCGCACTTGCGGCGCACCAGTCGGTAACCCCTGCACCTGACCATAAACCACCGCGCCTTTGGGCAACGACGACAGGCGCGGATGCTTGACGTAGACACCCGTGGTCGACAGATTGCGGGTCTGGCCGAGGCATTCGCCGAAGCTGTCATGAATGATCTTGATGCGAAACGATTTGCGGTGTTCGGACATCTTCTGCGCCCTTATTAACCGGGTTGTGGATAACTGAAGAGCACGATCAACAAATCGCAGCCTTCGGCAGCTCCTACAGGTTATCCACAGAGCGTGCCAATTTTGTCAGTACCAGCGTTCTTCACCGGGCGGCCGCTTCTTGAAGCGTTTCATGCTCCACATGTACTGGCTCGGGTAAGCCGCCACATAGCGTTCGACCACCTTGCTCATGGCGGCACAAGACGTTTCGGTGTCGGTGCTGTACATGGCCTCTGGTGCGGCTTCGAGAATCACTTTATAGCCTGAGCCGTCCGGCAGCCGCAGGGCATGCAGAAACACGCCGACCGCTTTGCCGCCAGCCAACATGTTGGGTACGAATTTGCTGGTCAGGGCCTTGGTGGCGAAGAAGGGCACGAAGATTCCGGCGGATTCGGACGGTTCCGGGTCAGCCGGAATACCCACTGCACCACCTTTGCGCACTTCCTTGATGACACTGAGAATGCCTTCCTTGGTGGAAGCCGCTACGCGGTTACCCAGTTGCACCCGCTGCTTGCGCAGCAAATCATCCACCGCCTTCAATTTTGGCGGGCGATAAAAAATAATCGGCTTGCACTGGCTGCAATAGAAGTGATTCAGCACTTCCCAGTTGCCCAGATGACTGGTGATGCCGACCACGCCTTTACCCGACGCCAGGGCGTCCTTCAAAACATCGAGCCCTTCGACTTCACGCACCAGATCGATCGAGCGCTGAGCCGGCCAGATCCATGCGCACGCGCTTTCGGTCAGGGATTTGCCGATGTCTTTGAGGCTCTGGCCAACCAGACGCTCGCGTTCGGCCGGGTCCATATCCGGAAAACACTTGGCCAGGTTGATCCGCACCACATCACGGGAACGGTTGGGGGTTTTCCACATCAACCAGCCAATCGCCGAACCTACTGCCTGCACTGCCCGCCATGGAAGCAGGGCAAACAACCGCAGAGCGCCTACCAGCAAGGCGCCTTTAAACTTATCCACAGGTCACTCCTGATCTTGTGCTGTGCGCGAGGCGGCCATTCTAACCGCCGTTCGCCAACGTCGCGTAGCGATCGCAATCCCGGGTATGGTCCATGACCATGCCCGAGGCCTGCATCAGCGCATAACAAATGGTCGGTCCGACGAACGTGAACCCGGCCTTTTTCAAGCCTTTGCTCATTTCCACGGCGACGGGGGTCACCGCTGGCACTTCGCTGCGAACCTTAAAATGATTGATCACTGGCGTACCGTTAACGAAGGACCAGAGAAACGCCACCGGGTCCTCCAACGCCAGCCAGGCTTGGGCATTGCGTCGGGCAGCATTGAGTTTGAGACGATTGCGAATGATCCCCGGATCGAGCATCAGCTCATCGATTTCCGCATCGCTCATTTGCGCCACGCGCTGGACGTCGAAGCCAAACAGCACCTCGCGATAACGCTCGCGTTTACGCAGCACGGTGATCCATGAGAGGCCGGCCTGGAACCCTTCGAGCAAAAGCAACTCGAACAATCCCTGCGCATCGCGAAGCGGCGCGCCCCACTCCTGATCGTGATAAGCCATGTACAGCGGATCTTCGGAACACCAAAAGCAGCGTGGCATAAGGCTCCAGGGGGCATGCGCAGGACCGCATCGGGTATACTCCCGCTCTTTAAATCGCAGCCCAAGAAACAGGTGAATT
>Ga0160470_100409_pt1 | contig 20180 bp, 17 predicted proteins | sample HID1973I_E11MG_FD_108214 | JGI IMG/M metagenome (GOLD analysis project Ga0160470, IMG submission 108214) | Enriched mosquito-associated microbial communities from UW Madison campus, WI, USA - HID1973I_E11 MG | ecosystem: Host-associated > Arthropoda: Insects > Digestive system > Unclassified ... | reverse complement strand
GTTGCGGCTGAATGTTCAGCAGGGCCTCGCGCCGGACCGGTAAAGCCTTGCCGAGCCAATCGGGGATGGCGTTTTGCAGGGGCAGGAAGTGGTTATCGGGGTTTAGCGATTCAATCGTGTCGCTGGTGGCTGTGGGTGGCCATCCTTCGGGCAGTTGCATCATGCCAATCCTTAAGCGTTCAAAGAATGGCAAAGCAAATCAGGATGGCGCGATAGGGGTGCGGTACATACATAAGGCGTGAACGAGCGGTGGAAATCAAATTCTGGTAACCCTGCCGGTAACCTCGCCAGCAGTTTAAACTGCGCCATTGCGACGCTATTTGTCGCATTGCCGTAAACCCGGTAAAAACCGGGGTTTGCGCTATAAGAAGTTGTCGCTTGGCGGCAAGGCCAAGCTGAAAACTCTCCTTACAATCCCCCCATCGCTCGCCAGTTTCAGGCGGGTGTTCCTCTTCAGGAGACTCCGATGTCCGTTGAGCACGCTGCAGTAGAACGCGCCGATTTCGACCAGGTAATGGTTCCCAACTACGCGCCTGCCGCATTCATTCCCGTGCGTGGCGCCGGTTCCCGCGTGTGGGACCAGTCTGGCCGCGAGCTGATCGACTTCGCCGGCGGGATTGCCGTTAACGTATTGGGCCACGCTCATCCAGCGCTGGTCGGTGCACTGACAGAGCAAGCGAACAAGCTGTGGCACGTGTCCAACGTGTTCACCAACGAGCCGGCCTTGCGCCTGGCCCATAAGCTGATCGATGCCACGTTTGCCGAGCGCGTGTTCTTCTGCAACTCCGGCGCCGAAGCCAACGAGGCCGCTTTCAAGCTGGCCCGTCGCGTTGCGTTCGACCGTTTCGGTAGCGAGAAGTACGAAATCATCGCCGCCCTGAACAGCTTTCACGGTCGCACGCTGTTCACCGTGAACGTCGGTGGTCAATCGAAGTATTCCGATGGTTTCGGTCCGAAGATCACCGGTATCACTCACGTGCCTTACAACGATCTGGCCGCTTTGAAAGCAGCCGTTTCCGATAAAACCTGCGCGGTGGTGCTGGAGCCGATCCAGGGCGAGGGCGGTGTGTTGCCGGCCGAGCTGGCTTATCTGCAAGGTGCCCGTGAACTGTGCACCGAGCACAACGCGCTGCTGGTGTTCGACGAAGTGCAAACAGGTATGGGGCGCAGCGGCAAGCTGTTCGCCTATCAGCATTACGGCGTGACCCCGGACATCCTGACCAGCGCGAAAAGCCTGGGCGGTGGTTTCCCGATCGCTGCGATGTTGACCACTGAAGCATTGGCCAAGCATCTGGTCGTTGGCACCCACGGCACCACCTACGGCGGCAACCCGCTGGCGTGCGCGGTGGCGGAAGCCGTGATCGATGTGATCAACACCCCTGAAGTGCTGGCCGGCGTCAACGCCAAGCACGACAAGTTCAAGGCGCGCCTTGAGCAGATCGGTGAGAAATACGGCGTGTTCACGCAGGTTCGTGGTTTGGGCCTGTTGATCGGTTGCGTGCTCAGCGATGCCTGGAAAGGCAAGGCCAAGGACATCTTCAATGCGGCTGAAAAAGAAGGCCTGATGATCCTGCAGGCCGGCCCGGACGTGGTGCGTTTCGCCCCAAGCCTGGTGGTTGAAGACGCCGATATCGATGCCGGTCTGGATCGCTTCGAGCGCGCTGTAGCGACACTGACGCAAGCCTGATAGACCTTTCGACGCCTGACCAGTCAGGCGTCGAACCCAATTTTAATGCCGGACACGATCGGATGCAGGAGTGAGCCTGCTCGCGATAGCGATTTGTCAGTCGACTTATTGGTTCCTGACAGACCGCTATCGCGAGCAGGCTCACTCCTACATTGATCTCTGCTTATGCAGTGAGTGCCCGGTTATTTCTTCTGTAAATTGATAGAGAAAGGAGTGACACCATGCTGGTGATGCGCCCCGCGCAAATGGCTGATCTGGGCGAGGTACAGCGTCTGGCTGCGGACAGCCCGATTGGTGTCACTTCCTTGCCGGATGACGTTGAACGCCTGAGCGACAAGATCGCCGCGAGCGAAGCTTCGTTTGCCGCCGAAGTCAGCTTCAACGGTGAAGAGAGCTATTTCTTCGTCCTCGAAGACATCGCCACCGGGAAACTGGTCGGGTGCTCGGCGATCGTGGCGTCGGCGGGTTATTCGGAACCGTTCTACAGCTTCCGCAATGAAACCTTCGTACACGCCTCCCGCGAGTTGAAGATTCACAACAAGATCCATGTGCTTTCCCAGTGCCACGACCTGACCGGCAACAGCTTGCTGACCAGTTTCTATGTGCAGCGCGAATTGGTCGGCTCGCCTTGGGCGGAGCTCAACTCCCGTGGCCGCCTGTTGTTCGTGGCCAGCCATCCGGAACGTTTTGCCGATTCCGTGGTGACCGAGATCGTCGGTTACAGCGATGAAAACGGTGACTCGCCATTCTGGGATGCCATCGGCCGCAACTTCTTCGACCTCAACTATGCCGCTGCCGAGCGTCTGTGCGGGTTGAAAAGCCGCACGTTCCTGGCCGAGCTGATGCCGCACTATCCGATCTATGTACCGTTGCTGCCGGATTCCGCGCAAGAAGCGATGGGGCAGGTACACCCACGGGCGCAGATCACGTTCGACATCCTGATGCGCGAAGGCTTCGAGACCGATCACTACATCGATATTTTTGACGGCGGCCCGACTCTGCATGCGCGGGTTTCAGGGATTCGCTCGATTGCCCAGAGCCGCCTTGTGCCGGTGAAAATCGGTGAGCCGGTCAAAGGCGCCGGTCGTCAGTACCTGGTGGCCAACGCGCAGTTGCAAGATTACCGCGCGGTACTGCTCGAGCTCGATTATGCGCCGGGCAAACCCGTGGTTCTGGATCTTGAAACAGCCGAAGCCCTGGGTGTCGGTGAAGGTGCCAGCGTGCGCCTGGTAGCGGTTTAGCGACTGCTGCACTGCCTGGAAAGAATGCCTAGAAAGCAGCGAAGTTTTGCGGGTGGCGTGAGTGGCCCGTTTGAGGAGATAGCATGATCGTTCGTCCCGTACGCAGCAGCGATTTACCCGCTCTGATCGACCTGGCCCGCAGCACCGGCACCGGCCTGACTACCTTGCCGGCCAATGAAGAACGTCTGGCCCATCGGGTCGGCTGGGCCGAGAAGACCTTTCGCGGTGAAGCCGGGCGCGGCGATGCGGACTACCTGTTTGTGCTCGAAGATGACAATGGTCGTGTCGTCGGCATTTCCGCCATCGCCGGTGCCGTTGGCCTGCGTGAGCCCTGGTACAACTTCCGGGTTGGCCTGACGGTCAGTGCTTCGCAAGAACTGAACATCTATCGCGAGATCCCGACGCTGTTTCTGGCCAACGACCTGACCGGCAATTCCGAGTTGTGCTCGCTGTTCCTCCACGCCGATTACCGCAATGGCCTCAACGGCCGCATGCTGGCCAAGGCGCGGATGCTGTTCATTGCCGAATTCCCGCAACTGTTCGGCAACAAGATCATCGCCGAGATGCGCGGTGTGTCCGACGAAGCCGGGCGTTCGCCATTCTGGGAGAGCCTGGGTCGTCACTTCTTCAAGATGGAATTCAGCCAGGCCGACTACCTGACGGGTGTGGGCAACAAAGCGTTCATCGCCGAACTGATGCCTAAATTCCCGCTCTACACCTGCTTCCTGTCGCCTGATGCGCGCAACGTGATCGGTCAGGTTCACCCGGACACCGAGCCGGCGCTGTCCATGCTCAAGAGCGAAGGTTTCAGCTATCAAGGTTACGTCGATATCTTCGACGCGGGCCCGGCGGTGGAGTGTGAAACCGGCAAGATCCGTGCGGTGCGCGATAGTCAGGCCTTGGTGCTGGCCATCGGCACGCCCGGTGATGACGCCACGCCGTTCCTGATTCACAACCGCAAGCGCGAAGACTGCCGAATCACGGCCGCACCGGCGCGCTTCGCTGCCGGCACATTGGTCGTCGATCCAATGACCGCCAAACGCCTTCAACTCAACGCAGGCGACCAAGTGCGCGCCGTACCGTTGTCTGCTGCTCGGGAGTCGAAATAATGAATTCGCTATACATCGCAGGTGAGTGGCTGGCCGGTCAGGGCGAAGCCTTTCAATCGTTGAACCCGGTGACCCAGCAAGTGCTGTGGGCGGGCGAGGGCGCCACGGCTGCTCAGGTTGAGTCGGCTGTGCAAGCGGCGCGACAGGCGTTCCCGGACTGGGCCCGTCGTACCCTCGACGAGCGCATCACGGTGCTGGAAGCCTTTGCCGCTGCCTTGAAAAACCACGCTGACGAACTGGCCCGTTGCATTGGCGAGGAAACCGGTAAACCCCTGTGGGAGTCGGCGACCGAAGTCACCAGCATGGTCAACAAGATTGCGATTTCGGTGCAGAGCTACCGTGAGCGCACCGGCGAGAAGAGCGGCCCGCTGGGCGACGCCACTGCCGTGCTGCGCCACAAGCCGCATGGTGTGGTTGCGGTGTTCGGGCCTTATAACTTCCCCGGTCATTTGCCTAATGGTCACATCGTGCCGGCACTGCTGGCCGGCAACAGCGTGCTGTTCAAGCCAAGCGAGCTGACCCCGAAAGTGGCCGAACTGACGGTGAAGTGCTGGAACGAAGCGGGTCTGCCCGCAGGCGTGTTGAACCTGCTGCAGGGCGCTCGCGAAACCGGTATCGCCCTGGCGGCGAACCCGGGCATCGACGGGTTGTTCTTCACCGGGTCGAGTCGTACCGGTAATCATCTGCACCAGCAATTTGCCGGTCGTCCAGACAAGATTCTTGCGCTGGAGATGGGCGGTAACAACCCGCTGGTGGTCGATGAGGTGGCTGATCTTGATGCGGCCGTTTACACCATCATCCAGTCGGCATTCATTTCCGCCGGTCAGCGTTGCACATGCGCTCGTCGTTTGCTGGTGCCGCAAGGTGCCTGGGGTGATGCACTGCTGGCACGTCTGGTGGCGGTTAGCGCGACCATCGAAGTCGGCGCGTTTGACCAGCAACCTGCACCGTTCATGGGCTCGGTCATTTCCCTTGGCGCGGCGAAAGCGCTGATCGATGCTCAGGAACATTTGTTGGCGAATGGCGCCGTGGCGCTGTTGGAGATGACTCAGCCTCAGGCCCAGGCCGCATTGCTGACCCCGGGCATCCTGGACGTGACGGCGGTGGCCGATCGTCCTGACGAAGAGCTGTTCGGGCCGTTGTTGCAGGTGATTCGCTACGCTGATTTCGAGGCGGCGATCGTTGAAGCCAACAACACCGACTATGGGCTGGCGGCCGGTTTGTTGTCGGATTCCGAAGCGCGTTACCAACAGTTCTGGCTGGAAAGCCGTGCCGGTATCGTCAACTGGAACAAGCAGCTGACGGGTGCTGCGAGCAGCGCGCCGTTTGGTGGCGTTGGCGCTTCGGGCAACCACCGCGCCAGTGCCTATTACGCAGCAGATTACTGCGCGTACCCGGTGGCTTCGCTGGAAACGCCGAGCCTGACGTTGCCAGCAACCCTTACGCCTGGCGTGACGCTCTCGTAAGGCTTTATGTAGCAGCTGCCGAAGGCTGCGTTCGGCTGCGAAGCAGTCGTAGATCGGTACACAGTGTTTTTGGATCAGAATCACGAGTACCGGATTGCGACTGCTGCGCAGCCGAACGCAGCCTTCGGCAGCTGCTACATAGATCGCATTGCCATTTTACTGAAGCCTATACAACAGATTCTCGTGGAGCCTCGCTGATGAAATCCTATGAAGTCAATTTTGACGGTCTAGTGGGGCCGACCCATAACTACGGCGGTTTGTCCTACGGCAACGTCGCGTCCCAGAGCAACAGCCAGCAATCTTCGAATCCGAAGGAAGCCGCCCTGCAGGGCTTGGCGAAGATGAAAGCGCTGATGGAAATGGGCTTCCAGCAAGGCGTGCTGGCACCGCAAGAACGTCCTGATGTCGCGGCGTTGCGCCGTTTGGGTTTCAGCGGCACCGATTCGCAAGTGATCGAGCGGGCTGCCAAAGAAGCGATGCCATTGCTGGTCGCCAGTTGCTCGGCGTCGAGCATGTGGGTGGCCAACGCCGCCACGGTCAGCCCCAGTGCGGACACGGCAGACGGGCGCGTGCACTTCACCGCCGCCAACCTCAACTGCAAATATCACCGCAGCATCGAGCACCCGACCACCAGTCGAGTGCTGGGTGCGATGTTCGCCGATCAGAAGCACTTCGCACATCATGCGGCGTTGCCGGCGGTCGCGCAGTTCGGTGACGAAGGGGCTGCCAACCACACCCGCTTCTGCCGCGAGTACGGTGAGGCGGGCGTCGAGTTTTTCGTGTTCGGTCGCAGTGCGTTCGACACCCGCTACCCGGCCCCGCAGAAATATCCCGCGCGCCAGACCCTCGAAGCGTCTCAGGCGGTTGCGCGTTTGCATGGGCTGAGCGATGACGGTGTGGTGTACGGCCAGCAAAATCCTTCGGTGATCGATCAGGGCGTGTTTCACAACGACGTGATTGCGGTGGGTAACGGCGAGGTGCTGTTTTATCACGAGGACGCGTTCCTCGACACCGAGCAGATGCTGGCTGAGCTGCACGGCAAACTGGCGAAGGTCGGCGGGAAATTTCAGTCGATCTGCGTACCGCGGTCTGCTGTAACCGTGGAGGATGCGGTTCGGTCCTACTTGTTCAACAGTCAGCTGCTGACACGTCCGGATGGCTCGATGCTGTTGATCGTTCCGGAAGAATGCCGTGGCAACGAGCGCGTCTGGCAGTACCTGCAAAGCCTGACCAGCTCCGGTGGCCTGATCCGTGAGGTCAAGGTTTTCGACTTGAAGCAAAGCATGCAGAACGGCGGCGGTCCGGCTTGCCTGAGGTTGCGCGTTGCGCTGAATGAAACCGAACTGGCGGCGGTCAACCCAGGCGTTATCATGACGGCACCGTTGTACGGCACGCTGACCGAATGGGTCGACAAGCACTACCGCGACCGCATGACCGAAAACGATCTTGCGGACCCGCAATTGTTGCTTGAGTGCCGGACGGCACTGGATGAACTGACGCAAATCCTTAAACTGGGCGCGGTTTATCCTTTCCAGATCAATTGAATGTCGAGAGCGTAAAAACATGAGCGATACCCTGCAGCTGATCCTTGAAGACACCGACGGCACGCAACTGGAAACTTCCTGCACCCGCGTCGCGGTCATTTGGCAAGGCAAAGAGCTGTGGATTCAGCACGACGGCCGTGGCCAACTGCTGATCGGCGTGGACGTAGAAGAAGGTGACGCTGAATACGCAAACCTGCTGCTGCGCCCATTGGCGACTAATCTGGTAAGTCTGCAACTGGAAATGGAGCCGGCTGAAGTCGGTGACGAAGACCACGTGCACGGCCCGGATTGCGCACACGACCACTAAGGAAACGCTCTATGCTCGCCCTCGGCAAATTGCTTGAACTGACCCTCGCCGGCCGTGAACCGGCGGAGAAGACTCAACTGACTGTCGAAGGCGTGCGGATGCGCTGGTTGAGCGAAGGTGCGCTGGAAGTCCGGCCACCTGAAGCCCGCGACAACGGCATGGACGTGCTGCTGTCGGCCGGCATCCATGGCAACGAAACAGCGCCGATCGAGTTGCTCGATCGCCTGTTGCATGACATCGCCCGCGGCGATTTGAAGCCGCGTGCACGCATTCTGTTCCTGTTCGGCAACCCGGATGCGATTCGCAAAGGCGAACGCTTCATCGAGCAGGACGTCAATCGGCTGTTCAACGGTCGTCACGAACAAAGCAGTGGCGCCGAGGCCCTGCGCGCCTGTGAGCTGGAGCGGCTGGCGGCCAGTTTCTTCAGCCTGCCGGACCGCAGCCGTCTGCACTACGATCTCCACACGGCGATTCGCGGCTCGAAAATCGAGCAGTTTGCCTTGTACCCCTGGAAGGAAGGTCGCCAGCATTCACGCCTGGAGCTGGCGCGCTTGCGTGCCGCCGGTATGGAGGCCGTGCTGCTGCAGAACAAGCCGTCCATCGTTTTCAGTTCCTACACCTATGACAAGCTTGGCGCCGAGTCTTTCACGCTTGAATTGGGCAAAGCGCGGCCGTTCGGGCAGAACGACGGGGTCAACGTTGATCTGTTGGAAACCCGTCTTCAGCAAATTATCGAAGGCAACGAACCACCGCTCAGCGAAGCCTCGCTGGAGGGTTTGCAGTTGTTCAGCGTGGCGCGGGAAATCATCAAGCACAGCGATAGCTTCCGCCTGAACTTGCCGGCCGACATCGAGAATTTTTCGGAGTTGGAGGTGGGTTATCTGCTGGCCGAAGACATCGCCCAGACGCGCTGGATCATCGAGGAGGAGGGCGCCCGGATTATCTTCCCGAATCCCAAAGTGAAGAACGGACTGCGTGCCGGCATCCTGATCGTGCCGACGACCGACGAAAACCTCGCCTGACATCTGCGCATTACCAATGTGGGAGCGGCTGTGGCGAGGGGATTTATCCCCGTTGGACTGCGAAGCAGGCCCAGATTTTTTTGGGCGGCTGCGCCACCCGACGGGATAAAGCCCCTCGCCACGGCCCGCGCCTACATTTTGATTGAGGTGAGGTTTGGAGACCTTCACCCCAATCACAGATTTTGTGTCTAGACGGCTAGTGCACGCGGTTCCGAGCGACGCAGGTTGCGAATCTTGTGCAGCGTATCCGCACAGGTCTTCGCCGCTTCCTGGCCTTTATGCACGAAATGCTCGAAGAAAAATTTGTGATGCAGTTCTTCGCCGGCATGGAAGTGGTGCGGGGTCAGGGACACCGAGAACACGGGCACTTCGGTTTCCAGTTGAACCTGCATCAGGCCACTGACCACCGACTGGGCAACGAATTCGTGACGGTAGATCCCGCCGTCTACTACCAGGGCTGCCGCGACAATGCCGGCATAGCGACCGGTCTTGGCCAACAATTTGGCGTGCAGGGGCATTTCAAAGGCGCCGCCGACCTCGAAGAAGTCGATGTCGGATTCCTGATAACCCTGGGCAATCATTTCCGCCAAAAAGCCTTTACGGCTCTGATCGACGATATCCTTGTGCCAGCAGGCCTGGATGAACGCTACGCGCTCGCCGTGATGGTGTTTGCTTTTGCTATCGATTGCGGTGGGTTGCATGTTCTGACTCCTGTTTGTGTAAAAAACAGGGCATATGAATCGAATGGGATTTAAGGGTACGCACGCTCGCACTAAGGCATGCGGACGGCCCTTTGGCGCCAATCCCGTTCTCTCTTCATCCGGACTATGACCGTCGGCCCCGGGATCACACCGGGTCTGCTGACCTTGCCATCATGCACCGCTATTGCCGTGCCTGCCGCCAAGCGCTCGCGGGCTATACGCATTGCGCGCAATTACCGCCGGTGGGGAGTTGCACCCCGCCCTGAGAACGTTTTGCCGCCAGATTGTCTGGCGGCGAAGCGTTTTTAACACATATTTCTGACTGGCGCATCGCTGCTATCTGATGATTGCGATCGAGTTTTCAGTTGTGTTGACGAGACTTTTCCTTGATTCGGGGTTGATTATTCGTCGCCAAGACCGCAGTAATTCCTACATGAAAGGGATTTCCCCTGCTTACCGAGGCCAGATTCATGAGCGTTATCGATCTTCGCAGCGACACCGTCACCCAACCCACCGCCGGTATGCTCGATGCAATGGCCAAAGCGGCCACGGGTGATGACGTGTACGGTGAAGACCCGACGGTCAATCGTCTGGAAGCCGAGCTTGCCGATCGGTTGGGTTTTGCTGCGGCGCTTTTTGTGCCAACGGGCACCATGAGCAACTTGCTGGGCTTGATGGCCCATTGCGAGCGCGGTGACGAATACATCGTTGGCCAGCAGGCACACACCTACAAGTACGAGGGTGGCGGCGCGGCGGTACTGGGTTCGATCCAGCCGCAGCCTATCGAGGTGCAGGCCGATGGCTCGCTGGATCTGGCTCACGTGGCCGCCGCCATCAAACCAAATGATTTCCACTTCGCCCGCACCCGTTTGCTGGCGCTGGAAAACTCCATGCAAGGTAAGGTACTGCCATTGGAGTATCTGGCTCGGGCTCGAGCGTTCACCCGAGAGCATGGCCTGGCGTTGCATCTGGACGGCGCGCGTCTTTACAACGCGGCGGTCAAATTGGGGGTGGATGCGCGAGAAATCACCCAGCATTTCGATTCAGTGTCCGTCTGCCTGTCCAAAGGGCTCGGGGCGCCCATCGGTTCGGTGTTGTGTGGCTCGCCGGAACTGATTGCCAAGGCCCGGAGATTGCGCAAAATGGTGGGGGGCGGTATGCGTCAGGCGGGTCTATTGGCGGCGGCAGGGTTGTATGCGCTGGAAAACAACGTGGCGCGTCTGGCGGACGACCATGCCAACGCACAACACCTGGCTGACGGCCTGAAAGCCGCTGGTTATGAAGTCGAGCCTGTTCAGACCAACATGGTTTATGTGCAAATGGGCGAAAAAGCCGAGGCGATCAAAGCCGTCGCCGCCGAGCGAGGGATCAAATTGAGTGCTGCCAAGCGACTGCGCATGGTGACTCACATGGACGTCAGTCGTGCTCAAATTGAGCAGGTCGTCGCGACATTTGCCGACTTTTCTCGAAACTGACCGTGTTAGCCGTCCAATTGACTATTTGTATCGTACAAACACACTGTACCTAGTCACCAACGCCGATATAATGCGGCCCTTTGCCGTCGCTTCGTCTGTTGACGTTTCGCACAGGCCTTTGGCCGCAGCCTCCGTGGAAGAACCTAATGAAAAGCGCAGAAATCCGTGAAGCCTTCCTTCGCTTCTTCGAAGAGCAAGGCCACACCCGTGTAGCCTCCAGCTCTTTGATTCCGGGCAACGACCCAACCCTGCTGTTCACTAACGCGGGGATGAACCAGTTCAAGGACTGTTTCCTGGGCCAGGAAAAGCGCGCGTACACCCGTGCGACAAGCAGCCAGAAGTGCGTGCGTGCCGGTGGCAAGAACAGTGACCTGGAAAACGTCGGCTATACCGCTCGTCACCACACATTCTTTGAAATGCTGGGTAACTTCAGCTTCGGCGATTACTTCAAGCATGACGCGATCACGTACGCCTGGACCTTCCTGACCGATGTCTTGAAGCTGCCCAAGGAAAAACTCTGGGTCACCGTCTATGCGTCGGACGATGAGGCTTATGACATCTGGACGAAGCAGATCGGTGTGCCGGTTGAGCGAATGATCCGTATCGGCGACAACAAGGGCGCGCCGTATGCGTCCGATAACTTCTGGACCATGGGTGATACGGGCCCGTGCGGTCCTTGCACCGAGATTTTCTACGATCACGGCGACCACATCTGGGGTGGCCCGCCGGGTTCGCCGGAAGAAGACGGTGATCGCTACATCGAAATCTGGAACAACGTGTTCATGCAGTTCAACCGCACCGCCGATGGCGTGTTGCATCCGTTGCCAGCGCCGTCGGTCGACACCGGCATGGGCCTGGAGCGGATCAGTGCGGTCATGCAGCATGTCCATTCCAACTACGAAATCGACCTGTTCAAGAATCTGCTGAAAGCTTCGGCCGAGGCCATTGGTTGCAGCAATGACGACCAGTCGTCGCTCAAGGTTGTCTCCGACCACATCCGCTCGTGCGGTTTCCTGATTGCAGACGGTGTGCTGCCGTCCAACGAAGGCCGCGGCTATGTACTGCGCCGGATCATTCGTCGTGCCTGCCGCCATGGTAACAAGCTGGGCGCGACCGGAAGCTTCTTCTACAAGATCGTCGCGGCACTGGTTGCCGAGATGGGCGAGGCCTTCCCGGAACTCAAGCAGCAACAAGCCAACATCGAACGCGTGCTTAAGGCTGAAGAAGAGCAGTTCTCCAAGACGCTTGAGCACGGCCTGAAGATCCTCGAGCAGGATCTGCTCGAGCTCAAAGGTACCGTCGTGCCAGGCGATGTGGTGTTCAAGTTGTACGACACCTACGGTTTCCCGATGGACCTGACGGCGGACATCGCCCGCGAACGTAACCTGACCGTCGACGAAGTCGGCTTCGAACGGGAGATGGAAGCCCAGCGCGTCCGTGCCCGTTCGGCGAGTTCGTTCGGCCTGGATTACAACACGCTGGTCAAGGTCGACGTGGCCACCGAGTTCACCGGTTACAAAGCCACCAGCGGTTCGGCCAAAATTGTCGCTATCTATAAAGATGGTCAGTCGGTCGACGTATTGAGTGAAGGCGAAGAGGCCGTCATCGTCCTCAATCAGACCCCGTTCTATGCGGAGTCCGGTGGCCAGATTGGCGATAGCGGTTACCTGCAAGCGGGCGCTTCGCGTTTCGACGTGCGCGACACCACCAAGACTGGCGGTGCATTTCTGCATCACGGTGTTTTGGCTTCGGGCAGCCTGCTCGTTGGCGCGCCGGTCGACACTCATGTTGATGCCGAAGTGCGTCACGCCACTGCGCTGAACCACTCTGCGACCCATTTGCTGCACGCAGCACTGCGGCAGGTGCTGGGCGAACATGTTCAGCAAAAAGGCTCTTTGGTCGACAGTCAGCGCCTGCGTTTCGACTTCAGCCACTTCGAAGCGATCAAGCCTGAGCAACTGAAAGCACTGGAAGACATCGTCAACGCCGAGATTCGCAAGAACTCTGAAGTTGCGACCGAAGAAACCGATATCGAAACCGCCAAGCAAAAAGGCGCCATGGCGCTGTTCGGCGAAAAGTACGGTGACAACGTTCGCGTATTGAGCATGGGCGGCGATTTCTCCGTCGAGCTGTGCGGCGGTATCCACGCCAACCGTACCGGTGACATCGGCCTGCTGAAAATCATCAGCGAAGGTGGTGTGGCTTCGGGCGTGCGTCGAATCGAAGCTGTCACCGGTGCTGCGGCACTGGCTTACTTGAATGCTGCGGAAGAACAACTCAAGGAAGCGGCCAACCTGGTCAAGGGCAGTCGCGACAACCTGATCGACAAGCTCTCGGCTGTGCTGGAGCGCAACCGTCTGCTGGAGAAACAACTCGAGCAGTTGCAGGCCAAGGCTGCCAGCGCGGCGGGCGACGATTTGTCGGCTTCTGCGCTGGACGTCAAGGGCGTGAAGGTCTTGGCCGTGCGTCTGGACGGCCAGGATGGCAAGGCGCTGCTGGCGCTGGTTGATCAGCTGAAGAACAAACTCGGCCGCGCAGTGATCCTGCTCGGCAGTGTCCATGAGGATAAGGTCGTTCTGGTTGCAGGCGTAACCAAAGACCTGACTGGCCAACTCAAAGCCGGTGATTTGATGAAGCAAGCCGCTGCGGCAGTGGGCGGGAAGGGCGGTGGTCGTCCGGACATGGCGCAGGGCGGTGGTACTGACGCTGGCGCACTGGACGCGGCATTGGCCCTGACTGTTCCGTTTGTAGAGCAGGGTTTATAAGGCAACTGTTTCCGGTCCGCAGTCTAGTGGCGGACCGGAACGCTGTTTGAGTGATTTTTTTGGGCGCCCTTCATGGGCAGAGGCGGCTTTGAAATGGCTTTGATCGTACAGAAATTTGGAGGCACCTCGGTCGGCACTGTCGAGAGAATCGAGCAGGTCGCCGACAAGGTTAAGAAATTCCGCGATGCCGGCGATGACCTGGTGGTTGTGCTGTCTGCAATGAGCGGCGAAACCAACCGTCTGATCGATCTGGCCAAGAAAATCAGTGGCGGCGGCCAACCGGTTCCTCGTGAACTGGACGTGATTGTCTCGACTGGTGAGCAGGTGACGATTGCACTGTTGGCCATGGCGCTGATCAAGCGCGGCGTGCCAGCGGTGTCCTACACCGGCAATCAAGTGCGGATCCTGACAGACAGTGCGCACAACAAAGCGCGTATCTTGCAGATCGATGACCAGAAGATTCGTGGTGATCTGAAAGCAGGACGTGTGGTGGTTGTCGCCGGTTTCCAGGGCGTCGACGAGCATGGCAACATCACCACCCTCGGTCGTGGCGGTTCCGACACCACCGGTGTGGCGCTGGCAGCGGCCTTGAAGGCTGACGAATGCCAGATCTACACCGATGTCGACGGCGTCTACACCACGGATCCACGTGTGGTGTCCGTGGCTCAGCGCCTGGACAAGATTACCTTTGAAGAGATGCTGGAAATGGCCAGCCTCGGTTCAAAGGTGTTGCAGATCCGTGCGGTGGAATTCGCCGGGAAGTACAACGTTCCGCTGCGCGTACTGCACAGCTTCAAGGAGGGGCCGGGCACCCTCATTACTATTGATGAAGAGGAAACCATGGAACAGCCGATCATTTCCGGTATCGCGTTCAACCGCGATGAAGCCAAGCTGACTATCCGTGGCGTGCCAGACATCCCGGGCGTTGCGTTCAAGATTCTTGGTCCGATCAGTGGCGCTAACATTGAAGTCGACATGATCGTGCAGAACGTCGCGCACGATAACACCACTGACTTCACCTTCACTGTGCACCGCAATGATTACCAGGCGGCGCAGACGGTGCTGGAAAAAACCGCTAGCGAGTTGGGTGCTCGTGAAGTCATTGGCGACACCAAGATCGCCAAGGTGTCGATCGTCGGTGTTGGCATGCGTTCTCACGCAGGCGTCGCCAGCCGGATGTTCGAAGCACTGGCCAAGGAAACGATCAACATTCAGATGATCTCGACCTCGGAAATCAAAGTCTCTGTGGTGATTGAAGAGAAGTATCTGGAACTGGCTGTGCGCGCTCTGCACACAGCTTTCGAACTGGACGCACCGGCCCGTCAGGGCGAGTGATGCGTTTGCCAAAGGGCGCGGTCTGACCGCGCCTTTTGTTTTTTCGAATGGCGTGACTCGAGGCTGTTCTTTTGCTCGCGCTGGTCAATACTCAGGCATGTAGGACTTCGACCATTTTGGTTGTAGGTCGAGTGCCTTTTTTTTGCAGACTGCTGTCCCTGAAATGTAATGCGTGAGGAGAAAGGTATGTTGATTCTGACTCGTCGGTGCGCAGAAAGCCTGATTATCGGTGATGGCGAAATCACCGTAACCGTGCTCGGCGTCAAAGGAAATCAAGTGCGTATCGGTGTCAACGCCCCGAAAGAGGTTGCGGTCCACCGTGAGGAAATTTACCTGCGTATAAAGAAAGAGAAGGACGAAGAACCAAGCCATTAATTTTTATCGCTTTTTATGTTTGCAAACGGGGAAAAGGTTGGTTAAGATACGCCCCGTGTTGCGGAGAGCTGTCCGAGTGGCCGAAGGCGCTCCCCTGCTAAGGGAGTACACCTCAAAAGGGTGTCGGGGGTTCGAATCCCCCGTTCTCCGCCATTATTTGCGTAGTACGTTGTAATCTGGCTTCTTCGGTAAGTTGTTGAAATTACTAGAAAAAGTGTTTGACATAGAGATTAGACGGCCTATAATGCGCGGCAACAAATGCACTCGTAGCTCAGCTGGATAGAGTACTCGGCTACGAACCGAGCGGTCACAGGTTCGAATCCTGTCGAGTGCACCATTTAAGAGTTGTTTGCAGTAATGCGAATGACTTGGCTCCAACCAGTTGTGATCTGGTATAAAAACACACATGCACTCGTAGCTCAGCTGGATAGAGTACTCGGCTACGAACCGAGCGGTCACAGGTTCGAATCCTGTCGAGTGCACCAAACAACAAAAAGCCCGCTTTTACAGCGGGCTTTTTGCCGTCTGGGATTTGGCTTTTCCTTTCGTGCATCCTCTTTCGTCAAATGCGATTTGCGCGTTACGACCTCGTTTGGCGTCATAGCGATAGCTCGTGGCAGAATTGCGAATAGTGATCTTGTCCGGTTTACCCAAGGCACTTTCCACATCCTGTTGGGTCATGCCGGCGACGATGCGCTGACCGATGATCGCTTCACGTCGTTCTTTTGCAGTGAGCTGATTACCGCACCTGTCTTCGGTTTGGCCGATGATCGTCAATTGCATCTTGCCAGTTGCGCTTGTCCTGTCGCGAGCATCGGCTTCCGGCAGCAGTGCCATCGAGGTACCTGGCATGGAAGTGCGCACCTCTTGCATTGAGAAGTCCTCCCCGGCGTTACAGCTCAATGTGGTGAACGTGATGCTTCCGTCAGGCGCCTCGCAGCGGTGAATGGTCACTGCAAGCGCTGCCTGGGGAAGGCAGAGTAGAGCGGCCAGCAAAAAATAATGTCTGTTCGAAAGCATCAATCGTCCTCCTTGACGGTCCTATTGCAGGGTAGTCGCTACATTTTCCGGCGAGGGTGTGTTTTCTTTTCCGAATGAGTCGTCGCAGATTGAATGGATCAGGGTGTCACTCAGGTTTGTTCTGCAAGCGCTTGTTTCAACCGCGATTTTTTAACGTTTAAAACCTTCGGGCGGTGTATCATTGCGCCCGTCAGCCCCGCCGGGGCTTGTGGAAAACCTCCATGGACTTACCCAGTAGTTACTCAGTACCCCATTTTTCCAATCATGAATTGACTGATTGATGCTTCCGGCGTGCCCCGCTGCTGGGAGTGGAGTTCGCCTATGTCTGAAGTAGAAGTAAAGAAAACGCAAGAAAGCCTGCAAGACCGCCTCGCTCAAGTTGTTGAGCTGCTGCATCGTCAGCGAGTGGTCGAAGACCTGACTCATCGCCAGGAAGGTCCGCATCACGAACGGGTCGAGAACCTTGTTCACCGCCAAAACCTCGTCGAGCTGCAACGCAAGCTCGATGACCTGCACTCCGCCGACGTCGCCTACATTCTTGAAGCTTTGCCGCTGGACGATCGTTTAACGCTCTGGCAATTGGTCAAGGCCGATCGCGACGGTGACATCCTGCTTGAAGTGTCCGACTCGGTTCGTGAAACCCTGATCGCCGACATGGATGATCACGAGCTGTTGGCGGCAGCCAAGGACATGGACGCCGATGAATTGGCGGACCTCGCGTCCGAGTTGCCGAGAGACGTCGTTCACGAGCTGATGGAAACTCTGGATGGTCAACAGCGTGAGCGCGTTCGCTCCGCGTTGTCCTACGACGAGGAACAAGTCGGTGCGCTGATGGACTTCGAGATGGTGACAATCCGTGAGGATGTCAGTCTTGAGGTGGTTTTGCGGTACCTGCGTCGCCTCAAAGAGTTGCCAGGTCATACGGACAAGCTGTTCGTCGTGGATTACGACGGCGTGCTGAAGGGCGTTTTGCCCATCAAGCGTTTGTTGGTCAACGATCCGGACAAACAGGTCGCGGAGGTCATGGCCAGCGATCCGGTAAGTTTTCATCCGGATGAAGATGCCTACGATGCTGCTCAGGCATTTGAGCGTTACGATTTGATTTCAGCCCCCGTGGTCGACAAGAACGGCAAGTTGATCGGCCGTCTGACCATCGATGAAATGGTCGATCTGATTCGTGAAGAGAGCGAAAACGAAGTTCTCAACATGGCGGGTCTGCGTGAAGAGGAAGACATATTCGCGTCGGTCTGGAAGTCCCTGCGTAACCGTTGGGCCTGGCTCGCGGTTAACCTGGTTACTGCGTTCATTGCCTCACGAGTGATTGGTCTGTTCGAAGGCTCCATTGAGAAGCTGGTAGCGCTCGCGGCGTTGATGCCGATTGTGGCCGGGATTGGCGGCAACTCGGGTAATCAGACCATTACTATGATTGTCAGGGCGATGGCGTTGGATCAGGTAAGCACAGGCAATACCTCGCGATTGATGCGCAAGGAGTTGGCGGTCGGGCTGATCAATGGCTTGGTTTGGGGTGGCGTCATTGGCATCGTGGCCTACCTCCTATATGGGAGCTGGTCCTTGGGGGTGGTCATGACTGCTGCCATGACGCTTAACCTCCTGCTTGCTGCATTGATGGGGGTGTTGATACCCATGACGCTCGCGCGACTCGGGCGCGATCCTGCGATGGGGGCGAGTGTCATGATCACTGCCATGACCGACAGTGGGGGTTTCTTCATATTTCTTGGCTTGGCGACGATATTCTTGCTCTGACTTACCGGTTTTAAGATCCGTCATTCGACGGGTCTAGTTAGATGGCCAGTCTCACCGAAAAGCCCTGCAAGTTACGCTTGCAGGGCTTTTCTCATTTTTGTCGATGGTACTCTGAATCCAGGACGCCTTCTCTTTGCATGATCAGGACGCCAAAGTAGTCAGGTATTACAGTGGGCGAGGGGCGGGCAGTGCACCTCTACTACCGAAATTCGGACAAAAAAAAGCCAGCTTTACGCTGGCTTGGTAAATCAGTTCAATCAGGACGCGTCTGTGGCCATCTCGGCGTCATGGGCGATCAGCGAAACAAGCGCGTTTTGCTGGCGATGGGAGAGTTGACGGAAACGTTGCAACAATTCGCGTTCGTGCAGTGACAGCTCAGGGCTGTCCAGGCGCATGCTCAGTTCTTCGCCCAGCGCACCTTCCTGAATAAGGCTTTGCTCAAGGCGCGCGATGATTTCGGAGTTCATGCTGCGATGATGATTGCGAGCCACTTCGGCAATGCGTTCACGCATTCCGTCTGGCAGACGTACGACGAACTTGTCAGCCGTACGGCTGGAATAAATTGCCTGTTTCAATGGGCGCATATATTTAACCGGTTAGTTCAGGGGAGCGGTTCTCGGGATTGGCCGCAGGATGTCTGATAGGACAAGCGCTCTGGCCAAATGTTCAACCTGAATTGATAGAGGCCCGCATCATGCCTCAAGATTGCCAGTTCGTTGGCGTCAATTCTGTGACAAATATTGAACTGGATAAAGGCGTTCTGCCAGCACCAATCATCAGAAATGCGGACTGGTTTGAAACTTTGACCGGGACTGTCCTGCTCCCGCGTCCTCCCGTTTACAAAGCGATTTCCCAAGCGCCACCGGAAGTCGCTAACTATGCGGGGTTCCGCAGAAACCTTCCAATTAGAGAGTAGTGGCAAATGGCCGATTCGCTAGTTAAAGGTTCGTGAAGTAGGCAGTTTCAGGATGGATGGCATGATTTTATTGAGGCCGCTAGCCGGGGAGGGGCTCCACGGGAAGTCGCGCTGATTAAATGCCGTGGCCACAAAATTGGCGTGGTTGATTTCGCGATTCTGGATTCATTTTCGGACGCGTTTTGGGCGAGGTCACTCTGGTGGCACTCGCCTGTCGACGGTGCTGCGAGGATGTTAGCGAAGCACCGGGTCGAACTTGATTTTACGACCGGCGATTAATGCCAGGATGAAGAGTGAGGAAAAAGCGCCGCAAGCAATCAATGGGACGGTGAGATACGTCTCTTGTGCTGATGAAAAATGGAAAATGCCGCTTATTAGGGCCAGGACGAAAAATCCTGCGGCGGACTTGGACATACTGATGCTCCTGAATGATTCAAAATACCAAGCGTTCTGAAGAATGAGCGGGAAAAACGGCTGTCCCCTGACTACCGCTTTGAATTGCAAAGCCTGAATCGGTGTTCATGACCGCCAGCTGAGGGGCTTTTTGCAGCTGAAGATAATGCGGCATCCGTTGGACGATCGACTCTTCATCCTTCTCGGGTGTGAAAGTGAATCCCAGCAGAAGCGCCAGTGCGATCACGTTCGAAAGAAGAAGGATGTTGTTCATGGGAATGATCTCCGATGCTTTGCAGGTTACTAAAGCAGCCAGCGTGCCAACAGTCTAAATGGGATAAGTCCTTCAAATACAGGGGATTAGGGTTCGACTGGAAGGTTTGGTTCGTGCATTTTGCAATGATGGCTTTTTGGGGGGATGTTATTTGCACGACCGGCGACCATCGGCAAATGAGGGGAACATTGCCTACGCTTAAAAAGCACGCGGACGACATGACAAAAGTAAGGTTGCCCGTTAACATGCACGCCGTCGCTGCATGATGCCTCTTGGCAGGTTTCCGGATGACGAATGTCTCAGTAGCTCAATTGGATAGAGCATCCCCCTCCTAAGGGGAAGGTTGGCAGTTCGAACCTGCCCTGGGACACCATGACTTCTCCTTCTGCCGGCCCGTTTCTTGTTCGATGATGTTGATCAAGGTTTCGAGGTTGCTGCAGAAGTCGAAAAGCCCTGCTGGGTTCACTCAGGCAGGGCTTTTTTTATGTCGCACGTAAGCTGTCAGGTCGTGTCCCTTCCTTATATAAGGAGGGGACACGACTTTCTGATAGAAAAGCAAAATCAGTGCTTGACGGCAGATTCAGGATGTCTATAATTCGCCCCACTTCCGGCGCAGTCGAAACGGAAAACTCCTTGGTAAACAAAGAGTTATGCAGTTTTCGACAGTGAGTTGCTTCAGGTCATCGAAGCGCGAAAGGAGTTGAAAAAGAGGTGTTGACAGCAGCGAGTAACGCTGTAGAATTCGCCTCCCGCTAACGAGAGATCGAAAGCGCAAGTGGTTGAAGT
>Ga0160470_100405_pt1 | contig 20441 bp, 15 predicted proteins | sample HID1973I_E11MG_FD_108214 | JGI IMG/M metagenome (GOLD analysis project Ga0160470, IMG submission 108214) | Enriched mosquito-associated microbial communities from UW Madison campus, WI, USA - HID1973I_E11 MG | ecosystem: Host-associated > Arthropoda: Insects > Digestive system > Unclassified ... | reverse complement strand
GCGTAATGGCGGTTATACGGCGGAATTGAGAGTTATGGTGACGTGCAAGGAACTTTCGAGGGCACTTAATTGAGCGACTGGTTGCGACCCCGGCGATTAAGCGTCTATGGAAGGCACCTAATCCGGAGCGGCCGCCCCGAGTGAGACATTAAGTGTCTCTCAACATCGCGTAATGGCGATCATACGGCGGATATTGGGAGTCATGGTGACGTGCAAGGAACTTTCGAGGTCACTTAATTGAGCGATTGGTTGCGACCCCGGCGATTAAGCGTCTATGGAAGGCACCTAATCGGGAGCAGCCGCCCCGAGTGAGACATTAAGTGTCTCTCAACATCGCGTAATGGCGGTTATACGGCGGAATTGAGAGTTATGGTGACGTGCAAGGAACGATTGCAGACACTTAATCAAGCGAATGTCCGCGAGAACGGCAAAAAAAGCGTCCTAATCGGACGCTTTTTGTCGTAGAAGAGCAAGCACGTCCAAGCGGGGTGCCCGTTCGGCCCCCTGCTTATCGCTTCAACGGGATTTCCCGCCGGGTCCTTACTCCGGCTTGTCCGTTCTATAGACGACAAGAATCGTGCTGCGCTGCGTGGACGAGCCGGAACGCGTCGGCTTCATGATCGAACTGTAGCACACGTTAATGACTTGCTCCTCGCGAAGGCTCGCCAGAAATTCGTTGGCTGATTTTTCGGCATAAAGCGTATCGGTATCGATAAATTCTTTTACCTGAATCATCGGTGGTATCCCCTTTATAAATGTTATAGCTATGTCTCAGTATAGTCATTATAGTTTACAAAATCACAACGTAACGAACATTTTCCGTTTACATGGACATGCTATGCTTCGCTTCGAAGGATAAGCAAGACATGATTCATGACACGGGAGGGTATTGATCCATGTTCACACAACGGAGGCGTAAGCTCGGTATGACGCTGGCTCTATCGGCAGCGCTGCTGCAGACGATACCGGCGATCGGCGGAGAGCGGGCATTAGCGGAGACTGGCGTACAGCCGGGTACGCCATATCAGGCGAACGGCGGCTATGACCGAGCGGTGCCACACGTTATTATCAATCAGGTGTATGGCGGGGGCTTGAAGGATGCGACGGATACTTATTCCACGCACGGTTTTATCGAATTATACAACCCGCTGGACGTTGACGTCAATCTGACGGGCTGGTCGTTGCAGTACGCGGACCGCGGAACGAATGCGACGACGGGGCCGACGAACGGGTGGGAGAAGCTGGAGTTGACGGGAACGATCAAAGCGCACGCAAGCTACTTGATCGTCGGCAAGCCGACGGGAACTCCAGCGTCCAGCGCCAAGCTGGACCTGACCGGCAAAGCGGACCAAACATGGAATCGTTATATCAATAATAAAGGGATGAAGATTGCGCTTGTCAGCGGCACAGCCACGCTGACCGACGTCAATCCGTTCGATATCGACGCGGCAGGCGCGAAAGCGGCGGGCTATGTCGATATGGTCGGCACGGGCAGCAACGACGCAGGCAGCACGATGGACGGCTACGAGACGGCTTATCCGAGCGGGCCTTCGGAGGGCACGTCCAAAAAACTCGCGATCCGACGTGTCGACCGCCTCGATACGGATAACAACAAGGCGGATTTCCAACAGGTCGATTACAGCAATGCGGATGCCGCGCTCATCGCCGAGAAAGGTCCGCGCAACGGGGCGTCAGGCGCATGGGGCGTTGCCGCCGAGCCGCTCGCCGTTCCAACGGCGGAGCTTCCGGACGCAACCGCAGGCATCGCGTACTTGGCGTCGGTCGCAGCTAGCGGCGGCGCGAAGCCGTATGCTTTTGCCGCGAGCGGGCTGCCGCAGGGGCTGGCCATCGATCCGCAGACCGGCGTCATCTCCGGTACGCCGCTGGCGGCAGCGACGTCAACGGTTAGCGTCACGGTGACCGATGCGGCTAATCCGCCGCAGACGGTTGTGCGGACATTGACGCTGAGTACGAATGCGAGCGAGTATGAGGATCGATTCACCGTGACGAAAATCGGTCAATATTCGGTCGGCGTCACGAATGAAGACGGCGGCGTGGCCGAAATTGTGAAATATAACAAGGATAACGGCAAATTTTATCTAGTGAACGGTTCTTCGAATCCGCCGACCTTGGAGATTGTCAGCTTGACCGATGGCGGCACGATGGACAGGGACATTACCGTTCCGGTCCGCGCGCTCGCCGAGACGGACGGCTTCACCTATGGCGACCTGACAAGCGTGGACATTAATACGACGACGAAGCGCGTCTACGTATCGGTGCAGGAGAAAGATCCGATGAAGAACGGGCGTATTCTCGCACTCGATTACGACGGCAAGCTGATCGCCGCTTACGAGGCAGGCGTCCAGCCTGACATGATTAAGTCGACGCCCGACGGCCGCTACGTGCTGACGGCGAACGAAGGGGAGCCCCGCCAAGGCGCCGATCCGAAGGGCAGCGTGACCATACTCGATACGACGGCGGGAACGGCGACGAACGTTGAGTTCGACAATCCTGCCATAATCGACGATCAGGTTATAATTCGCGGCGCTTCCGATCCGGTTACGGGCCAGATCAAGGGAAAAGGCCAGAAGGCGGATGCGCTGTACGATCTTGAGCCGGAGTATATTGCGCTTTCGGCGGATGCGAAGACGGCGTACGTCTCCCTTCAGGAAAATAATGCGGTCGCTGCGCTCGACTTGACGACCCGGCAATTTACATCGGTTAAAGGGCTCGGGTTCAAAGATTTTAACGTGCCGCGCAATGCGCTCGATCTTGTGAAGGACGGCAATATTAAGCTGGAAAATGTTCCGTTCTACGGCGTGTATATGCCGGACGGCATTGCGTCGTATACGGCGGGCGACGGCGCGACTTATCTCGTTACGGCGAACGAAGGGGATGCGACGGAATGGCCGGGCCGAACGAACGTCGGCAAGATTGGCGCGCTGAAAGGCGAGCTTGATCCGAATTCGGCGGCAGCCCAATTTTTGAATGAAAAGACTGCGTATGATGGCGTCGAAGTCATGAGCGGCATGGGCAATGACGGCATTTATATGTACGGCGGCCGTTCGTTGTCGATCTGGCGGGCGGATACGATGGCGCAGTCGTTCGACAGCGGCAGCGACTTTGAGCGCGTGACGGCGGAGCGTCTGCCGAGCAATTTTAATGCGAGCCATAGCAAGACGGCAAAAGACGATCGGAGTGGCAAAAAAGGGCCGGAGCCCGAGGACGTCAAAGTAGGACAAGTCGGCGCCCGCACGCTTGCGTTCGTCGGACTGGAGCGAATCGGCGGCGTCATGATGTACGATGTGACCGATCCGGAGCATGCCCAATTCGTGAACTATACGAACTCGCGCGTGTTTACGCCGAACAATAACTTGAATACCGACACGGGTCCGGAAGGCATCGAATATATTCCGGCTTCGATCAGTCCGACCGGGAAACCGCTGCTGCTTGTCGCTTTCGAGGTGAGCGGTACGGTTGCCGTCTACCAGTTGAACGTCTCGCAAGTGACGCTCGACCGCGACGAATTAACGATGACGACAGGCGGCGCGACGCAACAGCTTCAAGCGACGGCGGCAGCGGCGGACGGAAGTGCGACTGCCGTCACCTGGTCCTCGTCCAGTCCTTCCGTTGCAACGGTCGACGAGCACGGCTTTGTGACGCCGCATGCGGCCGGCACGGCGGTCATCTCGGCAGTAACCGCCGATCGTTACGGACTTGCGTCCAGCATCGTAACGGTTCAATCCGGCGGCGGATCAGTCGGCGGCGACGGCAGCGGCGGCAACGGCAACGGTGACGGATCGCAGGAACCGGGCAAGGTTCCGAACGATAAGGATCCAGCTAAAGTATCGTCGGGCACCGATAACGGTGTGGCTTACGCTGCAATCACGTTAGCGATGGAGAAGGGCGAAGCGATCGTATCCGACGAGCTTGCCGACCAAGCTTTGCGAGCGCTTGGACAAGCGGCCGGCGGCCGACGCCTCGAACTCCGCGCGGACGCTGCGGACAGCGGTACGGTGCGATTGCCGAAAGAAACGGTCGCACGATTGGCAGAGGCCAAGCTGGATGAGGTCGTGCTGAAGACGACGGCAGGCTCCATTGTTTTCGGGGCGGAGACATGGGGAAGCATGCTGGCCCAAGCCGCTTCGCAGCAAGGCGATATGAGCATCGAAGTTACGAGCGTGGATGGTGCGGACGTTCTGCAAGGCCGTCAGGTTGTCTTCTTCCATGTACGGGCCGGAGGAAAAGAATTGCTTCGTCTGGACGGCCATATCCGTATCCGCCTGCCTTATCGCCTGACGCAAGGGGACAATCCGAATGCGATCGTTCCATTCGCCGTGAGCGATAACGGCTCGGCGGAGCCGCTCGTCTTGGGCCGCTATGATCGGGATAAGGGCGAGCTGCAACTGGTGACGGACAGCTTGTTAACGGGCTTCGCGGCGGGCTATCGTCCGGCATCGTTCCACGATGTGCAGGGAAGCTTTGCATCCGATGCGATTACGTATCTTGCCGCACGCAATGTAATCGGCGGAGTCGGCGGCGACCGCTTCGCGCCGGCATCGAACGTGACTCGCGGCGATCTGGTCGTGATGCTGTCGCGGATCGCTGGCGTACAGCCGGGCGCTTATACGGAATCGCGTTATTCCGACGTCGATGCCGATACGTACTACGCGCAGGCGATCGAGTGGGCGACCGACTCCGGTATCGCAAGCGGTACGGGCGCGGGCACGTTCAATCCGTCGTCCGATATTACGCGCGAGCAGCTTGTCACGATGCTCGTTCGTTTTGCGGACAGGATGAGCCTTTCGTTGCCGCATGCGGCGGAGCCGATCGTATTCGCGGATGCGTCCGGCATTTCGGGCTACGCGGCCGATGCGGTTGTGACAGCGCAGCAGGCGGGCCTCATCTCCGGCCGCCCGGCTGCCGGAGGCAAGGGTGTCGCATTCGCTCCGAAAGCGGCGGCAACGCGCGCCGAGACCGCTAAAGTTCTCGCGCTGCTTGCCGAGATGCTCGTGAACAAGCAAGCCTAACAGGATGGGCCGTCCGCATCGGCATGATGCGTCGGTTCCGGCAATCGCAAGCTGCCGGCGGCGATGCACGTCGACGAGCAAGCGCGGTCTGCCCATATACGCATGAAGCGCTGCTTCACCGTCCCGCCGGGACCGTGAACAGCGCTTTTTTGTATGACTCACGAGATTGCGGCACTCTTGCGCCCGAATACGCCGGGCATCGCCGGATACGGTGGAAGTGCGTGCGAATGAATGGAATGGGCGGAATATGGACGAGCGGATCACGTACGGCTTCGACATCATGCTGTATTAGCGCGAGGGGCGGAAAAGTAATTTAAATTGTCATATTGACAATTTAAATTACAATGCATATACTGGAAACATGAAGGAGGTGCTGAAGATGAACAGTCAATACCGCACGCCGGACGGGTTGCCGGTCGATATCGCCATCTTTACCATTACGTCTCACGCCAAGCCGGGCAATTATAAAATGCTGGCCGACCGCCGCCTCGAGGTGCTGCTCGTTCGCCGGAGCTCCTCATCCGAAGCATACCCGGGCTGCTGGGCGCTGCCGGGCGGATTTTCCGGGGAGGACGAGACGCTGCTGGAAGCGGCGTACCGCGAGCTGAAGGAGGAGACGAACGTCGATTCCGACGTGACGATCGAGCAGATTAAGACCGTCTACTACCCCGGCCGCGATCCGCGCGGATGGATGCCGTCCGTTCTGTACTGCGCGCTCGTCAAGGAGGAGCATCTGCAACGGCTTGCTCCCGATACCGACGCGGACGAAGCGAGATTGTTCCCGGTCGAGGAGGCGCTGGAGCTGACGCTCGCGTTCGACCACGCCGATCTGCTGCGGGATGCTCTCGATTATGTCAGGTCCAAAATGATGATGACGTCGCTCGCGAAGCAGTTTCTGCCGACTGAATTCACGATCCGCGAGCTGTATCAGGTCATTCAGACGGTCGTGCCGTCCTTCGGAGAAGACCTTGCGAACTTCAAGCGCAACCTGATGACGACGAAGACGCGGCAAGGGCTGATCCGCGAAGCGGTCGACGCGTCGGGCGCGCCGAAGACGACGGACCGCAACTCGAACCGACCGGCGCAGCTCTATATTTATACCGATTACGAGCCTCGTATTTCGATTTATAATTCCGGACTCTTCTGAGCATCGGAATTTTTAACGCCATTCTATATAGTCACTTCGACTTTAAATATGAAAAATGTGGAGGTTATTACGATGTTAAACACGATCCGCACGAACCCGCTGCTGCTGACGGATAGCTACAATCTTTCGCATTCGCGCCTGAAAATCAATATGGATTGGGAAGTCAGCCATTTATATAATCGCAAGGAAGGCATGATCCTGTACGGATTTCGCGAAATCGTAACCGGCTTGCTCACGATCCGCATTACCGAGGAGCATATCGCGGAGGCGGAGAAGGGCGCCGCGTTGCAGGGACTGCGCTTTCCGTCGGAGCTGTTCCGCCGGGTCGTGGACGAATGCGGCGGCTACGCGCCAATCGCGGTCGAGTCGGTGCCGGAGGGCACATGGTGCCCGGCGGGGACGCCTTTTGCCCAAGTCTACAATACGGTCGAAGGATTCGGAGAGCTGGTTACCTGGTGGGAAGCGATCTTCATGCACGCTTATTTCCCGAGCGGCTGCGCGACGGAGGCGTTCCGCATCCGGCGGTATTTGGAGCAGAAGCAGGCGGAGCACGGGTATGACGATTCGTTCCTGTGGCGCATTCACAGCTTCGGCTTCCGGGGACACCGGGGCTTGGAAGACGCTTACTGGGCGGGCACGGCATGGAACCTGGCGCTGCAAGGGACGGACGATTTTCATACGACGCGTCATACGCCTCAAGCGGTCATCGGCAGCATCGCGGCGCTCGCGCACAAAGTGACGCAGCAGTTCGACGACGAGCTGGCTTGCTTCATGCGGGCGATCGACGAGACGGCAGCGGCCGGCGAGCGGATCGTCGCCCTTGTCATCGATACGTACGATGCGTACCGGGTCATCCGGGAGTATCTGCCGACGATTGGCCGGCACGCGAAGGAGCGCGGCATTCGAATCGTCTTGCGGCCGGACAGCGGCGACGTGCTGCGGCAGGCGGCCGATATTTACGAGGCAGCGGCCGCGAATGGCTTGCTCGACACGGTCGGCGTCATTATCGGCGAAGGAATGAACTTCGAACAGGTGAAGCGCTACGACGAGCAACTGGAGCAGTGGGGCGTGCCGCTTCCGTTCGTTGCCTACGGCGTCGGCTCGGGCTTCTACAACCATATCGACCGCGACACGTATGGCTGGGCGATGAAGACGGCGTACAGCAACGGCAAGGATCGGATGAAATTCTCGATGACGCCGCTCAAGCGGAGCATTCCCGGCCGAGTCAAGCTCGTTCTTGCCGATGGCGTTATGATGGCGGAAGCGGCTGGAGAGACGGATCGGGAAGGGCTGTACGAGACGATCTATAAGCATGAAGGAGCGGGTGCGCCGCATAGGCTGGAGGCTGGGGAGGCATTCTGGATCGGAGTGCGGGAGCGGATGCGCAATCAGAATACGGCGCAGCGGACGATTCAATTGTCGGTGGAGATCGAACGCAAAATTGCCGTTATTGCGGAGCAATATTTGATTTAGAAGGAGAGGTTGTATCATGGCGAATCGGACGGACGGCAAGGCACGATATCGGTTCGGCTTTATTCTCGGCCGCTTCCAGCCGCTTCATGTCGGCCACGAGCGGATGATCGACGCGGCGCTGGCCGCATGCGAGAGGGTGCTGGTGCTCGTCGGCTCCGCGCAGTTGCAAGGGACGGTGCGCAATCCGTTCGATGCGGAATATCGGATGCGGCTGCTGCGTCTCGTCTACGGCGACCGCATCGAGCTTGCGCCATTGCGCGATTATTCGCACGAGGGCGATCACAGCCACGCGTGGGGACGGTATTTGCTGCAAGCGGCGAGAGACTATGGCGAACAGCGCGGATTTCCCGCGCTCGATCTGACGATTGCCGGCGACGACGAGGAGCGAGGGCACTGGTTTCCCGCGGAGGCGATCGCCGGCGTCGACCGGCTGGTCGTTCCGCGCAGCGCCGTGCCGATCAGCGCGACGCGGCTGAGGGAGGCGATCGCCGCGGGCGACCGGACGTTCTGGGCGGCGCATACGAATCCGGCGCTGCACGGAGAGTTCGAGACGATTCGCGAGACGCTGCTTCGAGTGGAGGCGTACCGGCGGTGAGGATTGATGCTAAACAATCGAAGAAGGCTCGTCCTCGTCTGCCGATACGGCATCGATGAGGGCGAGTTTTTTTGCGCTTCGCGGGCTCGGCGCTATACCGAAGCGCAGCAGGAGGTTTACAAAATGACGAAGAACGGAAGACGGCGCAAAAAAGATGCGGTTATCTTCCAGCCCATTTCGTTTCCGGCGCATCGCAATAATGTTACCTTAGTACGAAGCGGCGGTTCGCGGCTTTCATCATATGGATTCCTTTAAGGAGGTAGATTTTATATGAATCCCGACAAAGGGGATATGAGGAGAAAGTCGGAAACAAGGATCGTCTGGGGCACGATGATTGCGATTGTACTTATAGCGGTCGGACTCGGGGTCGTTCAAATTATTCTGGCCTCGTAAGGCCGTCATACGAGATTCGTTAATAGCTGTCATAACAAAGCCGCCATTACCCGATGCAGGGGATGGCGGCTTTGTTATGCAGCACGTTTGTTGGGCTGCCTTCCTCGCGAATAAAGCCGGCCGCCGCGGCCGGGCTCGTATAGGGAGAGCGCATCCGACGACCTTATAGACGGGCCCGATTCAAAAGGATGAGCGGCGTTACTTTGCTGTAGCCAATAAATGGACGGCATGGTACGATCGTATTATTGTGCCGCTATGCACGCTATCGGCGTCAAGCGGGGGAAGAGGGGCAGCAATGGTCGAGTCGACGGGCAAAGGTTACGAAGGAATCGCTTTTTCTCCGCTCGCAGGCTACGAGCGTCCCCGTTCGCGGGTCGAAGAGGCGGACGTGGAGCGAATGAGCCGGGAGCAAGAGGTGTTTATCGGGTTTTTACAAAGACTGGCCGCTTATCTGATTGACAGCGTGCTATTGCTCATGCTGCTCACCGGAGTCGGTTTATATTTGGTATATGGAAGGGATTTTCTAAAAAACGAGCAAGCGGGGACTTATATACTTGTCGGTTATTTGGGCTTTCTGGCCTTCGGCCTGCTGTATTATTGGCTGAGCGAGGCGTTATTCGGCTCTACGGTCGGCAAGTGGGCGCTGCGCATCCGAGTCGTGAAGCATAACGGCCAAGTGCCCGGGGCAGGCCGCGCGCTCGTGCGCAACCTGATGAAGGTACTGGAGTTGAGCCCGCTGCTTCTGAACGGCATCGTCGCCTTCATTCTAATACTGGCGCATAGCCGGAAGAAACGGCTGGGGGACATGGCGGCCGGCACCGTCGTGCTGCCCGTCAACTGGCTGCCGCCGCTGAGCAGGCGCAGAGCCGTTGCGATGCGAACGACGTTCATCGTGCTCTCGGCGGTTAGCGCAATCAGCTTGATCGTCGGCTTGGCCGCGATGGGACGGTGGCTGCAGGACGGCCGCCCGCCGCAATCGTACCAGACGCTGGACGGGCGCTACGAGCTGACCGTGCCGGCCAACTGGCATCACGAGCCGGACGCGTACAACGGCGTCATGGTCGCCAACTTCTGGGGCAACAATTATATTTATATGGAAGTGGCCACGGACGAGGAATGGAACGAGCTCGAGACGCTGGAGGATTATTTGGATTACGTGCAAGGATGGATGCCCGATCAATTCCAAGCAGAGCTGGACGACAAGCCGGCAACGTATCGCGATCTGAACGGCAACGAAGCGTACCGGTTCACAATGCACGGCCGCGACGAAGAAGGGAATGCCGAGTCTTATGCCGTGACGGTAACGGGGGACGGGGAACAGTATTATTTTATTATGGCCATGATGGCCCGCTCCTGGTCGGAGCGCGACGGCATAGAGAGCTTCCGGAAGGAATACCGTCAGGAGCTCGACAAGCTCGATCGCGTAGTCGAATCGTTCAAGCCCGTCCATCAGACGGTCACCATATAGGCAATAGCCGCATGAACGCAAGCTTGTCCGCGCATAATGATGCGAAGACAAGCTTGTTGTCGTATGGAGAGAAGGCAATCGTGTCCAAAACGGAATGGAAACGTTTCAAAAAAATCTATTGAAACGTTTCCAACCTCGTGATATGATGTACTCAACCGAGCAGCAGTGGAGGTAAGACATGTCCAGCATTAAAGATGTCGCCAGACTGGCGGGCGTCGCGGTCGGCACCGTGTCTCGCGTCATCAACAACGCCGGCGCCGTGAAGCCCGCAACGCGCAAGCGAGTGGAAGAGGCGATTGTGCAATTGAGTTATATCCCGAACGAAGTGGCGCGCAACTTCAAGATGCAGAAATCGAAGATGGTCGCGCTGCTGCTGCCGAGCATCTGGCATCCGTTCTTCTCCGAAATGGCTTACTACATCGAAGACGAGCTGGATCGCGAAGGCTTCAAGCTGATGCTGTGCAACAGCGGAGGCAAGCCGGAGAAGGAAATGTATTATTTGGACATGCTGCAGCAGAATAAGGTTGCCGGGATCGTCGGCATTACGTACAACGACATCGAGGACGAAGTGAAGACGGGAATTCCGATTATCAGCATCGACCGCCATTTCGCCAAGCAGATTACGTGCGTCACGTCCGACAACTTTGAGGGCGGTCGCATCGCGCTTCGCGAATTGGTGAAGGCAGGGGCGAAGAAGCCGGCTTTCATGGGAAGCGTACCGGCCGTGTACAGCGAGACGATGCGCCGGAGGGAAGGCTTTGTGCACGAAGCGAAGGCGCTCGGCGTCGATTGCGTCGTCTACGAGCGACCCGATCCGATACCGGACGACGATGCGTATTTCGATCAGTTTTTTGCCGAGCATCCGGACATCGACGGCGTATTCGCCATTACCGACATGTTCGCCGCCAAGTATATCGATCGGGCCAGCCGCCTCGGCATTCGCGTGCCGCAGGACGTGAAGGTGATCGGATACGACGGCATACAGGATCACCCTTATTTTCATCCGGTATTATCGACGATACGGCAGCCCGTAGAAGAAATGGCCAGAACGGCGATCAAGCTTCTCCTGAACAAAATAGAAGGCGGCGCATTGGAACGCGAAACGTACAGCATTCCGGTGACGTTCAAGCAGGGAGAAACGACCTAAATTTTTTTCATGAAAATTGGAAACGTTTCAATTTCTTCTGAAAACGCTTTAACGAGGTGAGCTTAATGAAAATGACGCTGAATAAAGTGTCGGAGCAGCGTGAGCAAGAGCCTGCCGGAACGATGCGGAGGCGGCAATGGGTTCAGATCAAACGAAATTACGAGCTTTATTTGTTTCTTCTGCCCGTCGTCGCGCTGTACGTAATATTCAAATATTATCCGATGTACGGCGTCCAGATCGCCTTCAAGGATTTTAGTCCCAGCCGTGGGATATGGGGAAGCGAATGGGTAGGCTTTAAGTATTTTGTCGAGTTTTTCAATTCTTATAACTTCTGGCCGATTATGTGGAACACGATTACGCTTAGCGCCCTGTCGCTTATATTCGGCTTCCCGTTCCCGATCATCGTCGCGCTGATGCTCAATCAGATGCTCGGGAAACGGTATAAGAAGTTTGTGCAGACCGTTATCTACGCACCGCATTTTATATCGATCGTCGTGCTGGTCGGTATGCTGAATGTGTTTTTGTCGCCCAATAGCGGGCTGGTCAACCATATCGTGACGTACTTCGGCGGCGAGCCGATTCTGTTCATGGCCGATGCGGGCTGGTTCCGTCCGCTGTACGTCCTGTCCGGCATCTGGCAGGAAACCGGTTTTGCGACGATCATTTATTTGGCCGCGCTGGCGGGCGTCAGCCCGGAGCTGCACGAAGCGGCCGTCATGGACGGCGCGAGCAAGTGGAAGCGAGTATGGCATGTCGATATTCCGGGCATTCTGCCCACGGTCGTCATTCTGCTCGTGCTGGCGCTGGGCAACGTCATGGGCATCGGCTTCGAGAAGGCGTTCCTGATGCAGAGCGATCTTAACTACGATACGTCGAACATTCTGCCTACCTACGTGTACGAGCAGGGTATCCAGCAGGCGCAGTACAGCTTCTCGGCCGCAGTCGGCCTGTTCAATTCCGTCGTCAATATCGTGCTGCTTGTTATCGTGAATCGCGTCGCCAAGAAGCTGACGGACACTAGTTTGTGGTAAGGAGATCGTTGCGATGATAACAAAATTGCGTAAACGAAAAAGCCGGTCCGATTTTTATTTCGATATTGTAAATTACACGCTGCTCACGATCGGCATGCTGCTCATTTTGTACCCGCTGTTCTTTGTGCTTATTGCTTCGTTCAGCGACCCGAACGCGATTTATGCGGGCGAGGTATGGCTTTATCCGAAAGGCTTGACGTTTGACGGCTATTCGCGGATTTTTCACGACGATTCGATCTGGATCGGATACGGCAACTCGATGCTGTATGCCGCGGTCGGCACCGCCATTAGCGTCTCTCTGACGTTGCTGGCCGCTTATCCGCTGTCCCGTAAAGATTTGGTCGGCCGGAACGTCATCATGTGGTTCTTTATGCTGACGATGTTCTTTGGCGGCGGACTGATCCCGACTTACTTGCTGGTGAAGGATCTGGGCATGATTAACACCATCTGGGCGCTTGTTCTGCCGGGCGCGGCGGGCGTGTTCAATATCATTATTGTCCGCACGTTCTTCCAGAGCTCGATTCCGGAAGAGATGCGCGAAGCGGCCTTTATCGACGGCTGCACCAACACGAAGTTTTTTCTGCAGCTCGTCATTCCGCTATCGAAGCCGATTATCGCCGTTATGGTGCTGTTCCATGTCGTCGGCTTCTGGAACGGATTTTTCGACGCCCTGATTTATTTGAACGAGGAAGTGAAATATCCGCTTCAGCTCGTGCTGCGCAATATTTTGGTGCAGAACGAGGTTAGCTCGGGCATGATGATCGACGTCGAATCGTATGCCGCGAAGCTGCGGGTAACCGAGCTGATTAAATACGGCGTTATTATTGTGGCGACCGTGCCGCTGCTCATTCTGTATCCGTTCCTTCAACGTTATTTCGTGAAGGGCGTCCTGATCGGCTCGATCAAGGGCTGATGCTTAACTTGCGGTAGTTCCCCGGGCAAGGCCTCTCGGGTGAATTATAAATATTTGTTTGGGGTTTGTTCGACTACTGAGGAGGGTTCAAACAGATGAAGAGAAAATGGTCCGGGGTATTAGGGGCGGCTCTTACCGTCAGCTTGGCGTTAAGCGGCTGCGGCGCGAGCGACAACGGCAAAGACGGCGGCGGTAAAGATTCGTCCGCGAAATCGGACAATGCGGCGGCGGTCAACAAAACGGGACTTCCTATCGTGAGCGAGAAGCTGACCCTCGATATGGTTGCGCCGAAGGCGGCGCTGGCGCCGGACTTCGGTTCGATGGAGTTGTTCAAGCGTCTGGAGAAGGAAGACAACATTCATATCAATTGGAAGAATATACCTGACACTGACTATAAGGAGAAGAAAAATTTGCTGCTGGCAAGCGGCGATTTGCCGGATGCGTTCTACGCCGCCGATTTTTCCGACTACGAGCTGGTCACGTACGGCAAGGACGGGACGATCATTCCGCTGGAGCAGTTGATCGCCGATTACGCGCCGAACCTGAGCAAGCTGCTGGCGGAGCGTCCGGACATTAAAGCGGCGATCACGTCGCCGGACGGACATATTTACGGCTTGCCGAGCTTCGAAGAGAACGAGCTCGGGACGAACCCGTTCTTCCATGTCATCAACAAGTCTTGGCTCGACAAGCTTGGACTGCCGATGCCGCAGACGCTGGACGACTACACGAACGCGCTCGTCGCGTTCAAGACGCAAGACCCGAACGGCAACAGCAAGCCCGATGAAATCCCGCTCAGCTTCATGCATATGGGCTGGTGCATGGACATCGGCGGACTGTTCGGCGCGTTCGGCATGCCCGACAATCTGGAGCACCGCATTGTAAGGGACAACAAGGTTATCTTCACGGCGATTCAGCCGGAGTACAAGGAAGCGCTGAAATATTTTAACGAGAAATGGTATAAGCAAGGACTTATCGATCCGGAATCGTTCACGCAAGAAGCGCCGCAATATTTGGCGAAGGGCAAGACGTCGACCGAAACGCTCGGCTCGTTCGTATGGTGGGAAGTCGAGGAAGTCGTCGGCGCGGACCGCGCCAAAGACTATGCGCTCGTACCTCCTCTGACGGGACCGACGGGCCAGAAGACGATCGGGCGCGGCAACGGCGGCGGACCGAGCAAAGGCTCATTCGTCATTACGAAGGCCGACAAGCATCCGGAAGCGACGATCCGCTGGGTCGACGAGCAATACGAGCCGTACATGGCGGCGCAAATGCATTGGGGACCGATCGGCGTCATCTACGAGAAGGACGCCAACGGCAAGCTCGTCAATCTGCCGTTGCCTGAAGGCACCTCGATGGGCGAATACCGCCAGCAAGTAGCGGTAGGCGGCGGTGCGCCGGGCGTCATCACGAAGACGGACTTCCAGACGATCGTCGACATGGAGCCGCGCGCGAAGCAGCGGAAGCTCGATCTGGAGCAATACTACGAGCCGTTCATGGAGAAAGAGAATTATCCGAACATCTTCTTCCTGCCGGAAGAGCTGGAGAAGATCAACAAAATCGAGCCGAATTTGATTAAATTCGTCAATACCGAGCGCGCGAAATTTATTGCCAAGGGCAACGTCGATGCGGGCTGGGATTCGTACGTCAATAAAGTAAAAGCAATGGGTCTGGACGAGCTGATGGAAATTTATCAGAAAGGTCTTGACCGTTACAAGCAAGCGCAAGGCTAAGCAGTCGATGAATCGGAGCCGGAGCGGACGGTTGTTGCGTTCCGGCTTTTCATTTGGTCGGGGGAGGCGCGGCTTGCAGCAAAGCGGAAAGGTGTTGGGGGAAGTGAAAGCAACGAAGAGCGGGGAGCTGTTTCGGCCGCAGTATCATTTTACGCCGGAAGCGAATTGGATGAACGATCCGAACGGGATGGTGTATTACGAGGGAGAATATCATTTGTTTTATCAATATTACCCGGACGACAAGATATGGGGGCCGATGCATTGGGGGCACGCCGTAAGCGCCGATCTGGTGTCGTGGGAGCATCTTCCGATCGGCCTTGCGCCGGACGAGCACGGGTTTATTTTCTCCGGGAGCGCGGTCGTCGACTGGAGCAACAGCAGCGGCTTGTTTCCGGAAGGGGAGTTCGGTCTGGTTGCGATTTTCACGCATCACGATGCGCATCCGGAGACGGGCAAGCCGAGACAGCGCCAAAGCGTCGCTTACAGCACGGACCGGGGGCGTACTTGGAGCAAATACGCGGGCAACCCGGTGTTGACCGAGGAAAGCATCGTCGACTTCCGCGATCCGAAGGTGTTCTGGCATAAGGAGACGGAGCGGTGGGTGATGGTGCTTGCCGCCGGCGATCATGTCCGTCTGTACACGTCGGCGAATTTGCTCGAATGGTCGTTCGCCAGCGCGTTCGGCGAGCGGGAAGGCTCGCATGACGGCGTATGGGAATGCCCGGATTTGTTCGAGCTGGAGGTCGAAGGCGAGCCGGGCCGCAAGCGCTGGGTGATGCTGGTCAGCATCGGCGATGATCCGCAATGCCCCGAAGGGTCCCGCACCCAATATTTTGTCGGCGGATTCGACGGCCGGTCGTTCGCGAGCGACTATTCGCCGGAGACGATATTATGGGCCGATTACGGGCGGGACAACTATGCGGGCGTTTCTTGGTCGGACGTGCCGGAGACGGACGGGCGGCGTTTATTTATCGGCTGGATGAGCAATTGGAAATATGCGAATCTGACGCCGACGCCGACCTGGCGCGGCGCGATGACGGTGCCGCGCGAGCTGTCGCTGCGCGCGGAGCCGGAAGGCGTCCGGCTCGTTCAGCGTCCGGCCGACGAATTGAAGCGTCTGCGAGACAAGCGCAGCGAGGCCGCGGCGGTACGCGTGACGCCGGGACTGCCGTTCTCCGAAGAGCTGGAGAATGGATGCGCCGAGCTGCGGGTCGACATTCTGGCCGGCGACGCGAAGCAGTGGGAGCTGCGGCTGAGAGCATATTCTCCGGAGCGGGCGGAGACCGTGATCCGGTACGACGTTGCAGCCGCGAATTTATCGATCGATCGGTCCCGATCGGGCGTAACGGGCTTCCACCCGCAATTCGGCTGCTTGCACGAAGCGAAGGCCGAGCTTGCGGACGGACGGCTCGCGCTGCATCTTCTGCTTGACCGGTGTTCGGTCGAATTGTTTGCCTGCGACGGCAAAGTGGCGATGACCGATTTAATCTTCCCGGACGAGGGCATTCAGACGATCGAATTTGCCGCCATCGGCGGCGAAGCGGAGATCGTCCGATGGGAGCACTATATGCTGCGGCCGATGTAAGGCGCAAGGGACGCGCAAGCGATTCATCTAAGCCTAAGAGACGGGAGATAGAGCGATGACCGATCGTAGGGAAGCCGGCTTGACGAGAGGGCTTGTTTCGCACTGGCCTTTCGACGAAGGAGCGGGGAGGGCGGCGGTCGATGCCGCCTCGGGCACCTCGCATCCGATTCATTACGTTCTGAACGAGGCCCGCTTCGCTGCTCCGCACGATCCGCAATGGCGAACGGGCGTCAAGGGCGGCGCGCTTTTGTTCGACGGATACTCGACCTGGCTGGCACAGCCTTTCGATGCCGGGCGCACGCCTTCGGACGCGTTGACGGTGACGGCATGGGTCGCGCCGAGGTCGTACGAATGGGGCGACGGACAACGTCTGTCCGCCATTATTAATCAGCACGACAAGGATAATCGACAGGGCTACATCGTCGGTATGTACCGCCACGGCGCATGGTCGCTGCAGCTCGGCTTGAACGGCCAATGGGAGGAAATATGGTCCCGTGACGAGCCGCTTGTCAAAGGGCAGTGGTCGTTCATCGCCGCTGCGTTCGACCACCACGACGGGATGATGCGGCTGTACCTTAACGGCAGGTTGGTCGCCGCCCAAGCCGTCGCGCGGGTCGGCATTACGCCCGCCCGGACGGATGTTGTGTTGGGCAGGAACAATCAGCCCGTCCGGCTTGAGGGCGTATTCGATCTCAACATGTTTAACGGGCTGATGGACGACGTCAAGCTGTACGGTCGAGCTTTGAGCGAGCAAGAGATCGCACGCGCTTACGAGGAGGACGTGCGGCCGCACGGGGGCAAGCCGCCGATTCTCGCTTACGAGGACATTCGGCTGGACCGGAGCCTGCTGGCGAACGATCGGCATCGTCCGCAGTACCATGTCAATCCGCCGGCGCATTGGATGAACGAGCCGCATGCGCCGATTTATTATAACGGACAATATCATTTATTCTGCCAGCATAATCCGCAAGGGCCGTTCTTTCATCAGATTCATTGGGGACATTGGGTCAGCGACGACATGGTGCATTGGCGGGATTTGCCGATCGCGCTCGCGCCCGAGAAGGATGCAGTCGATCCCGACGGCGTCTGGTCCGGCAGCGCGGCGTACGACAAGGACGGCCTTCCCGTGCTGTTCTTCACTGCGGGCGACGACGGCGCAAAGCCCAATCAGAAGATCGCGCTTGCGAGAAGCGCGTTTAAGGAAGACGGCGACAACGATCTGGTTCGTTGGATCAAGCATTCCGAGCCGCTTGTTGTGCAGCCGCAAGGCGAAGGCTTGACTGCCGATTTCCGCGATCCGTTCGTCTGGCGTCAGGACGGCGTCTGGTACATGCTCGTCGGCTCCGGCGTCGAGGGAGCGGGCGGGACGGCGCTTGCGTTCGTCTCTGAGGATATGATGAACTGGACGTATAAGGGGCATTTCTATCGGGCGGATTTCGAACGGTATCCGTATTTGGGTCCGATCTGGGAGCTGCCGGTGCTGCTTCCTCTGGGGCCGGACAAGCAGGGCGCCGAGAAGCATCTGTTTCTTGTTAGCCCGGTTGGGCAAGGGGCGGACGTCGAGGTGTTCTACTGGATCGGCTCGTTCGATCCGGCATCCTGCTCGTTCGTGCCCGATCAGGCGGAGCCGCAGTTGATCGACGTCGGAGATTTTCATTTTACCGGTCCGAGCGGCATGATCGACCCGAGGACGGGCAGAGCCATCGTCTTCACGATTGCGCAGGGCGAGAGGACGGCGCGGCTGGAATACGACTCCGGCTGGGCGCATAATGGCGGCTTGCCGCTGCATGTCTATCTTCGGGAGGACGGACGACTCGGCATCGAGCCGATTGAGGAGCTGCAGTCGCTCCGGGGCGAGAAGCTGCTGGCGCTTGCGGACTTATCTGCGGAGGAAGCGAACGAGCGTCTGCACGGCGTTCAAGGCGACATGCTCGAAATTCGGGTGGAGCTGGAGTTGGAGCAAGAACAGGAACAGGAACAAGAGCGGGAACAGGAACAGGAGCAAGAACAGGAACAAGAGCAGGAACAAGAACAGGAACAAGAGCAGGAACGGAAACAGGAGCAGGAACAGAAACTGGAGCAAGAGCAGGAGCAGAAACAAGAGCAGGAACAAGAGCAGGAACAGAAACAGGAGCAAGAGCAGGAACAGAAACAGGAGCGGTCAGGCACAGGTCGGGCCGGTCTGAAGCTTCGGCGCTCGCCGGGTGGTGAAGAGGAGACGCTGGTTTACTACGATTACGAGGATCGGGAGCTGCGAGCCGACCGGACGAAGACGACGCTTTCTCCTGACGAGAGATGCGGAGGCGTTCAGGGCGGAAAGCTGGAGCTGGATAGTGATCGGCTGCGGCTGCATATTTATATCGATCGTTCTATGATCGAAGTGTACGCGAACCGGCTCAAAAGCTTGACGACAAGAGCGTATCCGAGCCGGAGCGACGCGCTCGGGCTTCAGATATGGGGCGACGGTCGGCTCCGCGTTGCAAAGCTGGAAGTATGGCGGATGAATTCGGCATGGCAATCTTAAGGATAGGAGCAATCACATGATGCGTATCGGGGCAATAGAAGCGGGCGGAACGAAAATCGTCTGCGGCATTGGCGGCGAGAACGGCGCGATTGAGGACAGCGTCAGCTTCCCGACCGGGCATCCCGAGGAGACGATGCGGCAGGCGGCGGATTATTTTCGCGATAAGAATGTCGATGCGATCGGCATCGGCTCCTTCGGACCGATCGATCTGAACCGGAGAAGTCCGCATTACGGAGCGGTCACGACGACGCCGAAGCCCGGCTGGGCGGGCTTTAACGTCATCGAGACGTTGAGACGGTCATTCGACGTTCCGTACGGCTGGGATACGGACGTCAACGCCGCCGCGCTGGGCGAAGCCAAGTGGGGAGCGGCGAAGGGGTTGGGAAGCTGCGTTTATTATACGATTGGAACCGGCATCGGAGTCGGCGTCTATCTGGAAGGAACGCTCGTTCACGGGCTGGTGCATCCCGAGGCCGGACATGTGCTGACGAGGCGGCACCCGGAGGATGGTTATGCAGGCTGCTGCCCTTATCACGGCGACTGCCTGGAGGGGATGGCGGCGGGGCCGGCGATCGAGGGCCGCTGGAAGGCGCAAGGGTTCGAGCTTCCAGCCGACCATCCGGCGTGGGCGATTGAAGCTTATTATATCGCGCAAGCCGTAACGGGCTCGATTCTAACTTTATCGCCGCACAAGGTTATTCTGGGCGGAGGCGTCATGAAGCAGACGCAATTGTTCCCGTTGATTCGCGAGCAGGTACGCCGCAATTTAAACGGCTATTTGCAGATCGAGAGTCTCATCGGCGGCGATTTCGATCACTACATCGTGCCGCCCGGTCTGGGGGATCAGGCCGGATTGCGCGGCGCTGTGGCGCTGGGCATCGACGCCCTTCGGCGTCCGTCGGCGGGCATTGAACCGCAGTCCGCTGATTTCGATCCGGACGGACGGCAATGATGAAGAAGCCATCCGCATCGCTGTAAGGCTCGTCTCGTCGAGGCGAGCCGTTCGGCGAATGCAGATGGCTGTTTGCTTTGAAACGGTCGGTTGCCCGCCAGCGTGTGCTGGTGCATCACTTATTGTGTCACACCAGCGCCGATTGCTCGCCAGCGTGTGCTGGTGCATCACTTATTGTGTCACACCAGCGCCGATTGCCCGCCAGCGTGTGCTGGTGCATCACTTATTGTGTCGCACCAGCGCCGGTTGCCCGCCAGCGTGTGCTGGTGCATCACTTATTGTGTCGCACCAGCGCCGATTGCTCGTCAGCGTGCGCTGGTGCATCACTTATTGTGTCGCACCAGCGCCGATTGCCCGTCAGCGTGTGCTGGTGCATCACTTATTGTGTCACACCAGCGCCGGTTGCCCGCCAGCGTGTGCTGGTGCATCACTTATTGTGTCGCACCAGCGCCG
>Ga0160470_100404_pt1 | contig 20469 bp, 14 predicted proteins | sample HID1973I_E11MG_FD_108214 | JGI IMG/M metagenome (GOLD analysis project Ga0160470, IMG submission 108214) | Enriched mosquito-associated microbial communities from UW Madison campus, WI, USA - HID1973I_E11 MG | ecosystem: Host-associated > Arthropoda: Insects > Digestive system > Unclassified ... | reverse complement strand
GCCTCGGTGTGCTGGCGTTCCTTCAGGCGCGGGAACATGGCGTACATGTCGTCGAAGGACCAGCGGCTGCCCTTGCCCGAGCCTTTCTGGCCAAGCAGCAGGTTCTGGTGCACCGTGAGCCGCGGGAAGATGTCGCGGCTTTCGGGCACGTAGCCGATGCCGGTGTGGGCGATCTCGTAGGCCTTCTTGCGCAGCAGGGCCTCGCCCTTCCAGCCGATCTGCCCTTCCGCGTGCACCAGGCCCATGATGGCCTTGGCCGTGGTCGAGCGGCCCGAGCCGTTGCGCCCGAGCAGCGCCACGATCTCGCCGGGGTTCACGTCGAAGGAAACGCCATGCAGGACATGGCTCTTGCCGTAATAGGCGTGGACGTCTTGGAGTTTCAACATGTCAGGGCTCCCGCCGGGCCGCCCCAAGGGAGGCCGCGCCCCCTCGGGGGGCAGTGAATACACGAAGTGATGAACGTGGGGGCATCAATGTCCTGCCCCTTGCGCGTCGGCGACCGACGAGCCCAGATACGCCTCCTGCACCGCCGCATTGGCGCGCACCGCTTCCGGCGTGTCGAAGGCGATCACCTCGCCATACACCACCACCGCGATCTTGTCGGCCAGGCCGAACACCACGCCCATGTCGTGCTCCACGGTCAGCAGCGTCTTGCCCACCGTCACTTCCTTGATCAGGTCGATGAAGTGCGAGGTCTCGGTCTTGCTCATGCCGGCGGTGGGTTCGTCCAGCAGGATCACCGAGGCGCCGCCGGCGATGGTGATGCCGATCTCCAGCGCGCGCTGTTCGGCGTAGGTCAGGTTCACCGCCAGCACGTCGCGCTTGCGCTCCAGGCCGATCTGGCGCATCAGGTCCTCGGCGCGCTGGTTGGCGTCGTGCAGGCCCGACAGGAAGCGCCAGAAGGCGTAGCCGTAGCCCAGGCTCCACAGCACGCCGCAGCGCAGGTTCTCGAACACGCTCAGCTTGGGAAAGATGTTGGTGATCTGGAAGCTGCGCGAGAGGCCCTTGCGGTTGATCTCGTAGGGCGGGTGGCCGTCGATGCGCTCGCCGTGCAGCATCACCGCGCCGCTGCTGGGCCGCAGGCGGCCGCTGATGAGGTTGAACAAGGTGGATTTGCCGGCGCCGTTCGGCCCGATCACCGCGATGCGCTCGCCGGCGTTCACCGCCAGGCTGCAGCCGCGGATGATCTCGGTCTTGCCGAAGCTCTTGCGCAGGTCTTTCAGTTCAAGTGCGTAGGTCATGTCGTGTGTTCTCCCCTGCTCAGGCGCTCTGGTGGCGCTTGATCTCGGCTTCGATCTGCTCCTGCGCGTGGCCCCAGGCTCGCACGAAAGGCCGGCGCACCACCTCGAACAAGGCGATGCCGACCACCAGCAGCAGCGTGGCGACGACCCAGGTCGCCTGGCTGGAGGTGTCCAGCTCGGTGCCGAAGAAATGCACCGTCGGCCCCATCGCCGCGTCGAGCTGGATGTGATAGATCATCTCCACGATGGCCGCGCCGCCCACCGCCATCAGCGCGGTGGTGGCGGCCAGGCCGGCGTAGTAGCGCAGCAGCGGCTTGAACTTGCCGAACTTGGCGACCCGCACGTTCATCATGATCAGGCTGGCCACGCCGCCGGGCGCGAACATCACCATGAACAGGAAGATCAGGCCGAGGTAGAGCAGCCAGGCCTTGGTCAGCTCCGACAGCATCACCGAGGCGAACACCAGCAGCACGGCGCCGATGATCGGCCCGAAGAAGAAGGTGGCACCGCCCAGGAAGGTGAACAGCAGGTAGCCGCCCGAGCGCACGGCGTTGAGGCTGTCGCCGGCGTTGACGATCTCGAAGTTGATCGCCGCCAGCCCGCCGCCCACGCCGGCGAAGAAGCCGGCAATGATGAAGCCGAAGTAGCGCACGCGCTGCGTGTTGTAGCCGATGAATTCGACCCGCTCCGGGTTGTCGCGCACCGCGTTGAGCATGCGGCCCAGCGGCGTGCCGGTGAAGGCGTACATCGCGGCGGTGCAGATGAAGCAGTACACCGCGATCAGGTAGTAGACCTGGATCTGCGACCCGAAGCTCAGGCCCAGGAAGGGCGTGCCGTAGACCCGGTTGGTGGTGATACCGCCCTCGCCGCCGAAGAAGCCGGCGAACATCAGCGCCATCGACGCCACCAGCTCGCCGATGCCCAAGGTGATCATGGCGAAAGTGGTGCCCGATTTCTTGGTCGTGACGAAGCCGAACAGGAACGCGAAGAACATGCCGGCCAGGCCGGCCACGATCGGGATCAGCACCAGCGGCACCGGCAGGCTGCCGGCGGTGGCCAGGTTCATCGCGTGCACCGCGATGAAGGAACCCAGCCCGGTGTAGACCGCGTGGCCGAAGCTCAGCATGCCGCCCTGCCCCAGCAGGATGTTGTAGGACAGGCAGATGATGATCAGGTAGCCCACCTGCGAGAGCATGGTGAGCGCCAGGCTGCTGCGAAAGATCAGCGGCGCGACGATCAATGCCAGCGCGAACAGCGACCAGATGACGATGCGCCCGAGGTTCAGGGGCTTGTAGCGATAGGACGGGACGGACACGTTGCGACTCCCTGGCGATGGCTTGTTGTGGTCTTGTCGACGATGCGTTGCTGCGGTGGCCTCCATGCGTCAGCCCTCCCGCGTTCCAAGCAGGCCGCGCGGGCGGAAGATCAGCATCAGCACCAGCAGCATGTACGGCAGGATGGGCGCGACCTGGGAGATCGTGAGCTTCATCACCGGGTAGCCGAAGGCCTGCTCGGTGACGTTGACGCCCATCGAGTGCAGGCCCGAGACCATCGACCAGTCGAGCGCCACCGCGAAGGTCTGCACGATGCCGATCAGCGGCGAGGCCAGGAAGGCGCCGGCCAGCGAGCCCATGCCGCCGACCACCACCACCACGAAGATGATCGAGCCGACCGAGGCCGCCATGGCCGGCTCGGTGACGTAGGTATTGCCGCCGATCACGCCGGCCAGCCCGGCCAGCGCGCAGCCGCCGCCGAACACCAGCATGAACACGCGCGGCACGTTGTGGCCGAGCGCCTCGGCCATTTCCGGGTGCGTCAGCGCCGACTGGATCACCAGGCCGATGCGCGTGCGCGTGAGCAGCAGCCACACCGACAGCAGCATCAGGAGCGCGACCAGCATGATGAAGGAGCGCGACTTGGGGAACTGCGTGCCGAAGATGGTGAACAGCGGCCCCTGCAGCGCCTCGGGCAGGCCGTAGGGCACGGTGGAGCGGCCCCACACCAGTTGCACCAGTTCGAGGATGAGGTAGGACAGGCCGAAGGTGACCAGCAGTTCGGGCACGTGGCCGAACTTGTGCACGCGGCGCAGGCTGTAGCGTTCGAACAGCGCACCGAGCGCGCCCACCAGCAGGGGCGCGATGAACAGGGCGGGCCAGAACCCGACGATGCCCGACAGCGTGTAGGCCAGGTAGGCCCCCAGCATGTAGAAGCTGGTGTGCGCGAAATTGAGCACGCCCATCATGCTGAAGATGAGGGTCAGGCCGGAGCTCAGCATGAACAGCAGCAGCCCGTAGCTGACGCCGTTGAGCAGCGAGATGACGAAGAATTCAGTGTTCATCGCGGTTTCGGGTCGATGGAAAAAGAAGAGGCCCGAGTTGCAAAGTCGGGCCTCGCGTCGTGGTGCAGGAACCGCTTATGAGGCCGATGGCCGCTTCATCTGGCAACTGGTCGGCGTGCTGGCCACGTAGGGCTCGTAGTACTTCACCGGCACCAGCGTGTAGCCGGTGTTCTCCGGGCTGTACGGGTACTTGGCGGTGGCCTTCTCCCAGCGCGCGATGTACAGGCCCTGCTGCAGCTGGTGGTCGGTCTTGCGCATTTCCACCTCGCCGTTGAAGGTGGTCATCTTCATGCCTTCCATGGTGGCGGCGACCTTCATCGGGTCGGTGCTCTTGGCCTTGGCCATGGCGGTGCTGAGCATGTCGTACACGGTGTAGATGTCGGCCGTGTAGAGGTCGTCGTTGAAGCGCTTCTTGAACTCGTCCATGATCGGCTTCATCACGCCGCCCATGTTGTAGTGGGCGTAGCCGACCTGGTAGACCTTGCCGTCGCCGGACGCGCCGATGGCCGTCGGCGTGCCGGTGGTGACCGCGTAGTAGGTGTAGAACTTGACGTTCAGGCCGGCGTCGTTGGCCGCCTTGATCAGCAGCGCGAGGTCGGAACCCCAGTTGCCGGTGATGACCGTGTCGGCACCCGACTGCTTGATCTTGGCCACGTAGGGCGCGAAGTCGCGCACCTGCGCCAGCGGGTGCAGGTCGTCGCCGACGATCTGCACGTCGGGGCGCTTCTTGGCCAGGTTTTCCTTGGCGAACTTCGAGACCTGCTGGCCGTGCGAATAGTTCTGGCCAATGATGTAGACCTTCTTGATGTCAGGCTGGTCCTTCATGTAGGTGGTCAGCGCTTCCATCTTCATGGAGGTGTCGGCGTCGAAGCGGAACTGGTAGTAGCTGCACTTGCTGTTGGTGAGGTCGGGGTCCACCGCCGCGTAGTTCAGGTAGATCGCTTCCTTGCCCGGATTGCGTTCGTTGAACTTCTCCAGCGCGTCGATGATGGCCAGCGCCGGGCCCGAGCCGTTGCCCTGCACGATGTAGCGCGCGCCCTGGTCCATGGCCGAACGCAGCGCGTTGGTGGTTTCCTGCGGGCTGAGCTTGTTGTCGATGCCGATCACCTCGAACTTCACGCCGGCCGGGTTCTTCTTGTTGAAATGTTCGGCCAGGAACTGGAAGGTCTTGAGCTGGTTGGTGCCGACCGAGGCCATCAGGCCGGACAGCGGATCGAGCCAGGCGATCTTGACGGTTTCACCTTGCTGGGCGAACGCGCCGCTGGCGGCACACAGCGCCACCGTTGCAGCCACAAGTTTGAGTCGAACGTTCATGGAAATTTGTCTCCTGGAGGGTTGGTGCTACCGCTGGGCAGCGTACAAGTCTTTGCTTTTCGAACTGTCAGGGAATGCCCGTAACGCCCGGCGCGCAAGGCGCCGATCTATCACACAGGCGACAACGCCGGGCCGCCGCACATGCACTCTTTCAGTGCCGCGGCCGGGCGCTGCCGCTGTTTCACAAGCCCGGCAGGCGGTAGTCCTTCAACTGCTCGCGCAGCTTGGTCTTGAGAATCTTGCCGGTGGCGCCGATCGGGATCGCCTCGACGAAGATCACGTCGTCCGGAATCTGCCACTTGGCGGTCTTGCCTTCGTAGAACTTGAGCAGTTCCTCGCGGCTGACTTCGGCGTTGGGCCGCTTGACCACCGCCACCACCGGCCGCTCGTCCCACTTGGGGTGCGCCACGCCGATGCAGGCGGCCATGGCGATGGCCGGATGCGCCACCGCGATGTTCTCGATGTCGATCGAGCTGATCCACTCGCCGCCCGACTTGATCACGTCCTTGCTGCGGTCGGTGATCTGCAGGAAGCCGTCGGCGTCGATGGTGGCGACGTCGCCGGTGGGGAACCAGCCGTGGCCCTGCGCGTCCGCCACCAGCGGGTCGCCGCCCTCGCCCTTGTAGTACTCCTTGACCACCCACGGCCCGCGCACCAGCAGGTCGCCGTAGGTCTTGCCGTCCCAGGGCAGTTCGGCGCCCTCGCCGTCGACGATCTTCATGTCGACGCCGAAGATCGCGCGGCCCTGCTTCTGGCGCAGCAGGTTGCGTTCTTCGGCGGGCAGTTCCATGTGCTTGTTCTTGAGCGTGCACAAGGTGCCCAGCGGCGACATCTCGGTCATGCCCCAGGCGTGCAGTACGGTCACGCCGTACTCTTCCTGGAAGGCGGTGATCATGGCCGGCGGGCAGGCCGAGCCGCCGATCACGGTGCGGTTGAGCGTGGTGAAACGCAGGCCGTTGGTCTTCATGTGGGTCAGCATCATCTGCCAGACCGTCGGCACGCCGGCCGCGAAGGTCACCTTCTCGTTCTCGATCAGGTCGTAGATCGACTTGCCGTCCATCGCCGGGCCGGGAAACACCAGCTTGCAACCGGTGAGCGCGGCCGAATACGGAATGCCCCAGGCGTTGACGTGGAACATCGGCACCACCGGCAGGATGGCGTCGCGCGCCGACACCGCCATCACGTCGGGCAGGGCCGCGGCATAGGCGTGCAGCAGGGTGGAGCGGTGGCTGTAGAGCGCTGCCTTCGGGTTGCCCGTGGTGCCGCTCGTGTAGCACATGCTGGAGGCCGAGTTCTCGTCGAAGCTGGGCCAGTCGTAGCTGGTGGGCTGCTGGCCCATCCAGGCTTCGTAGCTCACCAGGTTGGGCACGCCGCTGTCTTGCGGCAGCTTGTCGGCGTCGCACAGCGCGATGTATTTCTTGATGTTCGGGCAGCGTGCGTGCACCGCCTGCACCAGCGGCAGGAAAGTCAGGTCGAAAGCCAGGATGCGGTCTTCCGCGTGGTTGGCGATCCAGGCGATCTGGTCGGGGTGCAGGCGCGGGTTGATGGTGTGCAGCACGCGGCCCGAGCCGCTCACGCCGTAGTACATCTCCAGGTGGCGGTAGCCGTTCCAGGCCAGCGTCGCCACGCGGTCGGAGAACAGCAGTTGCTCGCCGTCGAGCGCATTGGCCACCTGGCGCGAGCGCGCGGCAACATCGGCCCAGGTGTAGCGGTGGATATCGCCTTCCACCCGTCGCGAGACGATTTCGCCGTCGCCGTGATGGCGCTCGGCAAAGTCGATGAGCGACGAGATCAGCAGCGGTTGGTCTTGCATCAGGCCCAGCATGGGGTACTCCTTGAAATCACTTGAAAAATGGAACCGGGCGGAGTATTGCGCGGCGCAGCAATCGAACCGATGGGGGAATGCCCGTAGCAGGCGCGCGCGGGCATGGCGGCGGCCGTCATGGCGCGGTCACGGCCAGCGCGGTGGGGGTGGCGTCCAGCAGCAATCTGGCTGGCCACGGCGCCCACGTCACGCCCAGCGCCGGCGCGTTGGGGTCGCCCTCGCGCATGAAGGCCGACAGGCTCGCCTGCATGGCGCCGGACAAGGCAACCCTGCCGGCCTTGTTGGCATTGCCGCCGATCACGCCCGAGACGATCGACGGGCCGAAGTTGCCGAACATGAAGGCCAGGTCGAAGGCATGCGCCGCGCCGTACACCTCGTTCCACGGCGCCGCCTCCTGCGCCCAGTCGAAACGCTGCTGCCAGACGTTGGCCTGCTGCGTCTTGAGCGTGCCGAGCAGGTTGGCGCTGTTGGCCTCGAACAGCAACTGCGTGATGAGCTGCGTGCGGGCGTTGAAGCCAGTGCCCGCGGTCGTGACCGGCAGGTAGGAGGCATCGACCAGGTCGGCCGTTGTCAAGCTGGGCGGTGCATCCGGGTCGAAGTCGTACATCATGGTGAAGCGCGTCGCGTCGTCCACGATGAAGCCGGGCTTGCCGCCGAACAGCGGCAGCAGCGCAGCGAACAGCTTGCCCTCCTCGCGCGTGTTGCCCACGATGGTCGGCACCTTGACGTAGTCGCCGGCGGCAATGGACTCGATCGGGTTGAGCGGGACCACGCTGCCGTCGGGAATCGGGTTGGCGGTGTTCAGGCCCTTGGCCAGCACCGTCTCGAGCAGCGCGTTGCCGTCCTGGCCGCGCATGAACTCGGCGATCTGCGCGGGCGACTGGGTGGCGATCCAGGCCTGCGCGCCCACCGTGTCGGCGGCCTTGCCGGCGGCGATCACCAGGCTTTCGAGCACCGCCTGCCCCTGCGCGGCGGCCACCGACGCGTGGTTGAGCGCCGGCGAGGCACCCGTCGGCAGGTTGCTGTCCAGCGAAATGCCGCCGCTGAGCGCGATCATCCGGTGGAACAGGCCCTTGGCCATCGGCGAGGTCATGACCGCCAGCACGTTGTTGGCGCCGGCCGATTCGCCCGACAAGGTCACGTTGCCCGGGTTGCCGCCAAAGCTGGCGATGTTGTGCTGGATGAAACGCAGCGCCGCCATGTTGTCGAGCAGCGCGAAGTTGCCCGAGTCGTCGCCCGCCGTGCCGCCCACGTGCAGTTGCGGCACGCTCAGGAAGCCCAGCACGCCCAGCCGGTACTGCACGGTGACCACCACCGCGTTGGTCGCCTTGGCCAGTGCGGCGCCGTCGTACAGCGGATCGGCCGCGTAGCCCGAGATGTTGCTGCCGCCATGCACGAAGACCAGCACCGGCAGGTCGTTCTCGGTGCTGGCCGGGCGCCAGATGTTGAGCGTCAGGCAGTCCTCGCTGCCCAGCGGCTGGCCCATGGTGCTGGCAATCGTCAGGTCGTAGGTGTTGTTGGCGCCGGGGCCGAACATGCGGCCGATCTGCAGGCAGGCCGGGCCGAAGGTGGCGGCCGGGCGGATGCCGCTCCAGGCCTTGGGCTCGACCGGCGCGCGCCAGCGCAGCGGCCCCACCGGCGGCTCGGCAAAGGGCACGCCCTTCCACGACCAGGTGCCCGTCGCCGCGCTGTCGTCCACCCCTTCCACCTTGCCGGCGCTGGTCGGGCGCACCATCGGGCCGTCGGGCGGCGTTTCGGGCTGGCTTGGCGGCGGGTTGGTGGCCACCGGCGCCGGATCGGACGCGCCGCCGCAGCCGGCCAGCATGGCGCAGGCCGCCAGGGCCAGCGCCGCGAATGCGCCGAATTCGGGGCGCGCGAAGGGATGTCGCAAGGTCGCTCGGATCTGCATGTTCTTGTCTCCACACCGGGTACACCGGGTTATTGGGAATGCATGGGGCGCTGCCCGCCGCCCATACTCCGGGCCAGCAGACACAGCAAAAAAAATTCTAGGGATGGGTTCACCAAAGCCCGCTATCGCAAGCGCGCCAAAACAATGACTTCAGAAGCCTTCGTGCAAGACCGACCGCCCTCGCCCGCGCGCACCAGTTCCGCCGCCTGGCTCGGCGGCGTGCTGACGATGTTCGAGGCCGAAGGGCTGGACGTGCCGGCGCTGCTGCGCGATGCCGGCTTCGACGCCGCCAGCCTGCACCACGAGGCCACGCGCGTGCCGGTCGACCAGATCACGCGGCTGTGGCAACTGGCCGTGGCCCGGGTCGGCAAACCCACGCTGGGCCTGCAGCGCAGCCTGGCGGCCACGCACAGCAACACCGGCACCGTCGGCCATGCCATGAGCTGCAGCCCGGACCTGGGCAGCGCACTGGCACGGCTGGCGCGCTACATGGCGGTCATTTCCGACGCCACCGAATTCACGCTGGAGGCCGACCCGCGCGGCACCTGGCTCTCGACCCGGCACAACGGCGGTACGCTGCCGATTCCGCGCCAGCGCGTCGAATACGCCGTGCTCGCCACCTTCATGCTGTGCCGCTGGCTGACGCGCAGCGAGCTGCTGCCGCTGGTGGTCGAGTTCGCCGCCCCGCCGCCGGCCAACGATGCGCCGCACCGCGAAGCCTTCGGCTGCCCCGTGCGCTTCAATGCGCGCACCAACCGCATGCTGCTGTCCAGCGCCGACATGCGCCGCCCCCTTCCGACGCAGCACAAGGCCCTGGCCCACATGCACGAGCAGCTGCTCGACAAGCAGCTGGCCCAGCTCGGCCAGACCAGCACCGCGCACCAGGTGCGCGCCGAAATCGCGCGCCGCCTGCAGCAGGGCGAACCGCGCCGCCAGGACGTGGCCGCCGGCCTCGGCCTGGCCGAGCGCACCCTGCAGCGCCGCCTGCAGGAGGAAGCCGTGTCCTACCAGACCCTGCTGGACAGCACCCGCCACGAACTGGCGCGCCAGTACCTGGCGGAGCAGCGCCACACGCTGGCCGACGTGGCCGACCTGCTGGGCTATGTCGACAGCAGCAATTTCTTCCGCGCCTGCAAGCGCTGGTTCGGCGTGCCGCCGGCCCAGTACCGGGCCCGGCTGGGTTAGCCCGGTCTGGTTGGCCCTGCCGCGCAGGGGTTGCCGCCAGTGCCGGACAATCGGGCCCATGAGTCTTCTTGCGGACACCCCTGATACCCGTAACGCCCTGGCCGCACCGGCCAGCGGCCTTCACTGGACCCCCGGCTTCGCCCGCCTGGGCCCGGCCTTCTTCACCCGCCTGCAACCGACGCCGCTGCCGGCGCCCTACTGGGTCGGGCGCAGCCCGGCGGTGGCCGAGATGGTCGGGCTCGATCCGGCCTGGTTCGCTGGCGACGAGGCGCTGTCGGCCTTCACCGGCAACCAGCTGCTGGCGGGCAGCGAGCCCTATGCCACGGTCTACAGCGGGCACCAGTTCGGCGTCTGGGCCGGGCAGCTGGGCGACGGGCGCGCCATCACGCTGGGCGAGAGCACGAGCGGCTTCGAGCTGCAGCTCAAGGGCAGCGGCCGCACGCCCTATTCGCGCATGGGCGATGGCCGCGCCGTGCTGCGCTCGAGCATCCGCGAATTCCTGTGCAGCGAGGCGATGCACGCGCTGGGCATCCCGACCACGCGCGCGCTGTGCGTCACGGGTTCGGACGCGCCGATCCAGCGCGAAACGGTGGAAACCGCCGCGGTGGTGGCGCGCGTGGCGCCCAGCTTCATCCGCTTCGGCCACTTCGAGCACTTTGCCGCGGCCGGCCGCACCGACGAACTGCGTGCCCTGGCCGACCACGTGATCGCGCGCTACTACCCGCACTGCGCGAAGAGCGAGCAGAACGAGCGCTTCGGCGGCAACGCCTACGCCGCGCTGCTCGAAGCCGTGAGCGAGCGCACCGCCGCCCTCATGGCGCAATGGCAGGCGGTGGGCTTTTGCCACGGCGTGATGAACACCGACAACATGAGCATCCTGGGCCTGACCATCGACTACGGCCCATTCCAGTTCCTCGACGGCTTCAACCCCGGCCACATCTGCAACCACAGCGACACCGGTGGACGCTACGCCTACAACCAGCAGCCCAACGTCGCCTACTGGAACCTGTTCTGCCTGGCGCAGGCGCTGCTGCCGCTGATCGGTGAGCAGGAAGTGGCGCTGGCCGCGCTGGAGTCCTACAAGAGCGTGTTTCCGCGCGAGTTCGAGCAGCGCATGGCGGCCAAGCTGGGCCTGGCGCAGCCGCGCGAGGGCGACCGCGCGCTGGTCGACGCCACGCTGAAACTGCTGGCCGCCGAGCAGACCGACTGGACCATCTTCTGGCGGCGCCTCTCCGACCACATGGCCGGCGCCGACCTGGACGCCGTGCGCGACCTGTTCATCGACCGCGCCGCCTTTGACGCCTGGCACCTCCAGTTCGCGCAGCGCCACGAGGGCGAGGACCGCGCCGCCGCCGCGCAGCGCATGCGCGCCGCCAACCCGAAGTTCGTGCTGCGGAACCATCTGGGCCAGCAAGCCATCGAAGCTGCGCAGCAGAAGGACTTTGCCGGCGTCGACACCTTGCTGACCCTGCTGCAATCGCCCTTCGACGAACATCCCGGTTTCGACGCCTACGCCGGCTTTCCGCCGGCCTGGGCCTCGGACATCGAGATCAGCTGTTCTTCCTGAGCTGACAGGCTTGCCCCGATTCCCGCCACGCTGAATTTTTCATGAAACTCGTTCTCGACTTCTTCCCGATCCTGCTGTTCTTCGGGGCCTTCAAGTTCTACGACATCTACGTCGGCACCGCCGTGCTGATGGGCGCCACGGTGCTGCAGATGGCGATCACCTACGCCATGGAGCGCCGCCTGCAGGCCATGCAGAAGGCCACGCTGGTGCTGATCCTGGTGTTCGGCACGCTGACCCTGGCGCTGCACGACGACCGCTTCATCAAGTGGAAGCCGACCGTGCTTTACGCCGGCATGGGCATCGCGCTGGCGGTGGCCTACTGGGTCATGAAGAAGAACTTCCTGAAGATGCTGCTGGGCAGCCAGATGAATTTGCCCGATCGCGTCTGGGGCCGGCTCAACGTGGCCTGGATCGGCTATTGCCTCTTCATGGCCGCCATCAACGGCTGGGTCGCGGCCTACTTCAGCACCGAAGCCTGGGTCAACTTCAAGCTGTGGGGCTACGCCTTCCCCATCGTCTTCCTGCTGGCGCAGGGCCTGTACATCGCGCCGCACCTCAAGTCCGACGAGCCGACGCCATGAACGCCCCGTTGCCCAACCTGCCCAGCCCGCCGCAGGCGGCGGACCTCGAACGCGTGCTGCGCGCCGCGCTGCAGCCCACGTCGCTGGAAGTCATCGACGAGAGCGCCGCGCACGCCGGCCATGCCGGCGCCAACGCGGCCGGCTACGGCACCCATTTCCGGGTGCGCATCGCCAGCGCCCAGTTCGACGGCAAGCCTCGCGTGGCGCGCCATCGCCTTGTGTATGATGCCCTCCACGCTTTCATCGCACAGGGGCTTCACGCCATTGCCATCGAGACGCTCTGAGCGTTTTCTTCGCCAACCGTGGCACCCGTCGCAGGCGACGGCGTGTCTGAGTTTCTGATCCACTCCCTCCCTTTGTTTTCATGAAAAAACAACTCCTGCAGGCCGTCGCGGCCGCCGCGCTCTTGGGCGCTCTTCCCGTGGCTGCCCTGGCGCAGAACGTGGCCGTCGTCAACGGCAAGCCGGTGCCGCAGTCGCGCGTCGACGCGCTCGCCAAGCAACTGGCCGCGGCCGGCCGCCCGGTGCCGCCCGAAATGACGCCGCAGTTGAAAGACGAAGTGGTGACGCGTGAAATCTTCATGCAGGAAGCCAAGAAGAAGGGCCTGGACACCACCGAGGACTACAAGGAACAGCTCGAGCTGGCACGCCAGGCGATCCTGATCCGCCAGCTGTTCGACGCCTACCGCAAGGAACACCCGATCACCGACGCCCAGGTGCAGGCCGAATACGACAAGTTCGTTGCCGCCAACAGCGGCAAGGAATACAAGGCGCGCCACATCCTGGTGGAAACCGAGGACCAGGCCAAGAAGATCATGGCCGACCTGAAGAAGGGCGCCAAGTTCGAGGACATCGCCAAGAAGCAGAGCAAGGACCCGGGTTCGGGCGCCAAGGGTGGCGACCTCGACTGGGCCAACCCGAGCAGCTTCGTGCCCGAGTTCTCCGAAGCCATGATCAAGCTCAAGAAGGGCGAAACCACGCCCGAGCCGGTCAAGTCGCAATTCGGCTGGCACATCATCCGCGTCGACGACATCCGCCAGGCGCAACTGCCCAAGCTGGAAGAAGTCAAGCCGCAGATCACGCAGCAACTGGAACAGCAGCAGATGCAGAAGTACCAGGAAGAACTGCGCGCGAAGGCGAAGGTCGAGTAAGGCGCCCTGCCTCACTCCCCTCAAGGAAAAAGCGGCCCGATGGCCGCTTTTTCTTTATGCCGTCGCCGAACGGCCGGCGCTCAACCCCACACCACCGAGCGCATCGAGATCGACGCCGCCTGGAAGCTGTCGTTGAAGAAGCGTGGCGCCTCGTTGGCGCCGGCCGCGCCGGCGGCGTAGAGCAGCGGCAGGTAGTGCTCCCAGGTCGGATGGGCTTGCGCGGCGACGCTGCCGAGGTCGCGGAAATCGGCCAGCGCGGCGAGCTCGCCCTTGGCAATCTGGCTGCCGACGGTGCGGTCGAAATCGATCGCCCAGTCGTAGGCCTGGTTCGGCGCCGCATCGAAGCGCATGGTGCGCAGGTTGTGCACCACGTTGCCGCTGCCGACGATCAAGACGCCACGCTCGCGCAACGCCGCCAGCTGGCGGCCCAGTGCGAAGTGCTCGGCCGGCGGCCGGCTGTAGTCCATGCTCAGCTGCAGCACCGGAATGTCGGCCGCCGGGAACATCGGCTTGAGGATGGACCAGGTGCCGTGGTCGAGGCCCCATTCGTGGTCCAGCGCCAGCGCGCTGCCGTCAGCCGGCTGGCGCACGGCTTGCGCGATCTCGGCGGCCGCCGCCGGCGCACCCGGCGCTGGGTATTGCTCTGCAAACAGTTCGGCCGGAAAGCCGCCGAAGTCGTGAATCGTCTTCGGCTGCGCCATCGCGGTGAGCGCCCAGCCGCCGCGCGTCAGCCAGTGCGCCGAGATGCACAGGACAAGTTGCGGGCGCGGGCCCTGCGCCAGCAGCTCGGTGCCCAGCGCCTGCCAGCTGCGCCGGTAGTCGTTGTCCTCGATGGCGTTCATCGGGCTGCCGTGGCCGACGAACAGCACCGGCAGGCGCGGCGAGGGTTGCAGGCTGGCAAAGGCAGATGGCATCTGCCCGGTTTCAACGTTCAAGGACATGGTCAAGGCTCCGGCGGCGGCCCTCATGGGCCGGCGCGCCGAGCATCGCATGCGGCGCCGCGCCTTGCACGCGCGGGGCTATGGGGGCGCGCTCAGTTGACGTAGGTGAGCGGCAGCGCGGTCGTGAGCTTCAGTTGCTCCATCGCAAAGCTGGAGCTCACGTCGTGCAGGCCGGTGCCCGCGATCAGGCGCTTGTACACGGTGTCGTAGGCCGCGATGTCGGGCACGACCACCCGCAGCAGGTAGTCGACGTCGCCGCTCATCCGATAGAACTCGACCACCTCGGGGATGGATTCCACGGTCGCGCAGAAGCGCTCGAACCAGTCCGGCGTGTGCGTGCTGGTGCGCACCGACACGAACACCGTGACGCCGACATTGACCTTGCGCGCATCCACAAGCGCCACCTGCCGCTCGATCACGCCTTCGGCCTTCAGCCGCTGGATGCGCCGCCAGCACGGCGTCGTCGACAGGCCGACCTGCTCGGCGATCTGCGCCACCTGCTGGCTGGCATCGCGCTGCAGGATCTCGAGAATCTTGAGATCGTAGGAATCCAATTTCATGGAATGCCGAGTTTATGGCATGTGATTGCTACTCAGGCGCCAGGATGGCGAGAAATTGGAATGCCGTGCCTCACCCCTGCAAGCAGAATTCCCGCATGCCTTCCCTTCCTGAATACGGCGCCATGGACATCTACCTGGACGCCAACGCCACCACCCCCGTGCTCGACCAGGCCCGCGCCGCCGCCCTGGCCGCTATGGCCGACGAGTTCGGCAACCCCAGCAGCACGCACAGCACCGGGCTGCGGGCGCGCGCGCTGGTCGAATCGACGCGCGCGCTGGCCCGCCAGGTGCTGGACGCGCCCACGGGCCAGTTGCTGTTCCTGAGCGGCGCGACCGAGGGCATCCAGACCGCGGTGCTGTCGGCGCTGGCCCATTGGCGCAGCCGCCGCGATGCCGGCGCGCCGACGCCCACCCTGCTGCTGCACGGCGCCACCGAGCACAAGGCCGTGTCGCAGGCGCTCGCGCACTGGAACAGCCTGCTCGGCCTGGGCCTGCAGGTGCAGGCCATTCCGGTCGGCCCCGATGGCCGCCACGACCTGGACTGGCTGCGCACCCATGCGCCGGACGCCGCCCTGGTCTGCACCATGGCCGCCAACAACGAGACCGGCGTCATCAGCGACCTGGACGGTATTGCCACCGCGCTGGCCGGCAGCCCGGCGCTGTGGCTGGTCGACGGCGTGCAGGCGCTGGGCAAGCTGCCGCTGGACCTGGCGCGGCGCGGCATCGACTACGCGCCCTTTTCCGGCCACAAGCTCTATGCGCCCAAGGGCATCGGCCTGCTCTACGTGCGCGAAGGCGCGCCCTTCACACCACTGCTGGCCGGCGGCGGCCAGGAAGGCGGCCAGCGCTCGGGCACCGAGAACATGGCGGGGATTGCCGCGCTGGGCGCCGTGCTGGCCGCGCTCGGCGATGGCCGCACCTTCCGCGACAGCGCCACCCTGCAGGCCTACCGCGAGCGGCTGTCCGAGGCGCTGCGCGACGCCTTCCCCGGCGCGACCTTCAACGCGCCACCGGCGCTGTGCCTGCCCACCACGCTGAACTTCTCGGTCCCGGGCGTGAGCGCCAAGACGCTGATCGACCTGTTCGACGCGGCGCAAGTCCGCGTCAGCGGCGGCTCGGCCTGCGGCGCCGCCAAGGCGCTGCCCAGCGATGTGCTGGAGGCGATGGGCCTGCCGGCCTGGCGCACCGCTTCGGCGGTGCGGCTGTCCTTCGGTCCGGCCGCGGACGAGGCCTTCATCGACGAGGCCTGCCGGCGCATCCGGGCCTGCGGTGCCTCGCTGCGCCTCGGTGGGCCGGAGCCGGCACCGGCAGCGCGCGCCGATGACGGTGAAGCCATGCTGCCGACCACGCTGGCACCGGCGGCATTGCTGGCCCTCTGCCGGTCCCGTCCTGGCGTGACCTGGGTCGATGTGCGCGAAGCCTGCGAAACGCGCATGGGCGGCAGCGCGGACCTGCCCAGGGGACTGCGCTACCAGGCGGTGCCGCTGTCGGCCCTGCCCGCTGCGCTGCCGGCCTGGCTGGCAGCGCCGGACACGCCGCTGGTGTTCGTCTGCCGCAGCGGCAGCCGCGCCGCACAAGCGGCGCACACGCTGCGCCGGCTCGGCCATGCGCAGGCCTGGAGCCTGGCCGGCGGCCTGGCCTTGTGGCCGCGAACGCTGGTGTCAGCCGATACGGCGATCGACAAGGTGCCCAGCTAACCGACCCACTTGCGCGCGTTGCGCCAGATCTGCATCCACGGGCTGAACGCGCTCGCGTCGCCCGAGGTCCAGCTCATCTGGATGTTGCGGAACACGCGTTCGGGGTGCGGCATCATCGCCGTGAAGCGGCCGTCGGCGGTGGTCACGGCCGTCAGGCCACCGGCGCTGCCGTTCGGATTGAACGGGTAGCGCTCGGTCGGCGCGCCGTGGTTGTCGACGTAGCGCATCGCGGCAATCGCCTGCGCGGCGTCGCCGCGGTGCTTGAAGTTGGCGTAACCCTCGCCGTGCGCCACCGCGATCGGCAGCCGGCTGCCGGCCATGCCGGCCAGGAACAGGCTGGGCGACTCAAGCACCTCGACCATCGACAGGCGCGCCTCAAAGCGCTCGCTCTGGTTGGTGGTGAAGCGCGGCCAATGCTGCGCGCCGGGGATGATGTCGGCCAGCTCGGCGAACATCTGGCAGCCATTGCACACGCCCAGCGCGAAGGTGTCGGCGCGGGCGAAGAAGTCGCCGAACTGCGCCGCCAGGCGTGGATTGAAGGTGATGCTGCGGGCCCAGCCGATGCCGGCGCCCAGCGTGTCGCCGTAGCTGAAGCCGCCGCAGGCCACCACGCCCTTGAAGCTGGCCAGGTCGGCCCTGCCCGATTGCAGGTCGGTCATGTGCACGTCGTGCGCGTCGAAGCCGGCCTCGGTGAAGGCGTAGGCCATTTCGAGGTGGGAGTTGACGCCTTGTTCGCGCAGGATCGCGACTTTGGGGCGCGACTGGAGAATGGCGGGCGCACTCCCTTCTTCGCCCCCTCTCCCTCTGGGAGAGGGTTGGGGTGAGGGCACGGCGGCGATGGATGCGGCATGGGCGTTGGCTGCGCCGCTGCCCTCACCCCGGCCCTCTCCCAGGGGGAGAGGGAGGAAGAGGTGCATGCCGGGGTCGTTCGGATCGCCGGCGGCGGCGTGCTCGGCATCGGCGCCATCGGGGTTGTCGCGCTCGCGGCAGATCTTCCAGCTGACCGAGTCCCAGACCTGCTGCAGGTCGTGCAGCGACGCACCGAACACCGACTTGGCATCGCGCCAGACCTCGATGCGGCCCTTGCCGGCGTCGATCGGCGAGCTGACCGGCCGCGTCTTGCCGACGTAGTGGCTGCAGGCGCTCAGGCCGAACTCGCGCAAGGTCTTCATCACCTCGTCGCGCTCGCTGGTGCGCACCTGCAGCAGCATGCCCAGCTCTTCGCTGAAGAGCGCCTTGAGCGTCAGCTCTTCACGCCGCGCGCTGACCTGCTGCGCCCAGTTCTTGGCGTCGCCGGTTTCCATGCGGCTGTCGGAAATGCCCTCGCCTTCGGTCACCAGCATGTCGACGTTGAGCGACACGCCGACCTGGCCGGCAAAGGCCATTTCGCAGGCACTGGCGAACAGGCCGCCGTCGCTGCGGTCGTGCAGCGCGAGCATGCGGCCCTGCGCGCGCAGCGCGTTGACGGCATCGACCAGTTGCACCAGGTCCTTCGGGTCGTCCAGGTCGGGCACCGCGTCGCCGCTCTGGCCCAGCACCTGCGCCAGGATCGAGCCAGCCATGCGGTGCTGCCCGCGGCCCAGGTCGATCAGCACCAGCGTGGTGTCCTGCTGCGCGTCGAGCTGCGGCGTCAGCGTGCCGCGCACGTCGTCGAGCGAGGCGAAGGCGGTGACGATCAGGCTGACCGGCGAGGTCACCTTCTTCGCTGCGTCGCCGTCCTGCCACTGGGTGCGCATCGACAGCGAATCCTTGCCGACCGGAATCGAGATGCCCAGCGCCGGGCACAGTTCCAGCCCGACCGCCTTCACGGTTTCGTACAGCGCGGCGTCTTCGCCCGGCTCGCCACAGGCGGCCATCCAGTTGGCCGACAGCTTGACGCGCGGCAGCGCGATCGGCGCGGCCAGCAGGTTGGTAATGGCCTCGGCCACCGCCATGCGGCCCGAGGCCGGCGCGTCGAGCGCGGCCAGCGGCGTGCGCTCGCCCATGCTCATCGCCTCGCCGGCAAAGCCCTTGAAATCGGCCAGCGTGACGGCGCAATCGGCCACCGGCACCTGCCACGGACCGACCATCTGGTCGCGGTGGCTGAGGCCGCCGACGGTGCGGTCGCCGATGGTCACGAGGAAGCGTTTCGAGGCCACGGTCGGGTGCGACAGCACGTCGATGGCGGCCTGCTGCAGATCCACCCCGGTGAGCTGCAAAGGCTGGAAACGTCGCGCCACGGACTGCACATCGCGGTGCATCTTGGGCGGCTTGCCCAGCAAGACGTCCATCGGCATGTCGACCGGCGTGTCCTCGGGCGGACTCGCGGGGTCGACCACGCTGAGCTGGCGCTCTTCGGTCGCCACGCCAACCACCGCGAATGGGCAGCGCTCGCGTTCACAGAAGGCGCGGAACTGTTCGAGCGATTCGGGCGCGATGGCCAGCACGTAGCGCTCCTGGCTTTCGTTGCACCAGATTTCCTTGGGCGCCAGGCCGGACTCTTCCAGCGGCACGGCACGCAGGTCGAAGCGCGCACCGCGCCCGGCGTCGTTGGTCAGCTCCGGGAAGGCGTTGGACAGGCCGCCCGCGCCCACGTCGTGGATCGCCAGAATCGGGTTGGCCGCACCCTGCAGCCAGCAGTGGTTGATGACCTCCTGCGCGCGCCGTTCGATTTCCGGGTTGCCGCGCTGCACCGAATCGAAGTCGAGTTCGGCGGCGTTGGCGCCGGTCGCCATCGAACTGGCGGCGCTGCCGCCCATGCCGATGCGCATGCCGGGCCCGCCCAGCTGGATCAGCAGCGTGCCGGCGGGGAAGAGGATCTTCTTGGTCTGGATCGCGTCGATCTGGCCCAGGCCGCCGGCGATCATGATCGGCTTGTGGTAGCCGCGCTGCACGGTGTCGACGTCGCTGGCGATGGCCTGTTCGTATTCGCGGAAATAGCCCAGCAGGTTGGGCCGGCCGAATTCGTTGTTGAAGGCGGCGCCGCCCAGCGGCCCCTCGGTCATGATCTGCAGCGGGCTGGCGATGTGCGCCGGCTTGCCGTAGTGGCCGTCTTCCGGCCACAGCCTGGACACCGTGAAGCCGGTCAGGCCGGCCTTGGGCTTGGAGCCGCGGCCGGTGGCGCCTTCGTCGCGGATCTCGCCGCCGGCGCCGGTGGAAGCGCCGGGGAAAGGCGAGATGGCGGTCGGGTGGTTGTGCGTCTCGACCTTCATCAGCACGTGGTGCAGCGCGTTCTGCTTGGCATAGGCCGGGCTGCCGGCCGCGCCACTGTCGGTCGCGGCAAAGCGCTCGATCTCGCGCCCTTCCATCACCGAGGCGTTGTCCGAATAGGCCACCACCGTGTGCTGCGGGTGGCTGCGCTCGGTGTGGCGGATCATGCCGAACAGGCTGTGCGCCTGCTTCTGGCCGTCGATGGTGAAGTCGGCGTTGAAGATCTTGTGGCGGCAGTGCTCGCTGTTGGCCTGCGCGAACATCATCAGTTCGACGTCGGTCGGGTTGCGGCCGAGCCGGGTGAAGGCCGCCACCAGGTAGTCGATCTCGTCGTCGGCCAGCGCCAGGCCGAAGCTGCGGTTGGCTTCTTCCAGCGCGGCGCGGCCGCCGCCGGCCACGTCGACGTGCGCCATCGGCGTGCCGGGCAGTTCGGCAAAGAGTGCGGCGGCGGCATCCAGCGAGGGCAGCACGGACTCGGTCATGCGGTCGTGCAGCAGGTCGGCCAGCGCGGCCAGCTGCGCTGCGTCTAGCACCGGCGCCTTGCCCAGCAGCGGCGCCTTCAGCACGATCTCGTAGGCCGTCACGCGCTCGATGCGGCGCAGCGCCAGGCCGCAGTTGTGGGCGATGTCGGTCGCCTTGGAGGCCCAGGGCGAGACCGTGCCAAGGCGCGGCGCCACCACCAGCGCGGCGCCGGCGCCCACGCTGGCGTAGGGCTCGCCGTAGCTCAGCAGCGCAGCGAAGCGGCCTTGCTGGGCGTCGTCCAGCGGCGCATCGGTGGCCACCAGGTGGACATGGCGGGCACCGAGGCCGCTGATGCGCGGCTCGATGGCCTGCAGGCGCGGCAGCAGTTGGCGGGTGCGGAAGTCGCTCAGGGCGCTGGCGCCCTCGAAGCGGGTCACGACGGGGGTGGAAAGAGGCCGGGTTGGGGTCACGGGCAGCGTCACGATCGGGGGGCCTTGCGGCCGCGGTTGG
>Ga0160470_100402_pt1 | contig 20557 bp, 15 predicted proteins | sample HID1973I_E11MG_FD_108214 | JGI IMG/M metagenome (GOLD analysis project Ga0160470, IMG submission 108214) | Enriched mosquito-associated microbial communities from UW Madison campus, WI, USA - HID1973I_E11 MG | ecosystem: Host-associated > Arthropoda: Insects > Digestive system > Unclassified ... | reverse complement strand
TAAGATGCTCGGGGAGACGCTTATTTCAGTACAGGCGAGCGTCGAGCCAAGATAAATGTCTGCGAAAGACACCTGCGCGCCGTCCAACCTGTGCTGAAACAAACCTAACATGCGGATAAGTAACTTTATGCGGCTCTTACAGCGATGCGTCGGCAGCAGTGAGTGGAATAAGATGCCCGGGGAGTCACTTATTTCAGTACAGGCGAGCGCCGAGCCAAGATAAATGTCTGCGAAAGACACTTGCGCGCCGTCCAACCTGTGCTGAAACACACCCAACATGCGGATAAGTAACTTTATGAGCCCCTTACAGCGACGCGTCGGCAGCAGTGAGTGGGATAAGATGCTCGGGGAGACGCTTATTTCAGTACAGGCGAGCGTCGAGCCAAGATAAATGTCTGCGAAAGACACCTGCGCGCCGTCCAACCTGTGCTGAAACACACCCAACGTACGGATAAGTAACTTTATGCGTCCCTTACAGTGGCGCGTCGGCAGCAGTGAGCGGAATAAGATGCTCGGGGAGGCGCTAATTCCGCCCCAGCCGAGCGCCAGACCTCCTGTAGCGGACTCATTCAACGTCGTCACGTTTCTTCACGTTTCTTCAATGCTCCTATTCCGTTCTATTCCACAACTTTTCTCACATCGACCGTCACTTGCAGCCGCTGATCGCCCGTTCCTTGATAGATACCCTTCACCGGGACAATGTCCTTGTAGTCGCGGCCATGAGCCAGTTTGACGTACCGTTCGCCAATCGGCGATTCGTTGGTCGGATCGAAGCCGCACCAGCCGAGCTTCGGCACGTATGCTTCGACCCATGCGTGCGAGGCCTGCTCGAAATCGGCGCTGCCGCCTTGTAGATCGCCGACAAAATGATACCCGCTCACATAACGCGCCGGTATGCCCCGTGCCCGGCAGACGGCGACCATCAGATGAGCGAAATCCTGACATACGCCGCGTCGCATCGCAATCATTTCGGATGCCTTCGTCTGGACGTTCGTCGCGCTCGGGTCGTACATGAAGCTCGTGCGAATATGCTTGCTGAGCGCGGCCAGCCAATCATATACGCCGACGACCGGCGTTACGTCTACGGCTGCTCTGCCTCCCGCCAATGCGGGAGACGAATCCCGGACCGCGCCGACGACAGGCACTTGTTCCATGAAAGCGACGATTTCCGGCGTCCCTTCCGTGTAGGAGGTCGGCAGCAGAAACTCAATGAAGCGATCTACCAATTCGTCGGACATAAGCCGCTCCCAAGCCTCGGCGGGCTTCAACTGCTGCTTGTAAAGACTCTCTTCATTCGTATACGATTCGGTCGTCACAAGCGTCATGTTGGTCCGGATCGTCAGCCTCGTATGCGGCTGATTGACGGAGAAGGCATGCACCCGGTTGCCGAAGCAATCCTCATACGTGAACAGCGGCGCATTCGGCTCGATGGAGATCGAATGGTTATAGCACGACTGTCGCTCGTTGGTGCTTGGCGTCAGCCGAATTTCATTGATGCTGTCGGTAATCGGCTCCGCATAGCTATACTGGGTCATATGCGAGATACACAGCTTCATGCGCTCGCCTCCCCCATTCGAAAAAACGTTTTGGCAAACGTCGTGCCGAGCGATTCGCAAGCGTCAAGCAAATGCGCCGTTATCCGTCCGTCGCGATCGAGCACAAGGTCCTCCGTCTCCAGACAGCCGATATCGGCAATGACTTTGCCGACTTGCCGGACGATTCGCTCATGCGAGGCGCGCAGCGACTTATCCTGCAAATCGATCGCCCGCATATGCTCGACGAGCTGCTGGAGGGCAAAATGAACCGAACGCGGAAACGTCGGGTTGAGCACGACGAATTCGACAATGGCCTCGACCGCCACGCTGTCCAAATAATTCCGGCGGAACGACTGATATCCGCTCACCGATTTCAGAACGGCATGCAAGTACGGATACGCGCTCGCGCTGTTCCAGCCCTCGCCCTCCGCCGCATGCTCGACCGCCTGCATAATGCGAAGCGTATTTTCCGCCCGCTCCAGATACCGGCCGCATTCAATGAAATGCCATTCGTTCTCGCGCGGCATGACCGACTGGCTGTAGCCTTGGAACAGGGCGGTCCAATCCTTCGTCTGGCCAAAAAACTGATGCGGCGAATGGCGGGACAGATCGTCCGGCCGCTTCTCGCGCAGCCACAAATAAAAGCCGTTGATCGCATCCCACAGCTCGCCCGGCACTTTCTCCCGAAGCGTCCTCAGGTTGTTCCTGGCATGATTAACGCAGGAGACGAGCGAATTCGGGTTATCGCGATCCAATGTCACGTACATGAGCACTTCGCGCTCGTCGTACGAATCGTACTGCTGCTCGAACGCAGGCCTGCTGCCCAGCGCATCGACAATGCGCGCCCACTTGCACATCGCTTCGACCGGCTCGCCGCCCGTGCCGGCGCGAAGCTCATCCTGCTGCAAATGATAATGGACGTCAATCAGCCTCGCATGGTTTTCCGCCCGCTCCATATAACGGCCGATCCAGAACAGCGCCTCTGCATTTCGATTCAACACGTCAATCCCTCCATTCGTTAACCATAGGCTCCTGCAGCCTGCCCCCCGAGTTAGCGATTCAGCACCCACGTATCCTTCACGCCGCCGCCCTGCGACGAATTGACGACTAACGAGCCCTCGTTCAACGCGACGCGAGTAAGCCCGCCCGGGATAACGTGAGATTCCGTTCCTTTCAGCACAAAGGCGCGAAGATCGATATGGCGGGGCGCCATTGCGCCATCGAGCATGATCGGCGCCCGCGACAGCCGCATCGTCGTCTGCGCGACATACTTCTCCGGCGTCTTGCGGATCGCTTCGGCGAAAGAAGCGATTTCTTTAGCCGTTGCGGTCGGACCGATCAGCATGCCGTATCCGCCGGACAACGACGTTTCCTTGACGACCAGCTCCTCCAGATGAGCCAGCGCATATTCCCGATCCTCCTTGCGCGACAAAATATAAGTCGGCACATTGCTTAGAATCGGCTCTTCCCCTAAGTAATACCGGATCATATCCGGCACGTACGCGTAGACGGCTTTGTCGTCGGCGACACCGGTTCCCGGCGCGTTCGCTATCGCAACATTGCCAGCGCGGTATGCGTTCATCAAGCCCGGCACGCCAAGCAGCGAGCTAGGATTGAATGCCAGCGGGTCAAGATAATCGTCATCAATGCGGCGATAGATAACATCGACCTGACACAATCCGCTTAAGCTGCGAATATAAATTTTATGATCTTTATAGACAAGATCCCGTCCTTCGACGAGATGAAGCCCCATCTGCTGTGCAAGAAACGTATGCTCGAAGTAAGCCGAATTATACGAACCCGGACTAAGCAGCGCGATAACCGGGTCTTTTTTGCCCGACGGAGCCAGCGATTTCAGTGCGCTTAAGAAGACGTTCAGACTGCGCTCGATATCCTGCACCGAACAGGATAAGTACAAGTCATGGAACAGCTCGCTCATTATCGTCCGGCCTTTGTACAAGTAAGAGAACCCCGACGGCGATCGCAGATTGTCTTCCAGCACATAATATTTGCCTCTCTCGTCGCGGATCAGATCGATGCCCGAAGCTGTAATATATACGCCGCCGGGAACGTCCACGCCCACCATCTCCGGACGAAAATAAGGGTTCGAGACGATCATTCGACGCGGGATGACGCCGTCCTTCACAATGTGCTGCTCGTGATAAATGTCGTGGACAAATGCGTTGAGCGCCTGAACGCGCTGACGGAGGCCGCGGTCGACTGCCTCCCACTCATGCTTGGGAATAACGCGCGGAATATAATCGAAAGGAATCGTTCGTTCAAGCGGCTCCGACTGGTTCGGCTCGTACAAGGTGAAGGTGATGCCTTCCTCCAGCATCCGCTGATTCAGAGCCTGCTGCCGGGCAACCTGCTCCGCCGGCTTCATGCGGGAAAACAGCCGGTGAACCGGCTCGTAATGCGGACGAACGGTATAATCCGTGTCAAACATTTCGTCATAGAACGAATGCGAATCGTAATAATGGGTCTGCGACTGCCTGGCCGTCGACATGTCAACCGCCTCCTCCAAGGTGTGCAGCAACCTGCCCAATCGTGCCAACCGCCATTACGCAAGTTTGTGTCACGAATTGTTACATATTGGCCGCAATTTGTTAATGGATTTGATTAAATCCTACTATATTCACGATTCATATGTCAACTTATATAACATGATGTAACGAAGTTGCGTTAACAACGAAGACAGGACCCTGAAGGATCCTGTCTTCTCTTGTCCGCGCGTCGTTCATCTTAACAATTCGCCATGCAATCCTCGATTCCTAGCATTCGAGGTCGTCCAACGAATCTTTTGTTTAGCAGAGAACGCCTTACTGGAGTATATGCTGCGACATACCGAAATATGCCTATCGATTGGAGAAAAATTTTGATGATGAGAGCCGCTTGAAAGGGTTGCGCAATCGGTTGCTAAGCCGCAATTCGCAATTAATGGGCGGATGCTTCTTTCACCCGGATCGTCGACCAATCGGTTCGATAGAATCGATACATGACGGACAAGCCGAATACGGTCAAGTAGGAGTACAGCGCGAACCACGCGCCCATGCTTCCCATATCGAATACGAAAATAAACAAAAACGCAAGCGGCACGAACAGCGCCCATGAGCAAATGATCGAAATGCGCAGCAGGAACGTCGTCTCGCCCAATCCCCGCATACAGCCCGCGTATATGTTCAGCAATCCGTCGAAAATTTGCAAAAAGGCGGACACGCTAATCAAATGGGCGGCCAGCTTGTATACTTCCGGATCGCTCGTGTAGATGTGTGCGATCGGAACGGCGAATATAAGCTCGCAGGTGCCGAGCAGCAGCAGGAACAGCGAGCCGAGCACCGCAACGTCCGTCCCCGCTCTGCGGCCTAGCTGCGGCTTGTTCTGCCCGACATATCGGCCAACCAGAATGGTTGCCGTCGAGCCGAACGCGAACGCCGGCATAAAGCCGAACGACATAATGCTGAGCGCAACTTCGTTCGCCGCAAGCGCCTGATCGCCCAGTCTGGCCACGAAGGCGGTGAACAGATACATCGCCAGGCTAAGCGAGAATTCCTGTACGCCGAGCTTGCCGCTCTCCGACATGATGAGCTTCATCTCGCGCCAATCGATTCGCGGCAAAATGCGAGTGCCGTACTTCCGGTGCAAGATAAAGAAAAAGGCGTAGCCGCAAATCACGGTCTGAATGACCTCGCCCACCACGATCGCAAGCCCCGCGCCTTTCAAGCCAAGCTCCGGCATCCCCCAGTTCCCGTAAGTAAGCGCGTAAGTGCCGGCCAGCATCAAGCCGTTGGCGATCATCGAGACGACCATCGACATTCTCGTGGCGCCGATGCCGCGAAGGAAGCCGTGAAAGGCGAAGTTGAATATGCCGAACGCCATCGCATAGAAACGAAGCTCCGTATACAGCGTTCCGGTCGATACAAGCTCGGCGGAGCCGCCGGTCAGCCGTAGGATGTCGTCCGCGAACAGCCAGCCGATCAACGCGAGCAATAAGGCGAATATACCGCATAAGTAGAACGCGAAATAGGTTCGCTCGATGCCTTTGCGCATATTGCCCGCGCCGTCGTTCTGCGCGACCAGGTAATTGACGGTATGTCCGATGCCGGAAAAAATAGCGAACGCATTGTACATGATGATGTTCACGACACCGACGATTGCAATAAATAGAAAGCCGAGCTTGCCGACAATGACGAGGTTGATGGTAGCGGTCGTCGTCTGGCTCGAGAACGCGACGAGCGACGGGATCGCCAGCATCAAAATTTGTTTCCAGTTGCGAATCATGATGATCCTCTTTTCTGCACAAGTTGTCCTAATTGTGCAGGAGCCCCCCTAGCAAGTCAATATGCATTATTGCTGCTATTATTGCCATTATTGACGTTGCCGGCCGACGCTTCCGCTACCGCCGAACCGCCGTCACGCGCAGCCTTCTGTAATCGGCGATCCATTGCCCGTCCCGATAGAGCGACGGCCGGACGCGCTCCTCGGTCATCCGCACGACCGCTTCCGCCTCTTCCCCGCCAAGTCCGGACAAAATGCCGTTGGCGAACATGGCGAGCCAGCCGCGAATGCCCTGCTCGCCTCCCGCTTGCGGGGTCGGGCGATCGAATAAAGCTGCGGTTCGCACCTCGAAGCCCGCCCGCTCAAGCACGGCGCCGTATTCTCCGATCGTCGGAAAATACCACGGCATCACGAACGGCTTGCTAACGTTCAGCACCGCGAACGACTCGCGCAGCGCATCGACGACGGCGGCCACATTGCCGCTTCCGCCCAGCTCGGCGACCAATCTGCCGCCTTGCTTCAGCGACGCGGCGATGCTCGCGGCCGCCCCTTCCGCATCCGTCATCCAATGGAGCGCCGCATTGCTGAACACGGCGTCCGCCGGACGTTCCGCTCGATAGCGCTGGCCGTCCGCCGCGATGAACGCAATTCCCGGATGCTTCGCTTTCGCGCTTGCAATCATGTCGGCGGAGAAGTCGATGCCGGTGACGACCGCGCCTTTGGCCGCAATGGCCGCAGCGAGTTCTCCCGTCCCGCAGCCCCAATCGATGACCGTATCTCCCGGCCGAACGTCCAGCAGCTCGATCAACGGCGCGCCAAACGCCGATACGAATGCCATATCCTTATCGTAGCTTTCCGGACGCCATGTCTGTTGCCGCGGAGCCGATTCTCCCGCCTCCGTCCTCGCCGCTTGGTGCTCCGCATTTGCCCGATCCTTTGCATAGGTCATCTCGGCCACGCCCTTTCATTCCGATAGATTAGGTAAGAAGTTATTTTATTTATATCACGGCTTTATTGATTATAAAAATATATAAAATCTATTTAGTTTATAGTTTTAAACTATATAATAACCATCTTGTTACGGAGCATGCCGTCTACCCGCTCAAAATCTTGTCCGATATACGCCAAAAGCCCGGCAAGGGCAGAGATCGATCCGTACACGGTACAGACCGATCCCTGCTGCCGGGATTTCTCATAAAGCCGTATTCGCGTGCCTCTAACGGCTCGGAACTATTTCGGGCCGCCCGCCGTCCATTCGATGCGCGCCGGCCATTGCGCGAACTTGGCCGTGACGATGCCGTAGCCCGCTGCCGTCGACGCTTCGACGCTTTCCGTTACAACGATCCGTTCGCCGTCTGCCGACCAAGCGCGCATCTCCGTCATGCCGCTGCGCAAGCCGCGAATCGTGACGCCGAGCGGCGCCTCGCCGCTGCCGCCGAATCCTTGATGCACGATTCGCGTCGACAGCGCGACCGTGTCGCCTTCGTCCTGCAACGCAAGCTCCATCTGATCGAACTTGCCGATACGGTATTCGTCCGTCAGGCCGTCATCCTCATAATGACGCTGCATGCCGCTGCAGCCCGATGTCGGCACATACACTTCGAGATGCCGGGCAGCGGCTGCCGAATCGGCCGTATATTGCACTGCCGCCGCTTGCTGTACGATAACCGAACCGGCGCGGATGTACAGCGGCATTGTCGCAAGCGGCGCATCCGCCAGCACGTGCCGACCTCCTTCAAGACGCTCGCCCGTCCAATAGTCGAACCATTCGCCCTCCGGCAAGTATACCGACCGGCATAGCACGCCCGGCTTCGTCACCGGCGCGGCGAGAATGTCCGTGCCGAGCATGAATTGGTCGTTCAGGTTCGATACGTTCGGATCATGCGGATATTCCAGCACGAGCGGACGTACAACCGGAATGCCGGTCTCGTGCGCTTCGCGGAACAGGCTGTAGATCGTCGGCAGCAACCGGTAACGCAGGGCGATATACGTCTTGCAGATTTCTTCGACCGTCTCGCCGAACGCCCAAGGCTCCTGACGAAGCGAACCTAATTCGCTATGGTTGCGGAAGTAAGGCAGCAGCGAGCCCGCCTGCATCCAGCGCGCCAGCAGCTCGCCGCCGCTATGGCCGGCGAAGCCGCCGACGTCCGCTCCCGTGAACGCGACGCCCGACAGTCCCAAATTCATAATCATCGGAATCGACTGCGCCAGATGCTCCCAGTAGCTGCGATTGTCGCCCGTCCATACGGCGGCGTACTTCTGAATGCCGGCATATCCTGCGCGGGTCAGTACAAAAGGGCGCTCCCCTTCCAGCAGCCTTTCCAGTCCGAGATAAGTCGCTTTCGACATCCATAGGCCATACAGGTTATGAAGCTCGCCGTGCGTCCTTGGCACGCCGTCGTTGCGATGCATCACTTCGGCGTCCATCGTCTTCGATTCGCTGTCGAAGACGGACGGCTCGTTCATGTCGTTCCATATGCCCGAGATGCCCAGCTCCGTATAGAACCTGTGCAGGTCGCCCCACCACTTGGCCGCTTCCGGGTCGGAGAAATCCGGGAACACGCTTTCGCCCGACCATACTTTGCCCGAGAACAAGCCGCCTTCGATAAACTTGCAAAAATAATCGCTGCGAAGCCCTTCCCGGTATACGTCGTCCGCCGCCGTCTTCTTGACGCCCGGATCGACGATCGGCACAATCCGAATGCCCAGCTCCTTCAGCTCGGCGATCATCGCCTTCGGATCGGGGAACCGCACCGGGTCGAACGTAAAGACGCGGTAGCTTTCCATATAGTGAATATCGAGATAAATCGCATCGCAAGGAATGCCTTTCTCTCGGAAAGTGCGCGCAAGCGTCAGCACTTCTTCTTGGTCCATGTAGCTGTAGCGGGATTGATGATAGCCAAGCGACCATATCGGCGGCATGGCCATTCGGCCCGTCAATTCCGTATAGCGGCTGACGACCGATTTCATATCCGGGCCCGCAATGACGTAATAGCGAAGAGCGCCCGTCGCGCAGCCAAGGCTGAACAAGTCTGCGAAAGAACGCATGTCGACGAACGTACGGCCCGGATTATCGAGAAAAATGCCATAGCACGACTCGCCGTCATCGTGCAGCGCGAACGGAATCGACTGATAGAGCGCGTCGATATCCTGCACATGCGGCGAATATACGTCCGTATTCCACATTTCGTACCGCTCCCCGACCTTGTTCAGAAATCCGGCTTTCTCGCCAAGCCCGTAGAAGCGGGACGACGCCGATTTCTCGAAATAGGCGCAGGCTTTCCACTTATCGTTCCAAGCCAGTCCCGTCTGACGCGCGTACACGCCGCCGTCGGTCGTGCCGAATGCGATCGACGACGTAGACAGATCGATCTGGACGACCTGCTTGCCCCCGTGAATCGTAAGCTGTGTGCCGTCCGATTCGTATTGCGCCGCTTGAACCGGCGGCAGCTCGACTTCGTTCGTTCCGGTCGCGGCCTCCGCATCGCCCGCTCCTTGCAGCGTCACCTGCACGAAATCGCCGCCGAAGAATGCGATATCGAGCGTGCCCTGCGCATATTGCAGGCGAATCGCGCCGTTGTCCCGAGCCGATACCTCTTTCACGGCCCCAAGCGGTCGATCTCCTTCCGCCCGTTTCTCGGTATGGTTGTCCGGATGAATCGTTTCGCTGTTCAGCATTTGTAGCTCTCCTTTATGTTGAAATTGCGTCGCCGCCCTTTAACCGTCGCATACGCTTTTATTGGATTTGCCAACCAATCAGAGACGGGTCAATACCGTATCGGTATTGACCCGTTCCTCTACTTCCATACTTCCATTATAGAGAAAGCGCGGCGGCTGACGATGTGCGTTGTTACGCAAGACCGTGTCCGTTCTTACGGAATTTCGCTTCGCTCCGGTCGACCGCCGTCCGTCTGCGCTGTCTTCCCCGGCCGGCGGCGCGGGAGAGAGGAGCGAGAAGCCCCGTCGTTTTCCCGAGCGGGAGCAGATCCATCCGATTATCGTCGTGAACGCCTCGCGGTTCATCGGCAGCAAGCGGCCGATCTTACGGATACGCGCCGCGCCGGACACAACAACGCCCCGAACGGCGCAAGGCCGATTCGGGGCGAATAAGGCGAGCAGGGCGACTGCTTCTATCGGTGCTTCGTCGGGATGTTACCGGTTCAGCAGGCTTCCGACGTAACGAAGCAGTTCATTGGCGCATACCGGGCAGTAGTGATGATCGTCAATGAGACGCTTCGTCACTTCGTTAATTCGCTTAAGCTGCGTTTCGTCCGGCGTTTTGGTGGACGTCGTAATTTTGACAATATCCTTCAAATCGGCAAACAGCTTCTTCTCCACCGCTTCGCGCAGACGCTCGTGGCTCGAGTAGTCGAACCTTTTGCCTTTGCGGGAATACGAGGAGATGCGGATCAAAATTTCTTCGCGGAACGCCTTCTTCGCATTCTCGGATACGCCGATCTGCTCCTCGATCGAACGCATCAGCCTTTCGTCCGGATCAAGCTCCTCGCCGGTAAGCGGATCTTTGATTTTGGCCCAGTTGCAATAGGCTTCGATGTTGTCGAGGTAGTTCTCGAACAGCGTGCGGGCGGACTCTTCGAACGAGTAGACGAACGCCTTCTGAATTTCTTTCTTCGCGAGCGTGTCGTACTCTTTGCGCGCGATCGAGATGAAATTCAAATATTTCTCCCGCTCATCCTTCGTAATGGACGGATGCTGATCGAGGCCGTCCTTCAGCGCCCGCAGCACATCCAGCGCGTTAATGCACTGAAGGTCCTGCTTAATGAGCGCGCTCGATATCCGATTGATGACATGCCGAGGGTCGATGCCCGACATGCCTTCCTCGATAAATTCGTTTTGCATCTCTTTCACATCGGCTTCTTTGAAGCCCTCGACCTCTTCTCCGTCGTACATGCGCATTTTCTTGACGAGATCGATGCCTTGCTTCTTCGTCTCCTTGAGGCGGGTAAGTATGGAAAAAATCGCCGCGGACCGCAGGGCATGCGGCGCAATATGAATATGCTTCATATCGCTCTGCGCAATCAGCTTGTCGTAAATTTTCTCTTCGTCGGTGACGCGCAGATTGTATGGAATCGGCATAACGATCATCCGGGATTGAAGCGCTTCATTTTTCTTGTTGCTGATGAACGCTTTGTACTCCGATTCGTTCGTGTGCGCGATTATAAGCTCGTCGGCGCTGATAAGCGCGAACCGGCCGGCCTTGAAGTTGCCTTCCTGCGTCAGCGACAGCAAGTTCCACAGAAACTTCTCGTCGCACTTGAGCATTTCCTGAAACTCCATGAGGCCGCGGTTGGCCTTGTTCAGCTCGCCGTCGAACCGGTAGGCGCGCGGATCGGATTCCGAGCCGAATTCCGTAATCGTCGAGAAGTCGATGCTGCCCGTCAGATCGGCGATATCTTGCGATTTCGGATCCGACGGGCTGAAGGTGCCGATGCCGACCCGATTTTCCTCCGAAATGATGACCCGCTCGACAAGCACGTTCTCGATATCGTTGCCGAATTCCGTCTTCAATCTCATCTGGCAGGAAGGGCACAGGCTGCCTTCGATCCGTACGCCGAGCTCGCGCTCGACCTCCTGCCGCAGATCGTGAGGGATAAGATGCAGCGGATCTTCGTGCATCGGGCACCCTTTGATCGCATATACAGAGCCGCGCTGCTCGCGCGAATATTTCTCCAGGCCGCGCTTGAGCATCGTGACGATTGTCGATTTGCCGCCGCTGACCGGTCCCATCAGCAGCAGAATTCTTTTGCGGACATCGAGACGTCTTGCAGCCGAATGAAAATATTCTTCGACCAGCTTCTCGATCGCCCGGTCCAGGCCGAATATTTCTTGCTCGAAAAACTTGTATCGCTTATGCCCGCCCGTTTCCTCGACGCCGTACGATTCGATCATGTCATACACTCTGGCATGCGCCGTCATGGCTGGTGCAGCATCTTGTTTCAACAGTTCGATATAATCTTTAAACGTCCCCGTCCAGGCAAGCTTATCACTCTCTGCCCGATACTCCGTTAACCGTTTGAATATATCCATGCCTTGCCTCCTCCCATCACTCGCGCTTCTGCCCTATCCCTGCTCATCCGCCTTGGGATTTCTCTGTTCCGCCCGCCGAGATCTGTTTGTTGATGTTGAAGTATTACATTCCTATGCGTAGCCGAGCAGGAAATTGACCAATTTTTTAGACGACTATTCGCTAACGCTCGACACGCCGCGCCGCATCTCCTATAATGAAACCGATTGACGCGAATGCGTGTTCGACCGCCAACGGCCGTCCGGACACGCTGGAACAGGAGGTACGTTCGTCATGGCCGTGAAGGAAGAAGCCGAATTGTACGAGCCGGTGAAACGGTATTTCGAGGCGCAGGGCTACGAGGTCAAGAGCGAGGTGCTGCACTGCGATCTGGTCGCGGTGAAGCGGAATTTATATACAGATGCGGACGAGGCGGGTTATGCGCAAGCGGCGCCCGAGAGCTCGGAAGAAATCATTATTGTAGAAATGAAGCGAACGTTCAATCTTGCCCTGCTGCTGCAAGGGGTGGAGAGGCTGCGGATGAATCCGCTCGTCACGCTCGTCGTGGAGCGCAACCGGAAGAAGAGCGGCGCCGTCAACCAGCGATTCGGCGAAATAACGGAGCTGTGCCGGATGCTGGGCCTCGGCTTGATGACCGTTACGCTGTTCAAAACAAAGCCGGCGCTCATCGAGCTGCTGTGCGAGCCCGGCGATCCGCCGCGAGCCCGCTACCGCGCGAAGCGGCACGACCGGCTGCTGCGCGAGTTCCGCGAGCGCTCCGGCGACTACAACGTCGGCGGCAGCACGAAGCGCAAGCTGATGACCGCCTATCGCGAGAAGTGCCTGCGGCTGGCCGACGCCCTCCGCCACGGCCCTTCGTCGCCGGCCTCGCTTGCCCGCCGGACGGCGGTGCCCAAAGCCGGCGACATGCTGCGCACGAACTACTACCGCTGGTTCGAGCGGGCGGAGCGCGGCGTCTACCGGCTCACCGCCGCCGGGCAGACCGCGCTCGCCGAGCACGCCGATATTATTGCACGCTGGCCTAAGGCCGGCGATGCGGGGGCGGCAGTGGCGGAGACGGCGGCGGGTCAGGCGACCGCAGCGGCGGCCGATGAGCCGAGCAAGCCGAAGCGCCGCCCAAGCGGCAAGGCTGGCGCCAAGCGATCAAGCGACCTGTAATCGCCGTCAGCTGCCTGCCATCAGCTTCGTGCCGTAAATTCCTCGATTGCCTCCACGAACAGCTTCGCGCCCCGCTCCAATTGATCGTCGGTTATGGACGCGACGCTGAGTCTGGCGCTGCCGCGCCGCGGGTTATCCGCGTAGAACGCGGCTCCCGGCTCGAACGCGACCTCTTTGCGCAGCGTGCCGCGCAGCAGCGCCTCGCCGTCCAATCCGTCCGGCAGCCGCAGCCATAATCCGCTTCCGCCCTGGGGGACGGACCAGGTCAGACCCGCCGGCCCGTTCTCGGACAGAAGGCGGATCAGGTGGCTCACGCGATCGCTATAGGCGGAGGCAAGCTTTCGAATATGGGCGTTCAGGTCGAATCGTTCAAGCAGCCCGCATAGCAATCGCTGCTCGTAAAGTCCCGCCCCAGATTCTACCAACCGCATGACATCGGTCATCATCGCGATTAGCGCCGCATCGCCCGCTGCCCAGCCGAGCTGAAGCCGCGGCAGCGCCGTCGCGCTGAACGAGCTTACATACAGCACTCCGCCGTCGCCGCCTGCCAGCGCATAAAGCGTCGTATGGCGAGCCGACTCGGAATGGCCCGTCTCGCCATACGAATCATCTTCTATAATCGGAATGCCGTGCGTACGTCCAATCGCCAGCAAGCCCTGCCGCCGCTCAAGGCTCCAAGCCCGACCGGTCGGAATGCCGTATGTCGGCATGACGTACATCATAGCCGGACGGCACAGCTTAATCAGCCGCTCCGCCTGCTCCAGCTCCATTCCCGAATCGTCGCTTGGCACGGATATAGTGCGCAGGCCGTTAACGGCAAACGTCCGCAGTGCGGCGGGATTCGTCGCCGTCTCCACCAATACGGCATCGCCCGGAACGGTCAAGGCGCGCGCCGCAAGATCGACTGCCTGCTGCGTTCCTGCCGTCGCAAGAAGCTGCTCGGCAGACGTCCTCATTCCTCTTGCAGCCATTCGCATCGCAATCGCCTCTCGGAACGGGGCATACTCTGTCGTATCGCTGCCTTGCAGCAGCGAGCCGCCTGCTCTCCGCGCGATAGCCGTCTTCGCCTCCGCTTCGCGAATCGCTTCTATTGGAAGCGACGCTTCCGCAGGCATGCCGTCAACGAACGAAATCATATTTTTCCCCCGTGCCGCCGTTCGTCTCTCGTTCGCCGCATACGAGCTCGCTTGCTCGGCCTGCGGCGAGAACCGATATTTCATCCCGCTCCCCTCCCATTCAACCAGCCGCAAAATGCCGCCTTTCGAAAACATATTCCTCCCGTCGGGGCATCATTCGTCGATGGTACGGGAGCCGATTCGTGCTGCGCATACGCCAATAACCCGCTGTCGCGCAGGCGAAAGCGGGCGGGGCGTAAATTAGCATACTCCAGAACACCTATCATGAGGTTTGCCTTACATAAATTCGCATCAGTCAGATTGGTATCGATCCGCGCGATGAGTCCGATTCCGCGGATATAACTCGCTTTCTTCGTTACGCTGCCATCCGCTTTCACCGTCCCTTCCGCGATTAAATCCGAATTAAAATAATAGTACCTTGTCTTCGCTCCGCCGCTGACTCGCTCATACAGCAATCCGTCCGGATCGTACGTATACGCAGAAACCCGTAAGAGGTCACTTTTTTCAAGTGTCCATCTTACGGGTTTCAGTTCAGTCCTGTCGGGTCAGCGTTAGTCAGCCGATTATTATGCACATACATATAAAGATTCTGACTCAATGGATTCGTAGTATGCCCTTCATACGTATCCTAGTTTATAAAGCGGACATTAGACATAAATAAGATGGTAAATAGAATTAAACCCAATTATATCATCCTGCTTGCTTTATCGGTGCATCTGGCATGTTGTATGCTGACTTTTTCTTCATCATGGCGTAGATGATATTGACCAACTTCCTCATGATGCAAATAATGGCTTGCTGTTTCGTCTTTCCATCGGACATCCTTTGCTCATAGTATGAATGGAAATATGGATTCCTCGGTTCTTTCTTGGTACGTGTAACGGCTATCTGACGAATAGCCAATCCTTTGAATATATCATGCAATTCTCGGTTACCCTGTTTACTCTTGTAGTTTCGTGACTTGTTACCTGAACCTACGGTTACTGGGGCAATACCAGCAAATCGTGCAAGCTTATCTGCTGTTGGAAAACGATGAATGTCACCGATCTCTGCCACAAGTTCTGCTGCAGTCACAACATCAATCCCTGTCATGGATTCAAGCTGGAAGCCTAATTGCCCCATCAAATGCTCGATCTCAACTTCAATCCTAGCAATCTCCTTCTTATAAAAGCCGATAGTCCTCACTTGACTAACAACGATAGAATCACGTGAATCCTGGTAGTCTCTATAAGTGTCTCCATCGTCAGCTATAAGTGAAAGGATTTGGCTTGCTTTCTTAGTGGAAAGCCCGTTATTGCTATGGCTTCGAAGGAACTCAGCCAATACTTCCTCTGACAAGTCTTCCATTCTGTGTGGAGAAGGATAGGCTTCCCAAAACACAAGTGCCGTCTTCCCATCGACCTCGGAGAAGAATTTCTTATAACTTGGATAGGGATAGCTAATCTGCTGGTGAAGCTTCTTCACTGTTACAGTCAAGTTTTTAGCTAATCCCTTACGCTGCGTCACAAGCTGACTGATTGCCCAATACAGGTCTATTGGCTTTGCATCAGGCAATCGCTCCAATTCATCTCGCAGTACCTTCGCTACACATTCAGCGTCCCAACTATCCGACTTCTGCACCGTTACATGGCTCTGTCGTCTGGCATTTGCTAGCTTGGCATTGACTTCTTTCACCCAGCATTGATTGTCTTTAAGATAAACAGCCAATCCTCTACCATAGCCACCTACATCTTCAAGTCCGTAGACAACCGACAAGCCCTTCTTCGTATACTTCTTCAATTCCTTGACGAGCAAAGGAAAAGCAGACGGCTTATTGTCGAACTTGATCTCGCCTAACTTCTTGCTCCAACAATCAATAATGACTGCAGTATGATGATCCTTATGGAGGTCAACACCTACATAAATCAGATTCTGTTGTTCGATCATATTTTCGCTCCCTTATATTTGAATTGTTACTAATGGATTCGATTCATTGCGGTCAAGAATCATTGCTACCTATTCGTTGCTCTGTATGTATCCAGCCCATTAGTAACCACTCAAACGAGTGGATAGAACGACATCGGTAAATAAGTTTGCATCCTCAGTTCGAGCGGTCAATGCCGCAAAGACACGTAAGCAATATCCTATTTACCTTCCATGTGTTCTTTGACTAAATAATTGCTTGATGCAATCCGTCTGCTTCGATCTGTCCGTAACGATACTTGCCTTCATAAAATGCTTTTCGGTCTAGGATGCGTTTCACCTGTACTTTGGTGAACATCATCCCTCGCTCCGTTGTGAATCCTTCTTTATTCAACTGTTCGGCTAATGCAGATAATGACCATACTGGATGCTGCTCTTTAAGATAAAATAATCGCTGAACAATGACTGCTTGCTTCTCGTCAATGACGATCTTCTTTGAACCCCGCTTCCCTTTGTACCCAAATGGGATGCCGCCACCTGCAAACTTGCCTTCTGATGCTTTCTTGTTACGTCCTCGCCCCAACTTTATGGAAATCTCCAAACGCTGGTAGGCATCCAATAACTCCATTAAACCGTTAATTAGAAAGTCAGACGGGTCTTTCTTGAATATGCTATATGTCGGCTGCTCGATTGATTGAATATCGATGCTATGCCGTTTCAGTTCCCTATGTACAAGCACTTTGACTATATCGCTTCGCCACAATCTGCTTGTATTCAAGACAACCACGTAATCGATCTTATTGCTGGCTATGAACGACATCATATCTTGGAAGCCCTCACGTTCGACTTCTAAGGCTTCCTCGTCCACCTTGGCTCCACTAATGCCTTCATCGGCGAAGACATGAATCAATTGCCATCCCTGACGCTCACAATAGGCTTTGATCTCGTCCTGCTGATAAGACAAGCTGTAGCCATCCTTCGCTTGTCCTTGCGTACTAACCCGAACATATCCAATGACATTCATCGAATTTCCTCCCTGCTAACCCTAGCGTTACACGAATTAGAGTCCGTGTAACGCTTCCCCCATTTTCTGCGGATAACTCGACAGTGGTAACGGTTAAACGTTGATGCGTAGTATACGACCTCTTCCAATTTCTGCACAACCCGTAATTATGTGCTCGTATTCAGGCTGGAGAAGATCGTAAACTAAACGCGACCGTTAGAGCCTGATTCATAAGGGGGGGGGAACATCTATGACAAGTTTCGTACGCATTCGATTGAACGAAATCTTGCTGGAACGCCGTATGACGAAGCAGCAACTTGCAGCATTAACTAGGCTTCGTCCGTCAACAATCACCGATCTATGCAAGCCAACAGCTAGCCGCATCTATTTGAGCACTATTGCCGTTATTTGTGATGCCCTGAACCTTACCGTGAATGAACTTATCGTGCAAGAGTCGACCGAAGCCTGTCAAAACGTTTACTCGTGTTCGCCTTCCCTGTATAGTGCTTGTTCAAGTAAGCTCTCGGTAAAACCGTCCCGCCAGACGGTCGAACTGCGCATATGTGCTGCATCACGTTCCCTTATGCCGACTACCTGCCAAGTATCGCAGCAATAGGAGTTGCTATCATATCTGCCCAATGTTCACTTGCTGACCGATTGAAATCGATGGATTGGCTGGCAAGTGATTCTTTTATTTTCTCTCGGATATATCGGTTATGTGTGTTCTCCCCTAACTGCCATTGCCGAATTCGTTCTGCTTGCTTGGCGGGCAGTTCATCCCAGTCATCGATGACGCTGGCAAAATAATGCCGATTCTGCGTCGGAGGATGATGTACGATGTCCGTCAGTGCTATTCTCGTCTCAGGCTTGTACACCATCTCGATACGGGTCAAATTATTTGTAACCTGTATACTGCGTCGTTCAATAAGTTCAAGTTTCTTGTCGTAGACTCGACAGTACCCGTCTTTCTTGCGTTTTGTTGGCAAGCCGAAGTATCGAGTTCCTTTGTATACGGTCAATTTGCGCCTCATGTCATGACTACCGACAAATACAGCAGTCAATGGGACAGGCACATCATACGCAACATCGCAGCTAACAAAATTCACTTCGCTTGCTTGTGTTATAAATTCCTCTAAGTGATCGGCGAACTTATCCAGATGCTCCGGCCTACTCTCGATTCGCAACGTATAACAAGCCCGTTTCCCTTCCGGCTGGTTCTGGTACATAACGCCCCATCGTTCATCTTAATGAAAATTTGGTATACATAACGATTACCGAAATGTGTGCGTCTCACCTTATAACTTGGCTGCTCGATGAGCATTCGAGTGTACCATCCTAAAAAATAGGAAAATGGGACATTCTGATACTCGACACTGATCTTGTCCGTTGATATGTTAACTTCCAACATGTACAATCCTTCCCCCTACAACTGTTCGCAGAGCGCGACAAGTTAAAATTTAATACTTATGTGACTAATAAAGTATTATATGGAGCGCCCTCCATCGAACTTGGAGAACGCAAAAAGAGCGCCAAGAATTCTACGGTAAGTAGAATTGCTCAAGCGCTCCAAGCGTACAAAGTTTGAAAGTTGCTCTGCGGACAACTTTCGAATAGTTGTCCTATGCAGTCTTTATTATGACAGATGAAACGTTCGTTGACAACATCCCCCTGCCAACGGTTTACCGACGAGCTTTGCGTTTGTGACTTGCTAATCGCCCGAACGGTGTATTCTTACCTCGTCAGACTTGACAGGTTAGCTTGCCGGTTTCTCGTAAGGCTGCACTTAATCTATAAACCCGAAGTCCCGACGAACTTCTTCCTCCGCCGCTTCAAGCTCCTTCTTCCTCTGAGTAAGATCGAGAAACCATTCCTTATCCTTTATCGCTAGTGCTTGTTCAATCAGTTCGTCAAAGTCACACGATTTTATATGTCTATGCAGTATTTTCATATACCCGATCCTCCTCTTCGATGATATCTATTTCTTCGGATGAATCCTTTGCAACTTTCACATTAAATTTCTACATTCATGAGTCATTCGTAAAAATAAATATGACATTAAATTGTGACACTAATGAGTCATTCGTAAAACCATACTCTCGATACCTATTCATGAGTACTTCGTAGAATTTAATGTGACATTATATTGTGACCATCATGAGTCCTTCGTAAAATTCATGTTCTACTCTTCTCTAGCACCTGTCGATTGTAAGATAAAAACCACATGGAGTTGTTACACTCGCATGTGGTGATAGAGAATGCAGTTTGTTATCTCTCCAATATAAGAAAATAACCTTCAGAATTATTAAAGTCATATTGCCCAGTATTCAGTTCTACTGATTTAATTATATCATTTTCAATATAAATCAAATAATCAGCAGTCTCATTGCATTTATTACAATCTTCAGAGACACCATCTAATACTACTCTTTTCATTCCCTTTATTCCTTTATCATTAGCTCCCCAGATAATTTCATCATTAAGTAAGTATTTATAATTCCAGGTGCTCCCGAATTTAAACTGTATCGATATGTCCGTTTCTTGGTCACAATTGCTACATTTACTCCGCATAACTAAGGTATTATACGCTCCCAATTAGTGTCCCTCCACTTGAAAACCAGCTTGTGTAAGAAAATTTGCTAACCTTTTATCATTTGTAATTAATGATGCACCCTCTTTTATTGCAGAACCCGCTACAGCAGCATCAGCTACCTTCAGTACTCTTCCTAATACTGCAGCTTGACTGATTAATTCTTGTATTTCTTGCCCTGATGCAGCACTCCCAATTCTACCGGTTCTTTCGCTTAAGAAATCTCTTAGGACATTGATGTCCCCCATTTTAAGATACTCCTTTGCTGCAGTTATTGATATAACCGGGATTCGGCCTGCTAATGCATCATCAATAGCCTGAACCTCCCCCACATCCAATGCTCTGACTAAAGCATTGGTGTCGAGGTGAGCAATACCCTTACCCACTTCAATTGATATAGTTTTACTTGTTACCGCCGTTGTTACCTCGGATAATGCTTTTTTCTCTAAAGTACCAAACCCTAATGTGATCGTATTAAATACTACGAATCCTTGAGCGACCCAATACTCCGATGATGTAACAGGTACCTTAGCAGATGTGAAAAACGGATCAGTGAAGCCGAAAGTCCAGTAACTCAATCCAGATTCCCAAGATGAGTGAACACTTTTCATTTGTCCAACAAATGAATTCCACTGATCGCTTATCCATGAGTTTCCACTTGGATCAAAGCGAGTAAGTGGATTATTCCCCACATAAGTATACAAATTCAAGCTCAGCGGATTCGTCAAATCCCCCTCATACGTATCCTTATTAATAAACCGCCCGATACTCGGATCATACCATCTTGCGCGAAGATATTGCAGACCGGTCGCGTCGTCCCAGAACTCTCCCGCATACTTGAACGAGTTCGGCACCGTCTCCTGTATATTCGTTACGCTTCCCCAGATCGAGTATTTGTACTTGTTGACCACC